>ERZ1694708.24-NODE-24-length-98917-cov-26.456596_pt1 | contig 98917 bp, 147 predicted proteins | sample MGYA00581714_ERZ1694708 | MGnify/ENA primary metagenome ERZ1694708 (study PRJEB42213, sample SAMN07424259) | human gut metagenome | biome: ENVO:00009003; feature: ENVO:2100002; material: ENVO:00002003 | host: Homo sapiens | place: USA | collected 2014 ...
TACATCTTCAGAAGATGACAAACCTGTGGGGCGTAAGTAAATGCATATCGTATATTATTCCCTTGAATACGGCAATAGCGGGTAATATCCGAGATACTCGTATTTGTGTTTATAATCGTGCAGACGTTAAAATCAGGTACTCCAATAAGGAAAGTTTGACAGCAATCCTGCTTATGAGTTAAAACTATAGCGAGAGTCATAGAAACAAAGTGTTGTTATCTTATTATTAACAAATGTGATTAGAATAGATACTATTTATTCTAAGAAAGAACGAAAACAAAGTTGATACTAACTTAAAAAACAAATCCAGAGTATCCTGGTCGTCGTCAACAATATTAACAATTTAAAACATTAAGTAATATGAAGAAGAAATTAACAAAGGAGGTTCATAATGCCTCGTATTAAAGTAGAAGAAGGTCGTAAGATTACTGAAATAAAATTCGGTACAGACCACTATCTTGCAAACTTACTTGCATGTACTAAGATATTAGGTATACCTCTAAGTAAAGCAAGAACTTTATGTAAATCTCATCCAGATATGAATATTAAAGTAGATCCACCACTACCAGTTATCAGTAAATTACCTACTGATACTATTCATACTGAATTAGATGAATACATAATAACAGTTAAAATAACTATTAATTAACTATCAAAGTAAAATGAAAGCAATTATTATTACCTTCCATGGAGAAGCTCCTGAGAAGAATTATGATGAAATCATCAGAAGAATGGCCGAACTAGTATTCAATAACACAAGTGCAAAGATTGAAGATATCTCTGCCGCTGTGTTAGACGATAAAGAAGTGTCTGAAGCTTTACTACAGAAAGTAGTAATAGCTCCTGTAGCAAATGTTAACAAAGCTTCTATATCAACCACTGTAAAGGCTGTAAGTGAACTTTGTAGCAACATCATCAATGAAATTGGAACTCCATCATTGATGAATGAAGAAGTATTCCGTAAGGAATTACTGAAGTATCTTCTTAACAAAGAAGACCAGGCTACAACTAGAGTATTACGTATTATTATCAATACTCCAGAGAGTTCAGCTTCTAAGGTAAAAGTAGTGCTACACAACTACGGTTTATCAAAGCTTCCAGAGATAATCAAAGGTTTTGATTCTATTCTTAAACTGTACTAGTTATGGCAAGAACAGAAAGAGAATACGAAAATCAGCAGAAAGACTTCAAAAAGAAGCCTAAGCACAAGAAAATGGAGCCTTACAATCGAAAGAAGTCATGGAAGTAAATGAAGATGAGCAATTAATACATGAACTAAATATGAAAACTTTATCTTTTGCTGAACAATTAGCTAAGCAAATGACTAAAGTAGCATCATTATTTCAAAATGTTATAAATGATTGCCCTACACTCGATAATAAAATCAACTGTAGCGAATGTACTCATAAGTGTAAACTCAGAATGCAACTTGAACAGTCCAAGGAGGATATTCCGCCAGAGTATCCGCCCGCTGTTATATATTACTAATTTAAATTGTTAGTATGGTGGATTTCAGTCAACCTAGAACTATTTATAACCAGAGCCCTAATGGAAGTTTAGCTGTTGCTAAACAGCTATTCAAGAGTACAATGGACTATACAACGGTCAACCAAGCAAAATGCTTAGGTCAGAAGAAGGATATGGGTTACTTACGAATAAGATATACAAATAAGTAAGATAGTTCTTTTTTTAATCTTAAAATTATTAAAATACAATGGGTAGGTCAACTGGTCCTTTAGTTAAAGTAAATACTACAGAGGATATTCAAGAAAGAATTAGAGCTGTAGCATACTTTGGAAAACTCACAACTGAAGCAGCAAAATATTGGTGTGAGAAACAAAAGTACAGACCTATAGAAATCTGTCCTACAAATATCACTGTAGCAGTATATGAAGCTAGAGAAAGATATTTTAAAAAATGTAATTTCATAGAAATTATTTCGTGATTAATAACTATAGTATCAAACATCTAAAATTTTATCAAAATGGCAGAAGAAAACAAATTGAACATCTTTGATGTAAACAACGAGAGTGATGACATTCAAGAGTCTATCTCTAATGCAAACAAAGTAACCGATGACGTAGTAAAGAAAGCGGCTGAAAAGATTGCCGAGCGCCGTAAGGAAAAACTTACGAACGAACTCATCGACGTGGTTCAAAAGTGTGAATACACTGAGAAATCCGCAGCATTGCAGTTACGCCGTAGTAACCGCGTGAACCAGAGAATGAAGACCTATATGAAGGATTTGCACAATCTTGCAGAAGAAGTGAAGAGTGGTAAGAAGCCAGTTACGGCCTGGAACGATGAAGCTCCGGCACTGAAGAAGCAGTTTGACAAGGACCTAATTGATATTGACAAAGATATCGACAAGTCTCAGAGCGAACTTGACGAAATCTTTCCCAATTCCTGGTCTTATCGCTGGAATAGTTTGATTCCCCGCCGTAACGGTTAATCAGGCTAAAAACTAAAATAAAAGAGATTCCAAACTTGAGTATCTTTGTATCTAAACAAGTTTAGTGTTTATGGGGGAATATCTATAGCGCCCTATGGGCCGAAAGCATATTGGACGGCACAAAGACCTGAATTAACAGGTCATACTAAGTATCTTTGTATCATTAGTATGGAATTATTGTGTACTACTGATCATATGTCTGAGATCGCGACAATAAGATTGTCCTGTATTAGTAATAATACTGAGCTACTTTAGTCGAGATATCAAATCAGACTGAATAATGTGTATCTTGTATCATATATGTTCGTCATATATCATTATTCGAGTATCATCAAGATCAGTAATAAAGAGAACTAACCATTCTCAAGACCATAGGATATGTAGCTTTGGTCGGCTACATATCCACTAATAAGATTAATTATAAAAATAGCAGGAGTATTGTATAACATAACGAAGGCCTACCTGTAGAGAGTGCTGTGAACAGCGTTAATAACGCTGGAAGGATGGCTTAATTCTGCACGCGAGTTATACTTTAATTAATCTTATAAACTAATTGACTGTTAGGTCTATTGAATCGCCGTTGGGACGTGGCTATCGTAAGCCACTAGCTCCACTACAAATGCAAGAAAGTTTCGTTTGGATTAAACCCTTGCAACCTGAATATTAGGTATGAATCCTTGCTCCAGGGGCTAACAGGTTTTGACCGCGGAATAGAGGAAATAGAATAGGTCAATAAGCAGATAACTGGCAATACAAGTTATGTAACAGATTACACTCGCTTAGTAGCGTAAGTAATCAACGGCTAAGCTAATGTCGTAGAAAGCTGGAGTAAGTAAGCTTTGCATGGTAGTGAAGCCTTAGATATTACTAAGAGATAAGGTGTTCGAGTCACCTACTTACTACAAATTAAATTAAGTTTAATCAATAAATATTAATTTGAAATGGGATTAATAAAATTTATCAGAGAAAAACTTCCTGAACCTTTAGACAAGGCTAGTAAGGAATTAAGAATGAAAGAAAAACTGGTACAACGTATCAACTCTGTAGTACCTCAGTGTTACAAGAATAAGTATCACTATAAAGAAGGTATTTCAAAAGTAAAGAACATATATTTCTTTTGGGAAACTAGAGGTACTGAAATCATTCATCTTATAGATGCAAGTGATTTAACTACTAAAGACGAAGAGAAATTTCGTGAACTTGAAACAAAAGCAAGAAACTATCAACAACAATGCGTATAAGATACTTTGCATGGTTTGACTCTAAAGCCGAACGTACTGAATTTATCAGTCTACTTAATAAATCTCGTTCAGAATCTGAAGCGATTAGTAAACTTCTTGATAAATATCCAGACTTAAGTATGTCTGCAATATCAGGAGTAGTAAGTAACTTTCAAAAGGAAATAAATAAAAAGTCATGAAACTAAATCATCCTGGAATCTATCGTATTATTGGAGAACATTTTGAATTGTTAGCCAATATAGTTGGAGAAGTACCATGTTTGAGAATTACTTCTGCATTACTTATGAATGACCTTGTTCAAAGAGGTAAATTTACAGTGTTATCTGAGGATTCAATTGAAATACAAACTGTATGTAATAATCCCGATGCATTCTTGTTCTTCGAGTATGATTACTCAGAAGTATGCCCATTACCACCTTATAGGCAATCTATTCGTGGTACAAAAATGCCAGATATCAGTAATGATATGATGAAAGCATTTACAGAGCGCTATATAAGCGATATGTCTATAAACGGCAGAGGAATTGAAGCTACAAAAGCTTATATTCTAAGTGTAACAGACTGGAGCCTAGCGCAAATAAACGTATTATTACTTAGAATAGCTAATAGTGTACGTCGCAATGGTCGTAAATAGTATTACTGTTTATACTTATCTGAATAAATGTCCAATAAGATATAATCAGATAAATTGGAGACCGTCCTGGTATGTATTTTTAAGAATACAAAACAAGGAAATAAGAGAAACAGAATTCCACAAATTCTTCAAAAAACAAACATTGTCTAAAGTACTAGCATGGTATGATACCCAAATACTACAGCAAATAGGCATAGCTTCTAAAACTACTCTTGAAGTAAGAATAAGAATAGTCTGTGGTATGGTAAACAAATTACCTATTGAAGTACTTACTCGTGATTTGAAGATTGAGTTCATGGAATGTATATGGGATACTTTCCGTAAGTTCTATGATGAATGGAATGAGTGGTATTGTAGATATATATTGCAATTACCTTTCTAGGGTTATAGTCATTGGGTTGACTATAACCCACACTAAAGCCCGTAATTATGACAGATGAAGAAAGACAACAGCTTTTCGATCTGATCAAACAGGCGAAAGAAGGCAAACAAAGTGCCTTCACAAAGCTTTATGAAAAGTATAATCGAATTATATACAGTACTATATATCGTATTGTAAATAATAAAGATGCAGCAGATGATTTATTATCTGTTACTTTTACTAAAGCTTTTTCTAAGCTAGATAGTTATATTAACAACATTTCATTTGAGATGTGGTTAAAAACAATAGCTATAAATAGTAGTATTGATTATATTAGACGTACTAAAAAGGAGAATGCAAACTATTGGCTAGATGATGACACTAGTACTGTTCAATTGAGAAGTTCGGCCGACTACTCACCTGAAGATAACTATATCTTCAATGAAACAGATGCTAGATTAACAAATGCCTTCAATAGACTTCGATATAAGTACCGATATATACTCGAACTACGTACTGTTCAGAATATGTCTTACAAACAGATTTCTGAACAATTGGGTCTCTCAGAGAGCCAAGTAAAATCTCAGCTTAATAAAGCTAGAGAGAAATTAAAACAATTGTTAAACTAAAAATTTACAAACATGTCAGCAATTTGGATTATTGTGCTACTATTAGTAGCATTCGTCTTTGCGAGAGGATTTCGCAGTGACAAGATGTGGTGGATTTATATCTCCTGCATCGTAGCTGGCTTGTTAGTAGGTATGTTGAGTAAGGAAGTAATCGTGCGTTCAGGGATGAACAAACAAGATACTTCCATTACTCAGCTAATCAACACCGTTGATGACTTCAATTACGCATGCACACAAAGCTTAGTGCGTACAGTGACAGAAGGTACCACCAATCGCCTATCTGGGGTTGTGAGTAACATGTCAGAATTGAAATTAAAGTTATCAGACGCATTGATTAGTAATACCTGTGCTAACGGGCGTGACTCACCAGCAATAGAGGATGATAGTTGACCTCTTTAAACATTCTATCGACTGAAATTTAAAAACATTATTAACCACCAAAAAATTATCAAGATTATGGCACAAAAAGAAATGTCTAAAGCTGAAAGAAAGGCAGCATTGAAAGCAGCTAAAGCAGCTGCAAAAGCAGAAGCAAAAGAGAACAACAAGAACAATCAACAAGTAAAAGAAGCTGAGAAACCAGCTGAAACAAAAGAGACTAAGAAAGAGGAAAAGAAGCCTCAAGTAGCTGCGCAGACAGTAACCAATAAAGAGCAGAAGGGAGAGACGAAAGAACAGAAGGAACAGAAGAAGGAGCAGAAGTCGAGCACCCAAAAGCAGAAGAAGGACAAAACTCCAACAATCATTCCTGAAGAAGTCACAGAAGACAAACCCAAAGTATCTCCTGAGGAAAAAGCTCTCAAGCGCGCAACATCACTTGTAGGTGGAATAACCGGCGCAGGTATTCCTGTAGGTTCGACAGCTTCATCGGTAGACGGAAAGGCTATGTTAGCATTTGTAATGCAGCAGCGTTACGCTAACAACGAAGAACTTGCCAAACGCTATCCGGAAGTATATGCAGATATCAATCGTACAATTGATGTAGTAAGTCTGCTTGCTCTTGTTGATATTCGCCAAGACTTATTCAACCGTGGTGAACGTGGTGAATTGCAACTGATGATTGACGCAAATCAACTCATGCCGTTGCAAGGTATGGCTGAAATGCTAGGTATTAAACTAGCTCCAGCTAAAGCTTTACCGGGAGGTGATGACGGTCAACTAGCTATTGACTTCAACAAGTCAGAAGTTCCAGAAGAACTAGCAAAAGATGCTGGTAAGACTGTTACTAAGGTACCGGAGCTTGATCCGAACAAGATTACAACAGATGAGGAAATTAACGAAGCGTTAACTTTCCTTATCAACAAAGAGAGAAATGTAGCAACGAATATTGTTAACACCGTAGAATGGTATCGTACATTACGAGGCCTTAAGGAAACTAATGCTGATAAGAAGTTAGCATTGGATGAGATGACAGTAGGTGATTGGATGAATGAAATCTTCAGCCGCATCAATCCTGTTAGCTTACTTAAAGGCTTAGGAAGCTCAGTATATCTGTATACTTCACAGACGGGTTCTCCGTGTATGGCTCACTCTGTATTGCGCAATCATTTGATTAAGGCAGGATGGAGTGAAGAGCAAGTTGCAGAAACTGTTCGCGCACTTATCAACGAGAACTTCCGATTGAGACAGAAAGACAATCAGGAAATGAAGCCCGAGACAGATAAAGCTATTATGGCTGTTATCTCGAACTTAGGTGAAGAGTACATTGATAAGTTGTTTACAGATTGGGGACTCAATCTTGAAGGAGTAGAAGAATCTAAGAAAAATCAGTTAGAGAACGACCGAAAGATTGCTCGAATGGTGTTAGGTTCTGTTAAGACTAACTTCTTCAGTAAAGATGAAAGTCCGACACCTGATGAACTTCGCTTGAAAGTTGGTCAGATTATCAATCTGTATCGTGACCCAGCTTCTCGTCTTGCTGCGTACTGCCAGTCATCAATAACTTCTCCAGTAGAGAAGGAGTACCCGGAAAAAAGTCCGGAGAAAAAGGATGACAAACCCGCAAATGAAAAAAAAATTAAACGCATGGCGTAGATTTTTACAATTCATAGGGTATAAAGACTAACCATTCTCTAAAATAGCATAATCAAATATGAATTTTAGATTTATTACGGCTGTCGGCATGTTCATCGCCAGTTGCATAATTGGCTTTGGACTGCGACAGACAGTCACAGTAGTACAGGCAGCACCTGTAATTCCTTCACCTATAGAAATGCCAAAATTTCCTATAGTTAATAGTGAAGAGAATAAGTCTGTCGATAAGATAGATGTCGAAGTAGACCTATCTACATTAGAAGTATCCGTGAAAGGAACAACAGACGCAATTGTAAATGTAAAGACTATTGGTGAACCAAAACCAGTAGTTAAGTGGAGAACTAAAGTAATAGAGAAAGAAGTAGCTTCTGGATATCCCTATATTAAATCTGTAGGGATTATGCCAGATAGTGTTAAAGCTATTTCTCCATTATCTAAAGTAAAATCATATGGTAAGTAATCTAGTTATACTAAAACAAATGATACGATTATCGCGTATCATTAAAGATATGAAAGAAGCAAGGTGTAAACTTAGTTCTATCTTATCTCAATCCTCTTACTTTATAGTAGAAGGAGACCAGTCTGATATTATTAATAATCAGACTAAAGATAGTATAGCTAATTGCTTATATACTGAAAAGTACTTACGTTTGTCTGTAAGTAATGCTTGTAAATGTTTGGATGGATTTAACGCAAGTATTATGGAACCAGTTGATTATATCAGTAGTAGTGATGTAAAAAACAAATTCGTAGATATTTGTAAAGGTAAGAAGATTGTTGCAACAATCTGCCTGAGTACAGGTAAAATTACTATGTTAGAACCAGAACATAATGAAAATGTAGCTGAATAGAAAAGCTCAGTGGAAAATAGTTAATGACAATAACCACTTAAAAAACCTATAATTATGTCATAGTTCGAGAGGAGTAAAACTGTAGCGTGAATCACTCCAGCGGAAGTCATGCGAGGTACATAATAGTACAAGTCGCGCCGTGTTAGGGAGCTGTAGTCATTTCTGCTGGCCCGAAAAAAGTACAGAATCCGAGAATATGTTAGCTGCTAAAACAGTGAGATCACTCAAAAGGTAGGATATTAGGCTAAAACGTCTGAAAAACGGATAGCAGGGGATCAGAGTGCTTAATCCTCATTAGGTATTGAGAACCGTCTGGTGAATACTAAATACTCTTAATTACTGCAAACAGTACCGCTAATGCAGAATTATAAATCAAAGCAAGGAGAACGAAATCTTCTACAATTACTCGTTTTAGATTATCAAAATCAGAATCAATAAGGAGTATAAACACGACGCTGAAACAGGGGCAATACGGCTCCTGACTTATTCCTTTGGAAAGAATAAGTGAAGCCGAGAGGCAAGGTTAGTTTCACCTAAAGAAAGCAGCCAACTCATGGAAAAAAAGAGATAGCATATAACGCGATCACCGGTCTCCAAAATCGGTTAACAAAAGTGCAACTATGCACCCAGAAAGGAAAAATAGTATTGCTAACTATAGTGTTCAGTACACATCAGCTGTGATGCAATATGCAATTGTGGATATTGGAACTTGTACTTATGAAGGTAGTAAATTACTGATACTAATGTAAGGATAACCGTGTTATGGTACACACTATGTAAACTTGACTGATTATCGTGGAGCAGAAGCCAATTCTGTGCCTTATGGTAAATAGGGTCCTCGTGAAGGTGGATACGCAATGTTCCAAGGATGAAGTAGGAGTGATGTATATGAGATTGATACAGTCTTTCAAGTCTAAAGTGACTCACGTGCTTGGTCGTTCGTGTGAGTATAATTGAATGAGGAATGATTACGGAGCAACAGACTCGTCGAGCGGTTTGAGGGCGCTATAACCCTGATTCTAGATACAGTGACCTTTAGCAAGTCATATTATGTGGTAAAAATAAAACTAAGGTGATGCAGGGAAAACACCTACTAAAAAACGGCAGAGCTTATAAGTTTCAAGACATGTAAACTTCTTCTTGATGTAACGTAGTTCACGCCAGAATTATTGTTATTAATAGTCGTACATAAACTAAGGAAATACAGAAGACTATGTCATTAGGTTATGAGTATAAGATGTTATACTATATTTACTTATGTATTTACGCTGAATAAAGCCAGCTATGAATAAATGAGCTTTAATTGTTTAATCTTTAATAAAATGGGAAGTTCAATGGAACTGTAAACGCTAAGACTACTGTTGTAAGGATAGTGTAAGTAGACAGATCACCACCCCGACTACCAACCGTTATCGCTGACATTGACACTTCGTAAAGTACTAATTGCAACTTAGTATGTATGAAGAACGCTGATTCAGATTTAAAGTAATAAATATAAGAGCATACTGTCTATATGTTCAGGTTTCTCATGCAATAGCAGAGATAGTACCGGTATTTATGATGCTGATGAGAGGTGGAAATCCTCGTATTCGTGTAGTATAAATAAGAAATCCGAGAGGTCAAGTGGGTGTCTTGAAAAATTAGACAGCTTGTAGTGTTTTAGTAACGTTTCTCAACAGAAACGACCCTCATTCGCTTAGAATGTTGTAATCCTTAATTACTCCTAGGCATACCAGTTGCTGATGAAAGAGTTCGATATATTATGTTTGTACAATACTTATGCAAGAGAACATAATATAAAGTAGGGTGATGGGTGCGGTAAGCATCGTATAAATTGAATCTTATCCGTTGAAGTACGATAAACTTAAATTACCAAAGTATTATCAGAAGTAACTCTCAGAGTATTTCTCATAAATTATTTTCAATTTATTTTCAAAGTAAGCCAAGTAGATTATGTGATTGAATTCACTACTAAAATTTTCAAAGCTTAGTAAAGCGGTATGGTATAAGACGCATACTTTAGTATTACAAATAATCGAAAGGTAGAGAGCATTAACAAAGTATTAATTAAAAATTAAGAGAGTTTCGTATTGGTGAAATCAAGCACGGACTCAGAAAGGAAACATTCTTATGGATAAAAGTAGCGTAGCACCGACTATTGGTGCATTAGTAGGAACTCAGAGCACTGCTGCTCAAGTTATGGCTCGTTATCGGGCAACTGCAAAAGAGTATGGACGGTTCTTTGGTGAACAGATCTATACTGTAGTAGCAACAAATCCTGACCTTAAGTGGAAGGAAGATGTGCTCAATGACAAGAATACTTTACGGAAGGAAGTAAATGTATTCATTGTTAAGGCTATTGACATTTTAGATGTCAAGTTCATTGCTAAGGACTTAGACGGTGAACCGAAAATCATGCTGAACCCGGATGACAACGACCCGAATCTTGTATTCCCGTTAGTCAAGCCTGATTTCAGTAAGGCAGACCGGAAGAGCGTGGCTGAATGTATCGAACGTATTGGTAAGAAGAACAGCAAACCGATGTTCTTTGCAGCAGAGGAATTACCTATGCTAAACGATATGTTGAAGATACATAACAAGGGTATCCTCAACTTCTATGAGGAACTGTCTCGTAAGTTCATTCGACTTAGCGAAACTGTACGAGATATGATGGATCAGTCTGACCGTATGCAGTTGGAGTATCAACGGCAGTGTGGTGTAGTTACTGATGAAACGGAAGTAACACTTCAGGTAAATCTTGAAGAAACTACTGAATAAGCAATACTATGAGCAGAATTTCTAAAGTAAGAATAGAGCTTCTGCGACTACTTATTTGCGTCGAGCCTACTATATTAGCTAAAGTTCAGAGTTGGGACGGAAGCACTAAAGTAACTCCTAATGCTGTTTCTGTAAGAGAGGATGGTCAGGTCTTCTTTTACTATGGCAAAGGGCCTTTATGGTGGCAACGACTTTTAAATACTTATGAATCGGTAAGTCTTTTAGATGTAGCAATACGTATTGCAGATGCAATAACTGGTTCCGGAGGAACTAGAAATGATGTAGCTTTTGACGGTATTACACAAGCACTACTGAAAGAAGCAATTAAAAATAAGGATCTCGATTGTGTTGTAGATATTTTATTTGATAGTATGAGGAATACTTCGAGCGGAGAGCTGCACTCAAAGTATATCAATAAAGAAGCTATTGAAAAATTCGCAAAAGAGAAAGGTCTAACTGGCAAACTTGTTGTCTCTGACAATATATTTGGTTTTGCTGGTATTGAAATAAGACCAGGCGTAGTCGTACCAGTACGATTAGGCAAGGTTAAAGAGATATAATATTTGAATTGGAATATTATTGCAAAACAACATATTTTCACAGGGTGAATTGGCCCTGTTTAAATATACAGTACTGTAGTTCAACTGGACAGAACATCAACCTTCTAAGTTGAGAGTTGTGGGTTCGAGTCCCACCAGTACTACTACTAGTAGACGTAATTTGGTCAAGTATTAACTTTTAAAAAATCAACTTGAACATGAAATCAATTACATCTAAATATATTATTACACATCGTAAAGAACTTAGTAATGAGATTACTAAATATTGGAATATTATTAAGAACGAGAATATCATCCCTAAGGGTGCTACTCGTAATTTTGACTTAAAACAGTTACTTAATGAAATCCAAGCTAAGGCTGATGAACGTATCCTGTTGAAACTGTATTTACAGTGTATCAATATGGGTTACAAGAAGTTCTCAGAATTGCCTACAACAAATAACTATCTTGCTATATTTACTTTAAGTGAAAAGCAGGAACAGTTATTTCATTTGAGCAAAATTAAGACCCTAGACCCTAAGCTCAAGCGTTCAAAAGGAAAGAAAAATCTGAACACTACTGAAGAATTGACTTCAGATTATATTAATAGTTTGAAGAATAAACTTCAGTTAGAGATTAACAAACTTAACAAAGAAATTGAAGAGTTTAATAACAAGGCTGAATTAAGTCTTGAAGAAGCTCCTCTATCTATTGCAGCTTAAGAAAAAATATAAGACTAAAGATATTATTTTATATATTTATGACTCTTATGGAAAGGCTTAGGGGAGTAGCTTCCCCTTCCCTTTCTTAGTATTAACCCTTTAAAATTATCAAAATTATGAAAAAGAATAAACAATATAGAGTAAAGAAACAGACAGTAAGAAATGCTAAACGATCAGCTAAAGCTAAAAAGCGTAATTATCCTAGAATAGTAATAAACGGAAAATATGTTAAGAAATATTGTCCAGCAGAAACTACTAGAGATTTCGAGATCGGTCCGTCTTTAGTTACTGAAGTAAAAGATGGGAAAACAGTAAATTGGAACTCCTGGAGTTCTAAGAATAAACAACAGCCTACTGAAATAGCAAAAAATGCTATAGAAGAGAATAAGGCTATTAAACAGTCTAAAAAAGAACGAATAAAAAATATTCTTATGAAAGCAGGCTATGATCCAACTATCCACTACACACGTAAAGAAAAGAAGAAATTTACTAGAATAGTAAAGAATTCTTTATTTACTAAATCTCCTAAGCCAAAAGAACGTTCTAAGGCAGAATGGAAAGAGCTGTTTACTCAACAAAAGGCAGCAAAAGAAGCCCGTATGGAGGCTTTAAAGTATAAGCCTTTACCTATCAAAGCAGGTAAACAAAAAGGCTTTACAGCAGCTGAATTAGCTGTTAAAGAGAAGCCTAAAGAGCGAAAATTTAAGTATGTAATAAATCGTAGACGTAGTGACGACGATAAACGTACATACGATTTCAAAACTGACTATTTTGTAGCTTCTACAAGAGAAGAGGCAAAGAAAAAAGCAGCTAAAGAAGCTAAACAGTATCGCAATGATTCCTCATTTGCCGGTATAACTGTACAAGACATTGAAGGAGACAATAATATAATTTACTATGACGGTAAATCATTATTAGCAGCGTAATGAATACAACAGTAGAACATCCAAAAGAAGAACAAATTATTATCTATTTAAGAAAAGGTTTCTTTGAAAGTAATTCAAAATTTGAATATAGAGTACAAAAAGCTTTATTTTGGAGAGATAACGATTATTACACAGAGATTAGAGTTTATCCTAATAGCGTAGTTATAGTTCATACTTTAAAAAAAGAAATTGACATAAATAGAAACAAAATTGGTTTTAAATAATTAACTTTCTAAATTATCAAGATTATGGAAAAACAGAATTACACAGAGTGGAAATTAGCTGAAGCTAAAAGAATAAGACATAAAGGTAAACAAACTGAACGTGATTTACGTTTAGCTCAAAGTAAGTTAGACAAAGAGTCTAATAAGGACAAAAAACCTGAAGATTGGTTAAGTCCAAGATTAAAAGAATTACGTGCAAAAAGAAAAGCACGAATCAAAGAATTAAAAGCTAAGAAATTAGCGAAACAAAAAGAAGCAAGGTTTCGTTTAGAGAAACCTAAACGTCCCTTGAAATTCTTACAATTCTATGTAGGAAGAGATAAGAACAGAAAGCAACATGTAGGAGGTTGCAAAGGAAAAAACAGAGTAAGCGACCATAGAGCTTACTGTAGAAAATTTATAAAACCTACTATTAATAAAATAGCAGCGTAATATCTATGGAATTCCGTATAGCTCAAGAAGAGGTTAGAGCCGCAGCAAAATGTAAGTCTGTGTGATTTGTGTCAGTTCGAGTCTGACTACGGAATCTAACTAAATATTATTAATATGATTATACGTGACAAAAAGGTCTATGTATATGATATTGAGGTATTTCAGAATATTTTTCATTGTTCTGTTAAAAATACAGAAACAGGAGAAATATATAAATTTGAAATCTCTGAAAGAAAGAATCAACTAAGAGAATTAGTTAAATTCTTTAAACAAGTCAATACTTATATAAAATGGGGAGACTTTTATGGAACAGAACTAGTAATAAACTCAGATATTATCTTTTGTGGATATAATAACCTACATTATGATAATCCTATAATAAATTATATTATAGAGTATGAAGATAAACTTATGAGCTATAATGTAGCTACTATATGTAATTCTATCTTCAATCTAAGTAAAACTATTACTACTTCTACTGAGGATAATATAGATGCCTGGAAACATTGGAAATATCAAATATGGTTTGATACTTTTGATATTCTTACCATGCTTTATTCTAATAAACTTAGAGTAGGTTTGAAAGAAATTCAAGTAACTATGCAATATCCTAATGTACAAGAATTTGTATGTGATTGGAGTAAGCCTCTTCCATTAGAAGATTTTGACGAAATGATAGACTATAATATAAATGATATTGAGTCTACTACAGAGCTTTTAAATAGATGTAAAACAGCTATTGATTTACGTATAGCTATTGAAGATGAATATGGAGTAAGAGTACTTAGCAAAGATGGTGTAAACATTGGAATGAAGATTTTAACTCAAAAGTATCTCGAAAAAACAGGTTTAACCTGGTGGGATATTAAAGATTTAAGATCTCCAATGGATTATATTCCTTTAAAAGATGTAATACTACCATTTGTAAAATTTGATAGTCCGATACTAAAGAATGTACTTGATGATATGAAACATCAAGTAGTATCTCCAGGTAGAAAAGGCTATGAAAATAACTTCATATTTGATAATCTACGCTATACTGTAGGAGTAGGGGGAATTCATTCTAAGAATGATCCTGAAATCATTATTCCTAAAGAAGATGAATTACTTATAGACTGTGATGTAACATCACTATATCCGAGTATGCTAATAGAATATAAATTTTATCCTAAACACTTAGGGCCTGAATTTCTAGAAGTGTACAAGCAAATTAAAGAAGAACGAGTAGAAGCTAAACACAACGGCAATAAAGTTAAAAATGAAACCTTAAAGCTTGCCTTAAACGGTTTAATAAATAAGCCCTTACACCCAGGAATGGATGATAAGAATGAACCAAAATCGGTAGAAGTCTGGAATGATAATACCGAGGTAAACTAATAACTGTTAGTCACTGTACAGCATAGAAATTGAGCGTTATAGTAGCAAAAATATTTCCAAGAGTGGTTCACATCTAGAACAGATGAAAATATATGCGGATCTTATATTAATAATAAGTATAAGAAGTTAAGATAAAAAGCTTAACGATAACAACAATGTTATCAGGCAACTTACAAAATGAACATAATTTCTGTTACAGCCCTGAGGCTGTTATGAAAATTAGAATCAATGGTCAACTTTTACTTTTAATGTTAGCTGAGAAATTAGTCCAAATAGGATGTAGAATAGTACAAGCTAATACTGATGGACTCTTCTTAATTTGTAAAAAAGATAACTATAGTAATTACAGCAAGGTTTGTCGAGAATGGGAACAACTTACTAGACTTACTCTAGAAGAGGACCGTTTTGAAGCTATGTATCAATATGCAATTAATGATTATATTGCAGTTAAAGAAGGATATAGTAAGACTAAGAATCCTAATTTAATTAAAACAAAAGGAATGTTTATTACTGAAGTATTATTAGGTAAAGGTTTATCTGCAAAGATAATACCTGAAGCTATAATTAAATACTTTGTAGATAAAGTACCAGTTGAAGAGACTATAAAAGGATGTACAGATATACGTAAATTCTTAATGTCTGAAAAGACTGGTAAACAATGGCATGTTGAATACATGAATAAAGAGCAACAAAGAACTAATCGTTTCTACGCATCTACTAATGGTGGATACTTATGGAAATGGAAAGATACTGGGCACAAAGAAGGTGAAATTATAACATACACTGAGCCATATGTAGGAGAACATGAATATAAGGCTTCTGCAAGACAGTATCAGAATATGCTAACGGCATCTGGTGTTACTCTTTTAAATAAATTTGATGATAAACCAATTGAAGAACGAAAGATTAATTATAGGTATTATATATATGAAGCCTATAAGATAATCAGAGAATTAAAACCATTACAATTGAGCCTATGGGATTAACAAAGGCTACCAAATAAATTTCAAAGAACTATATGCTCATATAATATATGAGAATATGATTTTAGAAATAGACACTTCTATCTTAGATAGAATACCAAACATATCTATTAATCAATTAGTATTCCTAACACTTGTATTGAGTGATATCAAAGTAATCAATCAAGACATTCAGAAACTTCTCAGCCTAGTTAATGAAGAAGAAATACAAGAGTTAGCTAATCAAGGTTTAATTAGTATTAATAATAGTACTGATAACCAAGTCATAAGTAAGACATCAAAACTAGATGAACTTCTTAAAGAAGATAAAACTATGTTTGATACTTTTTATGACCAATTTCCAGTTTACGTTATACGCCCTGATGGAACTAAAGGTTTCTTAAGAGCTAATGTAAACAAATGTAGAAAAGAGTATAACCGTATCGTAGGTAAATCTAAAGCAATGCATGAACACATTATGGATTGTCTAAGATATGAAATAGATGATAAAATGCGTACAGGCAAGATGGGTTATATGAAAACTATGTGGAAATGGCTCACTCAACATGAGTGGGAAACCTTTGAGGAACAAATGAAATTAGATGATTATCAACCTAATACTTATAATTATGGAACAGATGTCATCTAAAACACTATCATTTCGTCATATATCTACTGCAACAAATGAAGCAGTAGAATATATTCGTAAAAGAAAGAACCACGAAATTCAATCTTTAAGAACAAGATGGAATAAGTTTAATAAATCCTGTATGGGAGGAATTGAACCAAATACGATATATACTATAGTAGGTATATCTGGTAGTGGTAAATCTTCATTTGTGAATACACTTGAAACTGATTTAATAGATTTAAATTCTAATCAGGATGTTATAGTACTCAATTTTAGTTTTGAGATGCTTTCATCTAGGCAAGTAGGTAGAAAAATAAGCAGTAAGTTAAGGCAAACTACTGCTGAGCTATATAGTGCTAATAATGAATTAACAGATGATTTATTAGATAGAGTTGAACAAACTTCTCAACAAATAAAGTCGTATCCTATATATTATGTAGATACTCCTGGTACTGTTGAAGATATAGCTTCTACTATTAATTACTTCTATGAAACTAAAGCTAAAGACAAGAAATTTGTGATTATACTTGATCATACTCTTCTTGTTGAAGGTCAAAATCGTGAAAGTGCCTTGCAAGTTATTTCCGAATTACAGAAACTGTTTATTAAGGTAAAGAAATTACCTAATACTACTATAATTCAGTTATCACAGATGAATCGGAATATAGAAAATCCTGAAAGAATTAACAACCCTTCTATGCATTATCCAATGCGTAGTGACATCTCCTCTGCTGATACTATATTTCATGCGTCTGATTATGTCATATGTATTCACAGACCAGAATTACTCAATATACAACAGTATGGACCAAATCGTTTACTAGTAAAAAACAAAGTCTACCTACATATTCTTAAAAATAGAGATGCAGGAGAGTGTGCAATATTAGAGTTTGATAATGATTTGAAATACAATAATTTAATTGAGACTATACGAGAAGAAGAACCAGCAAGGAAGATTTCGTTTAGTAATAACAATTAAAAAAAGGCTGAAAATTATGAAAACATATACATTTAAGTTACCGAAAAACAACAATAGTGCAGATATCTATAAAGAAAAGTTGATGAGTCGAGTTGTTAATGCTTATCCTTGGTTGACAGTAGAAAGCAATTACGATTATCCTAAATGCAACTTTGGCATTGAACATGCAGGTGCAGGTGATTACATTACTTTAGGAATGAGTAAGACTCATAATATTGGATGGATGTCTGAAGAATGTGCAAATTGTCCGTTCAAGTGCTTTACTGATGGTAGCATTAACTTTGATTTGGAGAAAGAGTTCTTCAGTGCAATGAATGCACTTGATATCTATGCAAAGAAGAATTATCCGTTTAAGAAGGATTATGACTTTGAAGATGAATTCGGTACACCGATTAAGATTTTCGATAATTTCGTACAGATTGGTTATGAAATTATCCCGATTGCAACTGGTTCATTGAATCATTTGAAACCGAAAACTAAGAAAACTATTATTGACATCACGATTAAGATTAAGAATCGTGGTTTATTTTAAAAAATATTAAAATTTGTCCGTATTATCAGTGATTACCAAAAACTTTCAGTAGGATACAAAAAATAAAGCTTTTTATGATTGTATTACCAAAAGAGAAAGTAAAAGCTAAAGTAGAAAATCCTAGATAACTGGGACATTATATAGTGATATATAATGAAAATTCCTTGAATTGCTGGAACCTTTTAATATATTTTACGTTTTTAATATAAAATTAGGGATATATTAAAACAATCAGCAGCTAAGCTTTATGATTACAGAAAAAACTTTAAATAAATATAAAGAATATATTGGAAAAACTATTGGAACATTAAAAGTAGAAGACATAGATCTAAGTATACCTAATCGAATATACTTTATATGCACTTGTACAGTATGCGGAAGAAAACTTAAAGTTAGAAATGATAATGTAGTAGATAGTAGAGTAGGATGTAGCAAATGTTTAGGGCAATGGCGTAGAAAAAACTTTGAAGAGAAATATAAAGACCTTCTTCCAAAGGATATTAGACATAAATATATACATTTTAAATGTAATGCTTTAAATAGAGGTATATCTTTCAATTTAACTCAAGAAGAAGTTAGAAAATTATGTGAATCACCTTGCTATTATTGTGGTAAGGAAAGATGTCTAGGAATTGATAGACTGGACAACTCAAAGAACTATACTACTGAAAATTGTGTTCCATGTTGTGGTTGTTGCAATAGAATGAAAATGGACTTAACTTTACCATTTTTTATAGAACAAATTAAAAGGATTTACAATAATCATAAAGAAAGTTCAACGACTATCTCGAAAGAGAGTACATCTAAAGTAATTGTAGATGGAAGTGGGGAACATCTCTATGTGAGATGATGATATAGTCTGATCTATATGGTGACATATAGCAGTTCATAAGAGAACGTATATAAGAGTAGCGTATTATATAGAACAAAATGAGATTTTTGATAATTTTTGGCAAGCCTAAGGCTGGTAAGACTACTTTAGCTTCCAAACTAGATAATAACTTAATTGTTGACTTAGAAGGAGGCTCTGAATTCCTTGAAGCATTAGCAGTACAAGCTAGGTCTGTAAAAGATTTAGGAGATATTGCAAATGCAATTAGAGAAGAAATTAAGTCAACAGGAAAGAAACCGTATAAGTATATTACTCTTGATAATGCATCTCGACTCGAAGAAATATGTCTAAGCTATGCAGCTACATTATATCGTCAAACTCCAATGGGTAAGAACTACTCTGGTAATGATGTTAGAACATTACCTAATGGTTCTGGATATATGTATTTACAGCAAGCTGTAAGAAAAGTTATAGATATGTTCAGAGATCTTTGTGATAACTTTATCTTAATTGGTCATCTTAAGGATAAGATGATTAATAAGGAAGGTGAAGAATTATCTGAGATGTCTCTAGATTTAGTTGGTAAACTTGCTAATATTATATGTGGCGAAGCTGATGCAGTAGGCTATGTATATAGAAAGAAAAATGAAACTCATATTTCTTTTGAAGGAGGAGATAACTCTGTAAGAGAAGCAAGAGCGCCACATCTAAGAGGTAAAAATATTGTTATTGCTGAAAGTGATGACAATAATAATATCAAGGTATATTGGGACAAAATATATTTGCCTGAATAACTTTAACCGTATTTTATATCAGTTTAAAGAATTAAGATTATGATTTATAGTACAGAATTAGCAAACCAGATACAAGAGAGTAAGAATAAGTATTTAGAAGCAGGTATTCACGAAAATGTGAAATTTGTTAGTGCTAGAGTTGATAAGTCCATTAATGGAAATATCTTTATTGAATTTAAATTCGAGAAAGATGACCAGACTATGACTCATACTGAATGGGAATCTACTAAGAAACCTAATGAGTCTGAAGAAGAATATCAGGCTAGAGCTACTAGACAAGTAAAGCGTATTCTACAGATTTTAGGATGTTTCTATCCTAAAGAAGTACTTGTTTTTGCAGGTGCATCATTTAATGAATTTGCAAACTGGGTTGTTAATTTGCTTAATGCAGCAAATAAAGATATTTTACTTAGAGTAAAAATAGTTTATAATAATAAAGGCTATACTACTTTGCCTACTTATTGTAAGTTTACTTTTATTGAACCTATGAATTTACCTGAAGGTCAGAAGAGTAAGATTACAGAGTTGAATATTGACTTGTTCGTTCGACCTGTAATTGCAGATAAGGAAAGTAAAGAAGAGAACCCGTTAGAATCAATTTCTACAGAAGATTCTAATACTGGTAGTGATCTACCTTTCTAATTAGTCTTTAAACCAGTCAGCCTACGCTAGGCATAATATAGCGATACGTGAGTAGCATACCGCTATGTGAGTCTTAGACAAAATAATAGATTTGGGATAGTATGCACTCACGTTTTAAAGGGGTATTAGTTTAATGGTAAAACAAGGTAGCTAGAAATAGTTGATTATTATAATAGAGCTAACATAAGCAAGCTTATTCTATTATAGAACGCCTGTATTGCAGTTCGATTCTGCAATACTCCACAAATTAAAATCTATATCATATGCTATACGACACTACAAACATAAAAGATGAAGTGAATATTACTTTAGATTATATATTATCTAAAGTAACAGAATATGATATATATGCAGCGTATATTGGTAATTTTAAAGTAGGTATGATCTATAATAGTCCATTTAGAAAAGATAAAAATCCATCATTTGGATGTTTCTATAGTAGAACTACTAAACAATTAATGTTTAAAGATCATGGTACGGGTGATTGCGGTAATGTAATTAAATTTGTTTCATTACTTACTGGTTTAACTAATTATTCAGATATACTTAATAATATAGTTAATAAGCTTAAAATTACTAATAATACACAACTCGTTAGCTCTAAGCAATACATACCGTCAACAGAGACAGTAATTGGTGTAGTAAGGCAAGACTTTACTTTAACAGACATCAATTACTGGTCTCAGTTTAATATTAGTATTAATACTTTGAAGAAATTTGGAGTAAATAGTATTAAATATTACTTGTGTAATGGTATTGTAAAGGGCATTTACAAGGATACTAATCCTATGTATGCTTATAAGGTATATAATCATTTTAAGATATATAGACCTTTAGCAGATAAATATACAAAGTGGCGTAATAACCTGACAGAGAATGACATTCAGGGGTTTAAACAGTTACCTAAAACTGGAGATATACTCATAATAACAAAGAGTATGAAAGACGTCATGTGTTTATACGAAATGGGGATACCTGCAATATCCCCATCGTCAGAATCAACTTTTATACCTGATAAGGTATTAGAACAGCTTAAAAAGCGTTTTAAACGTATTATTATACTGTTTGATAGAGATGAAGCTGGCGTAAAATATCTTCGCAAAATGAGCCTTAAAACAGGCTTAGAAGGGCTTTTAATCCACAAAAAGTTCAAAGCGAAGGACGTATCAGATGCTATTAAAGCAAATGATTTTGAAACTATTAAAAATTGGCTTTATGAAAACATTAAAAGATAAACTAAAAACATTTTGGAAAGGTTTTAGAAAAGTTATATCAAATCTAATTTGCATTCCATTCATATTAGCTACTATAATTGTAGCTATGATTACAGTAGGAGTATGTAAACTAACTAACATGCTACTACAATTAGATGATGATATTATAGAAACCTTTGGAGAATGTATTTATGAAGCAAAAGAAGAAATAGGGAAAAGTACGCAACGCAACTCCTAATATATATGATGGAATAAAGTTTAGAAGTAAACTTGAAACATATACATATAAAAAGCTGAAAGAAGCTAAAATCAATGCAGATTATGAACAGCATAGATATGAACTTCTTCCAGCTTTTACTTTTGGAGAAAAGAAATATAGGCCAATGACTTATCTACCTGACTTTGTAGGAAATAAGTTCATTATTGAATGTAAAGGCTATCCCAACGAAGCATGGCCTTTACGTGAAAAACTATTTAACTACTACTTGTATAGATTTGAACCTAATATAAAATTCTATGTAGTACATAATCAGAAACAAGTAGACGAGTTAATAAAACATTTAAAAGAATGTTAATTTTTTGTGCAGTATTAATATACAAATTAACAATAAGTTTGCATTATGAAAATATGTGCAATTAGTGATTTACATGGTATATTACCTTCTGTACCAGAATGTGACGTATTATGTATTGCTGGTGATGTAGTAGATTTACTCGTTCAACGTAGTTCTGATGAATCAGATGCATGGTGGAGTACTGCTTTTATTACATGGGCTGATAAGCTATCGTGTAAAAAGATATTTGTAGTACCAGGAAATCATGACATTTATATTGAACAATTATATGACGGATTAATAAAAGATACTACTTTACAGGAGTTTAAGGATAAAATATCTTTACTTACTAATGATAAGGTGGTATTTCTTATTGATGAGTTATATGAATATGAAGGAGTAAAATTTTATGGAACTCCATGGATAGCTCCTATACACTGGCAAACATGGGCATTTGAAGATACTCAGCATGAATATGATGAGTATGTATGTCCATATGAAAAGATACCTAATTGTGATATACTCATTACTCATGAGAATCCGAATTATAATGAAAAGCTTGAAAATTACTGTTTTGGTAAGTATAAGCATCATTTCTTTGGACATTGGCATAATGGTATATCATACGGTCATCTTAATCAACATAACTGTAGTATATTAACTGACAGTTATATGATAAGAGAAAGACTTAAAATAGTAACAATTGATTTTAATTTAGAGAAAAAATCAGATAAATCTAGAGAAGATTTACTTTTTAATCTCTTAGTTGAAACAATTAAACATAAAACTGAAGAAGAAAACGAAGAAGAACAATGATAATTGATAAACCGTATTATGAAGATAACACGAGAATATCAAATTCTTCTATAGGTTGGTTTCTAAAAAAAGGTCCTTTATACTTCCGTAATATGCTTGATGGTAAGGAAGAAGGATTAAAGTTACCGCAGTTAGAAAAGGGTACTATGATACATGAGTATATACTCCAACCAGATGAATTCTGGAATGATTATACAATACTTGAATATGAAGTACCTAAAGTAAAACAGCAAAAAGATTTCTGTGATTGGTATTCTATATTTAAAGATACTAATCCATTAGAAGATAATGATAAATTATTATTAGATTCTTATAACAAGGCTTATAGTAATAAATTATCTGAAGATGTTAAGTTATCTATTGCTAAAGATTTTGCATTAAGATATGATGAATATATTAAGTCAAAGTCTTTGAAAAATAATAAAAAAGCAATTTCATTTGCAGATCTTAATATGTTAAAGACAATTAAGTCTAACATTGAGAAACATAAGAAAGCAAATGAATTACTAACAGATATTCCAGGAGTAGAATCTTATAATGAGTTTCATATTAACTGGACATTTCCCATTAAGACAGATAGTCTTAAAATGGATGAAAATAAGACCTGGTATGCACCTTGTAAGTCATTACTTGATAGATGCATATTTGATCATGTCAATAAGAAAATCATTCTAATTGACTTAAAAACAACATCAGATGTCTATAACTTTAAACATTCTGTAGAAGAATTTGATTATTATAGACAAATTGCTTACTATTTGTTAGCTATTACATGGTATATGAAAGATCAAGATATTGATATTTCAGATTATGATTGTGAAGCATACATTATAGCTATACAGACAAATGGTAATTATGAAGTAAGAGTATTTAACATGTTTAATGAAACAGAGTTAGACTCTCGTAAAGATACTATTATCAGTGCATTATCAGAACTTTCATATCATTACCAGACTAATAATTGGGAGCATACTCGCAGTTATTACGAAGGAAATGGTACTGAAGAACTTGAATGATGTTAGTATATATATAGTTCCATTATTAGACGATAATCTTACATGGAATGATTTAACTGTAGAAAGCGGTTACATAAATGCATATACTACTGATAAGAATAGACCTTTTTTAGAAGAAAAGGTCTTTCTTTTATATGATAGTAGTGTTAATACTAAGGAATCTTTAGATAGATATAGAAAGTTTAAACAGTTAGACTCTTTATATAATACTAAATATATTACGATAAACAATAAGCATTATACTATTTATTGTTTAAGTAACCCTAAGTATAAAAAAGATATACATAATCTTCAATCAACTGGTAAAACTTATAATGTAAGTGCAGCATTAGAAATAAATAGATTTTGGGCAAACGTGCCTGTTCCAGAATTAGCACAGAGGTTATTTCTAAATACATATAGATTTGGTGAGTCTATAAATGCTGAATTGCCAGAAGAAGATTATTATAGTTATGAAGAGCGTGATGAACTCTCATAACAAAATAGGCTGAGTAAATTAATACTCAGCCTTTCTTTTTTACAGTTAATCTAGCGAATTGATAATTTAGATAGAAACTTTTTAGAAGTTCATTAACTAATTCTATAAATAGTTCCTTTTTGCTTTTGGATCTGTTGCTTCTATTATGCTCTTAAATGGAGTAACCTTAATTATATTTTTAAGTATAACTGGCATCCCTTTATAAGGGCCTCTGTCTATTATAGTAAAAGGAGTTCTATCGCCTACATATGAAGCAGGATTAAATAAATTAATAAAACTAGAAGCATTGTCAAACCAATTGAAAGCTGCTGTAGGAGACTTAATTAATGAAATAAATTCAAATGGATTATACATAGTTCTAAATTCAAATGCTGAACGCATTGCTAAGTAAGTAATAGACTAAGTTAACCATGTATCATACTCATCATCTCCATCTACTATAGTAGCCATAGCAAGAGCTACAGTAGTAGAAGCTACGATGAGTACTAATTCATTTAGAACTCTTCTAACAGCATACTATTCATAATCTTTTAAGTTATTATAGTCTGCTAATAATTGTGTCATAGCAAAATGTCTCTATCCTATAACATTTTTTAAGAATTTACTAGTAGACCTATAATATCCTTCTTCTTCTACTCCTAAATCAAGATTAAACTATTTTTTCTTAAATCTATCATGCAGTGCAGATATCATAAAGTTACGATGTAACACAATATAAGAAGCTATAGAGTTAGCGTGTACTGCCGCTTTATCTATTTCTCGTAAAGTACCATCAATTCTCTAAGTAAGTATATTAATCCTATTTCTTACCTCATTCTATAGCTTATCATTAACATACTGTTTATACTTATCCTATATCTTTATATTACCTTCTTTATCTTCTACAAATACATCATATAAAGTTACAGGCAATTGCTCAAATTTAGTACTATTAGAATTAAATTTATTAATATACTACTGTTTAGTCATAAAACCTTCTCCATCTACAAATCTATAACTGTGATATATACTAATAACTGTATGACTCTTAACAGTATAATCAGACTAAGTATAACCTGCAAACCAGAAATTTTGATTTATAGCTCTTAGTACCTAACTCTGATCCAATCTGTCAAATATCTCTTTATTGTCCTTTACTACTTGATTTAGTTGTAACAAATAAGACAATTTACCTTTAGGTACTGGATTACCAATATTAGCCATCATATCTGGTAACTGTCTAGCAAATTCATTAGAAGCAAATTTAAGGTCATTGGTATCAAAGAATCTGCCCATTTTAGCTTCTAAAGTAGTATAGGTAGCATCAGTAAAGAAAGAAGTACCAATAGACCACAAGTTACCTGATAGATTTACTTTAGTAACAAATCCTCGTATTATGTCTAATGTTTTACCTATATTTATCTCTTTATCTAATATATTTACTGTAATAGGAGTTTTATTTCTACCATACATTATTCTATCAACTAATAGCTAAGCTTGTTTATATACATTAGCTGAACCTGCTGTTTTTAGTTCTTTCTTAGTTCTAATTTGAATATTCTTTAGAAGATTGAGTAATAATTCAACATCATCCTATTGTTCTACCATATTATTATAATTAGCAGCCATATTATAATAAGCTATTACAGATGCGACAGCATCTGTTGATATTTCATTGGTATCTTCTAGCATATTTATAAATCTTGTAGGTATTACTTTAATAGGATCGCCATTAGGCATAGTAGTAAAATCATCTACATAATCAGTATCATCTACTCTAGTAACAGCTACATCATCAAATATGTATTTCAAAGCATTTAGTACGCTATCTTTTCTACCTAATACTTGCATAAATCTTGCAGGTATTTGAGGCATTCTACCATCGTCACCAAATGTTAAGAATGATATATACCTATTAGCCTTATTGATGGTATCAGATAAATCGTCATATAATTTCTTTAATTCAGGTTTATCTACTATTTCTTTATATGCTTTACTATTGTCATAATATTTCTTATTAGGCTATACAGTAGGACCAGCTGGATCCCAGTCCTTATTAAACCAATCTGATTGCCTATCTATAGTAGAGTATCTACTTATTGGAGCATACTCTGTATACTTTTCTAATAATTCATCTTTTGGTTTTAATTCTGTATAATAAGAAGCAGGATGCATCTTACCTCTACCGTCTTCATAATGATTCTTATTAAACCAGTCATTATATGCTTCTGTACCAGACTATCTAGCATTTTCACTATCTTTATAATACTATTCAGTTGGAACTACTTCTGCTATATCACTGAATTTTTTATCAGTCGTATTTGTTTCAGCCCAAGTATATAATCTGGCTATATCATTATCAAGCTTTAATAAAGATTCTTTCTCAGAATCAGACATCAAATTTGAATCAATTTTACCAGTACGAGGATCTTTAAATAACTATTGAAATTCTCTACGCTTTTTAATAGCTTCTTTATATTCCTCAGTTTGTTCTACTTTACCCAAACTATCTAGATCGTCATAGAACTATTGATTATATTGCTTTCTTAGATTTCTTGATTCCCACAAAGCTAATTGAGCTGATCCTTCGCCATATTTAGCTACTATTTTTGCTCTATCTCTGTTATAGCTTTCTTTATCAGTCTTATATTTTACATGTTGCTTTACTACTTCATTGAAGGCCGATAACTCGTTAGCTATAATTAAATCATCTCCTGTTTTTATACTACCGTCAAGATTATATCTATTAGATAATAACTGTTTCTATTTACGTAGACTAAGTAAAGCATTATATTCTGATTCGGTTAAAAGATTAACATATTCTACTCCATCTACTGTAATTGGATCTACTATAGTATTGATATAATTATTAATCTCATTTATAGCATCTCTAGTTTTCATAGAAAGCATTCTATTCCTGGTAGTATAATACTCAGGTTTATACTTCCTATTAGCTTTTTCAGAGTAGAATTTGTTAACTCCTTCAAACCATTTTCTTTGAGTATCTTCATCATCCGGCATTACATACTAATCATGTTCATCTTTCTGTATATTGAGTTTGTTAGCTAGATTACTTAAGTATTCTTTCTGATCTCTCTTAAATTGACCTTTATTAATAGGAGATACTCTCAAACCAGTATAAGTACCATCATCATATTTTTCATATAATAACTTCTGTACATCATTACCATATTTTTCTTTAGCTATATTCAGCTATTTTACTAACTCAGTACCTACTTCTAAAGTATCTCTATCTGTTTTATTTACAGTATTCTAGAGCATATTAGCTATAGTCTGTAACACCATATTATCACTATTGGTAGCCATTCCAAACCAATTCATAAATATACTAGTATCATGTTTTGGATCATCAAGCCAAGCTATAGTTTTATCTATATAGTCTTGTGGTACAGCTCTAGATTGTAAATATTCTTGTAAGAATTGATAACCTTTTTCTTTAAGAATATTAGTAAATCTATTATTAATTACTGTTAATTGCTATACTATATCTGCTATATTCTACTTTATAGTAACATAATCAGGTAATTCTTTAAATATATCAGTAGTATCTACTGCATATTGAATTTGATCAATAAGAGGTTTGTAGAATCCTAAGTAGTCATTAGACAACTATCTAATTTGTTTAGCATTAATCTATTCTATTGGCTTAGATAAGAACTTTAAACTATCACCTATGGTATCATTAACATGTTGAACAAATTGTAGTATTCCTTGTTCTGTTTCAGACCTAGATAATTGAGATATTACTGTAGATATTTGATTCCATACTTTAGGATTCTTCACATTATAATGCTTAATTGCATTTAATCTGTCTTTTAATCCTTTCTGTATCTTATCGTATAGTTTATCTATCTATTTCTATTGATTATTGTCAAGTTTACTAAATCCTTCTCCAACATATACCTCTCGGAATTCATTAACACTATAAATACCTATCTCTCCTTGATTAACTTTATTAAGTAAGTTTACAGTATATTTCTAAAGATTATAAAGATCTTTAGGTAATCTGTTAATATCTTTACCAAATAATAAGTAAGATACTATTCCAGATATAAATTCCCAAATGCGTTGAAATGCAGTTTTATCAACTTTTTTTAATTCACTTCTAAGATGTGTATTAGATAAGAATTCATTTAAGAATTCATCACTACTATTACCTTCTTGTAAACCATACCATTTATCTCCGATCTTCTGCCTGTATTTACTTTGTAATTTATCTAATTCTGATCTAAATTCGATATTATCATCGTATTCTTTTCTTAAGTATATATGTAACATTTCATGCGCAATATCTTCAGCAATTTGTTGTGCAGAAGACCCTTTAATTACATCTGTATATAAGTACAGTGATGACCCTGTTGAAGCTCTTACTCCACCTTTTTTGCGCCCTTTATAGATGATAAAAGATCTGTTAACTTTGTTTAATTTCTCAAGTAAACTCTTGGTAACAGGCTTTACTTCATCGTGATTAATGAAAAAGTTCACTACATCTACAGTATCTGCAAATTCTCCTAACTATTCCAATAAAGTATTAGAAGCACCCTATTTAACTACATTTCTTTTATTATAAGCTTCAATTAATAGCTCTCCGTTTTCATCTACTTGTTTAGATAATTCATCTGATAATTGTGTTTTAAAAGCTTCTGTAAAAGTTTCAGCCTTTGCTAGGATAGCTTGTTCACGATTATTATCAAACTAGCTTAAAAGGTCTGAAAATAGCTTAGAATCCTCTCCATTAGGAGCTTTATCTAAACCATTACCTTTATTCTAATCCCAAAGGTAGTAGGCTTTATTTTCGCCTACTACCTCTACTAACTCCTTCCATTCGGGAAGATTTTTATTTGGACAATATTTATTCATATTATAAATTACATATAAATTTGTTAATCAAACCTTCCACTTCTTCTGGAGTAGTTGGATTTTCTTTACGTAACAATTGAGTAAATTCTTCTATTTTACTATCTACCCAATTTTGCTCATCTAATAAAGAGTTAAATTTATCTTCAAATATAATATTATTTGGTATAACTTCACTAGAGAACATACCAGCCATTTCTTTATTAGAATAAGCATTCAGATTAGTCCCTGTACCAGAGTACGCAACAAGAAATTCTTTATCTGGGTTGTTTCTTGCATATTCGTACAAGCCGTGTATCTACTATATTATCTATTCTTTAGTTCTAGACGGATGGACAGATTTAGTTAAATCTTTTGTTATTATAGCATACGATTGACCTTGAGGTCCTTCTGCCTAGCCATAAATTGCCCCAAATTTATTCCTAGCTAATAATGCTGCACCTTTACCGTGTCTTCCTTGTGTATTAGAACCAAATACAAAAATTTGATTATCTTTTAACTGCGTTATAAAATCTTTATAAGTTTTTCTAGTAACTAAGTTTACGTTATCTTTGCTTAATTCAGTTAAGTATTCTTTCATTTTATACAAAAGATCAGCCTCTAACTAAAGAATGTTTTTAGAATCAATATCTTTACTTTCATCAGCTTCACTAAGTACTACTCCTTGTTCACTTTCATCTTTATCGTCTTGCTCCCATTCAAATACCATATCCTATTGCTCTTTAGCATAATTCATATTCTAATAGGGTGGAAGATCAGTAATTAAATGAATATCAGAGTTCTGCCAGTTAGGCTTGCTATATTCATCAGACATATCAGCTAATGCTTCTTGATTCTGTAAAGCTTCTGTATAATCCCACACACTTTCTCTATTAAAACCAAATTGAGATTCCTTACCATATTCTACTACGGTGTGACCTCTATATTTGTAGCCTTTCTTAGATACCAATCCATAAATAGGTATATAATTCAAACGTTTGGTATCTGGATCAACAGCTTGTTTATAGCCTATGAGAGAATACACATGATAATTAGCTGGAGTACGACCTAAACCATCATTTATTTTAATATAAGGATAGAATATAGGGAATTTACCCTCTGTTAGTTTACCCTTATCATTAACATAAGTCATTGATAACCAATTGCTAGGTCTAATAGCAGGTTTATCTGTTTTATCCTGTCTTTCTCCCATTATAATATTAGGAACTACAGACTAATCATTTAACGATATAGAATATAATTTAGCTCCTTTCTTGTTATATAAGTCTACTGGTTTTACCAGTTTGTCATTCTGCCAGTTATTTAAGAACAGATCATCTCTTACTATAGATTGATCAACCCCATTAGATAGTTCATCTAATTTAGTTTGAATATAATCCGTATAACCTATTGACATTTTATAACTATTAGGAACATATTGGAAGAATGAATTCATAGTAGGGTTATCTCCAGATGTAATAAATGCGTATACTACTAAATCCTTAAATAATTGACTTACTTTAGGTTCTGGATCTTCTAATAACTCTCTCCAGTAATTTATCAGATTGTTAGCTTGTGACTGATCAGAATCCAATAATGATGAAGTATCAATGAAATCTAATCCATTATAATCTATATTGGGTATCAAATAATTTATGAAATCATTGTTAATAGTGCCATCATTGTTTAAGAATCTACTCAATTTAGGATTACCTTTCAATATTTCATGTTTAAAATTATTAATACGTTTAGCCATTGACATTTTCCCAGTAAACATACCATTAATGTCTATACCATTCTGATATATGAACTGATTGAAAAATCCACTCTTAATCTGAGCTTCCATTCCTGAAATAAGAGCATTTAACAGTTTAGAATCAGCATTATTCTTTCTACCAAGTAATGATAACATTATGTCTTTCTTACTTAAGAAAGCGTCAGTATTTCTAAGTAACAGATTTTTAAAGATAGAAGTACCAAATGGAATACTGTTTTCAGTTTTCTTAGCAATAAAAGTATCTTCATAGAATCTTTCAATTTCACCATTTGCAAAGTTAACATCCTCTGTCATTGCCCACATACCGTTGTAGTATGTCTGTTGTTCAGCAAATGTTTTACCAGTTTTCTTAGTATCTACTTTAGAGTATTTAACAAGATTAGCTAGTGAATCAGCGTATGGTTTCAATGCCTTCCAAGCATAGTATATACGAACCTATTCTTCATTAAAGTTACTTATTTCTTCTTTATCTAGTTTAAGCAACTCTCTTGTTCTAGACGTATATTCACCATTTTTATTCTAATATGTATTGAATAAGTCTTGATATTCATTAGCTTTTGAATTTTCATCACTATTTATAAATTCATATTTTTTCCTATACTTCTCAGTAGGATCATACTTATCAAGTACAGATTCGATAGCTTCATTCTCTAACTATGTAGGAGTTTTAGTTCTATCTATACCATACTTACCCTTAGTCTTTATAACAGCTTCCGCCATTTCTTTAAGAATAGGTTGAGCAACGAAGTAGAACGTATACTTACCTTTACCAGTACGTAATAAGAAAGAAACCATATTGTATGTCCATGAATTAACATTCAATCTTACAATATACGGGTCTTTGGCAATATCTACGAAACCGTTAATCATAGCAGATAGCCAGTCAAGTATTCTACCACCTTTTTTCATACCCGCTACAGGAGTATCATATATACCACCTATATTCCATATATCTAGAGTATTAGTGAACTTATTTCTAACCATACTAAGTTTAGTAAGTTGAGTAAGGATATGATGAGCATTGTTCAATGCAAAAGGACCAATACCTGCTTTACCACCAGTATATTCAGCTTTTCTAGCTTCTTGATAAGTAGGAGAGTATACTTCAAACGGAGTAGGATGATAGCTACTAGGTCCTTCAATATCTCTAAGTACTTCCTTAACGTTCTCTGTAGCATTATCAATAGATAACTTAAGTGAGTTAGTATTATCTTTAGTAAGTAACACTTTCATATAAGCATCAAGCATTTCATTCTTTATAGAACTACGTACATCTTCATATTTAAGAGCATTACCTTTAGTAATTTTAACTCCTTTGTTGTTATAACTAAATCTAGCTACATATAGTTTATCAATATCGAAGTCAGAACCAGTAAGCTTAGTAAAGTCTTCAGGAAGCATAATAGTATCACCCATTATTTCGGGGAATACATCTACAAAACGTAATGGTGATATAGATGCAATAGACTGAGTAGGAATACGATAACCAATGGCGTTAGCTGTAGCTTTATCACCAATAATTTCATGATCAATAAGCCACTGTCTAGCTTCTCTATATGTTAAGTTTTCATAATTAGGTATAAAGTACTTAAACAAGTTTATACTTACTACTGAATCCATGGATCCTTCTTCATTAATAGACTTGAGTACTCTGCCGTCATTTATCATATTGGGTGTTATTACTTTAGTAGAAGTAGCTTCTAGACCTAAAGTAGATCTTTGAATAAACGCTCCACCTGGTATATGAACATCAATAACTTGTTTGTTAATCATAGAAATAAATCTACTTTCCAACCACTTGTTATCAGATAGAGAAGATAAAGGAATTATAAACTTATTATTAGCTGTTTTAAGACCAGATAATACATTATCATTAGCATCTGATTCTCTAGCGTCATCTTCTAGCATTTTAGCTAGTTTGGGTATATTAACACTACCGTCTTTGTTAAATAATTCATCTTTTAAGTCTTTAACACCCATATCAGATAATTTATTCAACGCATTCATGATAGTATCTTTGATTTCTCTACCAGTTACTTGTCTACCCTCAATACCATATAAATCATCCATACGAAGATTGGATAGATTTACTTTCATAAACTGAGTACCAGCCATCTGTTCTTCATGCGTATGTGGATTAGTTTCTAACTGTTGTCTCAAGTATTTAAACTTCTGAGTATAAGTAACCAAGTTATTGAAATCATTTAGAGTATTTCCTTCTTCATTAATTAACTCATCAGTAACTTTAGCACTGAGAACAGTTTGCCCATCCCTTAGTTCTATTTCACTGTCTTTAGCTACTCTGTAGAACTTCATAGGAGATCTAGAACCAGCTTTAACAGCAGAATCAAATAGAACCATATCTACTGGTTTACTAGGATCTGTCATTCTATCATACAGTGCCTTTATATCACCAGTAGCTATACTCTTGAATAATGGGAATAACGCCATCTTATTGAAGTAAGGTATACCTAATCCAGGTATTTCATTGAATCTAGTACCAAATGCCATATACTTCATAGCATTTAATATAACCTTATTAGCTTCAGCATACAATTTAGGATCAGAGTCCCATAAATCAGCTGTATCTTCATTAGTAAGTATATCAAATGCTTTCTTTATTTCAGGAGACCATACTCCACGCATTCTAAGTAGATCTCTGGTCATATTAGGACTAATATATACAGCAGCATCGGCTACGTTTATTCCTCCTTTATAACCTTCTACTTCTGCTTTAGCGGCTTGTTTAGCTATCTTAACTGACTCTGGATAGATTTTTTCAATTTCCTGTATACTTAAGTCTTTTACTTTATTCCAAGCATCTTCACCTTCTAGTTCTTGAATAGTTTCCTTAATATTACCTCTAGTAAATAACCCTTCATATATATAATATTGCTTGTCCATTATCTCATGGTCTTTTAATTCAGCAACTACATATTCATCTCTAATCGGATCATTAAAGAAATCTAGTCTGTTATTCAAACCAGTAGAAGTAAGAGAACCAAGACGTTTGATTTTATCAATAGATACGTCTACAGGACCGTGTTCATCATATTTTACTTTATAGTATGCAGGAGCACCACTAAATAGTTTTTCAACTTCATTAATTGATATTATACTATTGATAGTGTAGTCTGCCAGCATATCAAAGATAGCATAACCTTCAGCATTAGTAGGATCAAGCTGGCTATAAAAAGTCTTTCTACTATTTAATTCGATATCGTCAAGTAGTTTGTTACGTAGACTCCATATATCGTTGTTTTCGTTACCTTCAATCAATCCTAATTCTTTAGCTGTAGCTATTTCCTGTTTAACACGTTGATTGATTAGAGAGCTTAAAAATGCCTTCTACGTGTCTTTAGATAAGTTAAAGAAATAGTCTTTAGCTGTCTGAAGATTTTCTTTAGCTGACTTCATAGGATCATTAAAACTAATGAATCCTTTAGATGTATTGATACCAGTTAGTAATAAGAATCTAGCACCATTACCTTCTAACTTCTTAGAGTGTTTTTTACCATTCTTATCTTTCCAACTTACTTTGTTAGGAGTATGGAAGTTCTTTATTCTTCTAGAAGGTTCTAACCAATCATTATTGATAGTACCATCATCATTGTAATGCAACCCAGTCTTTTCATCATAATGAGTTGGATCGTCGTCTATTTGTCTTAAACAAAGCTCTATTTGGTTTAATTCATCATAACAATACCCAAGTAAAGTATCCATACTTTGTTCTCCATATCTGATATAAGCGCCTTGTGGAGTAACATTAAAGTTTATTCTTTCATGGGGTAATCTTATACCTTTAATGAAGTGATAAGTCTTTTTATCGGCTACAGTAGGGAATATAATTCTATCATTAAATACAGCTACCATTTTAGCTAAATAGTCCTCTCTATCGGTAATTCTAAAGTAATCTCTACCAGCATCTTGTGAAGTAGTATCTTTGAAGTTTATAAGAGTTTCGACAGACAGATCTTTATTACCATTCTTTACAGAATTAAGTATTATTGAATTGCTATTATATACTACAGAATTTAAGTTATCAAATGTATCTTTATCATTTACTATTTCATTAAGTCTATCTTTAGCAAAGTTATTTTGAGATACCATATAATAACTATTACCATCTGGACCATAACTACTTAAACTTTTATCAGTAGCGTGTTGATAAGCGTAGTAATTCGCAATTTCTTTGATAAATCCAGATGTATTCCATATTTGAGTAGGTTGTAATGACTCTTCTGCTACCTTTATAGGACTAATAGTATTATCTTTATTAATAGAATTCTTAATGTTCTCTAACGTTTCTACTAATCTAGGAACGCCACCAAATTTAATTCTGTTTACTAAGAATGAATTTAATAGAGTATATTGGTCTAATCTAGGATTACCATAATCTCCAGATAATAGCATTCTGTTAAGAGTAGGTTTATCTATTCCTATACCAACAGAATTCATCATACGAATAATAATATCTTTCAGATACTCTTGATTAGATGCTTCATGTAGATCTATATTGTTATCTCCTATTCTTAACAAACCTTTATTGTTAGTAAATGCATTTCTAATTCTATTGAAATTATCTATTATAACACGTAAGGTTTGCTTAGCATTATCTGTTGCTACAATTGCTCCGCTTTCATTGTACTTAAATATACCAGAATTATTAAACAGGTATTGTGACCATACTCTAGGATAATTAGCTGCTTTTACATCTATAGTATTATCCTTTAGTTCCATTCTAGTAAATCCTGTTTCAGCATCTTCACTAATCTTTACTGTAATGTAGTTATTAATATCAGATGTAATAACAGTCTCTATTCTAGTAAGCATTGCTTCAGCTTGAGTAGCTACATTAGTATCAGTACTTAATGAGTTCTTTACTAAAGTAGTCAATCTAAGTAATAAAGCTTGATAGAAAGTATCACCATTCTTGGCAAAGAATTGTACTTTATCTATGATGTTGGATATAGTTCTACAGCCAGATAGATCTTTTAATATGTTTGTCCAAGCTATATTAGGATCTACGAAACTAGGGAAATGAGTATACTCGTCGAATTTAGTTTGAGGAGCGCCATCTTTACCTATTTCATATGCTGGAATAGTTTGGAAGAAGAATTTAACTTCAGCAGGAGCATTATCTCTAATAGATATATTCATACCTTCTACAGTATGTTGGCCTATATTTACTCCTTCTGTACCTTCTTCTATATTAGAAATAGTATCGTTTTCATTTCTATCTACTGCTCTAATTCCTAACTATTTTAGCTTAACAGTAAGCATTGGTAGGATAATAGAATCAAATTTCTCTACTACTTCATTGATAACATCAGAAGGATACTTATAAGCTTGTGCCTGAAGTATAAGTTTAAGTCTATCAAACTTAGGAGCTTCCTTAGATAAATCAGAGTAGTTTATTGTCTTACCATCAGTAAATGATACTTGGAAGAAAGCATATGTTAAACTGTTTATAATGTCATTCAATTGCTTAACCGTCTGAATATGTTTAAATTTATATCCAGATACTTCCATGTTAGCTCCTTCACCTTTGTATATTTCTCTGAATCTAGCTACATTTTCAGTACTTGGCTTCAATCCATAATACTTACCCCTGTTAATAGCTGAATATATCTTAGCTAATCCATATTGACCAGTTCTAATCCATAACTTAATAAAGTCGTATATTCTTCTGAACCAGTTTTTAGTATCAAATCTGTAATTGCCTGATTCGTTTAGCATGAAGTCTTTAAACTGATCAGCTAATTTTTCATCAATTTGCTTATCAGTTAATCCTTGATCTCTATACTTTTTGTAAATTCTGTTTCTATGTTTAGGATCAATTAACAATTGAGATACTCTATGCCATGCCTCGTGATATTGAACACCTTCTGGAGCCTACTCTGAGATCTTTATAGAATCTTCGGTTACTCTACCTACTACAATATTACCAGCCTCTGTAACATCTATGACAGAAGAAACTATTTCTGGAGTAATGCCTAAAGTAGATTGCATCCACTCTTTAGCCTATTCAGGATTCATTTTATTCTAGCTATTAATAGCTAATTCAGATACTTCCTTTTCAGTTACTTCCATATTAGGGCCTTTTCTACCCTTACCGTCTAATATAGAAAATATTTCATCCAAATCTATAGTAGTTTGCTTACCTGTTTCATCAGGTAAGGTAATGCTACCTCTTTTAGTTTCTTCCTGAACTTTTTGCTGAGACTGCTCTATTTTACGCTATGCTGTCTTATCTATCAACATTACATCATCAATGTAAATATTAGCATCTTGTAAAGTATCAGCTATATCTGTGAGTAATATACCTTGCTTTATATACCAACCAAGTACACTAATACCATTAGGATGACTAGAGTCTACCTACTTATTACCATTACTATCTTTAGTAATACCAAAATCTTTATTAGTAAACTCTAAAACATTCGGTATTAATGTGATCTTATCTACATTATTGTTCTTTAAGAATAAAGCCAAAGGATATAGTTTAGGATCCTTTACTTGGGACTGTAAATCACCACCTAGATAATTAGAACTTAAACCCGATTCATCAATATTCCAATGGAAATTATCCATTATATAATTCTTCAGTCTTTCTCTAATTTCTGGTACAGTAGTTATATCATTTAAGTTATATACTTGTTGACCTACTACTAATTGATTATCTTCAGTAAGATAGAACTACTTAGCCATTTTAGCTCTTACTTGCTCTGGAGATAGTCTAGTATCATTAGGGTTAGTAGCTGTTTGAGGGCCAAAGTTTACTAAGAACTGTAGTACATTCTGTGGTGTAATATTAGTAACTGCACCATTTGCATCCGTATAGAATTGATCTTTAGAAGTAACTAAATTGATTATAAGATCAGCTACTTCTGGTTTATCTTTAAAGTTACCATAATTTAGTACTACACCTATTTGAGATGAACTTCCGTCATCTCTAGAAGTCTTAATCATCCATACTGGTTTGCCCATAGGGAAACCTTTAGCAGATATTACTTGGTTCTTAAAGCGAATTACATTGCCACCTAAACCACCTGTAGTAATACCTATCTAAGTATTTTCAGAATTAATTTCATACGGATCTTTAACAGTTAACCAAGAAGATTCAGTAAGATTTCTATTCTTAGGGCTACCGTCTTCATTCTTAAGATTTACAATTCTGCCATTGGTTTTTCTTATGGTAGTAGGTACTATTTCCAAGTTAGGATTAGACTATGCTTGTTTATTCAACTCTAGTACTTTATTACGTAAAGCACTGAGATTATTTACAATTAGCTATTGATCATTAAATGGTAATCTATTGAAAGCTCTATTTCCTCTAGCATACAGTCCTTCTACAGTCTTAATGCTGGCCACATATTCTTTACCTTTGTAGTTAAATAAAGCATATATGGCATCTGTAGTAGTACCATCACCTTTAGTATAAGGTCTTACTACTATACGTACTCCGTTCTTAGTTACTTCTTTGATAAAGTCAGGTTGTCCAGATACCTCAGAGAATTCTTCATTATTCAGATACTGCTCCATACCTTGGAATTTCTTAGGTACTCTAATCCATTGTCCTTGCTCATTCTGCTTAGAATCAGTAAGTCTGTAGTTCAATTCGTGAGAATATGGATCTAATCTAGAGTCATAAGTTAACTCTTCTAATTGTCTGGGTTCAGTTTCAGTATCCTCTGTAACTTGTTGCTCCTTAATAACCTAATTAGGAGTTTCTAAAGCTTGCTTAGCTTCATCACCAAGCCATCCACCAAGTATGTCGCTAAGAGTTGGTACGTCCTCTATAGTTAATGGTTCTGTCTTAGGAGCTTCTTCAACAGGAGATACAGGAGCGGGAGTTTCACTAGGAACAGTAATGGGCTTTTGAACTTCTTTCTCTTTATTCTATATGTTCTGTTGTTCTCTCTAAGCTATTTCTTCTCTAGCTTCTTGAGCAAGAAGTTTCAATTCTTCAGCTCTAGCTTTTTCTCTATTTTGTAAGTTCTGTGATATTTTCCACTCTCCTGAACTAACAAAATCATTATAAGCTTCTTTTAATAAATTAGAATCAATTTTATTTTCTATTGCTTCTTTCAACTGACTTACTAACTATTTAGCTTTATCAGAATTACCGTTGTTATATACTTCTTCTTCTAATTGATTTCTAAGATCGTATATTTCCTACCATCTTTCAGCTTCCCGTCCTTCTGCTCTATCCATTTGTGAAGCAGCAACATACTCAGAGTAGTTCTTCACATTAGGATGTTGAGATACAAATGATTCACGTAAAGCATCGCTAGCTTGCTTGTAAGCTTGACCAAATTCATTATTTGTGTTTAATACTACTTTACTGTTTCCACGGCTGTCTCTTTCAGTAGTAAAGAATTCGTTCTGAATTTCTTTAGCATTCTGTCTAGCTGACTTTACACCCTCATCTTCCTGTGGTTTTTCCTACTCTTGAACAGGAGCTGGTTCTTGTTTTAAAGGTTCTGGAGTAACTTCTTCTCCTTCTTCTGCTACTTTCTCCTATGTTCTACCAGAATACAAGTCTTCTATATCTTGAACAAAATCATCTTCTTTAGCTTCAGAGTTCTTCCATTTATTTATTTTAGCCATTATAGACTTCTTATCATCAGAAGACATCAAGTTATTTTCTTCACGTGCTCTAGCTTGATCTAGACTAGAAAGAATTAACTATTCCTGTGCATCAGCTAAATCCTGATGTATAGATGGAACCTAAAAATCAGATTCAGTTAAATTATATTCACTTAATACTTTCTTAAGTTTATCATAACTGTTCTCTAATGCCTTCTTATCAGTATTTAATAGATTTCTTAAATGAATTACATCTGCTTTAGATGTACGTAGACCAGTATTCTTTTCAAGATCATTAAGTTTAGCACTATTCTACTCATAATCATTTATAAGTCTATTATATACTTCTAATTCAGAATAAAGAGAAATAGCATTTCTTATATCTTCTACAGCTATTTGAGAACGTTGTTCATCAGATAGTTTAGCTATTACTCTTTCAATTTGCTTATTTACTTCTTCTCCATTTAATATACTCTACAGTCTATTATTTGCTGTTGTAGAATTTTTATCAGCTTCCTCAACTAGTTTATCATAATGATCTTTTAAAGCAATAAGTATGTTGTAATCATCAGTATTTGGCTCTATACCTAATGCTTCAGCCTGTTTTAATGCCGATTCAGATGTAGCTATGTTTCTTATTCTATTAGCATTATTTCTTTCAGTCTCTATATCTTCTCGAGTAAGACCATCAATGTTGGCAGATTGAAGATTATCAAATGATTGCATTAAGTTATTCCACTTATTATTTGCAGCCATTTCTGCATATACTATGTCTTTTCTTACTCTATCCTTTTGATCTAGTTTTTCAGCATATAAAGCTGATAATAGTTTATCTGCTTGTAATTGGTCTCTAGTTTGTAAGTAAGAAGTAGCAGCACCTATCCCACCAGTCATTAGACCACCAAGCAATGCCCCACCTTTAAAGTTTTCCATAAATTCTGCATCGTCTGAATATACAGAATCCCAGGGAGTAATTGCTGCAAATATAGATCTTGCTCCAGATCCTATGTTCTTAATGAAACTCTTTGCCAGATTAGGATTTTCTTCAAAGTGTCTGTCAATGTAGTCCTAACCTTTCATATATTGAGTGCCTTCTTCTGCACCTTCCATAGCAGAAGATATAAGAATTCTACCTCCTAAATCCAATACTGCTTTACGTTTAGTTATTTTAGGAAGTTTATCTACACTATCTATACCAAAGCTAGCTACATCATCTATACGCTTTGCAAATTCTCCTTTTAAGAAGCCTTTACCTTTATCATACTTTTCAGCTATAGTTTTTAAACCGCGTACACTTTTAGCCATTTTACCCAATGGTACAACTTCCAGCATAGTCTGTGTAGCATCCCAAGCAGACAAAGCCATGTTATCAGTATAAAGAGACTTCATACCTTCAAAGTTGTTAAGACGAATTTTATCGAACTTAACATTGTTTACTTTTACCTGATTAGTAAGTAATTGATCGTATACGTAATCATCATTATCTATCTACTCTTGAGTATAAGAACCCATTCTTTGCATTTCTGCTTTGGCATCCTTTAATAACTGTTTAGAAATACCACTTTTATCAATCTGATTAAGCACTGATGTCTTATAGTTACTATATACTTCTCCTTTGGATTCCCTTTCTCTACTGAATAGATTACCTACTATAGCTGCACCTGCTCCAACGGTCATACCTACAGCTGTACCTATAGGACCAAAACTAGAACCTATTAATGTTGCTGCATAAGTAGTACCAGTAGTAAGTATATCATTAGTAATAGTAGCAGCAGATGAACCCATCAATCCTGGCATCTTAAACAAATATGTATCTATATCAGTAAGATCCATACCAGGCTGTTGTGATTTTCTACGATAATAATCAGAAGTTAACTTACTATTGTACTCATCAGCGTTGTTCTGTGCAATATCCGCCTAAACTAAAGCTTGACTCTTCCTAGCATATAAAGTATTAGGATCTGAATAAGATCCTGTAGCTTTATCTATCTATTCTGTTGTCTGACGATCTATTTCACTTAAAGCTGAATTCCAATTTCCGTTAATGAAATCGGTTTTCAGCTTTGTATTTAAAGAAGAATCATTTAGCTTATCATTTAATATGTTATCATAAGCTTCTTTATTATTTAGAATAGTATCAGACAGTAACTTTACCTACTATTTTAAATCTTTATTAGTAGGATCTTGTCTTAATTGAGGAAGTATAGTGTTAATATCACGTACAGCTTGGATATAGTTTTTGGCATTTAGAATTGTATTATAATCCTAATCTGCCATTACATAGTCACCTAATGCACTATCTCTAATAGCCTCATTTCTTTTAAGGTTCCAATCATTAAATGCATTAGATACCCAATCTGTAACTCCAAAATCATCAGGAGCACCCTCATAACGAGGGTTCTCCATAGTATGGAAATATTCTTCTATATTAGCTTTTGGAGCCTAATAAGCATCGTACAAAGCTGTTCTCTATCTTATACTATCTGTTAATGATGTATCGTATACTTTTCTTTTCATATTATCTTATACTTCCTAATGTTTGTAATGCTGAAGTTCCATATTCATCTTTAGCTTGGGATGTACCACCTATACCTGTAGGTGAACCTCCTTGCCATCTTTGATTTACTCTTTGCCAGAATTCTGGAGCATTGTTAGTACTTGGTAATGCTTTGAATATATCCATCTCAAAATATTCATGCCCATCTTCTCCAACTACTTCTGTAACTTCTGAAGCTTTATATAAGTCTTTTAATGCAGTTCTAGTACTTTGTCTACCAAACGGAGCCACTAAGTTATCTGCAAATCCTTGTGTTAAACCTTTATCGCTCCAAAGACCCGTACCTAATGCCTGCTCTATTCTTTCTTTAGGTATTCTTATTTTACCAGATAATGCAAATGTTCCAGGTCCTACTTTAACCATTTTGCCTTCAGGTAAGAACTGTACATCAGATAAATTACCTGATTCAAGTACTTCCTTTAATGGGAAGCTTGTGTCTCTACCAAAACCAGCCACTCTTTCTGCTTTTCTAGGGGTAGTTTCAGAAGCAATTTGGAATACTGTTTCTGGTAATAAGAATCCTCTAGAATCATTAAACTGATATACATTCTTTGTGGTTCCATTTTCATCTTTTATTTCTTGTTGTGAACCACCTATCCCAGTTAATAAATCATCACTCTCAAGTAAACTAACATTACCTTTAATCATATCTAGAGCAGAATTTACTCCTTTTAAATATCCTTGTTTAGAATATTCTTTGTTACCGCTTACTGATATAGGAGAGAAACCAGATGTCTTTTGGAATTCATCTCTAAGTATATGCTTGTTAGCTAATCCTATCATTTGAGCTTGTAATCTATCGGCTGCATCTGATGCACTTCTAGCTACTATCAAATCATTATCATTACCAGTAGCTCTGTAAGCATTGGAATACTACATTGCAGCTTGATTAAGTTGCATATACGAGCTCATCATATTATCAATATTCTGAACTCCTTTCTTAGCATCTTGAGCTATTTTAGTATTTGGATATTTACTTATCAATCCTTCTATATAGTTTCTATATTGATCAAATCTAGAACCAATTCTAGATTGCACGCTTCTGGTAATAGATTCATTTAAAAAGTCTAATCTGGTAGGATTAGGTCTAATTATTTCATCTTTACCAGTTCTGCTTGCAGCATGTTTAGCTTGTATTAACCACAACGGATCAACAGTATCTTGATTAACAATTCTATCTCTTTGTGAATCAGCTATCATTCCTACAAAAGCTTCTCTAGCTACAGACTCATTACCACCAGCAGCTTGTAATGCTTCTTTATAATATTTCTGTCCCTGTGGAGTACTTACCAAATCATTAAATCTAGCATTTGCTATATCATATAATGTATCATATGTTATGCCAGCTCTGTTATACTTAACTCCATCTTTCCATACAGAGCCTAAACTACTAGGCTTAAGATTACTAAAGTAAGGATTAGATAGCTCATCAGCTGTCATGTATCTAACAGGAGTAATATCACTAAATACTCTTTTATTACCTAGTGTATCATACTGAGGAATATTAGAATCATCCCATCCTTCTTTATATTTTCCTTCAGCTTCCATCTTAGCTCTCATCTCCAATCCAGCTCTAAGATTATCTGCACTTTCCTTAAGTAAGGATAAGGAAGAATAATCTGTGCTATTAATTAACGATTGTAAGTTAGCTCTAAAAGAAGCATCCTTCATAGCATCAGGATTATTTGCTATCTAATTGATAGCGTTCTGTACATCCTTTCTATTAATAGTTAAATTATACCAGTTCTGTGTATCTACAGCAGATGGGGAACGAAATTCCCCAAACTTCTGTAATGCTGTACTAAATTGTTTAGCTGCTTCATCTACTGCTGCTTTCTATGTAGCTCCTATTCTGTATAGTTCCCCAAAGTTAATAGGAACGTATGTGTTTAATATAGGGGCTTCAGCAGCCTAATCATATCTATTAGCTGTCATTATCTATTTCCTCCCTTATTTAACCATTTTTTAAATTGACTCATATCAGCAGAAGTAAAACCAGCTTGCAAAAATGGATCGTATAATTTAAGCATAGCATTATCTCTACTTCTTTGATTGCTCATTAATTCTCTATTTTGAGCCCACTGACTTAATTGACCTAAACCTGTTCTGCGAATATTTCTAGCAGTAGCTCTGTTACGAGCATTAAGCTCAGATGCTAAGTTAGTAGCTTGAACCCACTGCTGTCCTAAGTTATTCATTGTGTTGGCATATTCCGCTTTATACTGATTATTTGCATTACTTTCAGCAGCTCTAGCAGCAGCAATAGCCTTATTGGTAGCAATTGCATTCTGTAATCTAAACGCCATATCTTGACCAGTATTAGTTCTTTGTTGACTAGCTGCATAATTAGCTACGTTTCTATTAGTCTCTATATCTCTAAGTAACGGATCAATGTTATATCTACGTCTACCCATAGTATTAGTAATAGCTGTAGCGTAAGGATTATAGTTAGCTGGTACTGCTTCAGGACCACTAGTAAACAAATTAGACATTATAGGAACAAGAGAAGTTACACCACTAATTAAATCATTTAATCCATCTAATCTTACAGGTTCCTCATTAGGATTTGTAATAACTGGTTCTACTGTTGGGCTTACTGCCATTCTAGTTCTAATATCCTGTGGAGTAGCATCTATACTAAAATCTTCATTAATAGTATCTAAATTTGGAATAATGTCTGGAGCAACTGTTGATTTAGTAATTCTAGGCATTACTCTAGAAGTAGTCTTAGGAGTTTCTTTAACTACTGCTTTAGGAGCGCTAATAGTTACTTCTGGTAATGTACCAGCATTTACTTCTGATATTCTACCATAATTATCCTAAGGAGCTGTAACGTCACCTCTCATACCCCAAGTACTTCTAACTCTTGGTGTAGGAGCGCTAATAGTTACTTCTGGTAAACTACCGGCATTAATCTCTGATACGCCGTAATTATCCCAAGGTGCTGTAACATCTCCTTTTATGCCCCAAGTATCTCTAGCTAATACAGGTTCTGCTTTATTTGTTCCAGTTACTCTGTAAGTTGCACCTTTATAAGAAAAAGTATCTCCAATGTTATATCTATTATCCTATACTTTAATAGTATTGTGTCTACTAGATACTCCACCGTTATCAAAGGTTTCAATACTTTTACTTTTATTCTTAATGCCTTTCTTAGCTTTAATACTTTCTTGCATAGCAAATAGTTTGTCATGCATTAATTTATTATTCATCTCATTAAGCATATTTGCATTCTAAGCGTATATGTCTTTTCCTTTACTTTTCTTTCTAGTCATTACTTTATCACCTAATTCTGCAAAGGTTTTATTTGTACCAGGTACTTTCAAAGTATTACTTAATATTCTACTTCCTTCTGGTAAGTTTACTAAATTACTATCTGTAGGTTGTCCTTGTTCAGGCACTTTACTTACCGTACCATCTGGGGTCTGTATTAGTTCTCCATCATCTACATAAGCTAATGATGAAGGAACATTACCTCCGTATTCAAATACATCGGTATCAAATTCCGTATTATCTTCATTAAATTCATTAGCTAATCTTTCTGTACCAGCTACAGCTTCTCTATTTTGAAATGCATTCAACCTTATAGCTGCTCTACGTCTTCTAAGTTTCTTATTTCTAAATGCACCTCTTAAACCAGTACCTAAAGTACCCTCATCAAAATCAGTAAATGAAGTCATTTCTGCTGCTTTACCTTTCTTACCAATAAGACCAACTGCTGCACCAGCAATACCGCCTACCAAACCACCTACAGGCCCACCTATAGTCATGCCAAGTTGTGCTCCAGATCCTGCACCTTCTGCTATACCAGTTAGAGACTGCATAGCAGCTTCTCCACCAGTAGTAGCAGTAGAAGTCTAGAAAGGACTTGTTAATGTGTTTATAGCTCCTGGTATTGCCTGAGCTATTCCTGATATATTTCCTATATTTGCATTAGCAGGATTATTCTTAATCATAAGATTATTAGGGTTATTTGGAGCAGTTCCCCTAGCTATTGATGATTGTAATTCCTACATATCACTTAAAGATACCGGCAAACCAAACTACGCAGCAGGAATCTATATCTTTCTTTTCTTTGTATTCTTTTTCATATTAAATTCTAGAATATCTATAAGTAGTTGTTATCTAAGGCATCTAAAAAGAATAATCCTTATCTGATTTAAATTTATAATCACATATCATATATTTACCTCTCATTCTAGCAGGGAATGACATGTTGTCATCCTCTTCAAATGAATCCTGTCTTGGAACTGGTAATCTATAAGTATCTTCACGATAGTCAAATACTAAATCCTAACCGTCTTTATTAGCTACCTAGTGTTTAGTAGTTAATTTAATACTATCAAGAATATCATTAGTTAGTATTTTATTATTTGGATCTATGAAGTCTCCCTATAACTGAATATTATCAAATACTTTAGTATACTAAGGATCTTTGTTTACTACTATCTTTAATCTAATATCTTTACTAGTATCACCAAATCCTTCTATATCTAATGAATTGATAATATAGAATTCATTGTTCTTAGCAGTAACAACTTTATCTTTGAAAGGTAACGTAAAATCAGGTTCAAATGTATAAAAAGATGTAAATACATTTAATTTTTCATTATATATTAAGGATCTATTATATAATCTGAACCATACTTCATCATACTTTTTATCATACAATGAATTAGCCCCCTTAGTCTTCTAGCTATACATAGTATTCATATAAGACTAAAGATTGCAATCCTTTGATATTATACTTACACCACCACCATTAGATCTACATATTTCATTCTTATTAGAGTCATACCAATAAATGCTATTACTAGAGTTTGTAATACTTCTATCATTAACTACTTCTGTACCATTTAATGTACTGATATAGTCGTATCTATCTAGTATACCTCCAGTACCTAATACTAGTTGACCTACATTGTTATCTTGTATTAGTGATCTATCATTTACAGATAGTATACCAAATGCATTATTCTACCAGAAGTATAATCTATTAAATATACCTCGTATATTTGTTATTTCTCCGTACTAATAGTCTACATCTATAAAATCAGAAGGCTTGAATACGGACCAGTTATCTATGTTTTCATTAATAGTTTTATACTGTGATACATACACTCTATTAGCTGATTTTACATTTGCTTCATCATATAACCCTCTAGTACTAAATAATTTTCCATCAGGCTATGCAGAGTACGCATCATTATATAAATAATAAGGTTTACTTTGTGAATGATATGTACCTAGTTGAACAGGTTCTATCTGTAAATATGCATCTACATTATTTGAAGCACCATTGTATGTTCTATTGGTCATTTGCCCCATAGACAACTTCAAATTGATAGTGCTTTCTAATGGGATATATGCTCCAAAATAACGTTTTCGTTCAGACCAAGAATTACCACCTGAAGCTTCATTTCTTTGAAATATCATTTGAGACGGATAATCTAAAATACCAATATAAGTATCCCCTCCAAAAGTATATACTACAGGATTATTTTTATCACCATATGATCCTACTGATATATATATAGACCTAGTTCTAGCTGAATAAGTATTGCCATTATACGGTATTACCGGTTTTTTTGCGTTGACTACAATTAAAGGACAGTTGTCGTTAGCGTGTTCGTCGCGATAAAATGAAATAGGTTGGATTGAATTTATATCATCATCTGATACCTATAATATGAGACATGGACCAGCTGGACCATAAGTAATTACATCTATATTACTTTTACCCTCATAAAAATTACTAGCAGTCCAATTAGAATAAGTAATATTACCTATATTAGCTTTGTAAGGTTTTACTCCACCATTTAGTACGGCATTGTATGGTATTATAGCTGGAAGTTTTGCGTCTATTATACTTTGTTCCTTTCCTATAAATTTAGAATTTACTCGAAAATAGAATTTCTATATATAAGCACAGTACCAATCGTCATTATGAATAGCAAATACTTGTGATGCTGAAGCTGACGCATTATTCCCAGAATTATATACTTTAGTACGTTTTCTATTAGTAACATGAGATGTTCCTTCTGGTAAACGCTAAGCTGAGTTATTCATAGCTACCCAGTTTTGCACATTTGTACCTTGCTGATCTGTATCTTGTTTACTGAAATCAGATATAAGAACGGCTTCCTATCTGAGATATATATTGTCTTTAAATAGAGCTTCAGTCTTTTCTCCATTAAAACATACTTCTGGTGATATAAACCTCCAATAATTATCAGTTATATCTTTTTCATCAATTTTTCTTCCAACTATACCTGATCCAGATCTTTCTATTACTAACCCTCTACGTTTAGTATGTAAAAATGGCATTGGTCTATACTCATTCGTATCTTTATTACTTTCCCCTCTACCTATTTCTCCATTATCACTTGTTTCAACAATTTTATAATTATGTATTGGAGTAATAACACCCTGCGATACAATAGTCCTATCTTTTTCTGTTCTGTCACATCTTACTATTTCATAAGATACTGCATCAATAGGAAAGTTCTTTACTGTAAATTTAATGCCTATAGGTTTTGAGTACCAGTAACTACCATATTGCGTAAGAAGAGGGGCTGTGACTAAATTAGGCATTCTAATATCTCCTATCCACAATACTGGAGAAGCTATGAATTTATTATTGTAAAATACAATACCAAATCTATATACTTCATCTCGTTGATAACTTTTAAATAACGAAGCTATGATGGGGTCAGCGTAATTTCTTTGTCTATAATCAGAGGCTATAGGCCTATTGTATATTTTACTTCCATTTAATTCATAAATGGGCATAGAATCTGCGGTAAAACTACTATTTGCAAGACCAACGTTGTTTGCTAAGCCTGTACCAGTAAGAGGTGAATAAGTTTCGTTTAATTCCGTATTAATAAAACTATATGATATATTTAGCCCATTACCTCCAAGCTTATTTCCTTCTCCATACACATATTCTGTAGACTGTGCAAAGCTAGATCTAGCTGCATTATAAGGGTTAATACAATCATGATGTTTTGGAATTTTCCTCATAGCATCGTAATCTGTAATTGAGAAATACTCATAGTCGTCAGGGTTAGCAGTTTCTAACCTAACATAATTGTTAGAATTAGCTCTATATACTCTAGCGTCATACTCCACCAGATTATCATTGTCATATATCATTGGTACCCAAGAAGTTTCTGTAACATTAGACGCAAACAGTCTATTCTACAGAGAAGTAATGCTATTACATATAAAAGAATAGCTAGTAAATGCGTTAAATTCTTCCTATGTCATAGTGCTTAATGCGCTACTACCAGTATCAGTATAACTTATGTAATCTAAATTTGTATCTATTTCAATATCATCTATTACAGAATAAGTAGGAATAGAATTATTATCTTCATAGAAGATACGTACTATGTTACATCTATTGAAATCTTTAGTACTGAGTTTTGCTCTTACTGTGCATCCTTTACCGGTATAAGAACCTTTCTAAGACCCTTCGTGATTTACTAATGAAGCATTAATTTCAGAAGCGTCTAAGTGTACTAAATTACTTAAACTAGATAATGAAGTTTGTTGAGAGTGTTTATTATACAATCTATAACAGTATTGAACCATACCAGCTTGAAAGTTACCAGACACAATATCTGTGACTTCAAATGGTGGTAATATTGCATTAGGTATAATATCAATACTATCTGGATTAAGTATATTACCATCTGCATCTACTAAAGGGTTATCAACATTAGGATACTTTATATACTTATCACTCATAATATTGATTACTTTAATAGATGAGTTTCCATCAGTAAAGTAAGCTTTAATATTGGACTGTGTTTCGTAATTTAATGCTATACTTAACTGATTTGAATCAGTTTTTTCACATAGTTTTAATTTACCCTATAATACAACTGTACTAACTAAATTGGGAGAATCAAAATTCTCTATACGGTATATCTTATTATAGCCATCTACTAACTTAGTAACTACTACAGCAATATCGTTAATGGTTGCAGTACCTATTATTTCTTCAGTACCTTTAATACCATAATTATACTTTTTAGCACCCTCTACGCTCTAAAGAACTCCACTAGTACTAGAATCATCAGTAATGATACGAACATCCTAACCAAATCTATATTGATTATTTGGTAACATACTGGCAGCACTATCAGTGTTCATTCCACCATAAAATGTATTTATTTGAGCTGTATTACTAATCATAATCTATTCTAATTATAAATTATTTGTTCTTCTCCAGTAGTACTAAAGAAAGTATCGTGATCATTAAATTCTGGATAAAGTTTGTGATAGGTATTTTTAATACTTTCCAGTTCATCTACTCCAGGTAACATAGCTTCAGCATAAGCCTACTTTCTATAGTAGTTCCAGCTAGTCTTCATTTCTAAGTAATCCTACTAAGATATTTGTCCCTTTAGCTTTCTCGGATACATTAATTTTAATGTAACGTACCACAATAATGCTTCTTTATAGGATTCCATATCTGGTATCATAGGCATGCCTTCTTCATCAGTAAATATAGCATAATATTCTATTTTGACAAAACCGGTAGGTATATTAGTCATAATATAACCTGGTTTTGTCATATACTATAAATCTGCGCTGTACATTGTACCATCGGTGTGAGCAAATTTACCATTTACATATCTGTTAGATGGACTAGCTACTGTATATTGATTTACTAAAGCACTTAAAGTATCACGCATATTAGAATCTGAATTAAGTTTATCTAAAGCTTCTCTATCAGATACTAAATTAAATAAGTTCTTTACTAATGGTATTAAACCTGCATCAGGTATAAGCATACATGGTTTATCTACACATTTGTCATGGTATACTCCAAAACTAGATGTAGCTTTTCTCATAGGTAACCAACCTCCACTATTGCAGAATGAAAACGCCACCTGACCAAGTTTATATAAATCACAAGGTAAAGAAGCTTGATGGCATTTGACAGGTAATATTGCTACTTTGTGCTCATATTGTTGTATAGCTCCAATTTTTAGTAGCCCTTCTAATATATATTCTTTAATATCTGAAATTCGTATTTCAGGTTCCTATAATTGTAAATCTGCAATGATCTTTGCAATCAAAGCTTTAGACGAAACCATTCTATTATTAATCATTTTCCTAAATTTTTAATTTCCAAATATATCCATAAGCAGATTTCTATCTACCTTGATAGCATCTTTTTATCCCTACTCGTGAAATTTTAGGATTACCAACAGCTCTTGCAGCATCCATAACAGAAGGGTATTCTTCTATTAAATTTCCATCTAAACTATATTTCTATACAATTTTTTGTAAACTTTTAATATAATTAGAATTTTTTGCTGATAAACCTTTTTTTCTTTTCATTTCTTCAGTCCATATTCTATTTTTATTAGCTTTTATAATACTATTTCGCTAAGATTCACTTAGTGGATGACCTTTAGCGGTACAACCTATGGGTTTTCCAGCTACAGTACAAATATTATAATCTCCTAATTCATCTATGTACTTCTATTCTAACAATAGTAAAGTATCTGTTATATTCTCACACCTTTCCAATACTAAAAAATAAAATTTATCAATTCCGTATTTATTGACTGCCCTCTATAAATGACAGTTTGCGTGTGTACCTTTCACTAAAGCTGCATAATGCTATCTAAAACGCTTTCTTAAAGTTCCAGTGGATCCTATATATTTTTTATTATCAAGAGAGTTTACTATTGCGTATATACCACTACCATCCTATAGATTATACCAAGATCCAAAAAACATATCGTGGTTACTTTCTTTCATAATTCTGGATAATCTTTTAATTTATTAAAAATAATTTGAGCTAGCGTGCGCTTATTTTCCCTTGAAGCTATAAATTGATATTTACTCTTGTTAGTTAACAGACAATTCTTCTTACACCAATAAAATCTGTACTTAAAATAGCCACTATGGTCATTTAGTAAATATACAGGTTTACCTGTTTCCTTGGTAGCCTTCCAATCCCATCTCAAACTCTTACCTGAGAATTCCTTTGGCTAATGTTTTATTATCTGTAGTGTACCTAATCTGCAAGGTAATTTTACTTCCTTACAGTTCTACATTATTTCATCTCTAATATACTTAAAATAATCTGTTACTATTGCCTTATATGTTTTTAAGTCAACATCATACTAAGTATTAGTATCTATTTGATTCTTATAATTAATATAGAAATCAGCAATAGTATAGCTCTTTCTTTTATATTTTACTCTTTCTCTCATTTATTACTATATCTATTCTGATTATCATCCTTAGAATCATTAGTAACATCACTAGGTGAAGCTACCATAACTCTCAATTCTTTCTCTAATATCATCTACACAATAGTAGGTATCATAGCTGCTGGTATAGGGTATTCATCATCCGGGTTATAACAAGGTATATCCTTAGTAGGATCCTAAAGTATTACGTCTATACTTATGTACTCTAACTGATTAGAATCTCCTTCAACATATATCTTATTGTTCTTAACCCAAGCAATATAGTCTTTACAGGTAGCTTTCCTATACTTCTACAATTTAGCTTTAGTATAGCTACCTAACTATATTAGGTTACCAAACATATCACGTACAGCTATTACTCCTGGTTTATATCTGAAATTGATTAAAGTAGGTAATTCTTTCTCACCAACGAATACAAACTTACCAGGAACTATTTGTACTCTGTCTAGATGAATAGGTTCTAATGTAGTGACATACGCTTCATCAACATCATAACCTTTATCAATAGCCTACTTTATAAGCATTGCTCTGTAATAGTGAATCCATAATTCAATCTAATGTCTAGATAGGTGTTCAGATTCAGTTATGTTATTATTACGAGCTATCTATAAAATATTATCAATTATATTTGATAGTGACATAATATTATCATTTATTAACGTTAATACAGAATAAAACGCATTTTAAGGCTTGTAGCAGCATTTTATATATCTTCCCTTACAATCCCTTTAGGGAACTAATAGCTCTTCTTACACAGCCTTAAAATAAAAAAAGGTTGATCTTATTGATCAACCTTATTCATTGCATCTTTCATATCCTAAGGTAACATATCTTTCATAGGTGGTGGAACCATCTAATTGGCCTTCCTTATGATATTTTTTAATTCATTTATTTCATTTTGAAGCTCTACTATCTTTGAATTTTCATTAGTAGGCTCATTATGAATTTCAAGTTTATCTAATAGTTGCTGACATTTAGCCATTTCCTCATCACACTTAGCTATGGCTTCTTTTCTTTGTTTATAAGTATCGTACTAACTGCGTACTATATTTATTATTTCCTACTTATTTGTAGATATAGTTAAACCCAATGTACTATCAGTTATAGTAGACTTATTCTCAGGTATAGTGAATTTCTTCGATTCTCCATTACATTGGATAGTTATATCTACTAATTTTTTACGCTATTGATTAGGCATAGGAAACTAACCAGGCGGTAAAGGTTCTTCATATACATTACTTACTTGAGTAACCTAACCTTCGTTATATTCGGTTGTTTTCTTAAAAGTACCTATTACTTCTATTATATATACTTTATCCCCTATATTTAATTGATTAAATAACATAAGTATAGTATTTTTAAGGGCCCTTTATTGGGCCCTTGATTATTATTAAGCTGCCGGAGCAGTAGTAGTGTTATCTCTGTTCAGCAAGTATCTGTAGTAATCGAACGGGCAGCAGTTCGGATTAGGTACAAAATAAGCTGGTACAGGACACGGACTCTTCAATTGACTTACAATGTTAGCTGTCTGAGCCTACTGAGAAGCTGACAAAGCTAACTGATTATTTTCTTGACGAAGAGCGTCAATCTTGTTCTGCATTTCACGCATTTCAAGTTGACAGAACTTATCATTGATAATCTGTGTTTGTGCATCAATCTTAGAACCAAGAACATTAAATTTAGTAGTATTGTCAGATAACAAACTATTAAATCCAGAAGTAATAGCACTCTATAATGTATTAGTCTAATTACACATAGATAATTGACTTTCATAACCCATCTTAGTGATATTATTATTTACATCAGCTATAGAGGATCTAACATCACAGCAACAGCTAGCTAACTGAGAAGCTAATGAAGCATTACCAGAAGTAATAGCATTAATTACTTCACAACTTGCAAGTTTAGTATCACAAGCTATCTGACTTACTCCTGTATTGATAGTATTCAAGGCAGTCTGAACAGAATTAATATCACAGTTCAAAGTAGTTGAAAGTGTACTAATAGCATCTTTATTACCATTGATAGCCTGCATTAACAGATTGGTATTAGCGTCAGTGTTTAATTCAGAAGCCAGAGCACCTGCATTACGACCACCAAATCCAAATCCATTACCACCCCAACAGAAGAATAGCAATATGATTCAGATCCACCACCAGCCGCCATTACCGCCCATACCGTTATTGTTCATCATGGCAAGCAAAGCAGCAGGATCCATACTACCTTTATTAGCATTTTGCATTAAAGCAGCAAGACCAGCATCAATACCACGATCTTGCACGATAATTCTATCTTCTAACATAATTGATTTATTTTAAAATTGATTTTTATTAATATCTGATATAGCGAGTAGATCTACCACTACGACTATATTCATCATAAGGATTGTATTCTCTTTCGCTTTCGCGTTCAAATTTATCGTACTCTTCTAGATCTTCATTACGTCTTAGAGGATAAGATCTATACATACGCATACCTCCTCTACTTCTACCTCTAGAACCACGTCTAAACATTCCGTAAGTTTCTTCATCTTCTTCATGTTTTTCAAGTTCTTCTTCATAGCATTCCATTTCAGCTTCTCTAATCTTATCACACATTACATATTGGTAATAATACCACATTTTACCTTCGTCAATGTCTTTGTCATTAAGCCAAGCCTTTGCAAATTCTATATAATGTTTAATATTGTTAGAACCAGTAATGTTTAACAATACTTTGTAATAGTCAGAGTAAACCATATTCAATGCTACAAACCAATCATAACGATTAAATTTACCACTGAGTGATATTCCGTACTGACTAGCTAAAGCAGAAGTTTCCTCTAAGGACCAATGTGGTCCACGAGTACCATCCTCATTTTCCATCTTCATTACAGCTTTACGAGCGTGTTCCTCATTAAAATGTGGACCGTGTTCCATCTCATAAGCTTTTACACGAAATATTCTATGCATATTATTATTGATTAATAATTATTGAATATATTATTACTTAGGTACCTCTACTATTCGTGTACCTGTTACTTTGATAAGTGGATTGGTATTAACTATTTGATATTCCTTTGTTTCTATTTTTTTCCAATCAAAGTGCCAGAATCTAACCCAGCCATTTTTATAGAAATTCTTATACTCTTTCTTCTTGTATATAAGAATAGTCTATTGATTTTTTAAATCTATTTTGGCTGTTAGGATTGAGTCCTTTCTTTCAACTATGATAGTTGTTAATGGATTAAGCTTTAGTTCTTCTTTAAAATCTATAGCTTCTTTCTTGATTACTGTTTTAACAGAATCTTTAATCTCTGTATTGATTACACTAGCATCGGTTAGATTCTTGTCTTTGATTTTAAGCTCTTTCTGAGTCTATTTCAACTATAATAATAAACTATCATTACTATGGTTTAATTCTTCTATAGTAAGCTATAGTGTTCTGTTATTATTCTAATTATTAGATGCTATATCCTAGTAAGTTCTAACATTAGAAGTTATTCTATTTATCTCTGTATCTTTTTTCTATAACTAATTGTGCTAAACAAAAATAGTCGCAATAAGTAAACTGATTAAACCTACTGCGACTACTTTGAAATTCTTTCTGCACCAATTAATTATGCTTAGTATTGGTATCATCTGAAAATTCTTTATCTAAACTGACATCTAAAAACTATTCCCCTTTCTTCTTTATTACTCTCTATAGTAGACCCCATATTTTCCAATTAGGATGTATTCTACCTAAATTCTCAAGTAACTAGAAAAATTCTACCAGAGCTATAGCACCAGCTACAAATTCTACTGCTGGTATTGATATAGAAGTTATAATAAAGGTTTCTATAGTAAATGCTCCACATATGGCAACTATAGAATCTCGTAATTTATAAAATATCTTTGAATATAATCTCCTTGATTGTTCTACTACATTATGATACTTCTTAGCTTTCTTATTAGCTTTACACTCATACATAGAATCAACAATTATAATTCCTGATAAAGCCAATATAGGGACATACACGGGAGAATATAAAGACAATAAACCACCTATAGTGCTAATTGTAACCTTTTCAACACTACTAAACATGTTCTTAAATATTGACATTGTTTGTTCTCCTATCTGATAATAATTCATAGCTAAAAGTCTGATAATGTAATCAAAAAAGTCCTAGAGATTTAAAAGGGGGAAAATCTACTAGGACTGATAATTTGTTTGAGATTTAATATTAAAACGCACAGTTACTGTATAGGTTACCACTTGTAAATAAACAGTGTGTTCAACTAATAGCGCTTCTTATCATTTTATGGCTTTGGAGTTTCAAGAGCCTATACCCTAGCAGTAAGACTTGTAATTAGATCATTTAGAATCTTACCTTGAGCTGAGGATAAAGCAGTAGTTGTTGAAGTAGAAGTAAGAACATTTTCAACTACTGTCTTTGACCTATTTATTGCATCATTTGTCTAAGCTATAGTATATACGTCTTTTTTATTTGCTTTCTCATTTATAATGTTTAACAAATGTTCTATTTGAGAATTTTGTGTATTATCTTCCTTATTGTTAATAGGAATCCATTTTTTGCCATCATAAGTTTTTATAACATTACCATTAGCATCTTCAGACAAATCAATCCAATATGTTACTTCCATTGGATTAGGAGCATAGAAAGATGCTAAAAAGTTAGGGTTCTCTTGTTTTATCATAAGTTTATTAAATTAAAGTTATAAAATATTTAGCAATAGATCCCAATATTATAGATGAAATTCCAATTGCTAAGTCTTTTTTATTCCATTTGCCGTTATAGTAGTGGCAACGGTCGCTGTTTTCCTTTATAAAGAGCATCAGCAGTGCAGTGCTGCCACAGAATACTATGGCGGTGGATAGATATACCACCGCACCTAAGATGTTATTTTTCATACCATAAATAATTAAACAATTAGAAAACATTACACCGAAACTCCATTGGCATCTACCCATGAAGAACCGTTCCACCATATAGGTTTACGCAGGGTCACATCAAAAAATTGAAAACCATTATCTGCATTGCCAGGACGTTGTGAAGTAACTCCTACATTTAAATATGGAATTGCGAGAAAATCAGTAAGCGGACTTTTTAAATTCCCATTCGTTGACATCAAGACTCCCTGATTGTAAAAAAAATGCGGGTATAAAGTTTTGTCCGGTATGTCGTCCTTTACTGGTTTCCACAGCAATACCGATGTCTTCATGCTCGACCAGGCAGAATCATGTTCACCGATTAGCGCACAGTCTGAAAAATCCTGAAACGATAAGGTTTCAACGTCATTAACCGAACTGAATCCAACAACAACTTCTTTTTTCCCGTTAGGTGACTCTCTGTATATCTCAAACCCATAGTTCTTACCTGGGTTTATATAGAAATATGGCGTTTTCTCTTTATCACTATCAGTAATATCTATATTAAGAACACGTTTGGCAATAGGTATATTTTCTCCACACAACAGATATATTGTATATTTATAACTTCCATTTTCCCTATTATTAATAATATTACCGATATTCCTTAATTCAATATTTCCTTTGTTAAAAGCGTCCATAACATACTGACGCATTCCTAATGTAGTCGTTCTATTATAATTATAATAACAGGCTTTATACCAATTTGTATCAACCAATGTTCCTCCTATTCTACAGTTGAGAAATACGCAATTCATATTCACAATATCAGTATTATTCAAAAACTCAGGCATTGTCATATCTCCGGTTTTATCCCATAACCCTCTAAAATAACAACCAATATATGTTACGCCTTGATTTTCACTTAATATCCTGCTATTCATATAAAAATAACAGCCTATAAAGTTGGTTTGAATGAGACCTCCATCACCTTCAATTGTAACTCCGCTGGCTTCCCAGTGACAGCCGGTAAAATTAGCTTTGATATATTGAGTTAATGTTATATTGCTTTGTATGCAATTAATGAAGTTAGTATACAGTCCTCCTCTGAATGTACCTAACTTATAATCAAAAGTCCTTTTTTTATTATACCCTCTGAATTCATTTACCGAGTTAAATATCCAAGCATCTCCCGCTAATTCCTGTCCCTCATTCATTTTGGATATAGTACCGTCCCTTAACACCACATTTATAGCATCAAGCCGGTATGTTACATCTGAATAGGTGTCCTCCCATGAATAATAAATGACATTATGCCAACGCATGACATCAATATATCTATCAGCCAATGCCAGTATATAAGGAACCCGCCTTATATTCATATTATCCAAATGTACAGGAACCCCACTGATTATGACAGGAATTTGCCAATTACGGTATTTCGTATCGCTGCCTTTAGACATGATAAATCCTTCTTTGATTGAAAGCCCGATAGAAGAGTATGCCTATCTCCAATCATTTATTTCATCATTCATGTTTATGACAATATGGAAATCTATGAAAGAAGACATATTCATGTCAATCGACAATTCATTCAAAATCTTTGCATCTATGTCTTTGGTAAACAGATAAGTCTTCTTATTGGAACATCTTATACTGCGGCATATCCGCACGATTGCATTAAATGCATCAGAGCTGTCTGTTTTACCGTCGTTGGACGCGCCAAACCATTCCGGCATTAAGTATTTGTTTTCTACATCCCCTTTGATATTCAACGCATTTAAAAAACGACCCCCATTAAATTTTAGAATACACCCTTTAGGAATGCTTATTTCTGCGCCATCCAAATCAAAATCATACCTGATTTCATATATAGTATCAGGTTGATTTATCATTTCCTGCGTAAGTATATTTTATACCCCTTGCCGCTGAATCTGTCAGGATTATAAGCACGGTCGGCAAATTTTAAAACTTTTAAATCCTAACCTACTGATTCAATATCCTCATCATCAGCTAAATTAGTAATAGTACCTCCGCCACTTGCGTTAATGAGTTGTTTTGTAGATTCTGATAACATTTCTGGGCTTACCTTTTGAGAACTAAAGTTCGATATAGCCTGTTGTTCAGCTTGTTTAATTTGATTAATCGCTTGATTAACATTACTATTACTTATGTACTCATTTAAAGAATGTATGGTAATAGAACCATTATCTTGACCTTCCTAAAATGGTAAATCTTCATTTCCAGATAACTACTATCTGTTTGTAAGTTCACTAATTTTTTTACCCATAATATTTATTAATTAACATTTGTAAATTTAATAGTACCTGCAAAATTGTTTATTTCTTCCATGTTTAGGAATTCTAATTTAACTGAACCAGATACACTATAAGTCTATGGTTGTCCACTGATAACATCATACTGTCTATCACCAATCATAAGATATACATTGCCTTCACCAGCTGTATTAGTATATTCTATAGTAAATTTAGTTACATCTGTATCATCAAGTATATATGACATAGTACCGCCATCAGTACTACCTGCAAATTCAACCTAATTATCAGTAGCTTTAAAACCAAAAGTGCTTATAGAAGCTAAAGGACTCCAATTCTTTATTACTTTCATTTGTTCTCCCATAGCTATAATATGGAAATCATGTTCAGGACAAATATAACTCTTAGGTGTATTAGGCTTCCAGCTTTGTTCTATTTCGTCAAATACATAATCCTACATAGCATAACCTTCTGGTACATCTACTCTTAAATAAAGAGTTTCAAATGGTAATAAGTACTCTCCAGGAGTAAGTTCCTTATGACCATCCCTGAATAAATGAGTGGTCGCATCCTTCTCAAAAGTACTGTGTCTGACAGCAAATCCTTTATGGAATGCTTCGCTGTCAAATTCATCTTTATTTAATTCTTTATTATACAAAGCTATCTTACCAATAGTAAAACCGGTTTCTAATACTTGCATTAAATCCTAGAATATAGAAGTTGTAGTAGGATTGTTAATACCCATAATACGTCTATTGGTTAATTTAATAGATCCTTCTGTATATTCGCCATTTAAGTATGATCCTGGAACTGTACTATCATAATACATATCTATTATCATAGCTTTGACATCTTTCTCATTGGCATTTTCTATACTTACTAAGAATGTATCATCCGTAGATTTCATTAATCCATTTTCAATAGTATAGTCGCTACTATGAAGTAACAGATAGTATTCACCACCTAATGAGTCTCTAATAACTCCGTTAGGGAATTCATCTGTTATTTCTAAGTTTTCAGGTTCAAATAAAGCACTACATGCTTTAGATGCTGATATTATATCTGGCTCAATTAGGTTTTCTTTAACCCATTCACGTTCTTTATCAGTAAGAACTCTATCAAATAATAGTAATTGATAAAAGTCAGCGGTAACGTGAGTGTTATCATTTTCTCCAACAGAACCTATAAACAATTTATTACCTGCTTGTACAGCATTGGATTCATTGATGTGAAGTCCGTTATAATCATCACTTGACTAGATAGATATCAATTCAGGTAATACAATAGGGTTCTTATATCCTCTATTATAAGTATAGAATACATTATTTAATAGACCGCCCTCAAACCAAAATAGAGATTGTGATACTGAAGTATAATCTCCACTACCTAATGAACAGAACCATTTGTTTTCAGATTTCTTATCAATCCAACGTCTTTTAACAATAACAGTATATTTATCTAGTTGCGGCATATCAATACCGACAATACAATTACCATTACCATTAAGTCTTATTGCTTTACCATCATCAACAAATTCTGTATTATTCCAATCAAAATTCTTACAAGTAGCATTTCTATTGTTACCACTGTAGTCAGTTAAACTACTAGTAGTTTTAATACTATTAGCGCCTTGTTTACCAATATTATAATGTACTACTAATGATTTTAGGATATCATTTTCATCTGGTTCCTACGGCTTAGAACACATTAAATTATTCTTTACCCAAGATATTTCATATTCAGTAAGAGTACGATTGAATAGTAAAATATCACTATGACAACCAATAAAACTTCTTAAATCATCTTTCCTAATAGTTCCTATAAATAAAGTATCAGTATCTTGTTTATCACCAGGATATATAGTTTGTTCATTATATTTATTTTTAGTTTGATAAACAATAGAATTATCTTTATCTATATTTATATTAGTTGCTGAATAATATGAATATGTATTCCATCTATCTCCTTGTTTATATTCTAAAATAAAAGCACCATTTTGCTCTAACGCTTTAGACATAAATACACCATTATCAACTTTTTCAGCAAACCAAGTTCTATCAGCAATAACAGTATAATCAGTTAGAATAGGAAGTCCGTAAGTAATGGCATAAGATTTACCATCATAACAAAGTTGATTAGGATAATTCGCTATCAATTCAACATCAATTTCAATATCATTATTTGTTCCGAAATCATAATAAATATTAGTTTCTTCTTTATTATTGAAAATTTCTTCACTAACAATAGGAACGTCGATTACACTACCATTATTAATATTAACCGAATAAACTAGCGTAGATTGTAAATTACCATCAGTACTAACTACACTAAATTTAATATTATCTATTTTCTTATTGATATTAAATTTAAGTTTATAAGATTGATTATAATAATTATTTTTTGGAATACCAATAGTAAAACCAAACCAATTATCAGCTTTCTTTTTAACTATATGAAACTTGTTATAAGATTTTGTACTTATATTATTATTAATAGCTGAACCATAATTCCAATTCTTAAAATCTTGAGCATAAATACCAACACCACTATTCAACTTACCTTTAAAACCGTATAAATAAGCATCATGTTTATTGCCGCTAAAGTCTTTTAGAATAGAAGTAGGAAGTTGTTCAATAACAACATTAATGCCAGATATTACTTTATTAATACCAAAACCAAAAAACTGATAGACATTATTGGTAAATTTATAAACGCCATCTTTGCTAATATATTGTCTAACACTATTAATATCTTGAACAAATAGTTTAAGTTCTTCACTAACGCCAGTAACTTTAATAACTATATCATTAGTAGAAGTATTAATATTTTCAATTATATTTAAAATATCTGTTTTAGATTCAGTTATAACAATTTTATTAGGAGTTCTATCAATAGTACCTCTATGTTCATAATAATTAAATCTTGTAAAATCCTCAGCATAACTTTCAATAACATCGAAATTCGTCATACCCTGCTTACAATAAGGAGAATACCAAGCAACTATACTTTCCTTAAACCAATCTGGCTGTTCAGGTTCAGGCGTACCAGGTATATACCATTCACCTAATACTACAGCTCCTATATTGGTATATTGACTTATCCGTATGTGTTTACCTTTAAATAAACTGAAGTCAACCTAATTACTATCCTATATTACATTTATTGTAGGTGTTAACGTAAGACCTTCAGATAAATTGTTTATAATAAGCTAACCAGTAATATTAGCAGGTTCAATATATGAATCTCCCTTCTCTATATGATACAACTAAGGAAATACAAAGTAAGCCTAAGGATTTATAAATAAAGGCTGATATAGGATTGTTTTCATAGTGCTAGTACTTGTTTACGTAATCTCCCTTCTCTATATGATACGTGAACCCAAGAGAAGTTTGATTCATTTATTAACTGATCGAATGGAAGATTATCTTTAATATAGTTGAATAACTTCTCATTTTCTGTCTTACTACCTGCGGTAATATCAGCTGCTTCTCCGTATAGGTGCTAACTCTTCTTAGCTTTACTACCTACAGCCTCATTTAAAGCCTCACAGCGATATCCTGAGTTAACTTTAATAGGTCCGCCCCACCATTCCCTTAAAGGGTCTAAAACAGCCTCTATTAGCTTAGTAAGGTTATCTATTACGGTCTAATTAGGAGTATTGTCTATATGCTTAGCTGTAGCTGTAGATGACTTTGTCATTTCCTCAATTGTAAAATATTTCATTACTTATATTCTTTACTGTTATTAACTTTTGTATCTTGTAACATTGTGCCTAATAGATCTGCTGCAAGATTCATACCAAACGTCTTAGAATCATTATCTATTTCACTTACCTTAACGTTAATCTGAAGTAACAGCAGATATATTTGTTCAAGTAGTTCTCTATCTGACATATGTACTAAGTGTGGATTCATGTTGAAAAAGGGTTAGCGTCTTGTGATAGATATATATATGTAGTTTCACCCATAGCTGTAACAGCTATTGTTGCTGTACGCATCATATTTGTTAGATTACCTCCTAAAGGTCTTACACGTAATACTCCTCTATCTAACCTTAATACTTCAAAGAATTGAGTTTGACCAGTAACTTTAGTTACATAATTACTTGTATAATCCTAAACATCTTCACCAATAGAAAACTTATTAAGAAGATATGTTTTACCATATCTTAACTAAATATCTCTTTGGGTAGTACTATTGTGCTGCCAATTTTCAGCTGATGAATCAGATGTTAATATTGGCCTTTCAGAGAAATTTAATGTGATAGAAGCCTAATCTGCCAATTCATTTGAATCTGTTGTACAAGCGTGAGTAAGTTTACTGTTTATTTCAGCCCTAGTAGGACATTCATTAGAATAAGGAACACTTAAGTACTATATATATTTGGTTGGTATTCTATTATAAATTTCTACCCAAGATTGCATTTCCATTCTTCAATTCCTCCACTTGTTTCTTTAAATCTTCAATTTCTTGCTTAAGCAGTTTGATGCCTTCTACTGCCACTACTCCTAACATACAATAATCTACAGACTTCATACCATCACTGTCTGTATCGACTATATCTGCAAAATCATTTTCTATATCTTGAGCAATAGTACCTATCTAATGCTTATTACGTATATCAAAGGATACAGTAGGTATATTACATATTTGTTCTAAAGTATGGTTTAGCGGAACTATATTAGACTTTAATCTAATGTCAGATTCTTTAAAGAATCCCACTGCGTGTACTTCTCCAAATCCACCATTTGCTTGACCATTGCCAATATATATCTTATTGGCTGTTATAGTATTGCCACTTCGTGATCTATAGTTCAACCATACTCTATCTCCGAATTCCCCATCTACAAAATTAAATTCATTAGCATTAAATAATACACTATCCAAAGTAGCCCAATTTGTAGCCAAATCCGTTACTTCAACCTTATAACCTTCATCATAAGGAGTTACAAAAAAGCTGGCACGTTTAGAAACAGGCCCATTAGTGGTGTAATAACTTAAATTGTATTGCAGATTATATTCGTTTTTTGCATCGCCATAATAAGCATATACATTATTAGGTTCAATACAGTTTAAATTACTGGCATAGGAATGAAATAAGTATCTTTGATGGTTTTCAATAATATCCATAATTACTTCTTTCAATCTGTCCTTTGATCCAAAAACATTATTTATATAATCTATTGCGTCTGCACCTACTCTATTTACATTTAACGTGAGATAAGAACCATTGGGAACATTAATAACTTTACCATAATTTTTTAAATCTAAAGCATTTATAGGTTTTGGGGTCGTAGTAGTTGGACTAACGCTTTGTTCACTTGCCTCACTTAGTCTATACGTACTGGTATGAAGAATAACTGGTGCTCCATGAGAAGTATAAAAATAATATTTACCACCACCTCGTACAAAAACAAAACAGGTGTCATAATGACTTAAAAAATCTAAACCTCTAACTGGGTCTAAATTTGTATGAGCAAAATCTGACAAATATACTTTTATATCAGAAACAGCATTTATTCCCCAAGTACTCGGAGCCCATTCCCAAATTTTGCGAGTAGAAAAACCTCTCTCATGTGTAGACCATGACGGTTTTGTACCGCTATCTAATGCTACTAATACTTCTGCGCGCATACACATTCTAACTCCAGCAGAAATCGTAACAGGATACCATGTATTTTCATCAAGAGTAGAAACATCAATCTCTGTAAGCTGCATCATGTAGCCAACACTACGAGCGCTTGAAATGCTGTCGTTAACATACTATTTCAAAGACTCAATGTCTGCACTGCCTCCTTGTACTTCTTTATAAGTACCGTTGTCAGATAAGTATTTAGTACCATTACCATTGGTAATAATCTTATCTATTTTGCTTTTATCAGTAGGTACAAGTATACCAGCTTTACTAGCTGTTGCAGAATTAATGTTTATAGTTGTTCCTGATAATGTTCCGTCTACAATAGACGTCTTATCTAAAGATATATTTACACTATCGTTATCACTATCAACAGTAATATCGGTAGCTACCAATTCAGGTATATTATCTACTCTCTACTTTAAAGCATTACCATCTGTAGCACTAAATTTACCATTAAGAGCAGTTTGTGTAGCATTAGATATAGGCTTATTAGCATCAGAAGTATTATCTACTTGATCTAATCCTATCTGCTCCTTGGTTACTCTATGGGGGTTGGTTCTATTATTGATATGTGCATTTAGATTGTTTTGCACATTACTAATAGAAGTATCTATCTCTGCCTATGCTTTTAATCCATCTAATTTAGTCTTATCTGATGCAGACATTACTCCAGCTGTAAATGAACTTGCCTAATTTATGGTTATTAATTTGTCATCTGCTTGATCATATAAACCGTCATTTACATTATCTGCTAGTAATATAGGAGTATTGTCTGTAAGTAAAATGGGTTCGCCATCTACCAATAACAATTCTTTATTTTTTTTGACAGGATTTTTAGTTATTGATTTAATCGTTAATGATACAGAATTCTTGTCAGACTAAGATACCAATACATCATTTACCAAATTATCAGATAATGAATTAACTACATCTGTAGTAGCTTTACCCTTATCTCCAGGATATGCTGTAGAACTAGTTTCGCCTAATGCTAATGATTTAGATATTTCTACGTAATCACTACCAGACCATCTGTATTGTAAATTTGTACTAGTTACTACATATATTTTACCTGATTCTCCTGGATTAGGTAGCTAATCCAATTGAGTAAATTCCAGCACATCATCTACATACGATGGTAATTGGGTAGAAGGAACTTTACCACTATCATCTAGTGATGCAAGGCCGTTAGCTTTACCTTTAGTATTCTTAAAATTTGTTAATTCTTTGCGTAAACTGTCATCGCTTGTTCCAAGCTAAGCATTAATTTCTGATTGATATTTATTTAATTCTTCGTCAAATACCTAACTAGTCTTAGCTATCTTTGGATCAGTAGTAGCATTTACTAAAGTACCATAAATTTTTATCTCTGCCATATTTTTTAACTAATTACGAAATTAAATGTACCTGCTGCCAAAGAGCTACTAGTACGATAACATTTATAACTGCCTTTGCCATCTACTGGTACACTTATAGCAGCTTCCATTGGAACTGAAAAACCAGAAGATGTTACCATGTTAATGTTGAAATTAGATGGTACACACAACCATACGTAGTCTCCCTAATTAATTTCAGACATGCTATATGTACCATTAGGACTTGGTTTGACAGATTGTTTACTGAATCCCAATACATCTGCACTGGTTATAACTATTTTTGCAGTATGCCCAAAATAACAAGGATAATATGTTGATACTACTGCTGATGCATTCCTTGTTACGTTGTGCGCAGTAATGGAAATAGAATAAGTAATTCTATCCTGAGAAGTAGTTAAGACATCTTTAATACCGCTAAGATCATTCACCGGAGTATTACTAAGCACCTTATTGTTCATTTTAAGAGTAAGAGTATCAGGAGTTATGGGATCACCTGCAAACAAAAATCTACCATTAATATTAATAGTGGTGGCTACTCCTTTTTCAATTATAGTAGGAGATACTCCAAAACCGGATATCTAAATAAACTAGTCATATAACACTTCCCAAATAGAATTATCGCCTTCAGTCCTATCCGTTATTTCCTTATCAAGTTTGTTATCGACAGTATTTATATTCTACTGCAACTGTTCATCTGCTTCGATTCTAGCATTTGTTTCATTAGTCAAATCTTCAGATAATGTTTGAACTCTGTCTGCAAGTGCCTTTCCTTTACCGCCATCATAAGCAGTACCAGTTGTTTCTCCAAGAAATAGTCTTTCAGACATTACTACCATATCATTACCATCCCAGAGATGTATGATATTGGTTCGGTTATATTCATCTAAACCTACCAGAACATATACTTTAGAATTAAGAGGGTTGATTATCTCCCATTCATTGAATCTTCTAATGTATAGTTTCTTATTTTCTTTACAATAGTAAATATCATTTTCTTTAGCTTGATATAGCAGTGTATTCATTTCTAATACTGTATCTATAAACTCCTATATCTTTACCAATGATTGTAGGTCTATATCACTATCTGATACATCTCCAATATAGTCTATTAACGAATCAATAGACATTTTACCATTGTGAATGCCATCTTGAAAAGGAATTATTTCTTTACCATTGAGATCTTTCCTTTCGACTAACTAACTTATTCTAATTCCTTTTGTAATCATATTACTTGTCTTCTGTTTTTAATGCATTCATAGCATCTATGATAGCAGGCTTACAGTATTGATTTACAAATTGCATAATAACTTGTACTTCTTCATCTGTATATTCTAGCTCACCTTCAGAATTATATATCTTTAAAGCTAAAGAATGAGCTTTAATGCCACTACCTACTTCATAAATTAATTCACCTAATTGTTGTCTAGCATCCATACAAATCTTATTTGTCTTTTGGATGTCAGTGTATACTTCCAGTTGTGCAAAATTTATCTTCATATATCAATTAAATTTAAAACTTTTTATCATGGCATAATATTTTCTTTCAGTCAAAGTAAGGGGTTCATGAATTAAAAGTATTGTAACAATATCTCCTTGATTCATGGTAACATAATCTATTTTTTTTCCATTTGAATCATATAGCTATGGAAATTCTGCACTTCCAAAGTCAGTAGATTTTCCATGTCTTCCGTATACTCTGGTTCCAGTAATACCTATATCTGCTACAAAAGTAATTTCAGAACAGAACCCTGTTCCCTCAGATATACCTAATCTACTAGTTACATTACGCTTAGATGGCAAGTTGACAAATGAACCAGTAGTACCAGCTGTTCTTAATATGACTACCGCACTATCAAAATTTATTTCGTATATAGTGTTATTATTTGTATAACTTTTGACATCGTAATCGAATCCTTGCACTAAACCATTCATGACAACATCACCATTACCACCTATGGCTATATTAGATATGTCGCTTCCATATACATCAAAAACAAGACCAACGTTTGGTAGTTTACGGTCAATACTAGAATTAGTTTTTGTTATGATACCTAATCTATTAATTCCTAATGTAGATATGTGGCCTATAGCAAACATATTACCTTCTTTTTTAAATATAATAGAATTTCTATCTAAATATAAGCCATCTTTTGTATTAGAATCTTTATTTTCTAAATAAGTACTACCGATATTAAAACCTCCTATCTGACCTTTAGTAGAATACAAAGCTCCTGATTGAGTTACTCTAAATGATGCATTAGCTCTATTCTCTTCTGTAGCTCCAGCCCATATGCGAACAGAATCTGTATTATTACCACCTTCTCCTGTAATGCCTGCTACTACCTGAAGATCATTAGCTGTATTACCTGTTTGATAACCTACTCTTAATGAATTACCAGTAATAAAGTCTAATTTAGCATTCTTAGCTATAATTAAGTCTGTATAGATACTACCTACATTCTAAGCTAATTCTTCCCAATATTCAGCTCCTCCCGATGTACCTGGAGCATTATCATTAGTAGACGTATGAGGTGCTTTTGTATAAATACACTTATACACTTTGTATCCGGTAGTGGTTGCTAAATCTTTAACTAGTACTATGTCTAAGTATCTTAGTTCTGATACAGATTGTGGTACATCCTGATCATTTCTGTATTCTACTCCCGGTTTCCATTCAGATCTACGTACTATCATACCAGCACCTGGGTCACCTTTAGATACCTACATTAACCAATCAGGATTATCTTCACTAGGTTTTGTATCAGAACCATTTGGGTTGACACACAACCATAAATAACCTAGTACACTTACTCTATCATAATAGTCATAATGTGTATCTGGTTCCCAAGGCCCTCTATCGTTAGCATACTTTATTTCTTCTCCATTTGGTTTTACTTGAGTAATCTTACCAGTAAAGTATACAGAATTAAGGTATGCAGAATAACCAGTCATTTCATATCCAAAGATATTAAGGTTACTTAAATCACCAAACTACATAGCTATATTGGTAGCTTTCTAATCCCAAGTATTTTGTTTTACTAAGTAACGAGTATAAGTACGAGTTGAGTAGCAAGATGTCTGACGATCTACATTAGTTTTATTACCATACGCTACAAAGTTCATTTGAGCACAGGGATGAAATACCATATTCCAGTATTCGTCTACTGGTCTAAGTTTATAACCAAATTTCTTATTTTGTGCATCTAGTATGTTAGTAACTTCAAAGTATACAGTATAGAAACCTGCAAACTTTCTATTACCTCTACCATCATCTTCATCATTCTCAGCATTTTCATCTGTCTTCTCTGAATGGTATATACCCATACATAAGTCACCCATTGATACAGCTCCATATTCACCTTCTTCTAGCTTTAGTGTAATAACACCTGTCCATTCATCTGTTTGTTCTACACTTTCTATTACACCTGCACCAGGAGCATTCCACTTATCTCCTAATTGAATTTCTACACGATTATATCTTAATTCAGGTACTTCAAGAAATCTACGTAAAGTAAGACTATCAAACTCAGCATGACCGTACTTATCAATCTTACCACCGAAACCAGTAAGACCTGATGCAAAACCTTCTTGGCCAAATATTGCTGATTCTTTAAACCATACTTCGTAAGCAGTAGAATCAGGCTTGATTTTACTTAAGAATACATCATCATATATTTCTGTATTCAAGTTCTTATTAGTCCACTTCTATAATTCACTATCCCATGCTAGTGCATTATCATTACGTAAGTTACTAATAGATACATCTTGTAAATCAACTAATTTACCAAGTAAGCCAGTTACTACTTTATTAGCAGCTATATTTGACCATCTTTTACCATCGTATTGAAGTAAGTCTAATTTAGCAGCATCTACTATATTAGTATCTTTCATCTACTCAATACGATTCTGTAGATTAATTTGAGTTTGTAGACTACCTATATTATTACGTAATTCTTCTATATCAGATGTATTCGCTGATATGTTATCATTAGACTTATCTAAGTCTGTATCTTTAGCATACTATATTAGACTATCTGATATAGTCTTAATAGATGTGGTATTTTTCTGTACTTGTTCTTCTAATGGAGTCATTTTTCACAAATTAAAAGTTCATCATAGAATGTCTTTATACCTAAGTCTACTCCTAAACTCTATTCTAGTAATATAGCTTTATCATCAGTTTCAGAAGTATCTTTCCACATTTCATCCAAAGGATGTACTAGCTTGCTTATCAATGCTCTAAGACAATCAATCTATTCATCTGTAAGTTTTAAATCACTTTCTAATAGACGAGCAATATGATTAGCGCAAATCCATTTACATATACACGGTATACCTTGATTTGAGTTATACTTAACTTTTAAGTTGTACTCTTTACCTATTCTATATATATCATCTATTAGCATAATGAACAAACTCCATTTCTACAAGTTTTATTACAAGCAAAGCAATCGTGATTATTGTAGTAAGTAGTATTAGCATCTAAACATATATTTAACATTCTAGCTAAATCTGTATAATACTATACTGCATCATCTATAAGATTATTATTAATAGCATAACTTAATAGATCTTGTTTCAATATGAATAGAACCATTCTATCCATCTATTGATCGTCTAAACAAGTACTACAGTTCTTACACAATAACTCAACTTCTTTATAGTATATATCAGCCTGATTAAAATAGAACTAACTTGAATTGTCAATTGTAGCTATAAAAGCACTCATACAGAAATCTTCAAGTTTAGTAGAATCTATTACTATGGATAATCTCTATTCGTCTATTTTTACATCAGAACAATAGTCTGTACCTAATACTAACAATTTATATGAATGTTTATCAGGATTTACTGAACTCCTGTTAGAATAGTTATTCAGTGTGTCTATGTATAAATACAAATCTGAATCTACTGAATCAGGTATCTTTGTATCCAGTTCTACTACTATGTTATCTTTTACTATTGTTATACCAGTTATCTTCATATTAATACTTTTAAATAAAAAAGGCTACAGGGCTATTTAGCCCCATAGCCCTTGTCAGCACACTGAAACACTATTTTTATTATGCTACAGTTTCACCTTTGATAAATGACTGAATACCTTTATCAACGATACTACCTACCATGCTAGGACAGTATACTTCTGTAGTTAACGGAGTAGTCTTAATATACTGATTATCATTGCTAAGATACAGATTGTCATTTTCAATTACTGCACAATCGTATTTAGTACCCTCTACTACTTTACGAGCTTGTTCTACTTCAGGATATGCGCCAGTAAATACATGACCTTTATAACCCATGTAACGTACTTCTGCATCACGAACCTGTTTCCAGAAACCTCTACCAGGATTACCAGGAGTCTTAACAATAGTAACACCAGCTACAGCTTCTGGCTGATTAGCAAGCAAAGCACCGGGAATAGTATGATACAGAGATACTTCCATATCTACTACCGAGTATTCATTCAATGAATAAACGCCTTCGTTATCATCCTTAACCATTGCAGTTAAAGTAAGAACAGCTTCAGCATTTTGAGCCTGAATACGACGATTCTTGTGAGCGTTAATCTTCTTCACAAAAGCTTCTGCCAATTTCTGTGCTTCATTTGATTCAGCGTATACTTCATAAGTATGAGTAAACTGGAAGTTATTAGCTTCAATATCCTTATACAGAACACGAAGTACATATCTATGACCAGCTACTACAGTAGCATTAGTTAAAGTAACTACTACTTTATCCTGAGTAGGTTCTACATTAGCGCCAATTACAGCAGACGGTTTAGAGCTCTTTTGAATTTCATTAGAAAATTCAATATTAGCTTTCTAAGCAACCGTACCGTTAGGCATGGTAACATTAATTTTCGGGCCTGCTACACCAACATAAAGTGAACTAGCTTTAGCAGCTTCAGCAGCAGTTTTAAGAATAGCTCTATTCTGATCAAACAAAGCTACTTCACCAGCATTCAAAGCATCAGCAGTAGTATAGCTAGCAGGGCATTTAGTACCGATAAGTACGGTATGAACTGAAGTTATCATATAAATTATTTATTTTAAATTAGACATATTAAGCGCTTCTGTCTATTTTCGCTTACTTTCTACTTTCCTTATTTCAGATTTCCACGTCAATAAGCGCTTTCTGTTAATGTTATTCCATTGAATTTACTTCATTAGAATATACATTATAATTTGGTAAAGTAGCCAGTATTAACTAAACTGCCAATTTAACTACTTCCATATGAGTATGACTAGGTAAATCTGTATACTCATCAGTAGGATTAGTTTTAAGGTCTACCTTACTTGGTTTTTTTAAGTACTCTATAGTATATTCAGATACTTTATACTGACCATCTGTGTACAAAGTAATTGTATTATCCTATATCAGTCTTATTGGTTTAGCTTTAGTATACTTTAGACGATACTCTGATAATGAATTTTCTTTAATTCTATCTACTGTTTCAATAGTACCCTCTATAGTATCACTATACTTTATTTTGTAGTTACCTAAAGCATCCTTCTCCCAGCAATTATTTATTACACCATCTGCCGGAGATATACCTGCTGTATCTCCTAATAATATTACATAATCATCAGGCAAGGTAACTGTGTATTCCACTTGGTTTATTTTAGAAATGTCTGTATCTTTATAAGTGTGCTTAGTAACTAGAGTACGTAAATCATCAGTACGCTTTTGGTCCTATTCAAAACCTCTTTGTTTATAATTAAGGCCAGAATAACGTGTCTTCCAGAATTTGTCAATAGCTTCATTAATGAATGACATTATAGTATCAGATGGTAATTTGCCAGCTAAAGATAATTCAGGATTGATTAACTGTAATCGTCTCTCTACTTCTATTTGTAATTCTCTAGGGCTCATTATTCATTTAAGCTATCAAGTTGTACTTTAGTTTGTGTTCTCTATGACTCTATAGTCTCTAGAGCAATTTCTACAGCTCTATCTATTACTTCATTAAGTACATAATCGGGTACTTCAGTAATATCTTTGTTATAATCTTTATAACTAATATTTTCAGGATACTTAATATAAGTAATATCCGCTGTATAGGATTCAGAAGACATACGTATAGGGTCTATATAGATCTTTAAAGTATTGTCTTCTAATACTGCTATAGGAGTTTCAATCCAAGGTATATTGTTATATGTCTGTAAAAACCCCTTAGCTTTTTCATGATCTGTTAATGAACATACTGCTGCTTCACCATTAAAATGAAGCACACAATCTACATAAAACATTCTTTTGAGCTATTCCCCATCATTAAAGAAATTAGATAAAGTAAGTACATTAGAATGTGAGTAAGGATATACCAATGCCTGTGCAGCATCTGTCTTAATTAATTTCTATAGATCAGCAATACGTTTAACAGCACCTTCAAACCCTACTTTTAGAGTATTATTGCCCGTGTATTTGTTACATATTACTTCTATATATGCCTAATTAAGAAATAGATCTATTTCTTCAGGAAGGAATGCAGGGCAGCCACCAAAAGCGACTGCCTCTGAATTCTTATCCATGAGAACTTTAAATGCCTTATGTAAATCAGATATTTTCATTATTTAGATTTAATTTCTCCCATAATGGCAAGCTTAATGTCTTGATTCTTCTTATTATTCAAATAAGCAATTACATCGTCTATACCATTACCAATCAGATCTGTACCAAAGAAGTATTGAGTTCTATTCTTACGAATAATATTCTTAGCAATAGCTTCTTCAATAACAAAAGTAATTTCTTTATTTGGGTTTTCTACCCATTTCATTATAAACTTATCAGGTGCAGCTTCAATCTGTTCACTAAGCTTAGCTTCAACCATTTCATTAGACAATGTATCAGATTTAATACCATATAGTCTAAGACACTTACGCATATCTTCAATAGACATCTTATCCATTTCTCTATATGCTTCACGTTTGATTTTGTTAATCTTATTAACTTCTTTAGCTTCGCTATCTTTATTGATAATAACATAATCAGTAGAAGATGTAACATTATTCAACCCATCTGCTACTCTCTTATGCTTTTTCAAGAACAAATATTTAAGCTCATCTTCAGGTCTGTCTGTATTCAGAATTAGATCTTTCCTACCAATTTTAATAGCGAATGTATCCCAAAATTTGCTGCCAGGTGAAAGCTATCCTTCTGCATAACCAATTTCTTTTTCTAATCTGGCTGCATCTTCAGCATTTAAGCCAGTATATAAATTACCAGAACGTGTCCAGTATGAACTGATATAGTCATAACATGTAGACCATTTAGTAATACCAGTCCAAGGGTTTGTTTTAATTATTCTAACGATTACTTCCATAATTAATTAATTAGATTGTTCAGTTAGTTCTTCTACTATGTAAAAGAAAGTATTACATTTTTTGCAGAAATGATTTTCAGAATTGCAGTATTTTCTTAAAGTGTTTGAATCTATTTTGAAGAATTTACAGCATTCTTTCATTGAGGAAAATTTTATAGTACTTTTGGTGTCAGCGTTTTCTGCAATAACTTTCTTTTTACTGTTCTCTATTAAGCTCTGAACATGAGCTTTCTTTTTTTCAGATACAACTCCTTTTCTAGCTTCAGACATCTTTTTTCTGGTTTCTTCAGAAATTTTTCTACCTAATGCTTTTTGGCGAATTTTTTCTTTAGTTTCCTCAGAATGCATTCTACCAAATGTACCATCTCCGCCTTCCGTAAGATTGTATCCTATATTTCTATCTGTAGAGTTATACTGTTTTATCCAGTATTTTTCTTTTTCTTTTAGTTCATCATATGTATCAGCAAAATCAATTATTTCTAAAGTGAAATTATCTTCACCATATTTTGCCATAGAACGATGAATTGGAGAAGGTTCTCCGATGCGAGATTCATACCAATGATGGCGATATCTCGCACCTGAACCTTGATTTGTTATGCCTATATAAATCTTATTAGTAATCTTATTGGTGATTTTGTATACTTCGTTACTTTTCATATAATAGTTTTTAGTTATTTATATGATAAATAACGTCAGTTTCCATAAAAGGTTACTAATTATTTGAACTTATTTAGTCCTCTGCCTCCATGACTAATTCTCCACACGCACGCGGGTCCCTTAACATTATTCCCATTTCTCCAAGGAAGAACACAGTGTAGCCATCCTTACCATTAGATCTCAGTGTATTCTTAGAGTTAGCATAACCAGACGGAGCTACAGCACCACCAGTATACCAAGTTACGAATTCACGATCTTTACGAACTACTTTAACGATATTAGCTTCACCATCACGACGACCCAGATCCAGGAATGTCATACGATATGACTCCAGAGGTTTCAGAGTAACCGGATGCAACTGACGATTATAAGTAGTATCATCATACAACGGGAAGTACTTCAAAGTAAGCTCAATACCATTAGTCATTTGGTAAGTCTTAAACTGACCACCGAACTTCAGGTTATCACCAGAACCAGTTACAAATACAGTATCCATAAGGTTCATAGTAGCTACTTTTTCCTTCAAAATACGGTCAAATTCACGCATACCCATTTCACCAGTCAAAGCAACAAACTTACGTTCGTTAGTACCAAGTACATTATAAGACAGGTCGAACAAGAAATCTTCCAGCAATTCAGGAGTCAATCTAGTATACATACGCTTGTTAGACGGAGCAATCTGTTCCAGCAAACCAGCACCAATAAATACCGGACGACCATTAGTACCTTTCAAGTTACAAGAACCATCCTTATTTACATTAGATTTCATGTAAACAAGCATACGTTCACATCTCTTATACCACTCACGCAAAGCTAGCCATTCCTGATAGTCAGCCCACAAATAAGATTTTTTACCAGTCTTAGGATCTTGCAATGCAATAGCCATTACTGTAGAGTAAGCAGAACCTGTAATATCGTAGTTAATACGAATAGTAGTCAGGTAGTTACGCATCTTAAAGTGAGTACTATAGTTCAGGATATCACCTTCTTCACTGTATTCCTCAACGGCAGAAGCAAGACGAGATACTTGAGAACCAGCTTTCAAATATTTAGCAGGTATATATGAAGCAGGATTACCATCTGCAATAAAGCAAGTATAAACCCACAGGTTACCGTCCTGATACGGAGCACCAGCAACACGCAACTGATAATCTTTGTTATCCAGTTCAAGAATAGCTGTAGGACCAAACCAGTTTTCTTCTAACCACAGATAAATAGGAGTATTACCTAAACCAGCTGTAGTATTGTCTTCAATAGCAGCACCATTCCATTTAGCATCTCTAATGGTAATAGCTCTATCTGCATCAATCATTACATTCCACTCCCAGCTCGGCTGATCAATAGTCATTACATTACCAAGACCGCCAGTCAGCATGTCAAGGGAAGTATTGTAACCATTATCTTTAGTTCCAAATACATAAGATAACACGGTAGCAACCTGATACGGATTCTATTGCGAAGCTGCTGAAATCTTGTTAGTATCAATCAGGTCAGAAAAACGCTTACCTTTGTACAGAACCAAGTTATTAAGAATATTATTATCCATAAAATATTAGTAAATTATAATTTAGTTGTTATTTAATCTACACGCAATTGTCGTGCAAAAGAATCCCACATAGACTCAGTGCTAGTGTTATCCTGTCTTCTAGTCTTTCTACTTACTCCTGTTTTACTTAAGCTATTTTTAAATTTATTAATAGCCGCAGTAGAGCCTTCACTCTTTGCTGCCTTTAGTAAAGTATCACCTTTCATAGTAAAGTAGGCAGACTCGAGTAAGTTTTTCACGCTTTTGGAATAGTCTTTCTGATACTGAGTCTTTCCATCAGCTGTGGGTTTGAATATATATTCTAATAATGCCTATTTATCTTTTTGAGGTATTTTAATTCCACGAATATTATCCATGCCCTTTATTTCAGTCACAACGGAGTTAAAGTAATCCTGTTGACGCTTTTTAAGCTCCTTAGCACTCTTTTCTTGTTCTTCTAATAGCTGTTGTTTCTTTTGTTCTCTAATGTCTCTAAGAGCTTCTAATGCGTCCGTAGCCTCATCCTCAAGTAAACCAGCATCTTCATATTTAGTAAGCTTCTTATCTATTTGCTTATTATTAAAGCCTTTTTCTTTCAAGAACTCCTTAAGTATAAGTTTTTGGTTTACTTCATTATCCTCAATTTCAAAATCTTCTAGATCTAGTTCTCCATCAATTTGGAAATAATCTCTCAAATTACCTCCATTCTTAACAAATTTATCTAGAGCTTCTACTTCTTCACTAGCATACTGTGGTACTGAATTCTCTTCAATTACCTCTTGGAAGTACTCTACTAACTCTTCTGCTGTCTTAGGTTTTTCATCATCTTCTACATCTTCCCAACCAAGTCTCTCAGAAATAGAGTCAAAGAAACTGATAATTGTATCACTTTCAGAGTTATCGTCAGGTATATCGTCATCCACAATATCGTCGGTATCATCATTATTATCTAAATCATTATCAGGGTCATCGTCTGTATCATCTTCCTTATTGTCCTTCTTATCTTTCTTAGAAGATGTTTTTACAGTCGTGTTATCCTTAGGTTCTTCTTTAGGCTCTTCTTTATCAGGATTGTTATTCTTACGAATTTCTTCTAACTCTTCATCAGTTAACTCTTCACCAGCTCCATCAAAATCATCTTCGAGACTGGTATTAAATGTATTTTTATTTGCTACACCACCTGGCATGAATTCTTCAAATACTTCAAAGCCGTTCAATGTGTTCTTATCCATAATTATATATAATTAGATTTGTTATTTTTGATATTCTAAAATACTTTTACAAAAATATTTTAATTGTTCAATAGTTAAATCACTTTTCATTTGATTCACTGCCATACATACTAGTTGAATATTACCCTTAATATAACCTAAGCCTGAATCTATTCTATCCACACTTAAGTTAGTGGGAACTCTTCCACTATCAAAGTAGTATGTCATTGGTATTCCAGATAGAGCACACAAACCTTTTTGTTTATCCCAAAGTTCGTGTAGATACTATAGATCTATATCACAATCCATATTTTTCCTATTAGATCTATCTTTTAAACCGTGAAATCTTTCATATAAAAGTCTATTTAAATCTTTACTTCCTCTATTCTTTTCTTTACGGCGCAAATATGCTTTCTTTTTGCACTCTTTACATCTACTATCTTTTTCTGCTCTAAACCACTTATCAGGGTTTCTATCAAAACAGTCTAAGGGTTTATATTCTTTACACGAATAGCATAAAAGATTACCATTATCGTCAAACTACTTAAATTTACTTCTATATCTTCCTATCATTTCCTTTTCTTTCTACTTTTAGCTATCCTTGAAAAGTTCTAAGCAAATATTGCCCTCTTACGTGTTAAAGGATTCTTACTATGCGTAAGTTCTTCTGTAGTCTTGCCTGTTCTTTTCTTTAGAGCATTGAATTTGCCTCTATTCTTTTTCTTAATATGAATACCACCATACTTATATGAAGGTATAGGGTAAACCGGCATAATACCTGTATAGTCTATTAAATCATTCATTTAGATATTTATTAGGTCCTAAACTAGAACAATCAAATGGCTAACCTTCTACTAAACAATCTATTAAGTAGTTTATAATAAAGTTCTTTTCTTTATCTGTAAAATACTAATCATTACTAAATTTTTTTAATATTCTGTATTGTTTATCTGTTGGCCATTCCTATGTATCAGGATAGATGCTTCCGTATGATGTTTTACATGCTTTATAGAAATCTAATTCTTTATTAGAACTTTCTATTGAATTAATAAGATCCAAAATCTTATTTTTTATTCTTTCTGCAAATTTATTCTTTTTGTTTATTTTCATCTGCAAAATACTTATTAACCCCAATTGCTCCAACTCCAATTAGCGGTATAGAATTAAACCACTTAGTAAAAGTTCTATTACTTTTAAACTACTGTGCCGCTCTTCTTAAACCATTTGTTCCTTCTATGTTTTCTAACTTCTTTAAAATTTTTGACATATACTCTGAAGAAACCTTCTAATCTCTTTTATTGATATATCCATTTTTGAACATCCATTCTCTAAGTTGATTCATATGAGCTTTCTATTCGGTAGGTAATAAAAAATAAGCATCATGTTTATCTCCTACTCTGTTTGTTAAGTCTTTTGTCATTTGATAGAACATATTATTACCAGCATCAGCGTTTGTTCTTCCTGATTTTAATAAGTCTGTAAAATGGCTCAATTCATGTTCAGCAGTATTTGGAATATAGTTATTGTCCGGATTTCTTTTGTATATAAATTTTCCATCCGCAGTTCTCTACATTGATCCCGCTTTAGTTAAATCGTCCATTAACTGAACATTAGGTAATAGATTAGGATCCATATTATAAGCTATAAACATATCTGCATATGGGATAGAATAATCATCACCAAATTGCTTTCTTACTTCATTAGCCCTATTCATATAACTGGGGTCTTCCATTACTCTCTCAATAATACGATACTGTTCATTAGCATAATCAGACTTAGCCTAATTTAGTTTTTCTAATTGAGAGAATTTAGCATCAAGTAATGATTGAGTATTTTTATTTACAGTAGGGATTTGCTTAATTGTTTTGTTAACTTTACGTAATCCACTAGGTATAAATGGTAATACACCTAATGCAGCTAGACCAGCCCCAGTCCAATCTCTTTCTGTAACAGCATTATATACATCTTTAGCAGATAATGCATCTCCTATAGGAGTTATATTAGCAGCATCTTCTAAATCTATAACAGGTTTAAGTCCTTGCTCTTTAGGTCTACCATCTGAAGTTCTACCTAATTTGATATTAATAGCTTTAGTAAAGTCATCATCAGGATTACCTACTTCGCCTCCTTCAGCATAGTTGTATGCAAAAGTATTAGTAAGATCTGATATATCCTAAGTAGTAATATCTTTCCACTAATCAGGAATTACAGCTCCTTTGTCTATCATTTCCTATATATCATCAGAACTAAGCTATCTATTAGGATCAATGTAGTAATTACCAGTATCGTCCTTTAAAGTCTAATTCTTACCTCTAAAATCCCAAGTCTATGCATGTTTCTCATTAGCTTGATTTACATAATCAGAATACTAAGGATCATTACTAGGTATATTTATATTTGGAGTAGAATCTAAAATAGCTGGATTGTTATCTCCTACTATGTGACCTACACCTTCGTGCCATGTATTTCTAGGTGCTCCATAATATGAATACATACTCGGTACTGCAAATCCTTTAGTACCTTTAGCATTAATAGCTTGTAACTGAGATTTGATATTCTGATCTGTAGGAGAATAACCCTATGATATTAAGTTATCTCTCATAGCTTCTGTGGGATTCTTCCAAGTAGCTTTATCTATATCTGCTAGTATTTTATCTAATTTATTTCCTCCTAATTGAGAACTATACTTTGGATTTTTAGCTCTTTCTTTATACCAATTAGTAGCAAATTCTTTCTAGTAAGCATTTTGATTCTATAACATTGTATCATAATCTAATTTGCCTTCTATGATTGATTCTTTTCGTATATCTTTCAATGATTTACGAGTTACTTCACCACCATTTTCAAAAGATTCTACCTTCCAATCCCAATAGCCTTTACCGGGATTGTTTTCCCGGTAAGACTTTAGGTTTTGCATTCTCTATTTAAATGCTTGTTTATCCATGATTACTTATCATTTACCACCTTTACCTTTTTTACCACCGGATTTCTTTCCGCCTTTTCCGCATGCCATAATCTATTCCTCCTTAATTTTTATAATATTTATCACTTAATTTGTTAGCCCATTTTTCTGTATAGAAATGATAATAGTCATCATTTTTACACCACAACTTGTGTACAGCTGCGTGAAGTATAGATGGTAAACCTATTACTAACAAGTATAATGGACCTAGATATTTACTCTGTATAGTATGTCCATATTCATGTTTGATATACTTATGATTATGTACTACTATGTATTTGCCAAGTGTAATTCCTCCCTTCATATTAGGTGATACTTTTACTTTGGCGTTATCGTCTATATTTATAATAGTTCCAGAGTATAAAATAAATAATATTTTACCTATTATATTCTGTGGTAATTGCCATAAATACAGACCAAATTTCTTCAATTTATTCATATTACTTCTCTCCTACTACTTTATTCTGTTTTGCAGTACGTGCTTTTAATTGTTCACGTTCCATAGCAGCTTTATCTTTCTACTTCTGTAATTCCATTTCTTGCTTCATTTTCTGCTTTTCAAGCTCAATCTTCTTATTCTCAATTTCACGTTTCATTTCCATTTCACGTTTCTTATTATTGAACTCAAATTGTTTAGAAGCAATATCAGAATTTACCTTTTGTTGTTCAATGGCTTGTTTACCTATTTCTATAGGATCTGGTATTCCGTTCATATCTTGATCCATATTTTCAGCACCTCTATAAGCATTTAATTGAGCAACAGTTATCTTAGTAGCATTATTAGAATCAATCTCATATTTCTTAAGATCCATTTCAGCTTCCTTAAGCATAAGCTCTTCTTCTTTAATTTCATTCTGAATCTGAGCCATTTGCTGTTCACGTTCTGCTTGAGCTTGTTCCATAGCCTATTGCTATTCCATTCTCTTCTGCTCTATTTCTTCTAATTTACTTCTAATCATAGTGACATTATCCATAGTAATAATCTCAGCTATATCAAGTAAACTAGCTCCATTTTGCATAGCAGGTTGCATTAAGTTCTTAAGAGCTTCTATCTGCTGTTGATTCTTAGTAGTATCTTCTACAAATATATCCATATCTTCATAGAAGAAATCATCTGATAAAGTTAAAAATGCTCTAGTAGCATCATCTAATACGTACTGTATACTAGTCTTGTTATCTTTCCAAGCATGTTTAGCTGTGTCTAATAACATAGTTAAACATTCTTTTTTTACCTAATTATGAACCCAAAACCAAGGTTCAGTAATATGAGCTGACTATACTACAGATCTTTCTACATTACCTACTAATTCATTAGATGAAATAGAACCTTCTCTTTGTTTACTTACTCCGGATATTTCAGATAACATAGATTCTATCTTATCCATTAGATTAATATACTAGTCTATAGTATTAGCCATAGTAAGATCAAGCGCGGATATCTAATTGAACTGACTAGGCTTACCACCTTCTCTACCTGGAATATCCCAACCTTCTTCATAAGGATTTACAAAGTTAACTCCAAGGGCTGATAAATAATGCATCCACTTAGCTACATCTATATTCATAGACTTAGGTATCTAAGTAATGTCCATAGTAACTACTTTACCCTTATCTCTAGCCATAGCTAATTCAAGACGATACCATAGTACAATATACATATATTGTAGTGGCTTCATCATACTAACAAGGCTACGCGGTCTACTATTAGTATTATTATATATTACTCCAGTATAAGGTAATCTTTGAGCATTTGGATTATCGGCAGATATATGCTAATACTCAACAGGTTGTATACCAACATATAAGTCCTGTCCTATTCTATATCCTTCCCATACTTCTATAATCCATTTCCATTCAACATCAAGTTCATTACCTGTTTCTTTGTAGGTTTCATCTACTTGGTATTCTTCTGGCATACCTGTTTCAGGATTGATTATATTAACAAAACCTATCTTCTTTAAAGACTTCCAACAACAATGCCATACATGTATATTATCAGCTTCTTCAAAAGGATTGGAACTGAAGCCATTTATGCTGTGAGTTTTAATATGAGGATAGTCTAAAGATGTTTTTCTTACTTCTGGAGTTACACCACCCTTAGAGCGATCGTCCATCATATCTAGTAGCTCATTTAATTGCTTTTCAGACATCTTATCATATAATCTGTCATATACTTCAGTAAGAGACATAATCATCTCATAACAGCACCATTGGGCTTCATGTATAAACTCTAAGTCAGAAGTATCTGAATCATAATCAAAGTATATTGGGTTAATACGTTGCAAACAAGGTTCTCCATTTACTATACCTACATAGTATATTTCTTCGCCTCCTATTAGTGCATCCTTCCATCCTTTAAAGAATTCATGAGTAATATTTAACTTATTCTTTAAATAATTAAGACTGTGATATGCAGTTATTTCCGCAATATCTTTATAGTCTTTACTGAGATACTTTTGTATCTATTCTGGAGTCATTATTTCTCCAGACTGTAATGCTTCTTGATATCTAGCTTGTTCTTCAGGACCTAGTTTACTCATGATTGTTGCTTGAATATAGTCAATAATCATTTGTTTAGCTTTGTCCTATATTTCACTAGTAGCTATATCACTAGTATGTACTACTCTGAAGTTAAATGGTCTTTTAGTTTCTTCTCCTAAAAGTAAATCAATCTTTGGCTTTATTATATTATAGTCTTGAGCCATAGCTGGAAATCCATCCTATTGTTTGAATGGATTAGTAACATACTTAAGATCTTTTTCACTATATATACTATTGTATAGATCATAGTAAGTCTACATTTCCTCTTTGCGGCTTCTATTATTACCATCTCTAGAACTACCCTGACTATGTCCCGCTATGTAGTCTACACAAGCTTCTTTCCAGTCTTGAGTCTTCTTAGACATAGGTAGTCTCTATAAGGGAAATTGATTAATATTTCTCATAATTAAAACATATATGCTTCTATATTATCAGCTGCTTCGTCGTCACGAAACCACTGTTGAGTGAATATAGGGCCATCAAATAGTACCCTATTTCTATTCTCTTTTTTTACTTCTTTTACTTTAACATTATAGAGCTATTCTCTATATATCATTACTTGAATAAGAGCCATACAGTTGTGTGTAGCTATACCGTTAGCAACGTATGTATGATCATCTTGCACTTCTATATTATAGACAGTTTCTTTAGTTTTTCTATTTTCTAATAGCCTAATTGGTACCCAGAAACCTTTATTATCTTTTAAAACTATAGATTTAGTATGTTTATATTCTATTTGTTTAAATTTATACGAGAATATAGGACAACTAGTATTTGGCTCATTATAAGAATAGTAATTTAGTAATTTATAAACGTATTCCCCAGTTATCTGTAAATTAACCTATCTTTTTCCATTCCTAGGTTTTATTTCCCTTATAGTAGAATATATTCCGTTATCTAATAATATCTACCTACACTATCTAATTAATTCTTCATATATAGTAGATATTTCTATAGCATTTCTATTATGCCCATCATAATTTATATATTTCTAATGGCCATCTGCTTCTAATAAACCTAAAATGAATGGTATCAAATCTGTATGGTTGTTATATACTTCATTATTTATTTTTTTATTGTTAGGTATACAACCAAAATCTATAGCTAATTTATGTAATTTTTTAGAATATACAAATAATCTATAACAGTTTTTAAATTTGTCTCTTATTAATTTACAGGGAACAGTAGGATCAAATTTTTCAATTATTTCCTTACATTGTTCTGCGCACTATAATTGATTTAGCTGATATGTTATTTTTACCTCGTTGCTTTTTGGGTTACAATATCCATCTCCCATAATCCAACCAAGTACATACAGCACTCTATCATCTATAGTTCTTGGTTTACTTATAATGTTTCTTTTTGGTACTAAAGCAAATTGGTATTTATATTTCAATTGATCTGCTCTTAAAAAATCTTCCTTTAAACAGTCTAATTTTCTAAATTTATGTGATAATTTATCTGTATATCTAACTAAAATAGGATGATTATCTGTGCATATTAGTTTTTGATAATCTCCAGAATACTATAAAGTTACTATATTTCCACAATGAGTATGTTTATCTGTCCAAGTAACTGGTTTAAAATTTCCTTTATCGGTCAGTACTAAATCATTTATACATATTTCTTCTATAGGTACATCTCCTTTATTTGTTGTAATTAAAGTTCCTTTTGTTAAACATCTATCAAAATTACCATTGTCATTATAAGCTATTAACTCTTCTAATAAAGGTTCTGACATTATATTGTATAAATTCTTTTTTCCTACAGAATTTTCATCATTTAGCCAATCTTTTATTAGACCTTCTCCCCATTGCTTAATTTGCTTATTCATATGACAACCTTTTTTTCTATTTACTTTAGAATTACTAACAATGTCATTAATAATATCAGGTTGGTCAGCTAGTAAGTAATCACAATGCTTATTAGTAAAGTAAACAAATATGCCTTTATTTTGATTTTCATACATTGCTCTAGCATTGTAATATAACAATAATTTCCTTACGTTTTCATAAAACTCTTCTGCTGATTTAGGTCTACCAGTATACTCAGCTACTATAATATCTGAATACTGTTCTATAGACTAAATACGTTTATATATGAAACAAGAACCTAAAGATGTAGTACTTGATTCATCATAGTCATATGAGTCAATACCTGCTATATAAAGTCCAGGGCTAGCATCCTTATTTGGATGTTCCCATATTACTATAGATCCAGTTGGATCTTCTCCTTGCTTTAACGGATAGTGTGTTATATCACCATTTTTTTTAATTACCCATTTAATAGTACCATCAGGTTGCTATACTAAATCTCCTACCTATTTGTGATTCTATAATTTTTTATTAGTTCTAAGTAAAGATAGCTATTCCTATAATTCTTTTTTAGGGAATATATTACCATTAAATTCTAGCATAGCCTCAGCAGGAGTAATAGGTCTTTCCGCAACATAACGGTCTATTGCTGCATTACTTGTAGCATTTTCTATTACTTTTTGTCTCTCAGCTAATATATACTCTATGGCTGGTTTATATAGCGTATTTCCGTCATTATCCATATAAAGACGAGTTCCGTGTTCATCACGTATATCCATATTAGTATATTGAGGAACAAAAAAACCACATTTGGTACTAGTTGCAGCTTCGTCCCAAATGTTGTCAAACTCTAAACAGTTATATCCTTTAGGGTTATAAAACATGTCTTTTAGTGTGGCAAACTTTGAATCTTCATCTCCTCCTGTACCCCAAATAATCATTGGAGCAAAAGCTACACCATCTACTTCTACAGAAGGTCTAGCAATCTGCCATGCCGCACCTAGTTCACTCATACTACCCCCTTCTTCAAACATGATAAGATTAGCTCTTTTACCACGAATAGAACTAGGATTATCTTTCAGAGTAACACCAGTAATTTCTGATTTATAACCCATTTCTATTTGATTTCCATACTCATCTTTAATATAGAAACCGGCTCTTTTACGCATCTAAGTATTAACAGATCTCTTCTTACCCCATGCGGTATTCTTATCTATAAAGTCCATATAGTCCCATGCTTTAGTAAGAATACCATCTTCCGTTAAATACTACTTGTTGGCTGCATATACAAACGTCTTACTATTTGGAATAAGATAATAATTACGGCACGCCATAGAACCTCCCTTAAAACTATATCCACGGCGTCTAGATTTTAATACACAGAGATGTTTACCCTATTCTTCAGCCTCTTGTACTGCACTAAAATAATAATAATCATAGTCCCAAAAGTCAGGGAAGTTTACTTCATTTATTCGCTTATTATAGGTAGTTCCATCTGCTCTAGTAAACGTTTTGTTTGTTATTCTCTGTATAGGGCAATAGTTTAAATAAAAATAGTTATATCCGCTGATAAAGTCTCCATCATCAGCAGTATAACCTTCAATACATCTTCTTCTTTCCTCGTCCCAATATTTAAAGTATTCTGAAGTAGATTCCGGGTATTGACAATACTAACCCGTTTCCATAAACTTAATGGCTGCCTAACGAAATTTATTACTATTTACTATCTTTTTATTAAAGTCTACCATATTTGTTTTAAAAAAAGGGGCGCGTTTCACAACGAACCCCTTCCCAACTTATTAAAATAAAAAACATGTTTAACATATAGTGCGGACCCACGACTCGAACGGGAACCGATGGTTATGAGCCACCAATGATACCTTTTCACCAATCCGCATATACAGGTTTATACGTGACACCTGTCAACACGCTGGCTTACGATCCAGTCCTTCATTAGCTGTGTTTACTATTGATCAGATAGTAAGTGACTTAGGAAGTTACGTTGCTCCTCAAAAGCTTCAATATTTTTAAGTAGTTTATCAGTACGGATCGCACTTCTGCGCCCAAATCCTTTAATATTTAACGTGCAGTTTGAATATACTACATTACAGTTTTTCTGATAAACTACTTATAAGGAGATTTCCAGTGACTGCAACTCAGTTTCTTAAGCTGAGGTTTATACGCCTTATATTTAGTACTCCTTACCTGGGCTGATGTTTACCCCAGACTACCTGTTCACGATAACTACCTATCCAACAAGTTTCCTTCTGCTATTATAGTTTCAAAGGACTGGTATTTTAATTGGTAGCCCCACTACGACTCGAACGCAGACTAAGAGGGTTAGAGCCTCCTGTGCTAACCATTACACCATAGGGCAGTGCACGTAGATATATTTTAATTGCCTCTACGTATGGCAAGTGTATTTAGAACCAACTAAATAGTCTCTTATACCAAGGCTTCTTAACAACTACCTTACATAATACAGCGTCTACTTCTTTAACTTGTTCCCAGAAGTCTGCACCATCTTTAGTCAAATCAAACGTAATAATCAATTTTGTTTTCATAATTTGCTTAGTTTATTCTTAAAACGTATTGTTTAATTTAGGTTATAAATTAATGTATTATTTCACCAACTCATAAGGATTAACCTTAGCATCACCTTTAACTTTACCCATAGCTACCTCTTCGGCCTTAACCATATTCTCTAGAGTATCAATACTTTTAAGTACATTGCCTACTGATGTCATACCAGCTAATAAGTCTTTAATTTTCTTTTCATCTAAAGTATCGTCAAGGGATTCCTTATAATACTTACTAATACTGTCTAACTTAAGCCTCATATTATCAAGCATCTCTAACGTACGAGTATAGCAGAATGCCTTATAGTCGTTCTCACAGCTAGTTTCTTCAGCAGTAAGTTGGTAGTTTTCATCACCAAATATTTCTTTTTTCAATTTGGATTCCCTAGTATCAGCTTCCATACTTTGAACATAAGGACTATTCCATTTATTCATAAGTACAATATAACTGATTACTTTTGTAGCGTGTTCTTTATCTGGCTTATCAGTATCCCATACTCTTTTAAAGCACGGAATACCTAAAGCATCAGAATGAATAACTACTTTTCCTCCAATTATATCAAATAGTTTCATTAACTTCTATTTTCTTAGTTAAGCTTTTAAACCATCTGCTAATATCGTCTTTAGCTACTAAATCAGTGCATACTACTACTTTACTATCATAACCTGTACCATTCCAGTTAACAAAGTGTAGTATTAGATCTCCTTTATTGTAGTCTACTACTTCAGTATCAGTAACTACTTGACCTGGCTATTCAGCAAAGAATGCGCATCTAATATCAAAGTCATCAGGAGTAATCTTAAGAGAATTAGTTTCTATATCATATAGAAACTTGTTTCCATATTTATCTATTAATAATTTATCCATATTTTAGTAATTATCCGACGCATTCACAAGCTGGTTCACAACTATCACATATTTTTTCCTCACTAATTCTGTTTCTCTCTTTTTCAAGATACTCCTTCTTACGTTCGTAATAATTGCTCAAATCATTATTATTAATAATAATGATTTCTCCTTTTCCTCCGCCTCCAATACGATACATGAGTAAAACAACACCACCTTTTTTTACTTCATATTCTTCACCTTCTCTTACAATAATGCCGTCTTCTTCAATAAACCATATACGATCTATATCATAGCTATGATCTATATGATCTACGTCTAATTTATCAGTATCTAGTTTTATTAGAGTATTTCTTTTAGAAATAATATATTTATTCATAATGTCTAATTTTTAATCAATTCTATAACCTAAATAATATTCTTTACTCAGTCTATATAATATACTTTCAGCCAACTACTTTGGTATATTAGGATTTACATAATCAGGATTAGTCTTGTACTTTTGTAGTATCTTCTGAAACTACGCTATCTCCTTTTCCAGACTCCGAGTTGTTATATTGCTGCGTATATTTTTCATATAATTTATCACATAAGTAGTCTATCTGATCTGCTCTATCAAGTGTAGCTCCTTTGTTAGTATTATCTATAATCATATCTGTTACTGCATCTAACATATCTCCACTAAACTGATCATACATAAGTTCTCCAGATAGTATCAATTCTTCTACTTTATCAAATAGCTTCTTCATCTTCTTTGGTAATATAGAACTATCAGTATTACTTTTTTCTATATTCCACATTGCTATACTTTCTTCCTTTGTCATTGTTTATTAAATTTAATTACGCTGCTACTAATGCAACTTGCTGCCCACCCAAGTAAGTAAGCATAGCACTCATTTCTACTGAAAACATCTGCTGATAGCCCAAGGCTATCAAATATATAGTCTGTAACATGTGTTGCTTCATGTGGTATAGTATTTGATAATTCTTTATCATCTAATCCAAATATAACTACTAATACACCAGCTTTTCCAGTATTTTTGTGTATTACAGGCATTGTTACAGCATTGATAGTACCAGATTCATATTCTTCTATTAATCCACAATAAGCGTTAGGATTTTCTTTATTGAAATCAGTTATATCACAGAATATAAATACTTCATCTAGATCTTCGATACTATTGGTAACCCAAAGTAATCTAGGATAAATTACAGGATCATATTTATCAATCTTTCTTTTCATACTGTTTCTTTAACTTAATTTTACCTAAATATGTGAATCTGATAGCTTTGTCTTCCATATTTGTTATAGCTTCATTAGCAAATCTAAATGGACTGTTACATATAACTTCTATAACATGATAAGGCAAATTATACTTATTACTTAACTTAGTATATATACTTGGTTGATTTTTCATTGAGCTTTACTCTTTTATAGTATTTACATTCATTGAGAGTAATAGGTCCACTGATAGTGTTTGGTCTAATTATATTGATTACATCTGCTATATCTAACCAACTTTTAGAGTAATGTAAATCATTAGCTATGACAGTTAGTTTATTAGCTTCTAATTTACTATATTTACGTATAGGCTCATATATAGCTGTATCATTGTCAAAGTTTCCATTAATACTTAGTAACTCCGTTTTTTGAGTAATAAGAGTAAACCTATTATATGGCAAACACTTGTTCCATAAACTACACCAAGCTTTCTTAAGAAAATTATAATCTTTCCAAACTATAATAGATCCGGGCTCAAGCATTGTTGATTGTATTTTCATCTTTATTCAATCTTAAAATTATAGTTATCTGTACTCTATCACCGATTACTTCTGGTATTAAAGCCTTATTGACTATTACTTCATCTTCAATTCTACCTTTCACAAGTATACCAGAACTTTTAAATTTAGTAATGTATCTACTCAAGTTATCTGGAGTAATACCTAACGTTTTTCTAATATACTTCCTATTTTCAGTACTAATTACATTCTTACTGATATTAGGGAGCTTCGGAGTATTTATGTCTATTTGTATAAATGTAGATAATAATTCTAACTCCCTATCAGTAAGCTTAAGTATACCATTAAGGCTTCTTAGAAATTCATTGTATAAATCGGTTTTAGAGACTCCCTTAACCAATTTATTCATTTTCTAATCTAGCTTTAACGTTATCTGCGAATTTAATCAAATTATAAAGTACAGTCTCAGCCTCTACCTTAACACAAGGTTGCATTTCTCCTTTTTCAAACCTATCTTGTGTGTCCTTAAGATTCTGTTTATACTCTTCAATCTTCTCATTTAAGAAGTTAATAGTTTCTTCGATTTCTTTAGAAGAAGATACCTTGACCATAATTTCTTTTTCAACTAATTCGTCTGCTGTTATAGGATCTAACATAGCTGATCTGAACTTATCACCACTTGTAATATCAAGAGTATATGCATCAAGTTCTTCATCATATGTAAGAATATCGCCTTTCTTAAAGAATCCGTCTTCTTTTACTACTTTTAAATTTTTCATCTTTCTAACTTTTTACAGGCCCACAATACAAATACACCTATTAATATTGCTAATAACCATTGTTTTTCTTCCATATCACTAAAACGGTTATGTTAAAAAATTGTTAATACTTTTTAACATTTGTTAACATTTAAAGTACGTATAAAGAAAAACCCCAGCCAAAGCCGGGGTTTATCCAGAATATTTATAATAAAAATGTCATGTATGTATAAATATTGATTATTTACAAATCGCTATCACGTCATAGGTTTTGACTAATTGACTATTCTTGAACAGATCGAAATCTTTAGCAAATTTCTTATTATATACTACCTTATCTCCGATATTTAATTCATCTTCTTTATATGAAGACGGCAATGCTAAAACAATGCCAGTAGCCCATTCAGATTCTACTTCCTTTGTTTCTGTCTTTGTTTCGTACTTGTTATATCCTTCTTCATCCTTCTCTCCTGTAGGAATCTGCTCTGTAATTTCCTTAGTAACCATAATAGGATCTAAAGGCTTCACCAATGCATCCTTTAAAAAGGTATAATTAAGTTTCTCTAAAACTGTTTCTAATACTTTATCTTCGTTCATATTCTTTAACTTAGTTTAATACTATAACGTAAAGTATAGTCATAGGTTCTTATTTTATTGCTTTATTTTAAGTATATTACCGCCATTAGAAGTACAGTAAGTAACTGCTTTAACTGGGCAAGTTAATTGATTTTGAAAGTAGCAACCATCACATTTACCTCCTTTGGATGATTCTACTATAAACTGTTTACCATTTATATCTATAGGTAGTTTATTCTTTATTATCTTTGTCAACTCTGGATCATTTATTGTCATTTACTTTTCCCTTTCCGTGCTTATCTAAGTAAAGCATAGCTATTGCATTCCAAGCTACAGCAGCCAAATGATTTATTTTAGTTTCTTCGTCAATCTTAGTTCCTTTTTCATACTCAAGTAAGTGTCTTAACATAGCTGCTTTATAACGTTGATAACCGTTTTCTAAGCCTTGCCAGTTATTATCTCCATACTTAATAGAACCAGCTGTATAAAGCTTTACTATGTCTTCAATCTCTTCTAATGGTAGTAAATCCCATCTTAATTTGCCATCCTGAAAATCATTCTTCTTTCCTGATTCAATCATAATATTACTTTCTTTAGTATATAACCTTGAGTACAGTAACCAGTAATTCTAGAAGGGCAACTTCTATCATATAGACTACAACCTTCACACATACCTTTATGCAATTCAGGTACTAATTGATAAGGTTTATTACCATGATATATTATCTTTCCAGAGTAGGCTTTATCAACTTTAATTTCTTTATTCATATGTATTATCTTAAGTAAAGTAGTATAATTAATTTATCTAGAGTAAGAGTAGTTATATATGGCTTACTTATGATATAGAACTTATTAGTCTGTATTAGTAGCTTAACCCCTCTTACTCCCCTATAAACGTCTAATATGCTATTTATGTTACCTTTTCTTTAACATTTATTAACATTATTTATGATTATTTAACGCTATAATGTTAATACTTTTTAACATTTATTAACAATTCTTTTAGCTCATTAGCTAACTTCTGTGCATCAGGATGAGCTGCTTTACTACATCTAAGTTCAAAGAAATTTTCCCAATCACTTTCAAAACCTGTCATTACTAGTTCTGTTTTAGTAGCATTAGGTAGTACTGCTCTCGCTTGTTGTGGTTTCCAACCTTTTTCTAATAGTTTAAAATAACAAGATTCAGCTTTTTTTAAAGAACTTTCAAACACGTCTCCATCAAAATAACCAGCATCTTTGTAACTTATATTTTTGAAATAACCCCAAGACGGTTTAATAAAAGTAAGCTCATTGCCAAACTTATCCTTACTATAGTTACAATATCTAGTACTCTCTTGAGCAAAGCTAAACACTCTATGTCTTACAAATTCATGGCTTACTCCTCTATCGCATATGAATTTAGCTGTAATACGCTTCTCATGATGCTCTGTAGGATCTACTTGGTACTGTAAATCATCTAATCTATTGTTCTCTACTATAACCCGCATATTAGTTGTTATATAATAGAATAAATCATCTTCATTTACTTTAGAGTACTTATTTCTAATATAGAATATAGGGTCTCCAATATTCATAGCTGTCTTAGCTATAGTAAGATAAACAGTACCGTGTTCTAACATAGCTCCATGACCTAACTTAATCATACGGTCTACAAACTCTTTAGCACTGTTCTCTGTTATCTTATCCTCTGACTTATAACAAGTTCTCCCTGCTAACTCTATCATCTTATAAGGATCTTTTTCCTCAATTATCTGTACACTAGATTCTATTAGTTTCATATTAGTTAAATTTTATCTTCTATTATTTCTACTGGTATCATATATACGTGCCCTTCATACTCTGGCAGACCTTGTTGTACCACGTAATACTGTTCATCTACTTTTACTATTTCAGACCATCCATCATCTGTAGGTCCTATGTAAGCAGATCTCTTATATAACTCTATAGACTTACTAAAAGGAATAGTATTACCTATTATTTTATACTCAACATTCATACTATTATAACGCATTGATTAATAATAATTACAAAAATTTAACAAATTTTATAAAAAATTTAGAGGTATAAATGCCCGTGTGTGGACTACCATAAAACAAATCCCCCACCCCTGTTAGAAATCGGGAAGTCCCCGGTAGGTCTGTTATGTTTACTTATGAAAATGCAACGGAATGCAAATCAACCACTATTGTCAATCATTGGATTATTAACTAAATCTTACTTATTATGTCTGATTGTTTATTTACTCCATCTGATACAGATGAAGACTATGCTGATGCATGGTTCAATTGGGATTAATATAAGGGCTGTAATAGCCCTTATTTGCTTTGATTATCAACTTAAAACTTTATAAATATGCTTAACAAAATCAAATTGTATATTGGCTATTGGCTTATTATGTTGTCTTTCTATCCTTATAGGAAGGTATTTGCATATGATTGGATTACTCTTAAAGAGGCATTCAAAGTAATATCGCATCCTGAGGATTATGACAATGAGACTGTTACATCAAGCTACACAATGTTCACATGTACTAATATGGAATTACGTAGGAAAGTAGAACTATTTAAACGCTACGGATTGTGAATGCATGCAACTACATAGTACACAGTACTCAGTATTAACACAAAGGCTGCGCACAGGAAGCAAATCAGGCACAGCTGCCAGCCATTGGGGGAAGCGAGAAGGAATTCATAGTGTTTGCCATTGTTTGAGTGAATGGGTGATAATACATCACTCACCCACATTCTTCCACTTCTCCCATTTTCAATGTATTACCTCATCAAGTAATATATAGCTATAATTTACAAATCACCAAAAACCTCACACTGTACAGGTTAAGTGTATCATGCCGTGGCACGTTATAAATTAATCGAACCGTTAATCAAAACAGTTGAACAAGGTAAGCAGAATGCAGGCACTAAGTATTTAGTAGCCAAACTGCAAAATACCTTATGTCCATGGGAAGACATGCAAACATTTACTTGTTTCATTCAGCCCATTGTGAACATACTCACTCCATTGTTATCAATTCAACATGGAGGAACAGCACAAGCAGACCAACCAATTCCTGAAGAATTACAATATGTAACAGGATGTTGGATTGACTGGTGTCCACCACAGAAGTTCTATAAACAACATCTGTCAGACCATCCAGCTCAACCTGCAACAGCAAATCGACCAGCAAGAGAAGCAATCAAAGCTGGTTCGCTTGTATCGAAAGGTGGAAAACCTATTCTTTACACTACATTACGAATATTCTGTCAATATTATATTGACGAATTCGGAGAAAAACAATGGATACGTGGAGGTTCTCCTGAAGAAGTAGGACAAAGAGCATTTGGCGCTTATTGTGTACCAGCTGAAGAAGATAAAGCTCCTCAGTTTGTACCAACTACTCCAGCTCCTGAGATAATTGGAGGTCAAGTAGTACAGCCAGCTCCAGCTCCTACAGCACAAGGTCAACAACCAACCTTCACACAAGCACCACAAGGAGCTCAACCATTGCAGTATTAATATCCACGCATAGGTAACCGCTGACAGACCGGGAATAAGAATAGTCTGTCTTCTTTAATGCTACCGTAGACAGTGACAAGTCTGTTTAAGTAACTGTCAGTTATGTAAAATGCAGAGTCAAAGAAACTATTATAATTTATTATGCACAAATAGATTATAATAGTAAAACCACGTGGTAAGGGCACAGTTAGGTTCGCTGTGAGTGCACCCTTTAGTAGCAACTAACCAAAGCAAGTATAAATGGGAATAAGCTATTACCTTGATAGGCTTAATGAGGTACTTGACAGTCTGACACTAACTGAACAATAAGTGTCAATACTTTAGTAATCTAACTATTATATCAACACAATGATATATGAAAACTCGTGTATGATGTATATCTCCCTAATTGGGGCGTTACGACGTTCTAGAAACGTAGTATGAAGGCGCAGAGGTGTTAGAACTAAAGTATTTAATAGAGTAAGAGAAAATGAGGTCTTATATCAGACAGCTCTTAGCATAGCTTATAGTGGTGTTTTCCATAACTATATTAATGCGCTTACTCTATTATTTTTTCTATGCATTAACTAACAAATAAATCAATTATATGGAAACAAAAGTATTTTGTATTTATATCCTTTTAGGTATACTATTTGGCATTATAGATTTAATCTATCATTATAATGAATGTAAAGAGATAACCTTAAGAGATATATTACTATGCCCATTTTTTATAATTATCTGGCCAATTCCTACGTTTTTGTTATTAATAGAAAGTGCTGGAAATATTAAAATATTAAAAAAGAAATAATATCAAACTATGAAAGAAATAACAGCGTAGGATAGTCCTCAACTTATTATGTTCCGTTAGCTTAATATGGATTTGTAGAATACTAAGAGTAGTATTACTAGTATATTTATATGTGAATATAGGTATACTAGTTGCACTCATAAGGCAGCCTTCACGTGGCGAGTGTGTTAAGTAATAGGTTAAATAAATCTTCCAGTTTGTACCTATGAAAACTAATGCCTTACTTTTTATTAACAATTTAATCAATAAATTATGATAGAAACAATAGCAACACTAATTACTGTATTTTGTGGTATATTCTCAATGATAATAACAGCTTGTACTATACGAGCACCGTACTCAAAAACAGTAGCCAACGTACTTAAAACATTACTTATAATAAGCATTATTAGCGGAGTAACAGCATTCATCTCAATAATAATAAGATTGTTAATAATTCATTAACTAAATGCTCAGATGGCGAAATTGGTAGACGCTTCAGACTTAAACTCTGATGATTATTACAATCGTGCGGGTTCGATTCCCGCTCTGAGTACATTCATTAACTTAAAAACAATAATTATGAGAGCAAAGAAATCAATTCGAGCATGGGTAGCAAGAGAAAAAAATGGAGCGTTATTTTTGTTCTGTGAAAAACCAAAAAAGAGTAAATCTTACTGGATAAATTCAAATACGTTCAATAGTCTAGTACTCCCAAAAGAAGCTTTCCCTAATGTAAAATGGGAAGATAACGAACCTACTAGAGTATATATCAGAATAGCATAGTATGACAATCAGAAGAAGTTATTCAAATAGTATACTCACAAGTATCAGTGAATTTTTAATTGCATTAATTATAATATTAATAGCAACAGTATCAATAAGTAAATATTGTGCAGACTATGATTATTATAATTATGTAGAACTTAAAGCACAATATAAAAACTATATTGTGACTAATAAGTACGTACGGAACTCAGACACTTATGTGTTAGAACTCATGAATCCTTTTAGTAAAAAGACTAAAGAGGTATACGTTAGAGATTATCTATATTATAATACTTACTTTGTAGGAGATACCATAAAATGAGAAAAGTTAGAGTATATTATAAAGGTAGATATTATTATTTAGGCAAAGCTAAGAACTTAGAAGAAGAACTCAATTTAAAAAGAGATTTTCTAAGACAAGTAGTTAATATACCTGAAGAAGATATAGAATTATTTCGCAGAAACTTTACAATTACAAACAAAACCGTAAAATTCATAAGAAATGTTTGAACAAGTAACAGATTACAAAAGTGCTTGTAAAGTATTAGGTATTAAACCTATTGACAAGCGTAGGAAATTAGATGAGCATGTCATACTGTATATCATGCTGAGTACTATCACTGAAGCAATTAACTTTATTGCTAACGGTAATAAACCATGGATACCAAAGTATAAACAAAATAAACCTATCAGAACATGGCACAGTTGGTGGCATATTGATTGGGACAAGATTAAAGATGGTTCTGCTGCGGGTTTATTCTTTCTGGATTCTTACTATGGCCTTGGTGATGCGTATGCTGTTGTCGGTACTCATCTACGATTCATTAGTAGAGATGCCGCAGAATATGCAGCTAAAACCTTTAAACCATTATATATGAAACATATATTTGGTATAGATTAAGTTCTCATATTTATTAACTATTAAACGTTTATCAAAAAATGGAAAATGAATTACAAGATTCTCCAAGAGGAAGAGGTTCAGCAGTAGCCTGGAGTTTAGCAGCAGTATTAATCCTATTAGGAATGCTTGTTGCAAGTGCACTAACTTTTATCTGTCATGATAAGGTTAGCAATCTCATCAATCCTGAAAAGGATAATGTAGAACAAGTTTGTGCTGACACAGCTTATACTGAAGTTGTACCTACAATACAGGAAGTTCTTCAGTTTCGAGAGGACACAAAACGTTACATGCACATAGACAGTGTATTTCTTACAATGCCAGACGTTGTCTTAATAGATATACTAAGGCAACATGGAACTTCATTGTCTAACAGTGACATTGTGACTATATATGAATCGAACAGAAGTACTTATAATAAAGTAATGAGCGGAGCTAGAAGTCAACACTATAAAGACTCATTAGATAAATTGTCTAACACTTATGACAATACTAAAGATACTACTTTCGTAAAGAGAGAATAAAGTAACTAAATCATCTTTAATGGTAGTATCTTTAAGTATACTCAGTCTGTGAAGATAGAGTATACATCTTCAGAAGATGACAAACCTGTGGGGCGTAAGTAAATGCATATCGTATAT
>ERZ1694708.26-NODE-26-length-96451-cov-54.171833_pt1 | contig 96451 bp, 81 predicted proteins | sample MGYA00581714_ERZ1694708 | MGnify/ENA primary metagenome ERZ1694708 (study PRJEB42213, sample SAMN07424259) | human gut metagenome | biome: ENVO:00009003; feature: ENVO:2100002; material: ENVO:00002003 | host: Homo sapiens | place: USA | collected 2014 ...
CTTTTTTATTTTTTCTTTGTTGTCGTTCTTTCGCGGCAACTCTGATATCTTATCATGTCTGTCGCTTTTTGTCAACAACTTTTTGAATCTTTTTATTTGATTCAAAGCGGAGAAGGAGGGATTTGAACCCTCGCGCCGCTGTTAACGACCTGCACCCTTTCCAGGGGTGTCCCTTCGGCCAGCTTGGGTACTTCTCCATATAGCTGCTCAAATCATTTTCTCTCCCGAGAAGTTATGATATTGACACAGAAAAAGAATTCTTTCGAATTCTTTTTCAAACGGCTTAACCGCCTAGCGGAGAGGATGGGATTCGAACCCATGTGCCCTTGCGGACAAACGGTTTTCAAGACCGCCTCGTTATGACCACTTCGATACCTCTCCGTATTCTGTTTTCGCTGTTCATCTGAATCAGCGCAAGACATATATTACCATCCCCGGCTCTTTATGTCAATAACAATTTTTCATTTTTTTTGCTTTTTTTAAAAAAACTTCTGCAATTAACAAATCTTCCGGTGTTGTGACCTTGATATTCTCGTATTTCCCCTGAACAAGCTTGACTTTATGACCGGTAAACCGTTCCACAATCATTGCATCATCCGTGATCCTTTCGCCGGATTCTGCTGCCTGCCACATTTCCCCATATGCTTCCATTAAAAGTTCATAAGAAAAGCTCTGTGGTGTCTGTACCGCCCACAGACAGCTTCTGTCCGGTGTATCCACAGCATAATGTTTTGCATTTCCCACTTTGATCGTATCTTTTACCGGTACACCAATCACACATGCATGCTCCTCTTCTACGGCACGCATGGACAACCGGATTTCCGTTTCATCAATCATCGGGCGTGCCCCATCATGGATCAGAACATAGTCGGTGCCCGCAGCTGCTTTTAATCCTTCATATACTGACAGATAACGTTCTTTGCCGCCCGGAATCACCGCGCGGACTTTTCTGAAATCACAAGCCTCTACAATTTCTTTTCTGCAATAGGAAACATCATCTTTTCCTGTTACCAGTATAATATCATCTACCGGACTCTTTTCAAATGCATACAGACTGTAATAGACCAGCGGATGTCCACACAGTTCCATAAACTGTTTGGGTGTATCACTTTGCATTCTTCTTCCACTGCCTGCCGCAAGTACGATCGCTGTATAGCGTTTCCTGTTTTCCATCCGGTCATTCTCCCAATTTCAGATTCGGAACAGCGTTCAGATCCAGCCCTGCACGTTTTCCCGCAATAAAGTCATAATATGCCGCGGCACCTATCATCGCCGCGTTATCGGTGCACAGAATCGGCGAAGGATGATAAAATTTCACCCCTTCTTCACGGCACATCTGTTCCATGGCCGCACGGATTACTCCGTTGGATGCAACTCCGCCGGCAATTGCAAAACTGTCCATATGATATTCGCGGATTGCATGCCGCGCATGATCCACCAGCACATCCGTCACCGACTGCTGGAATGATGCTGCAACATCCGCCTGATTAATTGGAAGATTTTTCATCCTGCATCCGTTCAGATAATTCAGCACCGCAGACTTTAATCCACTGAAACTGAAATCATATACCCCATCTGCAATCTTTGCCCGCGGAAAGGAAATTGCCTTCGGATCTCCTTCATGGGAAACTTTTTCAATTTTTGGTCCTCCCGGATATCCCAGCCCGATTGCGCGTGCCACTTTATCAAATGCTTCTCCTGCCGCATCATCCCTGGTCCGTCCGAGGATTTCATACGTTCCGTAATCCGTCACTTTCACAAGGTGCGTATGCCCTCCGGAGACCACAAGACATAAAAACGGTGGCTTCAGATCAGGATTTTCAATATAATTTGCGCTGATATGTCCTTCTATATGATGTACCCCTACCAGCGGAATGTTCGCAGCATAGCTGATCGCCTTGGCCTCTGCCACGCCAACCAGCAGTGCACCAACCAGCCCCGGCCCGTAAGTCACACCAATCGCATCCATATCCTGTAATGTCATATCTGCATCCGAAAGTGCCTGTGCGATTACCTGATTGATCTTTTCAATATGCTTTCTCGATGCGATCTCCGGTACAACCCCTCCATATAATGTATGGAGAGCAATCTGTGAAGAAATTACATTCGAACGCATATCCCGGCCATTCACCACAACTGCCGCAGCGGTTTCATCACAAGAGCTTTCAATTGCAAGTATTTTTATAGTCTGTTCTGTGTCACTCATTTTTATTCTTCCTCTGTCGAATTCCCCTTGATTTTATAAAATGTACGGATTTTCCAGTCTCCGTTATCGTCTTTTCTAAGCACATACATCTGGTAGGTTTTATCAAACTTTTTATTTTCTTCCGTAAAATAAGAAGCTGTGACATATGCCAGTTTATCCCCGTTGCTGTCATCCGTCAGGTATTTTACATCATCGCTGTCACATACATTGGTCTGACGGATCTTAAAGGAACGGTTCTTGTAATCCGCAATGCTTGTCTCCACCGACTTCTTGTAATCATCCTTGGAATTGTTATCGGCAAGATCCTGATCAAAAAGCATACGCGCCTGATCAATCAGCTTGTCGAACTCATCATCCGTATAATTTCCGGAATAATAACTGGTAATGATCTGGTTATACAGTTTAATCACTGCGCGCGGAGTTTTCGGATAATCATCCGTCAGATTTTTTTCATTGATTCTCTGAACCACCGTCAGATTTTCTTTCGATGCCTGTGAACCATCGCTGTTTTTCATGAAATAAAATCCCACGCACAATAAAACAACACATACTGCTGCTGCAACGGTAATCCCAACTTTCTTCATACGCCTATTCCTCCTCAAATGTTAATTCCACACTCTTTCCATCTTTGCCAAGGTATGCATTTGCGAAAATATCCCGCACCTGTGGCATATAATCCTCCGCCCTTACCAGAGACGGAGAAAAATGGGTCAGCCACAGTTCTTTAACTTCTGCACGCTTCGCCATATCTGCGGCCTCATAAAACGTCATATGTTTGTACTGTTTTGCCTTATTTAACTTTTCTTTTTCTGCATACATGCCTTCACAGATAAATAAATCCGATTCTTTTGCAGCGTTTACAATGGTATCCAGCGGACGGCTGTCTGTACAATACGTCACTTTCAGACCTTTTCTTGCCGGTCCGAGTACCATCTGCGGCTCATAGATCACACCATCCTGCTCGATGGTCTCCCCTTTCTGCAGGCGGCTCCATAATTTCATCGGAACATTCTGTTCTCTGGCACGCTCCACCGAAAAACGTCCCGCACGATGGATTTCCACCGAATATCCGTAACAAATGACATTGTGCTTTACACGGAACGCATGAATGTCATATCCCTGGATAGAAAAAGATTCTTCCGGCTGTGTCAGTTCTATACAATTGATCTCAAACGGAAGTTCCGGTGCAATTGTCCGCAGTGCCGTCACGACACGTGTGAGTCCTTTGGGCCCGATGATCGTAAGCGGTTCTGTTCTCTCCGCATTTCCCATCGTCAGAAGAAGCCCCGGAAGACCGCTGATATGATCCGCGTGAAAATGTGTCACGCAGAGAATATCGATCGGTTTAAAGCTAAGTCCCGCCTCTTTGATTGCAATCTGGGTTCCCTCACCGCAATCGATCAGCAAACTGCTCCCATTATATCTGAGCATAAGTGATGTCAGCCACCGGTACGGCAGCGGCATCATTCCTGCAGTTCCTAACAAACATACATCTAACATAATCGTTTCCACTCCATAATATCTGCATCCTCTCTGGGAAACTGATAAAAATTTTTTCGCACTCCAATTTTTTCAAATCCACATGTCCGGTATAAGTGTATCGCCGGCTCATTTCCGGAACGTACTTCAAGTATGATCCGGTCAATTCCATGTTCATCTGCCCATTGCTGCATTCTAAGAAGAAGCTCTCTTCCACAGCCTTTTTTACGCATTTTCCGTGTCACTGCCACATTGGTAATCTCTCCCTCCGGTGGCATCCGGTACATGCCAATATAACCTGCGATCTGAGGATCTTCCGCCACGAAAAATATGGCATCTTTCATTCCATCCAGAAATCCCTGTTCACTCCACGGCTGGGAAAAACATTCTTTTTCAATTTGTGCAACAGCCGGAATGTCTTCCGCGGTCATCTGCCGTATTCTCATATGCGAAAATCCCTTGCCTTTTCCTGGCGTTCTCTTTCCGCCTGCGACAGGCGCAGATAATCCGGCTTGTGTGCAGCTGCATCCTCCGCCTTTCCCTGACGGTATAAAATGCCGCCGAGTACCGCAACACATGCCGCACGCTGCTTATTGCAATGTGCAGGTGCAAACAGGTATGGTACCTGTAAATTTTCTTTCAGGTAATCGGCAAAAACCGGCACACCATCGCCCAAAAATACGGTTTTCTTTCCACTTTCATTGATCTTTGCGGTAATTTCATCGATTCCTACCGCACACTGCGGAAGAAGTGTCTGCATCTGCCCATCGGAGAAAGTATATAGTCCGGTATAGGCCTGCTGCCGGCGCGCATCCATAAGCGGACATACCTGATCCTCACATCCCCACAGATTATATGCCAGGGCATCCACCGTCGGCACGGAAACAATCTGTTTGTTCAGGGCAAGAGCGAGTCCCTTGGCCGTCGCAGAGCCGATCCTGAGTCCCGTAAAAGATCCAGGTCCTGCGGACACTGCAATCACATCAATCGTATTCAGATCAAGTTCTATCATTTTTGCGACTTCATCCAACATTGGAAGAAGTGTCTGTGAATGTGTTTTTTTATAGTTAATTGTATATTCTCCCAGCAGATTGTCGTCTTCTGTGACCGCAACCCCTGCCACCAGTCCTGAGCTGTCCAACGCTAGTATTTTCATATTCTGTCCTCTATCTGTCTAAAATTGTTATTTTTCTGTAGTCGAAACCTTTTTCCAGATCTTTTTCAATGGTGATCTCCCGGTAATGATCCGGCAATATCTCTTCAATCAGATTGGCCCACTCGATCATCGTCAGACCCTCACCGTAAAAATAGTCCTCATATCCGATCTCGTCCATCTCCTCGATATCCCCGATACGGTAGACGTCAAAATGATAGAACGGCATCCGCCCCTCTTCATATACCTGGACAATGGTAAATGTCGGGCTGCAGATCGGCTCTTCAATTCCAAGTCCCTGTGCGATTCCCTGTGCAAAAACCGTCTTGCCGACTCCCAGATCCCCGACAAGTGTATATACATCCCCAGGCCGTGCCTCTCTTGCCAGTTTTCTACCGAGTTCTAAAGTTTCCTCTGGGGAAAAAGTTTCAAATTCTATAACTTTTTTATCCTGCATACTGCCTCTACGCCTTCATTCTGAGTTTATATTTTTCCAGTTTCTGTTCTGCAAGTGTCCGGAACGCTGCATACTGATCTCCAATCTGCTCCATAGGAATAATATATGCGCTTTTCCGATTGCTGTAGATTAAAATCTGCTTTGCATTCGCTACAATCTTATAAATTGCCTGCCACTCCATATCCCCAGTTTCTTTTCCCTGGGATACATGAATATTTTTCTCTGTAATTTCATAATGCAGTGTGCCGGCAAGCACCTTGTTTGTCTTCAGGGTCTCCTTCGCACGAAACCACAGTGCAACCGGGATATAAAGAAGAAACAAAAATCCTACTGCAATATAGAGCAGGGTGTAAGATGTTTTTCCATTCTGAAAACTGATTCCAGCCATAACAAATCCAAGAATTCCAAGCGCAATGGAACTCCATCCCTGAAACCCGGTATACGTCTGGTACATATTAAACCGATACAGGTCTTTTGGTGATAATGTAACATCAAATGACGCTTTCATGCCTTCTTCTCCTATCCAAAATAAATGATAAGGCTTTCTGCGTATCACACAGAAAACCATTACGTTGTATCATATTATAACAATTTTCCAAACAAAAGAAAAGAGAAAAAAAAGGAGCACCCCACGGGTGCTCCCAAAACCATTTAGTATTCACTTAAACGTCCTTTTAAAACTGGAGATAACGGTTTGTAAATCAGCATACAGATGACAACTGCAATCAGTCCTTTTACAATTGTAAATGGAAGATTAAAGCAGATCAGGCACTGCAGTACACTTTTCATGGATGGTGCAATTGCCTGATACATCTGCAGGATGGCTTCCTCTGCCATACCAGCCTTGTAATATACCGGGTAAACCACAAAATAATTGGAAAACACACTGACTATTCCCATGACCAATGCTGCAACCAGACCACTGACTACCGCACTCTTTTTGGTCTTTTTATGTTTGTAGATATTACCTGCAATTGCCACAAATACGGCTCCGAGAATAAAATTGGAAAGTTCTCCAACAAACATACTGTTTGAAAATGCCAGATGGAGAACGTTCTTGATCAGACAGATCAATACCCCACACACTGGTCCGAGCGCAAAGCTTCCAAGTAGTGCCGGCAGATCCGAAAAATCAAATTTGATAAATGATGGCATGATCGGAATGGCAATCTCCAGATACATAAGCACGAACGCTACGGCAGAAAGCATCGCTGTAACCGTAATATAGCGTACTTTTGTATTCATGCCTCCCTGCTTTACTGCTGTCTTTGTCTGTTCACTCATAATAACTCTCCTTTCAGAATCAACGGAATTCCAGAGGAGTGTTGCCTGCATATATGATCAGGAAATAAAAAACCGATAGATTTCTCTATCGGGGTTCTTTTTCTAGCATACAGTCAACAGTGCAAACATTAATTTGCACTTTTTCTTCTCTCATCCAGACTATACTGTCGGTACCGGAATCTCACCGGTTCGGCTGCAAAAAGCAGTTCACGGACTATACCGTCGGTCGGGAATATGCGTCATCCGCAGCACCCTGCCCCGAAGAATTCCTTCTTTATTTTTCATCGTTATTATATTCACATTGTCCGAAAATGTCAACACCGGCTGGACTTTTTCCCATTCATTTGCTAACATAATTTCCATGAAGATTTCAAATATATTACGCACGGACAAAACTTTAGATTTTTCTTTTTATATCATTGGCTGGGTGTGTCTTATTCTCGCACTCGTGCTCGGACTTGCATGGAAAAGCGGTTATTTCCTGTGGATATTCCCTCCGGATGGCTGTGTCCTGCACAATCTGACCGGGTACTACTGTCCCGGATGCGGCGGCACACGCGCAATTCATGCCCTGCTGCACGGACATATTGTGCGCTCTTTCTTTTACCATCCGATTGTTGTGTATACCGCTGTCTTCTTCGGCTGGTTTATGCTGTCCCAGACCATAGAAAAAGCATCCCGCGGACGTTTTGCCATCGGGATGCATTATCGTGATATTTATCTGTGGATCGCGCTTGCCATTGTACTGCTCAACTGGCTGGTCAAAAATCTGTTTCTCGCCGTCTTTGGCATTGCGCTTCTTGGATAAACATTCTATCTCTGATTTTTCAGTTCCTGCTCCAGCTCATGCGGACGCAGATCCACACCGCGAGATGCATCTCCTTCCGGGTCTTTTCCAAATGCATAATCATTTCCCGGCAGAATCGCATTGAGCACGATTCCGGCAATCGCTGCGATGGCAAGGGATGTCAGGGTAATGGAAGTGCTTCCGATCGTAAAGGTCAGTCCATCTGAGAATCCGAGACCGGAAACTAAGATCACACCTGCAATAATGAGGTTTCTGGACTTGGTGAAATCCACATGGTTTTCAACCACATTTCTTACACCGATAGCAGAAATCATACCGTAAAGAATAAAGCTGACACCGCCAATAATGGATGCCGGCATCGAAGCAATAATCTCTGCTACTTTCGGGATAAAACTTAAAACGATCGCATAACATGCCGCAAGACGGACAACCTTCGGATCATGTACACGGGACAACTCCAGAACGCCTGTGTTCTCTCCATAGGTTGTATTTGCGGGTCCTCCGATCATTGCAGAAATGGAAGTTGCAATTCCATCACCGATCAGGGTACGATGCAATCCCGGGTCCTCAATAAAGTTCTGTCCTACCGTTGCAGAAATCGCGGAAATATCTCCGATATGCTCCATCATGGTCGCAATGGCAATCGGTGCCATGATAAGAATCGCTGTAAGATTAAATTTCGGCAGGATAAACGGTGGAAGTCCGACAACAGCCGCCGAGGAAACGCCGGAAAAATTTAAAATAACAGATCCGTCCGGATTCGTAAAACCAAGTCCCTGCAGAACCAGTGCGAACACATACGAAATCACTACACCGAGAAGAATCGGAATAATCTTGAACATTCCTTTTCCCCAGATATTGAAAATAATGATGACCGCCAGTGCCACAATTGCAATGAGCCAGTTTGTGGATGCATTGCTGACCGCAGACGGTGCAAGGCTCAGTCCGATACAGATAATGATCGGGCCGGTCACCACCGGTGGAAGGAAACGCATCACACGTTTTACACCAACGCACCGGATGATCAGTGCAAGGATCAGATACAACAATCCTGCCACAACAATTCCGCCACACGCATACTGCAGTTTTTCTTTATCTGCCATATTGGCAAATATCCCGGTATCCAGTGCCGCAACGCTGGAAAAGCCTCCCAGAAAAGCAAATGAAGATCCCAGAAAAGCAGGAACCTTAAATTTGGTACACAGATGGAAAAACAAGGTACCGAATCCTGCACAGAACAATGTCACCTGTACGGACAATACCTGTGAGGTACTCTGAAAATAGCTGTTTACCAGAATCGGTACAAGAATTGTCGCTCCGAACATAGCGAACATATGCTGCAGACCAAGCAGCAGCATTTTCGGCGTACCCAAAACCCTGGCATCTCTTATAATGTCTTTTTGTTGGTTCATTATGAAAAACTCCTCCTAATAATAGTATATTCTAATATCCGGCAATCAGCCGGAGCATTAGCTTATGTTTGATGGGATCTCCCCGACCACATCCAGATAAAAAATAACCAGCGTCTGTGACTGGTATGGATATACCCAGAGTGACCCAATGCCTAAAGACAGCATACACAGTATCTGCAATCCGATAAAACTCAGATAAATATAAAATAATCTTCCTTTATTTCCCTTCATGATCTGACGGCTGATCTTTAATGATTCGCGTGCCTTCATCTGCGGATGATCCAAAAGCAGATACAATGCCAGTGCATACCACATCTGCACGAAAACTGCCAGAATCGTGCTCACAATACCAAGTATCACCAGTACTGCAATCGCCGCAGGCGACTTGTCCAGGACAAAAAATAACACAGCACCTGTGATCACAGGAATACAGCTGATCAGCGTTGCAATAATCAAAAGCAGTCCTGCAATGATATAACGGTCCGGGTGATTTTTAAACCCGTAAAATACCATGCCAAGTGTCATTTCTTTTTTCCGTGCAAGTGACAGATGAAGCTGAAGGATTCCGACAGACAATACCATGCTTAAAAGTGTGATCAGAAATTCCGCCACATAAAACATGATCGTCACCGGAAGCGGCTGTGCATCTTTCTGCAACATGGAAAATGGGAGTTCTACCGCCAAAGGAATCAGTGTGGCGGCAAGAAATGCTCCCATTGGTATTTTATAATTTCCATTTAAATTGTCTCTTGCGATTCGTTTTAATTCTTTGCAAGGTAGGTTCATTTGTTTATACTCCGTTTCTGTAACTGATTGCTTTTCTCATTATAGCATGGCTATGCAGATGCAACAATCTTTTTATTTTGCCATAAACTGCTTCATCAGTTCATTATAATCCATGCCCTGCATATCAGAATAGGCCTTTAAAAATCCATCGATACTTCCATACTGATGGATGGCATACCCCAGAACCGATGCGTACAGTCCGATAGCCGCAACCAATGCCATAATCCCCAGAATCATTCCGATCTGTGCTTTCGAAGTATAAGACATCATGCCTCCGCGGGAAAGTGTTGCAAAAATAACCGCCAGAGCCCCACACGGCACAGCAAGATACAGACAGGTGCAGCTTAGTAATGCAATTGATCCAAGTATCAGGGAAGCTGCCTCCATGCGTGCAGATCTCCGGCTGCGATACGGCTGATTCGGATTTGGTTGATAAGATGATCCATACATATCCATAATACGTTTTCCTTTCTTTTTAGGATTGCTTTTATTGTAACATTTCATATATAATAGGGAAAGTATTATTTGACAGGAAAGGACTATTAAGGGGAAAATTTATGGATATTAATACAAAAATTGCGGAAGAACTCGGCATTCGAAAAGAACAGGCCTCCGCTGCCGTAAAACTGATCGACGAAGGATGCACCATTCCTTTTATTGCCCGGTACCGGAAAGAAGCTACCGGAGCATTGAGTGATGAAATTTTACGAAATCTCTATGACCGTCTGGTGTATCTGCGAAATCTGGAGGACAAAAAACAGACCGTACTGGCCTCCATTGAAGAACAGGGAAAACTGACGGAGGAACTGCGTGCACAGATTCTCGCTGCCGAAACACAAGTTGCAGTGGATGATCTGTACCGCCCGTACCGTCCGAAGCGCCGTACCCGTGCAACCATTGCCAGAGAAAAAGGATTAGAACCTCTGGCAAATCTGATTCTCTTACAGAAGATGACGGTTTCTCCCTTGGAAGAAGCAAAAAACTATGTCAATCCGGAAAAAGAAGTGGCTACCCCGGAAGAGGCGTTAAACGGAGCAAAAGATATCCTTGCGGAAGGCATCTCAGACAACGCGGATTTCCGCACCCATATCCGTGAACTTACCATGAAACACGGTCAGCTTTTATCTGCTGCCAAAGACCCGGACGCCGAATCGGTCTATGAAATGTATTATGATTTCAATGAAGGACTCTCCAAACTGGCAGGACACCGCATTCTTGCCATCAACCGCGGAGAAAAAGAGAAATTTCTCACAGTAAAAATTGAAGCTCCGACCGATCGTATCCTTTCCTATCTTGACCGGAAAATAATTACGAATCCTCAGGCTTTCACCGCACCGGTGCTGCATGAGGCACTGGAAGACGCTTACAACCGCCTGATTGCACCTGCCATTGAGCGCGAAATCCGAAACGATCTGTTCGAAAAAGCCGAAGACGGTGCCATCCGTGTATTCGGCAAAAACTTAGAACAGCTTCTGATGCAGCCTCCAATCGCCGGTCAGGTTGTACTTGGCTGGGATCCGGCATTCCGTACCGGATGCAAGCTCGCTGTGGTGGATCCGACCGGAAAAGTACTTGATACTACCGTAATCTATCCGACTGCCCCGCAAAACCGCGTGGACGAAGCCAAAGCGGTACTGAAAAAACTGATTTCCAAATACCATATTACATTAATCTCTCTGGGAAACGGTACTGCTTCCCGCGAATCCGAACAGATCATCGTACAGCTTCTCAAAGAGATTCCGGAACCGGTACAATACATCATCGTAAACGAAGCCGGTGCCTCCGTATACTCTGCCAGCAAGCTGGCAACCGAAGAATTCCCGCAGTTTGATGTCGGACAGCGAAGTGCCGCATCCATGGCGCGCCGCCTGCAGGACCCACTCGCAGAGCTGGTAAAAATCGACCCGAAATCCATTGGTGTCGGACAGTACCAGCATGACATGAACCAGAAGAAACTGACCGAAGCGCTGGATCATGTCGTGGAAGACTGCGTAAACCGTGTCGGTGTGGACTTAAATACCGCTTCTGCTTCCCTGCTGGAATATGTCTCCGGTGTGAGCAAAGCCATTGCCAAAAATATTGTGGTCTACCGCGAAGAAAACGGAAAATTTGCCTCCCGTTCCCAGCTTCTGAAAGTGGCCAAGCTTGGACCGAAAGCCTATGAACAGTGTGCCGGCTTCATGCGCATCAGTGACGGAAAAAACCCTCTGGATGCCACCGGTGTACACCCGGAATCCTACGCAGCCACGAAACAGCTGCTGGAAACACTCGGCTATACGCTTTCGGATGTGACAGACCGCAATGTTGCCGGGATCTCGAAAAAAGTCCGGGATTACAAAAAGCTTGCACAGGATCTGGAAATCGGCGAACTGACTCTCCGGGATATCGTAAAGGAACTGGAAACGCCTGCCCGTGATCCGCGTGAGGATATGCCAAAACCAATCCTGCGCAGTGACGTGCTCGAGATCAAAGATCTGACTCCGGGCATGGTATTGAAGGGAACCGTGCGAAATGTCATTGATTTCGGTGCCTTTGTGGATATCGGAGTCCATCAGGATGGTCTGGTACATATCTCGCAGATGTGTGACCGCTTTATCAAGCATCCACTGGAGGTCGTCAGCGTCGGGGATATCGTGGAAGTGAAAGTTCTTAGTGTGGATGTGAAAAAGCAACGGATTCAGCTTACAATGAAGATCTAACATTCAGGAAACAATTTTTAAAGAGAGGTCATATCCTGTCATGGTTGTGGCCTCTTTTTTTTGTCACCCTGCCAGCGGATTATTGACCACTGGATTACTGTTCACAGGTTACCCTGCGAACAGTAACACCGCTGGTACAGATTCTCAACTTTTTGATATTTACAGTTGATTTCTGCATGCAAATAAGATATTCTGTCTTTAACACATATAATTCCAAATCTGATGAGTCATTCGCTCGTTTATCCACTGGAATTTTAATTGAATACAGGATCAAAAACGACTCGGTTTTCCCGTTTTTTTCGGTTGTAAAACTATGTTGTTTTGATATATACTAAAGGAAAGGCAGGATACTACATGGGGAACACTGACATTGTGGCAGCTCCGCTGTCAGATGCCAACGAGAAAAACACTACAGAACACAGCACGATTTTTGATGATGTATTCCGGACAATCGCACAGAAAATGCCGCAGCTTCTTATTCCGCTGATTAACGAAGTTTTCCACACTTCCTACAGCGAGGAGGATCATTTTGAACCGTTGCGGAACGAACATTATGAAAAATTTGGAACTGTGGTCACGGATTCCATTATCCGGATCGGCAACCATATTTATCATCTGGAGTGCCAGTCCTCAAAAGACAAAACGATGGTCATACGCATGTTTGAATATGATATTTCAATTGCTATTGAGCACGCTTCTTTTGAATCAAATGATATCTGGGAAATTGAATTTCCGCAGTCATGTGTACTTTATATCCGCAATCACCGTTCACTTCCGGATTTTCACGAAGCGATTGTGAAGTTTGCGGACGGTCAGAAAATTCGTTACCGCGTTCCGATCATACAGGCAAAGAAATACACGGTCGATCGGATTTTTGAAAAACGGCTGCTGATTCTGCTTCCATATCATATCTTACGGTATGAACACTTTTTGAAGCACAACGGAACGGATTTAAAGAAAGTGCAGCATCTGCTCGACGATTTCCGGAAGATCAACCGAAAGTTAGAGGAAACATCTGAGAAGGAACAAAAGTCACATCTTTATATGGATATGATTGTTTTAATCGAGGAGATTGCGGATTATATTATTCCGGAGGGTAATGAGATCAGGAAAGGATTGGGTGAGATTATGGGTGGTAAGATTTTGAAATTACGCTCTGAAGAGTTGTTGGAGCTTGGAGAAGCTCGAGGGGAAGCCAGAGGGGAAGCTCGAGGGGAAGCCAGAGGCAGGCTTACCGGACTACATGAAGCCAAAATTGATGCAATTCAAAATATGATTGATCTTGGTTTAACCAGAGAACAGATTTTAAGAAAATATTCTCCAGAGGAATATGAAGAGGCGATAAATTCTATGTCGGTAAAAGCATGACATAATCCGTCTATAACTGTATTTTTCTTATTTCTATGCTATGAGATGTATTTTAATTATATCTCATAGCATTCATGAAAGAACATTCGTTCAAATTACCATTATAATTACAATTTCATACGTTTGATTATAACTGCTTCTGTTTCTTACACTTTCCATATTGTAAAAACAGATGCTTATGATATATACTAAAGGAAAGGCAGGACATTACATGGGGAACACTGACATTTCGGTAAACACGTTACCAGATGCCAACACAGAAAACACGACAGAACACAGCACTATTTTTGATGATGTATTCCGGACAATTGCACAGAAAATGCCACAGCTTCTGATTCCGCTGATCAATGAAGTTTTCCACACTTCCTACAGTGAGGAGGAACCCTTTGAACAGCTGCGGAATGAACACTATGAAAAATTCGGAACAGTGGTCACGGACTCCATTATCCGGATCGGCAGCCACATTTATCATCTGGAGTGCCAGTCCACCAAAGATGAAACGATGGTCATCCGTATGTTTGAGTACGATATTTCCATTGCGCTTGAGCATGCTTCTTTTGCAGAACATGCGGTCTGGGAAATTGAATTTCCGCAGTCGTGCGTGCTTTACATCCGCAATCACCGTTCACTTCCGGATTTTCACGAAGCGATTGTGAAGTTTGCGGACGGTCAGAAAATTCGTTACCGCGTTCCGATCATACAGGCAAAGAAATACACGGTCGATCGGATTTTTGAAAAACGGCTGCTGATTCTGCTTCCATATCATATCTTACGGTATGAACACTTTTTGAAGCACAACGGAACGGATTTAAAGAAAGTGCAGCATCTGCTCGACGATTTCCGGAAGATCAACCGAAAGTTAGAGGAAACATCTGAGAAGGAACAAAAGTCACATCTTTATATGGATATGATTGTTTTAATCGAGGAGATTGCGGATTATATTATTCCGGAGGGTAATGAGATCAGGAAAGGATTGGGTGAGATTATGGGTGGTAAGATTTTGAAATTACGCTCTGAAGAGTTGTTGGAGCTTGGAGAAGCTCGAGGGGAAGCTCGAGGGGAAGCCAGAGGCAGGCTTACCGGACTACGCGAAGGCAGGCTCACGGGACTACATGAAGCCAAAATTGATGCAATTCAAAATATGATTGATCTTGGTCTGACCAAAGAACAGATTTTAAGAAAATATTCTCCTGAGGAATATGAAGAGGCATTGCGGTCTATGTCTGTAAAAGCATAAAATATTATATCACAAAAGTATTCACAGAATTGCTTTTTTACCAACGGGCAGAATCAAAAACAGGCGCATACAAAGTCTTATCAGCTTTGTATGTGCCTGAATCCATTCTTTGTTATCAGATCTGATATTTTCTTTAATCTTATGGAAAATAATCAAGGTAAACATTTCCATCTCAACTGACATTTTTACCTTTTCAAATAACATAACCAATGAAATATATTTACATGTTATAAAATTTTCCATGGCTCTAAAAACACATGTTTAAATGCATCCATATTAATATTTTTTTATTTAAAACAGCTATAAATACATATTTTTTCAACCAACTATCGGATATGAAAAAATTTTCATTATGTGTTTCATAATTTTCAATATTATTTTGTGCTCTCCATCATTTTCCACATTCTCCAGAAGCCATATCGAATAGTAACATAGAATGTGTCGTTTTCGCCATTCTATACAAGGAAATCATTTCAGAATTCAATTGTACATCATATCCTAATATTTTGGAGAATCTCTTTTCACAAATAAACTTTTTATCTTGAAACCATTTTACGTTTTTGAACCGTAGAAGGACGTAAACAAAACGTATTTTGAGGCATATTCTCCAACTGATTTTCGAAGCAGAAGCGAACATCTTTCGCACTCATAGGCACATATACCTCCCGTCCATTATCATTCTCATTTAAAATTCCATTTATTTTTTGAGCAATCGCCTTTTTTTGATTTTCTTTATCATCCCTTACAATTTTCGACAATAGCCCATTTAAACGAACAGAATTAACCCATATCTTTTGCGAATCATTAATCTTTCGTACTTCAATGCCCGATATCGTCGTATCCCATTTACGATGTTGTCCCATCTCTACCAATTTTTCTTTTTGCAAGCCTCTTTTCCGTGCCTTTCCAGCACTTGACAAAACGTTTATTTCATTTTCCTGTTTCATTTTTATTTTTTACTCCTTCTTTCCCTTTTATAATATAATTTGCAAAATCCTCATAGTCAATAGGAATATAAAATTCAAATTGATGAAAAAAGTCTGAAATAACATCATCAATGCGAAAAAAATCCATTAGATATAATAAATATGTATATTCCTCTTTATAAATCGTAATTCCAAATGTAACCCATGGTCTCCTCTTTATTACCTGCTCCGTTTCCCTATCTAATTCAAGATATGCATTTCGATATGCATTTGGTACCGCTGTAAGAAAATCAATCCATTTCTTTTGATCCTTTTCTTTAGTTTCATTTTTAAGATAACTTTCCGCACAATATTCACGATTGATAGATGCTACTAATGGCTTCTTAGTTTCATATGATGATTGTAATAACTGTCCCCATTTTAAAGACTGCATATAATTTTCTTCGCCCAAAATGCTCGTACACAAATGATAGTAATTATCACTTTCAAGATCCAGACATCTGAAATGAACCCTAACATCACACTCTTTTATTTTTTCTTCTTCCTCTCCTTTTGTTTCCCCTTCTTTATCTTCTTCTACTTTATTTTCTTTCAAGGTACATGAAATTGCGTTTGCCAGACTAGAACAAATTGCCTGAAGATAACCGCTATACTCATCATACCAGAAGTTTTTTAACCTTTTCCCCTTCCGAGTTTTATAGATAAATTTCACTATATTTTTATGATCAATACCCAGATAAAAAATATCATACAGTTCATGTACTAATCGTTCTACATCTATTTTTTTAGCCAAACGCTTGTCTGATAAAAGCAAATACTTCATTATATCGTATGTATCATACTTAATCTTTTCAAGTTCCTTATATACTTTAATTCGACATTTTCCTATAATGGTCATATACGTCTGAAGCCATTTTACAGTATCTCCAGTAAAATAACACACCTTAGAAGTTCTACCCTCTACAGTGCTCAAATAAAAATACGGCTGCGTTTTATGTTGATCAATCGGCATCACTATTTTTTCATCTACTCTATTTTGCTGAGTTGTATAAAATTGTAAATCTGGCTGAAATTTATTAATATCATTACTGCTTCTAACATACACATCAATTGAGTTTAAATCAAGATTAAATTGATACCATGAATATGTATGTTTGTGTGGAAAACTTGTCGGTCTTTCATCATCCGGCCATCCAATACCAGACACCAATGTCGTCAAAGAATGCCTTGGACTTAAAAGATTTGTCACATCCCGATTATGAATATGTCCGCTAATATACACATCGCAATCCAGACTATAATTGGAAAGAATTTTTGTTCTTAAAAGATTTTCTTCTTCTCCTGTCAGCCAGTCTAAAGGATGATGCGCCAAAGCTATTGTAAGATCATATTTTTTTCTCCCTTTAAGTCCTCATATTCACTAACAATCGACTCTAATTGAAATGCACCAATTTTCAATTTTCTTTCATCTGCATCCCCAGTGCATGCCCATGCCGTATTAAACTGCAAAAAAGCAATCTTCTTATTGATTGAAGATAATTCCGTTACAGAAACGCCATACAAATCTGTTTTGATTTTTCTTTCTACATCTTCAACACAATTAAACTTTGCATAAATTTCTTTCACAAGCTCTTGATATTGAGAAAATCCAAATTTAACATATTTCCAATAATCCTGATAAAATTCCTGTGCTTCCTTTTTATCATAATCCTCCAACATTTTTGAATCTACACAATTTCTTACTTTATCATGATTTCCCGGAATGATATATATATCTTTCGCCTTACTGCCAACTATGTCAGACAGCTTCTCAAAGAATGTAAGAACCGAATTTTTATATTCATAATTTCCTCGATGTACCAAATCTCCTGTAACAACAATAATCAAATTATTTATGTACTTTAACTGTTCTTTTATGTCACTTAATAAATTAACCATCAAATCAGGTAATTGCTTTCCTTTTTTATTAAAGTGCAGGTCTGATAAGTGAAGTATTGTAAAATCATTCATATTCTCTCCTGATATACGAAAAGAGACCATAATGGCCTCTTTTCGCGTTAATAACATATTCTTTTTGATTACTGTAACAGAGAAAGTACACCCTGATTAGACTGATTAGCCTGTGCAAGCATAGACTGTCCAGCCTGTGCAAGAATGTTGTTCTTGCTGTAGTTTACCATCTCTTTTGCCATATCTGTATCACGGATACGAGACTCAGCAGAAGATGTATTCTCGGAAATGTTATCCAGATTGTCGATGGTGTGCTCTAATCTGTTCTGTACAGCACCGAGTGCAGATCTCTGGGAAGAAACCTTAGAGATTGCATCGGAAATAGCATCGATTGCGTAGGTTGCTGCTGTACCGTTCTTGTCAGTTACGTTTAAGCCCTTGATTCCAAGGTTTGCAGAATTCATGGTGTCGATGTCGACAGTGATCTTGTTAGTCATGTCAGCATCTGCACCTACATGAAGGCTGAAACTTAATGTATTGGCAACTTTTGCCTGACCAACTTTGATGTTGAATGTTCCGTCACCAGCATTGTATGCCAAATCACTCTTATCACCATTCTTTACCTCTGCATTTCCTACAGTATCGCCGATCTGGTTTGCAGCCAGTAACTCTTTTCCTGCAAGCTCATATGCTTTCTGCTTTGTGATAACAGAAGTATTATTATCATCAATACCATCTGCCTTAGTATCATCAATTGTTGTAATGGACTTTGTTCCCACTGAAATTGTTGCACTCTTAAGAGCAGCAATAGCATCTGTACTTGCGTATGCAGGAGTTGCACTATCCTTATCAGCTACCGATGGCTGCTCTGCATAAAAACCAGCTGTTTTCAGAGCTGTTTGTCCATCTGCCGCCTTATCATAATATGTAAACTCTTTACCATTAATAGTGACTTTATCACCTGCTTTTCCTGTGATTTTTGCATCTGTAAACATCTGCTTTACATCTGCTTCTTCTCCGCCAATGGTATAATTCTTTCCGCCGATACTTACGGTATCACCAGCATTCAAAGTTTTCATAGTAAATGTAGCAGTTCCATCGCCATTATCAGTAAGAGTTCCCTTTAATCCAGCATCATGAGCCTTAAGATTAATTGTCTTCTCACCGTCATCACCCTTTAACAGGTAAATCTCATTGAATTTGGTTGTCTCAGCAACACGGTCGATCTCTGTATTTAACTGGTCGATCTCATCCTGAATAGCCTTACGGTCTGTATCCTTGGAGTTTGTACCGTTTGCTGCCTGAACTGCAAGCTCATTCATACGCTGTAACATGCTGTGAACTTCTGTTAAAGCACCTTCAGCGGTCTGTACAGAAGATACACCGTCCTGTGCATTGGAAGAAGCCTTATCCAGTCCACGGATCTGCTTTCTCATCTTCTCGGAAATAGTAAGTCCTGCTGCATCATCTGCTGCACGGTTGATTTTGTAACCGGAAGATAACTTCTCGGTTGACTTAGCCTGTGCTCCGGATGTGATACCAAGCATTCTGTTTGCGTTTGCTGCCTGCATGTTGTGTTGTACTACCATACTCATAATTGAATCCTCCTTGAACTCCCGCTATGCGGGGTATTATGTCTTTTCCTCCGGAAATCCTTTTCCTAAGGTGTTCTTATTGCGTCACTTCACAGTAACGCGTCACAAGCATCTGTGATGCTTTGCAACCTTGTATATTTAGCCATACACCGTTCGATGTACCGCAATAAGCGAAGCGTCCCGGGTGTGCCCCGCCTATTACCAGAATTTAAAACTGATCAGGAGTTAAATTTATCTTTCAAACTCTCTGCATCTTTCTTTGCCTCTGCCTTCATCCGCTCATTCCACAGAATTCGTTTAATCTCCTGCTGTGCCTCCCTGGAAATGCCCGGCTCTGCATAATAGGTTTCTCTCTTTCGTGCCGGATTTTCTTCCGTGGTACTTCTGGCAATGTTGAGTTCCCGTGGGGCATCAATGAGCAGCCTTGCGTGATTTCCTGAACCACCTACATAGACCACACGGATGTTATCACCAATGTTTACATATTGCCCCTGTTTCAATGAAAGTTTCAGCATTTTGTTACCTCCATGTATGTATTCCATACCCTGTTTCCTCGGGTATGTCCTGCGCATTTTCTTACGCATCTGCATTTTTATAAAATGCTTCTTTTCTTTTTATTTCAAAAATGCGACAATGTTTTATAGAATGTTGCATTTTATGTCACAAAAGCATTTTATTTTTGACTTGAAAGGAGTAATTTTTATGGGAACAACACAACCGATCCGAAACCGACAGGAACTGCAGAATTTCAGTTCATACTACAAGCAGGTAAAACCGCATCTGCGAAATTATACTTTAGTTGTATTGGGATTAAACACTGCACTGAGAATCAGCGATCTATTAAATCTTCACTGGAGAAGTGTCTATGATTTTAAAAAGAACTGTTTTCGGGATCACCTTTTGATATGGGAACATAAAACAGGAAAAAGAAATTATATTGCGATAAACCAGAACGCGAAAAATGCCCTGTATCTATATTTTATGGAAAAGAATCCTGATCCGGAAGAATATGTTTTCTCCAAACGGACAAACCCTTATAAACCGCTCAGCCGTTCACAGGCTTACCGCATTATTAAAGAAGATGCCTCACATACAACCAGTGAAGAGGCGATCAGCTGTCATTCTCTCCGGAAAACCTTTGGCTATTATGCATGGCAGGAAGGAGTCCAGCCGGCACTTTTAATGAATGTTTTTAACCATTCTTCGTTTCATATCACGAAACGTTACCTTGGAATTGAACAAGACGAAAAGGATCTTGTCTATCTGAATATTAATCTGTAAAACGTTCGGGGAATGCTTTGTTGCGATACCATGTACAAAGCGTTCAACAAAGCGTTCTCTTTCATAAAATGTTTGACTTTAATCATAAAATGCGTTATTCTGTTTTCAATAAATATCTATATTCCAAATCTGATGCCAGGCCGTTGTTACCAAAAAGGCAGCACGTAGCAATCATGGGGAGCATTTCGCTCATATATCACAATTGGAATTAAAATTTCATAAACGTGTCATAGCAGAACTGTTTCTTATTATTTCATATTGTAAAAACAGACGTTTATGATATATACTAAAAGAAAGGCAGGATACCACATGGAGAAATCTGACATTCTGACAGCTTCACTGCCAGATGCCAACGATGAAACAGCCGATCACAGCACCATTTTTGATGATGTTTTCCGAACAATTGCTCAGAAAATGCCACAGCTTCTGATTCCTCTGATCAATGAAGTATTCCACACTTCTTACAGTGAAGAAGAACATTTTGAACAGCTGCGGAACGAACATTATGAAAAATATGGCACTGTGATTACAGATTCTATTATCCGGATTGGCAATCACATTTATCATCTGGAATGCCAGTCCTCGAAAGACAAAACGATGGTTATACGAATGTTCGAGTATGATATTTCGATTGCGATTGAGCACGCTTCTTATGAAAATGACGAAATCTGGGAAATTGAATTTCCACAGTCCTGCGTTCTCTATATCCGTAACCACCGCGATCTCCCGGACTATCACGAAGCGGTCGTGAAGTTTGCGGATGGACAAAAAGTGCGCTACCGTGTTCCAATTTTACAGGCAAAAAAGTATACCGTTGACCGCATTTTTGAGAAACGGCTACTGATTTTGCTACCGTATCATATTTTACGGTATGAGCACTTTTTGAAGCACAACGGGACGGATACCAGAAAGTTACAACAATTGTTAGCTGATTTCCGTGAAATTAACCGAAGACTTGAAGAAACAGCTGAAAAAGAAAATAAATCACATCTTTATATGGATATGATTGTTCTGATTGAACAGATTGCAGATTATATCATTCCAAAAAACAATACCATTAAGAAAGGATTGAGTGATGTTATGGGTGGCAAGATTTTAAAATTACGGTCGGAGGAATTGCTGGAACTAGGCGAAGCTCGTGGCGAAGCCCGTGGGGAAGCTCGTGGAAAAGCAAAAGGCAGACTTGAAGGCAAACGCGAAGAAAGACTCGATGCAATTCAAAATATGATGGATCTTGGATTGACAAAAGAACAAATTTTAAGAAAATATTCTCTGGAGGAATATGAGGCAGCATTGCGTTCTATGCCAGCAAAAGTATAACCGAAAAGAAAATTTAAAATATTTTCTTTTCAGGGGTTAAGGAATGCTTCCATCGTCCGATATATTATGTGTAAATAAAAATGCAACATTCTATAAAAGAATGTTGCATTTTTATTTCTATATTTTACTCAAACACGATCCTATTTATACTACTTACTTTTTATGGTATCTTCAAACGCTTTCCGCACATCATCATTATGGCTTGTGATAATAAGGACTGCATACTGCCCTTTCGTAAAAACCAACCCATCCTGAATCCGGCTGACCTGCTTCGGTTCATAGGACTGCAGCAAATTATACCGATCCTGCTGATGCTTTGTCAGGCTTTCTTTTGCCTCATCTGCATCTGCCTTATCTTTCATGGCAATTACAACAATTTCATCTGCTTTGTGTCCATCCGAAGAATAGCTTACAAAATAACTGTCCACTTTTTTATAGTCCATGTCAGAAATATTGGAAAACTTATCTTCTGCATCTTTTTCTGCGCTGCTGGCATTGAGCATCTCCGGCAGATCCGGATCCGCTGCTTCCATCGCCGTGCGCAGGTCATACATACTGACAGAACCGGAAGTGTTTTTCTTCGCACCACATCCCACACACATTACCAGCATGGTCAGCACCAGCAGAAGTTTCCAACCCGTTTTTTGTTTTTTCATCTGTTATCTGGCCTCCACAGTTTCTTCTGTACTGAACGTTGCCCCATTTTGTGCCGCATCATCCATGGTCATATCCTTATTTCCGATATCAGCACTTGCGCCATCCATCATCATGCCATCTCCGTTTGCAGGTTCCAGTCCCTGAAATGCTTTCTGGACAGCCTTGTCGATTTTTTTCTGTTCTTTTTCGCTGATATTCTGGCTTGTATTGTCCGTGTTATATCCCGGCATGGTAACATTAAACAAATATCCTTTTCCATCCGGATCCTGAATCCAGTTGTAAGTTCCCAGACTGTATGGCATATCCTTATAGTTTCCGGACATCAGGAAATTGTCAATGGAAGAAGCTATGGCATTTGCCACCTGCGCTTTTTCCTCTGTAATATCCTCTTTAAACGCAACCATGACCCCGCCAAGCTTTTTATCCATAGCAGCACGCAATGCTTTCGGCAGATCATATATACTGTCCACTGTTTTCTTATTCTGGTATGCCATATTGTACTTTAATGAGTTAGCTGCCGGGAAGTAATCGCGATCCCAGCTCTGGGACTGTCCATACATGGCATCCGTCACATTAAAGTTCGCATAATTTCCATTTCCTGCATCGGAATAAATATCGGTAATGTACCAATCTCCGTCAATTTTTACCACATCCCAGCTATGGAATTTTTCTGTATTATGTTCCACTTTACATTCAATTCCCATCATCTGCATGAACATGCGGAATGTCGTTGCATAACCGACGCATACGGCATTGTGGTATTTTAACACACCGTATGGATTATCACAGTCTTCCTGTGTACTCGGAATAACGGTCAGTGCCCCGGAATCCTGCTGGAGCTTTTTGGTCATCCAGTCATACACCGCCTTTTCCTTTTCAAAATCAGACATGCTGTCCGTAATCTTCATATCTTTGATCGCTTTTTTTGCCATATCAAGGGTTTCTTTTTCTTTGTCTGTCAGCTTTGAAGTATCGCCGGATTTGTAGGCATCCGAAATATTTGTGGTAGGTTTGATCTCATAATTATCTGCGATCTTTACGTAATCCTCGGTAGTCTCAGGATTTTCTTCCTTTTTCTGCTCTGCAATATAGGATTTTAAAGTCACCAGATTAAACGCAGAAATCGTGGTACTTCCCACAACGCCTGCTGCAAGAATCACCGCTACAATCCCTTTCCATGCACCGCCTTTTTTCTTTTCTTTTTGCTCCGGCTGCACCGGATTACTTTTTACGCTTTCATAAGTTTCCATATGTATTTACCTCATATTTTAATTGATGTATTTTTTCTACTGCACCTTTATTATAGCAGTTTCACATCCAAAAAAGGCTATCTTTAAAGAAACTTAAATAAATATTAAGATCCGTCTGTACGAAAAAAAGGACATCCACAGCGAATGTCCTTTTCTCCCATATGGTATCATCCTTATATTGCATCTTCCTCAATATGCTCCCTGCCCTGTGCAATGATTGACCGGACGTGGTCATCTGCCAGGGAATAAAAAACAGATTTTCCCTCCCTGCGGCATTTGACTAACTTATTCTGTTTTAAAATCCGAAGCTGGTGGGAAATTGCAGACTGTGTCATTGACAATGCCGCTGCAAGATCACAGACACACACCTCTGCTTCAAACAGGACAAACAGGATGCGGATACGGGTGGAATCTCCAAACACTTTAAATAATTCTGCAAGATCATACAGTTCCGTTTCTTCCGGCATCGTGTCATTCACGATCTTTAGCAGATCCGGATGTACCTGATTTTCACTACAGCATTCAATCTTTTCTTTTTCCATGAAGTTCCTCCTCTCCACCGGAACATTTCCGGCAGAATTATACCCTATAATTTTTTTACAAAAAGTGCGCGGATTGCATTCAGCACAGCAATCACCATAACACCGACATCTGCAAAAATTCCCATCCACATATTTGCAATACCTATCGTTACCAAAAACAGGCAGAGCAGTTTAATCCCGATTGCAAAACAGATATTTTCATATACAATCCGCAGGCACTTTCTTGCGATACGGATTGCTTTCGCAATCTTGAGCGGATCATCATCCATCAGTACCACATCTGCTGCCTCAATCGCCGCATCCGATCCAAGTGCTCCCATAGCGATTCCAACATCAACACGGGAAAGCACAGGTGCATCATTGATGCCATCCCCGACAAAGGCAACGGTACTCTTTTCTTCCCTGGTCTGCAACAGTTTTTCCACTTCGGAAACTTTATCTGCCGGAAGCAGCTGGGAATGTACTTCCGTGATTCCAACCTCCCCTGCTACCTGCTGTGCTACACGGTCATCATCACCGGTCAGCATTACCAGCCGGTGCACGCCGGAATTTTTCAGTGCCTGCATGGCAGCCGCCGCATTCGGCTTGAGCATATCTGAAATCAGTATATGGCCGGCATAAACACCATCGACTGCCAGATGTACGATTGTACCGGTACAGCTGCAGTTGCGATACGCAATTTTTTCTTTTTTCATGAGTTTGTCATTTCCTGCCGCAACCCTGTGTCCGTCTACCGTTGCGATCACACCATGTCCACCGATTTCCTGTACATCTGTGACCCGGTCCACATCCAGTTTCTTACCATAGGCTTTCTGCAGGCTGATACTGATCGGATGTGTGCTGTGACACTCTGCCAGTGCCGCATACTCCAGCAGCTGTTCTTCCTTTTTCGTATATACCGGATGTCCGGACACAACCGGACAGCTGCCGGATGCACAGTTTGTTCCATGAATTCCGCAGACTTCAAATACCCCCTGCGTAATTGTTCCTGTCTTATCAAAGACAACCGTGCGCGTTCCCGCAAGTGCTTCCAGATAGTTGGAACCCTTTACCAGAACACCCTCTGCACTGGCACCTCCGATTCCTGCAAAAAAGCTGAGTGGAATACTGATGACCAGCGCACACGGGCAGCTGATAACCAGAAATGTCAGTGCACGGTAAATCCAGATGCCCCAGTCTGCCGGAAGCCCCATAAACAGCATGCGGACAAGCGGTGGCAGAATTGCCAGTGCCAGCGCGCCGTAACAGACTGCCGGTGTATAATAATGTGCAAATCTGGAAATAAAATTCTCGGAACGTGATTTCTTGGAACTTGCATTCTCCACCAGATCAAGAATCTTAGAAACCGTAGACTCTCCAAACTCTTTTGTGGTGCGGATCTTTAACAGTCCGGAAATATTGATACATCCACTGATGATTTCCTCTCCCACAGCGACTTCCCGCGGAACACTCTCTCCCGTCAGTGCACTGGTATTCAGGGAAGAATGTCCTTCCACAACCACACCATCGATTGGAACTTTTTCGCCCGGCTGTACAATAATCACCGTGCCGATCTCCACCTCATCCGGATCTACTTTTTCAATCTGACCGTCTGTTTCAATATTTGCATAATCCGGCCGGATATCCATCAGATCACTGATATTCCGGCGGCTCTTACCGACTGCATAACTCTGGAACAGCTCTCCGATCTGATAAAACAGCATAACTGCAACACCCTCTTTGTAATCACCGAGGGCGATCGCTCCGATGGTTGCCACTGCCATCAGAAAATTTTCATCAAACATCTGCCTGTTACAGATTCCCTTCCAGGCTTTCCGCAGAATATCATAGCCGATCACAAAATACGGAACCAGATAGAAAAGAAACTCCAGCCACTTTGGTATGGAAACAACGCTTCCTGCAATCCCGATGATAACCAGAAGCACTGCCGCCACAATAATTCGTTTCAATACTTTTTTCTGCTTTTTATTCATGGTGCCCTCCAATCTGACTGATACCTATGGGAAAAGCCGGATTTAAAGAAAGATCTCACAATCATCTTCCACTTTCTTACAGTTCTTTAACACATCCTGCATAACCGCTTTTGCATCTGCACCCTCTTCAAATTCTACGTTCATCTTCAGTGTCATGAAATTTACAGTTGCATCCTTTACTCCGGTAGTAGCTTTTGCAGCTTCCTCCATTTTATTTGCACAGTTTGCACAATCCACATCAATTTTGTAAGTTTTCTTCATCGTCGGTTTCCTCCATACTTTCCTTTTTCATTTTATCATTCTTTCATATGAGCATTTGTTCATATGTTTGATTCTATTATAGCGTAAAGTTCGTAAATGTCAATATATTTTTAATACGCTGGTATTGTTTCGGAATTGAATTTTCCAGACCATTTTTTAACAAACAGATTTGCATGTGTTTGTTAAGAAAATCAAGTGTTCTATCACTTTCCAAATTGATAGTGGACATATAGAAAATAAAACTTTCTTTTAGATTCGGGACATATCTCATAACTTTTTTCACATATGTCCCATTTAAACATCTTCCCCGTATTCACCGTCTGTTTCCGGTTCTTCATAATCATCTGAGCCATCATAAATGTCCTGCATCAATGGTTCTTTTACTATCTTTTTCTTTCCGATAAGCACTGCCGCTACGGCTGCGGTAATCGGTACGGTCAGCACAACCCCAAGAGTTCCCGAAAGTCCCTGCATGATTTCTGTTCCGATTACATAAGAATTGATCAGCTGATTATAACTCAGATTGTATGCATAATTGACAACGAGCGTAGACAACGAACCACCGACATAGGCAAAAATCAGTGTATTTGCCATGGTTCCCATCATATCGCGCCCCACACGGATTCCCGACACAAACAACTCTTTTGTCCCCAGCTGCGGACTGCGTTCGTGCAGTTCCTGAATCGTGGATGCAATTGACATGCCAACATCCATGGTTGCCCCAAGTGCGGCTATAATGATTCCCGAAAACAGAAGCTGTCCTATTTTTATCTGTGTATTCTGTGCCACATAATTCAACGTTTCGATATCAGACACATTATACCCGGTAATGCCTGCGGCTTTTCCAAACACAACTGCGGCTGCGGCTGCCACAACCACACCGCTGACCGTTCCCACCACTGCAGATACCGTCTTTTTAGAGACTCCGCCCAAAAGCCACAGGGTCAGCAATGTCGAGAGAATGACAACAACAATGGTAATACCGATCGGTGAAATACCCCGGTACATCAGCGGAAACATCAGATAAACAATACACACACCGGTAAATGCCAGACTTGCAATGGCTTTGACTCCTTTTTTCCCACCTATAATACATATCACCAGACAGAAAAAAAGTACAAACAGATAAATTGCCATAGTACGGTCTTTGCTGTATACCGTAACGACAGTATTATCATCTGTGGAACTGACAATGACAATTACGCGCGAACCAACTTCACAGTTCTCCATGCCAAACAAGGAACCGCTTGGATTGACGGCATCAAACTCTTCCCCTGCATATGCTCCGGATTTGACCTGTACGCGCACCTCCTGTGTCCCGTATCGGTTTCCATCTTCTGCCAGATTATCTTTCGTGATCTTTGTCACGACTGCTTTCTCATAGCTTTGCCCTTCCGTGGAAATCAGGGATACTTTTTCGAACTGGTTTCCTTTGACTAATAACAGTAGGAACCCCACCAGACAAAGGGTTCCCACTAAAACTTTTTTCCAGTTTTTCTTCATTATTATTTAGCTGCTTTCTTTACTGCTTTCTTTGTAACAGTAATCGTAATTGTTTTTCCTGCTGCCTGATACTGGCTGGTTGCTGCTGCCTTCACCGTAATTGTAACCTTTCCGGCCTTTTTTACGGTAACTTTTCCGTTCTTATCAATAGTTGCAATCTTTTTGTCGGAAGAGGTATAGGTAAGCGGTGTTTTTGCTTTTGCATTTAAGGAAAAGGCTTTGTCTCCTACGGTTTTTTTGTAAGAGTTCTTCGCCTGAATGGTCTGCTTTACCGCATCTTTTACGATCGTATATGTAGTAGATCCCTGTAACTGTTTTCTGGTCGTTGCATCATAAGTTGTTACAGAAAACTTTTTGTCCGTTACTTTTACTACGGAATAGGTTGGTGTCCAGGTCTGGCTTCTCTCAGAAATGAAGTCCTGTTTGGAAGCAATCAGGTTATAGAATTTTGAGCCTGTTGCAGAGTTTGCCTCTAAATATACGGTTCCTTCCGGATTGGTAACGGTTCCGCCAACGGTCTTGTTTACGATTTCATAGCAGTTATTCTGTGCCTGATAATCACTGTCTTTTTCAGCTTCCTCTACAGATTTGTATCCATAAGTGCTGTAAGAAGTATGATCCTTTCCATCCCCCTCAAGCTGGAAGGTTCTGGAATAGGTATGATCATGTCCCTGCATCACCACATCAATCTTATACTTATCCATCAGTGGAGTAAGCTGTGTACGAAGCACCATACCATCGGAATCGGAATGGTCGTAACCACTGCCGTAAATATCCTGATGGAATACCGCAATACGCCATTTGGCATCTTTATTCTCATTGATTGCTTTTTTCATGACATTCTCATGCGTTGCACAGTTATAGTTGTTTGTGTCAAGAACAATGAACAGGACATTTCCATAACGATAATAGTAATCGGTTCCTGCCTTTGTCTTTCCCTGTACATAATTGGTATCGGTATCGGAAAAAGCATTTGGATTATTAAAATGCAGGCTGTACTGATTCGAAACACTGTCGTGGTTACCAATGGTCGTTGCTACCGGAAGGGAAGTCAGTGCCTCTGCCCCAAGATATCCTGCATATTCCCGCTCGTTGCTTCCGTAGTTCACCTGATCTCCTGCGGACACAAGAAAACTTACATCGGAATGATCCTCGAGTGCTTCATTTAATACGTTGTTCCAGTTATAGCTGTCATTTCTTGCTGCAAGATTTTTTTCCGGTGCAGAAGTTACAACATTTCCTGCATTTTCCATCTTTTCACTCTCACTGCTGGTCTGGCCTTTGGAAGCCCCGATCTGCGGATCTCCGACATACAGAAAAGAAAATTCATCAAACGCCTGTGTGGTATAGTTTTGTGTATCCTGCCACTTTCCATCCTGAAATACCTGATAATAATAGCTGGTATTTTCTTTGAGCCCGCTTACGGTTACTTTATTGGAAAAATATTTTGTGGTATCTATGGTCACAGCTTCGGTCTGCGCTCCGGTGAACTCTGTCGCACCATCCATATTCTGTCTGGTAGAGATTCTCACCTTTGGAGTCTCAGCCGTTTTGCTGTACCATGCATAATTTAATTTTGTCTCATCCGCACCCGGAGTCAGCGATACATGTTCATACTCACTGCTATAAGCAGCCCAGTTCTTTTTCCAGTTACTCCAGTCTGTAGATTCCCGGGAAGCATCATTCCAGTGTTCCGTTGCTGCTGCAATCTTTGTCGGGATACCAGTGGCAAACATTCCTGCCAATACAGCGGTGGAGAGAACTCCTGCTGTAAGTTTCATCACATTTTTTCTCATAATTCTTTTGTTCTCCTTGTGAAATCTGTAAGATTTATTACAGGATTTATAATAAACGGGTTATGTAAGATGCACTATCCGTTTTCTGTAATCCTTTTGTAAAAACAAAAAGAGTGGATGCTTTGGGACATCCACTCCACATGCCGGCTATGCCATGCCGTTTACGGTTTTATATTTATAGAGCATCTCCGCGTGGTTTTGTTCTTCCACCTGGATATCTGCCAGAAGTTTGCGCACATCGGAATCCCCGAATGCAAACACATCGGTATTATACGTTCCGGACACCATTTTTTCAGAACCAATGCTGTCTGTGGCAAGGAAATTATCGTTTTTCTTATCTTCCGGATTGGTCATGGAATCATAGGTTGCCTTTGGCTCATACATCTTTCCATCCCTGTCATTGACGTTACAGGATGGGACGCTGCCTTTCATGACCTGTTCCAGAGACTCCACATGCTTTTGCTCTTTCTTTTCAAGATCAGCGAATAAATCCCGAAGCACCGGGTCTTTTGCTTCCTGTCCGTAACGTTTGTACTTCTCCACGCAGGACAGCTCCTGTGTGTGCAGATCCTCAATTGTAGCCATCTCTTTTTCTGTTAAAACCATGGTTTATACCTCTTTCTTTCCATAAGATAATCTTGTTGATTGCAGAACATGAACACTCCGCAACCTTCTCCTCTAGTATCTGTAAAAAAATGCAACACATACCTGGTAAAATTTCGTCAAAAAGGGTTGAAACTTCTCACAACAGATTGTATAATTTCGTTTGTATTTTATACAATGTTTACAAAAAGGTGGATTATTTTATGGAAGAACGAGAAAAATTAAAATCCCGTCTGGGATTCATTCTCCTGTCAGCCGGATGTGCGATCGGAATCGGAAACGTATGGAAATTTCCATACACTGCCGGACAGGGCGGAGGCGGTGCCTTTGTGCTGTTTTATCTGTTGTTTCTGATTATTCTCGGACTCCCGATCATGACGATGGAATTTGCGGTTGGGCGTGCCAGCCAGAAAAGTCCGGTCAAAGCCTACCAGGCACTGGAAAAACCCGGACAGAAATGGCATATCCACGGGATTATCACATTGATCGGCTGCTATCTTCTTATGATGTTTTATACAACGGTCACCGGCTGGATGCTTCATTATTTTTATATGACGGTCACCGGACAGTTTCAGGGACTGGATGCCGACGGTGTATCCGGACAGTTTACCACAATGCTGAGCAAACCTCTGACCATGGGCTTCTGGATGGTGGTAGTTGTTTGCGCCGGCGTATTTGTCTGCTCCCGTGGACTGCAGAACGGTCTGGAAAAAGTAACAAAGGTCATGATGACTTCTTTGCTTATCATCATGATCATTCTGGCGGTCAACAGCTTTTTTATGGATGGTGCAAAAGAAGGCCTTGCCTTTTATCTGATCCCGGACTTTGAACGGATGAAACAGATCGGTATTGCAAAAACCATTACGGGTGCCATGAACCAGGCATTTTTCACGTTAAGCCTTGGAATCGGCGCGATGGCAATTTGGGGAAGTTATATCGGAAAGGAACGCTCTCTGCTTGGTGAATCGGTAAATATTGCCATTCTGGATACGTTTGTTGCTATCACCTCCGGACTTATCATTTTTCCGGCATGCTTTACGTTCCATGTTGACCAGACTTCCGGACCAAGCCTGATTTTTATCACCCTGCCGAATATTTTTAACCATATTCCGCTTGGCAGACTCTGGGGAAGCCTGTTCTTTTTGTTTATGTTTTTTGCAGCGTTTTCCACAATCCTGGCAGTATTTGAGAACATCATCTCCTGCGGTATGGAACTGACCGGATGCAGCCGCCAGAAATCCTGTGCCGTTAATCTGGTACTGATCATTGTACTCTCCCTGCCATGTGTACTCGGATACAATGTATGGAACTGGAAAGGTTTTTCAATCTTTGGCGGGTCTGTGCTTGACCTGGAAGATTTTCTGGTAAGCAACCTGTTCCTGCCTCTCGGTTCCCTGGTATATCTGCTGTTTTGCACAAGCCGCTACGGCTGGGGCTGGAAAAACTACACAACCGAAGCCAATACCGGAAAAGGATTAAAAATTAAAAACTGGATGCGCGGCTACATTACCTATATTCTGCCGCTGATTGTGCTTTTTATCTTTGGATTTGGCATTTATGATAAATTTTTTACAAACTAAGGAGGATTTCTTATGTATCACGCAAATGAATCACGTTACGAAACCATGAAATACCACCGCTGCGGCGACAGCGGACTGATGCTGCCGGAAGTATCTTTGGGCTTCTGGCACAATTTCGGAGATACCGGTGTTTATGAAAATATGAGACAGATGTGCTTTACGGCATTTGACCACGGGATCACACATTTTGATCTGGCAAACAACTATGGACCGCAGCCGGGCAGTGCGGAGGAAAATCTCGGGAAGATCCTTCGGGAAGAACTTTCTTCCTACCGCGATGAACTGATCATCAGTTCCAAAGCCGGTTTTGACATGTGGCCGGGGCCTTATGGAAACTGGGGCAGCCGCAAGTACCTGATTGCCAGCCTTGACCAGAGCTTAAAACGGCTCGGTCTGGACTATGTAGATATTTTCTATCACCACCGCATGGATCCGGATACGCCGCTGGAAGAAACCATGGGTGCACTCGACCAGATCGTGCGAAGCGGAAAAGCACTGTATGTCGGTCTGTCCAACTACGATGGAGAAACCATGAAACGCGCAGCTGCCATCTTAGAAGATCTGCACTGCCCGTTTATTATCAACCAGAATTCCTACAATATCTTTAACCGTACCATTGAAGAAAACGGTTTAAAACAGGCCGCAGCAGATGGGAAGAAAGGAATTATTTCTTTCAGCCCGCTCGCACAGGGTATGCTGACCGACCGTTATCTGCACGGCATTCCAAAGGACAGCCGTGTCAATACCGACGGACGTTTTCTGCATGCCGACCAGTTCGATGAAAAGCGGCTGAACAGTATCCGGAGCCTGAATGAGATTGCGGCTGCCCGTGGTGAAAGCCTCGCACAGATGGCACTCAAATGGGTCATCCGTGACGGTGTGGTCACTTCCGTTCTGATCGGAGCTTCCCGCCCGGCACAGATTCTGGAGAATTTAAAGGTATTAAACTCTGCACCATTTTCCGAGGAGGAATTACAAAAAATCGATCAGTGTTCTCTGGCATTGTAACTATTAATATTGGGTTTATTATGTACAAAAAATCGCTCAGACCACACGGTCCGGGCGATTTTCTATTGGGAGAGTTTTTAATTTTGTATTGTTGCAATTCCTGAAATTGTAATTGCATTCTCTCCTGTATTCTCTATAAATATACGCTGTATAAATTCTTTACCAGATGTTTCAAATAACTGTTCCACCTCTCCATTCGCCTCAATATACATCTGTTTATGCGCAGAGGTCACCAATCCTATACGAACTGTTTTTTCGGGTTGGCTGGTATCAACCGTAATCCTTATTTTCTTCGGTTTTCCTTCAACCGCCCATTGACACAGCATCTGCTTTGGAATCTCTGCGGATAGCCGGATACTATCCTCCGTAATATCTTCCGGAAAAGCATCCATAACCGCCTGTTTATATACATCATACGGTGCTTCCTTAACCATATAGCTGTGTCCGGCATCTGCATTTATTTCCATTTGTGTCACATAACAGGCATGCTCATCCATAACCTGATTTTGTACATCTTCAATTTCGGTCTCAACCGTTCTGGCATAAATTTCCTGTACCGCTTTTTGGGTTCCAATCCCGACTCCAAAGGTCAGACCAATACTGGCAAGAAAAAACAGGACAAAGCCTGCGGCAACTGCTGGAAGTCTCAATTCCTTCTGTATCCTGTACTGCTTCATACGGCCGATCCGTGCCTGTAAATCATTCTTCCCACCAAACATGGAAAAAGGAAATGCCAGCGGATGAGGCTCTTGTGTAAGCAGCTCCAGTGCTGCATGAAAATATTGTCGGACTGAAAAAATATTTTCGGAAATACGGCAGCATTCCATATCACATGCCAGTTCCGACCAGAAATCCAATTTGCGGTTAAACAAATAAATCAGAGGATTATACCAAAATACATCTTCCAGCAGCCGCCCAACACCTTTCCATATGAGAATATTCTGCCGGATATGCACAAGCTCATGCGTAAGCACAATCTGCAGGCTCTCTGGGGAAACATCCTTTCCTGGCAGTACGATCCATTTTCGAACACACCCCAGCACCATTGGCGAAGATATCCCGTAACAGCGATACACTTCTATATTTCCCCGGATTTTTAAACGGTGTTTTATCCCCTCTGCAACCAGCTTTACCTGTTTTTCTGCTGGGATTTGATGCTTTTTTATATAATGTTCCACCTTGTAATAACGAACCACATGACTGACAAAAACGATTCCTGCACCCAGCAGCCAGACAACTGCTGCCACACGCTCGATACGCGCGATTGTTGGTGTCAGTTCAAACAGATGTCCTTTGACAAACAATATCTCCCCGGTTTTACGATAATGTGTGACATACAAAAAAAGATACAGCCCCGGAAACAGCCAGAATGGAAATACCAAAAGCAACATTCCATAAATATAACGGTATTTCTTTAACCGATCCAAAATTCCTGCTGCAGCCACATATACCACAAATGCAAGGCTGCCTGTAAGCGTCGTCAGAAGCCCCATGTAAAACAAATTATTGATCCAGTTCATCAATGCTCTTTCTCAACTCCTCTATTTCCTCTTTTGTAAGTTTGTGGTCTTTGTAAAATGCTGTTAAAAACTGAGCAACTGATCCACGATTCCAAAATTTTACAAATTTATGGCTCTGCTCCTGCTGATATGCAAGTTCCGGTATCAGAATCTCGTATGTAGCATTACGCCCACTCTGGTTCATCTTTAAAAATCCCTTTTTCACCAGTTTTGCAATATACGTTGATACCGTCTGGGATCTCCAGTCTTTCCCGTAAGTTTCGTTGGTCAGTTTCATGATTTCCTGTAGTGCCATCTCATGAGGATGATCCCAGATGGTTTTCATCACCATAGACTCGGCGGTTGTTAATTCTTCCATTCCCAGCTCCGTTCTGCAATTAATATATATAATTACCTGAATACACAATACTATGATTTGACGCATTTTGTATCAAAAAATTAAAATGACCTGTATACCCTACTGTAATTGTACCATTCACCCATCCATTTGTGGAATATGACCCATTAACAATTCCAACAGTTCCATCATCATTATCTCTCAATCCTAAATAACCACCATAATTTCTACCTGAATGATTTTGAGAGATATTAACTGTAATCTTATCTCCCTTTATCCAAGAATGAATTGTTGTTGTCCAACTTGTTGTGTTTGCTGAAATTGTCCAGTTTCCAACATTATATCTAACCCTCGTTCGCGGCATAATATCTAAGTTTTCTAAAAAACTTGGCTCATAATAGCCCATAAATTTTCCACTTTGACTTGTTATTTCATATACTTCTCTTCCGGCACTCTTTTTTTGCAAATATTCATTTTGCACATCTACTGTTTCAGCATGAATCGTTTGCTGGTTTCCCATAATACAAAAATATAACAACATAAATACAATAGCACCTTTAATTACTCTCTTCATACATCTTTTCTCCTGTTCTCTTGAAAATCTACTTTAATATTACTAAAATTAATTATTATCAGCTATCCTCCTTTTACAAACTACAACTATAGTTTTAGTTTGTAAAAGGATAATACCATACTCGTGGAACAATTACAACTGTTTTGATTGAATTACACGTAAAATTGTGTATGATATAATTAAGAATACAAAGCAGGAGGTATTTTCTATGCCATTAACCCAAAAATCAACCTATACAACCGATGACATCTATGCCCTTCCGGAAGGACAACGCGCAGAACTGATTAACGGTGTCATTTACGAAATGGCACCGCCAAACCGGATTCATCAGGAAATTGTCATGAATTTTTCTGCTGCAATCCACGATTATATCAAAAATAACCATGGTAACTGCAAAGTCTATCCTGCTCCATTCGCCGTTTTTTTGAATGCGGATGATAAAACCTATGTGGAGCCGGACATCAGTGTCATCTGTGATCCTTCCAAGCTAGATGACAGAGGCTGCAACGGAGCCCCGGACTGGGTGATTGAAGTTGCCTCCCTTGGTACAAAGCGAATCGACTATGGTATAAAATTATTCAAATACCGTTCTTCCGGTGTCCGCGAGTACTGGATTGTAAACCCACTTACGCAAACGGTGAATGTGTATGATTTGGAAGGAGAAGAATTGTCTGACCAATATACTTTTGATGATGATATTCCGGTGTGTATTTATGATGGACTTATCATCAATATTTCCACACTTTTAAAATAAGAACGAGGAGACTTTCGTCTCCTCGAACTTGTTTCCCGTCTATTTTACCTTCACGTTTAATTTTAAAACTTTTTTCTTTCCATTGTTCAACGATACGGTCACGCGAACGGTCGCTGTTCCTTTCCTATTGGTTTTTATTGTTCCTTTCTTACTTACCGATGCAACTTTTTTATTGCTGCTCTGATAAGAAATGCTTTTTACATTGTCCATATTTAAGGTGGCTGCCAGAGAAACCTTCTTTTGTTTTCCCTTCTTCACCTGAACGGTTTTATTCTTCAATGTAACCGTTTTTAATATTTTCGTTGTGACCTGATCCATATCTTTCTGATCCATAAGGACATAATCCTTATTGGAATCTGCTGAAAAATTCACATTTCCGGCTTTTGTAACCGTATAACTCTTGTCGTTTACAAGGACATAGGCACCTGTCTTTTGATCTTTTGCACACACATACAGCTTGTTTCCGGTCTGTATGTCTGCTGTATTTACGGTCAGTGTATAGCTTACGTTGCCAGCCGGATCGGTGACCCGGATCGTCACATCTGTGTGTTTTCCATTATTTTCTTCCATGGTTTGTTTTATCAGATCAGCGGTCACCGTTGTTTTGATGGCTTTATTTTTCTGGGTTCCGGTAACGGTCACGGTTGGTGTATTTTGTCCGGCCGCGTTTCCATCGGACGGTGTTTCTGTACCAGCTGTATTTCCGTTAGACGGTGTTTCTGCATCGGTTTTATTTCCGTTGGATGGTGTTCCCCCTCCGGCAGTGCCACCACCCGAAGTATTTCCGCCACCGGAACTTCCTCCGGAAGATGAGCCGCCTCCGGTCGTTCCACCGCCTCCGGTAGATGAGCCGCCTCCGGTTGTTCCACTTCCTCCGGTAGATGAGCCGCCTCCGGTTGTTCCACCGCCTCCGGAAGATGAACCGCCTCCGGTTGTCCCACTTCCTCCGGTGGAACTGTCCTCTTTGATTGTAACGGTCGCGGCTTCACTTGTCACTGTTTCGTAATAAGTCTGTCCATCCTTATCATCCGGCTCATATACTGCCTTAAACTGATAAGAACCGCCTTGTTTTAAGCCTGATACAACCGTATCGGCTTCCCCATATACGAGTTTTTCCTGTGCCTTTATTATGGTTCCGTCCTGATAAAAAGAAATCGAACCAAGCGGAATACTACCATTTCGGACTCCATCTACCTGTGCATACAGATGTACGGAATTACCGTTTTCTGTCTCTGCCGTAAGGCGAATCGATGGTTTCGCCGCTGTAATGGTAAAGGTTCCGACTTTTTCCTCTATCACATCGTACTGGTTTCCAGTTACTTTAAACCACACCTCATAGCTGCCCGGCTGCACCGGAACAACATTTTTCCCATCCTGCCGATAGAAAACTTCAGGCTTTACCTGCGAATCTACCGTCTTTCCGTTGTCCGTTCGGACTATATTTACCGTGGAAACAAAACAGTTCTGTTTCAGCCCTGTGTACGCAACTGTCTGCTGGATTGTATCATACTGCATCTTTACGGCAATTGGATTTACCGTCACGGTTTCGTTTGCCTGGGAAGGAAGTGCCCTGTAGTTTTCATTGGCTGCTCCTGCATAAGAAACTGTAATTGCATTTTCTCCCATATGAAATCCGTTTGTCTCTGAAACCGGAATCTTTATGGCTGCCTCTCCGTTTTGAAGCGTGATGCCGGATACTTCATAAGGGGTCTGGTTAATGTATACCGAAAAACCAGCAGACGGCACGTTCTGTCCCTGTAAGCGGCTATCTGTATAGACCGTCTGCACGGTAAGATTCAGTTCATCCTGCATGGACACGGCCGACGATGGTAATCCATTTATCGTAGTGGTTGTTTCCTTTGAAGTAACCGTCGAACCGGATGTATCCGGATCTTTGTTTACAATCAGAATTACGTTCTGTTCGATCTGTTCATCTGCTGAAAATGGACGGATTGTGATATAGTAGGTTCCTTCTTTTACCGTAGAACCCTCAGTCGTGCGATAGCACATGGGTGTGATCGCATTCTTCTCTATTCCCGTTTCGAACATCAAATTAAAATTTGGAATACAAATAAAACTACCTTCATCATTCGTAACCGTCTCTGAAGAAAGTGTTTTCCCGTTAAATGTTACTTCATATTCCATCGGAACAACCCCTAGATCCCGATCATACTCATCCGTTTGCTCCAGCCAGGCTACCTCTGCCAGATATGGTTTTGGATCCTTATTTTTATACTCACCGACTTTTGAAATCTCCGAAACTGTTGTGGTAATTACCGGATTTTTTATGGTCATATTTTTTACCGCAACCGGTTTATCCCCTGACAACTCACTGGTTTTCCAGATTTCTCCGTTTCCAGACGATGTCCGTTCCAGTGTCATTCCCGCCTGTCCGTCTGTCGGTGTAAAAGAAACCGCCGTATCCGCAGCCCTTCCAAGTTCCAGATAGGTGTGACCATACTCCGCAATTCCGGATTTTCCATTTCTTCCATTCAGGGTTTCAAATGTAAGTGCACCCGTAATGGTATCTGTAACATTCAGCTTCTGTTCTTTTCCTAAGATCAGTCGGTTTCCTGCTGAATCCGCACTCACAATCGAATGTATCTGTGGAGTTTCCATCTGGGAAAGATCAATCGCACTTGCCCCTTCCAACCTGACCGTACAGCTGTCCAAAGCTGCCGGTGCAAATGTTCCACCGCCCTTTACTGTGAGGTTTCCTACTTTGCTTATACCTGGAATTCCGGTATAGGACTGGTCGGTATCTATGGTCAGAAATGTCTTCCCTGCGTGATTTTCAGATACTCCGTACACCTGTTTCGTATCGGAACCGGTAAGTGAAATTTCCACATCGCCGGAAACCGTATATTGTCCATCCGCTGCCGGTGGATCCGGCTCCTGCGTGGAAAACCAGTCATCCTGATTTACATATGGTTCAAGGGCACCGGATGCATAGATTTCCCCATTTTGCGTACCGGAAACGTGCGCAAGCACGATCTGTGTCTTACCGTCATATGTTCCGTTCATGGAACCGGCATAAATATTCCCCAGATTGGTACCACCACCCGTAATCAGAATCTGTGCCTCTGATCCCGGATGATTCCCCATATTCTTTCCATTCTCATAAAGGGATCCGCCAAAGATATCTACATAGCGGAATCCGCTGTCGCACGTAACATTCTCAAGAACAAGTTTATGCCCATTTGCAAAAATTGCATCGTGCAGACGATTGGAAAACCGCAGCGTAATGTTTTTAAATGTCACATCCGTATTCAGGATAAATCCCCCCTTACGGTTGGAAAAAGTATTTCCATTTCCGTTGACGGTCACGCTTTTATCAAAAATAAACGGTTCCGCAGCCTCGGCATTTAAAAAAGCACCACTTCCCAAAATTGAGATTTCATCCCCATTGCCGGCAGCCGCATAGGCATCCTCAAATAAATTGTAGGGATTTCCATAGCTTCCATCTCCGGAATGGGTAGAATTTCCATCTTTAAATTCCGTATAGATCGTTCTTGCCGCTGTCTGCACAGCCTCCTGCGCCTTTACCGGCACGACAGGCTGCACGGTAATACACATGGTGAGCACGATAAAAAATGCCCATAGACGTTTTGCTACATTGTCTGGTTTCATCTGCTTGTTCTTTTTCATCCATTTCTCCTGATAATCAGAACAGGGGGATGAGTCAAAAACCCATTCCCCTGTCACTTCATTGATAGTCTCTGCCATCATCCTAACATGGTTTCCTGTCAGCGTCAACAAATTTATGACCTGTTTTTATACCTATATCATCTGCTGATTTTATATTTTATTATTTCTATCTGTTCTATCTGTGTGATATCAATCTTCTGATTGAAAATATAACGAGCCCCACAATATTTCATTTCACTTGCAGATGCATAGCCATCTCCAAGCTCTTCAAGATCTGTACCATCCATGAAAGGATGTTTCTTTTTTTCAGTTCCTTTTCTGTCATCGGTAAGAGGTAACTCTCCTATGGAATATTGCTTTCCGTCTTTTGTTGTTGCAACTACATGATAAAAACACCCTTTTTCTCTCCAGTCATTGACGGGACAAATACTAACCGTATAAGGTGTAATTTCAACAGGGATTGTTTTTTTTGTTTTCTTAACATCCGCTTTTAACATCTTCTCCTTCATTGGAACAACTTTTCCCTTAACCAAAACATTTTTTAATGGCGTATTTGAATTATCCGGTGATTGAAATCCCTTATATACTTTCGGATTTTTCCACGCAGTATCATCGGAATAAAAGCCGCATACATTGATCTGAATACCATCACCTGTATCTATTATATCCACCTTACTGGTAGTATCTAACCCACCTAACCAATAATTTGTTCCTTCCAAAGATTTTACGTTCGGAAGGAACACCTTTGCACGCATAACCTTCGTATTTGAAGCAACCTGAATTGATGATATGATTATCTTTTGTTCTTTTCTGCCATCATCGTCTCTACTGTTTGATTTTGCATCAGAATTTTTTCCACACGCACACAGACAATATAGCATTGTAAAAATTAATAAGTACAAACTGATTCTCTTCATTCATAATCCTCCAAATACATCCTGTATTTTACCATCCTACTTTCGCATATATAACACTGTCCTTATGTGCAGTTAAACCAACAAAAAACTCCAATGTCTTCCCCTTATATTTTTCAGCAGGTGTAACTGGTATTATTTGTGTTACGTCAAAATTTCCTCCATTAACTCGCAATTGTACTTCATTTCCTCCTGTTTTATACTCAAAATTTCTTGCTTTTACAGTTATAGCACATGCAGTTCCTATAATAGGTGTACCAGAAACAACTGCTCCCATATTTAATTTACCTCCTTCATAATCAATGGAAAGATAGGCCGTATTTTCAGTTGGACCACATTCCCATTTTAAAAAAGCTGATTGAGGGTACTTTCCCATAATAACTTCCTCCTTTTTATTACTTCAAAATTTCATTGTTACAATTCCAGAAATTTTAACCTTATCTTTATTTGTATTTTCTATAAACATACCCTGTATAAATTCTTCATCCAATGTTTCAAATAACTGCTTCCCCCTCTATTTTCCTCAATATATTAGTTTGTATCATTTAAAAGAATTTTATTCTTATTTTCTTTTTCTTTAAAACACTAAGAATTAAAATACCTCCTATCAATACAATTCCAATGCCAGCCACATATTTCATCGAACTTCTGCTCTGTACTCCAACTCCTGTACTTACCTCAGAATCTTCAATATAAGTATCTGAAATCTCCGCTACAGAATCAAATGAATAGACACCGCTTTCCACATTTTGAGTTTCCGGAATTTTCTCCATAACCGGATACTGATACCCTAAGGAAATCCAGATACGTGCTGTTTCATCATCCATCCCAAGTGCAACCGGCTGTCTCATTCCCGGTTGACTTCCCACCAGTACTACCCTCGTACAGTCCGATAATGCCTCCCGTTTTTCCAGAAGTATATCATAGTAAGGTTCCACTGTATGTTCTGCTATCTCTGTAATCATCCATTTTCCGGCATGATTTTTTACTTCTTCCTGTTCTGCTTTTGTCAATACAGACTTTGCTTCTTCACGCAATGGAAGTCCTTTGGCTACGGTAAACATTCCATATGTCTTTTCCATTTTAAAAGGAATGACCCATACATAATTTGCACTTTCCAGAGCACTTGTGAGTTTTTTCGTATCTGCCGTCTGCAATTTTATAAGATTACAATCCACATATACTTTTAATGCCTTGTCATAATCGATGGTTGCATCCGGCTCTTCTTTTTTCATTTCATCCTGTAAATTACTGATTTCTGTCCAATCGTTGCTCGTTATTAACTGATCCTGATCTGAAACCGGTATTTCCGCGGCATAGACAGCAGAACCTGCTATCGTAAAAATTGTAATCATCATAAGCATTATTTTTAAAATATTTTTCATAGCCATCCCCCCCTAATCCAATGTCCATGTCTTTGTATATCTTCCTGATCCCGACTGTATTGTCGTTCCCGCAACTAATGAACTATAAGAATATCGTTCAATGCCTGCATTTGCTGCTGGATCAACCAACGTCACTTTTCCATCTGCTGAATAACCACTAAGTACTAATGCATGTGCTCCTCCTGAATTCCACACCATCTTTATTCCCATTAGTTTCGATGTTGAAATATATTTTTGTATCTTTTCATACGATAAACTGTTCCTTGTGGTTACATTATATTTATTGTTTATAGCAAAAGCAATTGCCTGTCTTACTTGAGCATCTGATGCACCTTGATTATATTCTGCCCCCAACACATTTATTACTATTTGTCGCTGTGTTAATAAACCATAATAATGTGCTCCTATCATTTGCGATACAGCTGCCCAGCACCAATTCGTTTCCTGTTGTTCCCTTCGTGTCACAGAAATAGAACATTGTGCTGGATATGCCAATACAGATTCAACTTCTGCACAGAATAAAATATTAATAATAACACACATCACTAAAATTTTTTTCATTCTATTTTTTCTCATACATGCCCCCATAAATATTTTTTAAACCATTTTCCTTGTTCTTCAATCCTTTTCCAGCAATTATCCCGACTGCATTTAAACACATTGCAACCATAATTGTTTTTGCATGTAAGCATTTTTCAAAATATATCAGGCATAAAACACTACAACTTTCAATAATAGTAATTCTTTTTGTTATCAGTTGAAAATGTATAAATTCTATTTTATTCAAGGGTCTATTTTCATTTTCCACTGGAGCAATACAGATAATTACTGTGGTAACAACACAAAGTAAATCCCTCATTATCTTATCTCCTATCGAGACTTCAAAACAAACCCACAAGCATAAAATTTTGCTTGTATAAGTAAGAATCATACATTTATTTCGTGTTTTTGCATGATATCCACCAGCATATATTCGCAATATGGAATAATTAATTTCAAATAAAATTCCAATTACAATATTTCCCATATATGTTGAAACAATCAGCACAAATAAAAATATTAAAATATTACTTTTCAAACGTTCTAATCCAGTCTCAAGAATCTTACCATTATTATCATTCATTAGATTCATTTGACGTAATTGTTTAAATAGCTTATTTTTCATTATATTTTTTTAAAATATCCAACTGTTTATCTATTTTCCCTTGATAATATGGTCCAAAGCATGTAGTATTTACCGTTATTTTTGCCTCCTCCATTAATATCCAATAAATAAACCTCATCAAAATTTTTTTCATACCTCTCACCTCCTTTGTGTATACTATACTTCATTTTTCCCATTATTCTTTCTGCATGTTAAAATTGGTTTGATTTTCGTCAAAATCTGCATTAAAAATCCCATAGCATACACCATGGGATTTTTTCAAAGATATAACACAATCTGAACCTCAAATATATTTTCATCGATATTTATAGATTTCCATCCCCCGTATTTGTCTACAACATCTGAAATATTCTGCATACCGATTCCATGCAATGCCTGTTGTTTCTTCCTTGTCAGTAAACGTTCTCCCTGTTTATTGACTTTTCCATCAAACGTATTTTTCACCTGTATACCCAGAATTCCCCTGTCGTATTGTATCCGAATCTCCAAAAAACGATCTTTTATCTGCTCCATTGCCTCAATTGCATTGTCCAACAGATTTCCAAACAAAACATTCCAGTCATATCCATCCACTGGCAACTGGCACGGAATCACAATCTGCGACTGAATCTGACAGGACATTGCCTCCGCTTTTGCCAGTTTATGATTCAAAATCATATCCAATTCCAGATTCCCCGTATTCACATACTTATGCTCCGTCTGCAAATGCTCACTCATTTTATTTACATATTCCTGTGCCTTATCATACCTTCCTTCATTAAGATATGTCTGCAGAAGATACATATGGTTTTTCATGTCATGCCGCAAAGAATCCAGCTTTTTCTGATTCTGCTGCATGATATGCATCTGCTCCTGATAGGCCATCATATATTCCTTTAAAAGCCGTTGCTGCATTTTATCCTGATAAGCTTCTCCCAAACGGTCATACAAATAGAACATTCCAAGATCTACAACGATCATAATAGCCAGTGATAATACTGTTTTTGGCGAATTTTCGCCGGATACACTCTCAAGAGCATATATCCAGACAATATTTCCGGCTAATACAAGAATCATAAAGTAATAGTTCTGTGTTTCCATAACCCTTCGCCGACATATCACCTGTCTTATTCCCATTGCTATGAGCAGATTGACCATTGCCCCTGTGATGGTTCCCATTGCCCGCCCTTCGGAAAACAAAGAAAAATCTCCCAGATAATAATACATGATAAATTCTATGGTAAGCCCCAGCAATACTGTAAAACAACCTGCCATTATTTTCTGTAGTATACTTCCTTCATACAATATACCTTCTGCCGCCCAGAGAAGCAATACCATACTCACCGTAGTTCCCATGGCATTTCGAAAACCAAATGCAACAACTGTATTAATAAGCCATACGATCACATAAACAATATTTGCCATCCGTGGCAGTTTTCTTTTCTTTTCCAGAAAAACATCCGTCACTTTAAAACTTACATACACACTTAATATGTTACATACCGCTTCAAATATTCTTTCTATGTTATTCACCCGCCACACCTCATCTTTTCCACAATTGCATGATCAAGGTTATTTTTCATAGACCGACTGACCGGAATGTCATCCCCATTGATCATGTGTACGCTGTCTTTCTGAAAAGATTCTGCATACCGCAGATTAATGACATAAGATTTATGTACCACACAGAATAAATGCGGATTCAACGCAGGAATAACCTCCGAAAGTTTTCCATAAACACATAATGTATCATTTGCTGTTACCACTTGAATTTTTCTGGCAAGGCTCTGCAAATAAAAAACAGAATGTTCTTCTATCCGTATCGAATTTCTTCCTTTCCCAATTTCTATAATATGTGGCTGAAACTGATACAGCCTTTCATATTCATCTAATATATAATCTACTCGTTCCTGTTGTATGGGTTTCACGAGGAAATTCATTGGACGCAGATCAAAAAGCTGCATGGCATACATTTCTTTTGCCGATACAAAAACAATCTGCATGGATTCATATTGGATCTGGGATCGAATCCAGTTTCCAACGATAATCCCCGAGCTGTCCCCTAATTCAATATCCAAAAATAACAAATCATACCTTTCGCTTTGCTGCAGTTTTTGAATAAATTCTGCTCCACTTGTATAACCGTCAACATCCACTTTTATTCTTTTCATTTCTGCAAACCGAAAAATACTTTGTTCCAATTTATAAATAAATTGTATATCATCATCACATATTGCTACTTTTATCATTGTATATCCTGTAATTTATTTTCCTCTCTATTTCAGGATTTCCTGCAGCCGCGCATCTGTATGCAGGAGTTCCTTCGCGCGATCCCTATATTGCTGCTCATGCAGATACGTATAGCGGAACGGTTTGATCGACGGTGCCAGATCAACTGCTTTCTCAAAATCCTCCCGCCGAAGATCCAGTGTTTTTACATAATCCCAGAACCCCGTCTGCATAAAAATTGTGTCTACCCTCCGGTAACGATGATCCTGCACAACACTCATCAGATAGGTTGCAATGCCAACCTGAATACCATGAAGCTGCGGATGCTCAAGCATCTTGTCCAGCGCATGGGAAATCAGATGTTCGCTGCCGCTCGTTGGCGCACTGCTGCCCGCAATCTCATTTGCAATTCCGCTCATTGCAAGAGAATCCAGAAGTTCCTTTAAAAACAGATCATCCTGTATCGAAGTAAACGGTGTGCGCACAAAACTGTTGACTGCTTTCTTTGCAATCATGACAGCAAAATCATTGACTTTTCCGTACCCATGTTCTTCCTCAAAAATCCAGTCATACAGTGCCGTAATTTTTGATACCATATCGCCGATTCCGGAATATAAAAATTTCTCCGGTGCACTGCGGATAATCCTTGTATCCACCACAATCCCATATGCAAGTTTTGCCGGAACGGACTTGCGGCGTCCTTCCACCAGAAGGGAAGCACTGGCACTTGAAAAGCCATCGCTCGATGCCGATGTCGGGATGCTGATAAACGGCAGATTTCGCAGAAATCCACAATATTTCGCACCATCAATCACTTTTCCGCCACCGATGCCGATGACTGCCTGCGTCTTCGCCGGCATGGAAAATGCAAGACTGGTCAGATCTTCCAACCGCACGGTATCAAGTTCCTGATATTCTAAAATATCAATGTCCTCCTGCTGCAATGCTTCCATAACGGTAGAACCAAACATTTCTACAAGACCGTTTCCAAACAATACAACTACTTTCTGTAACTGTAACTCTTTTAAGTAAATCCCCAGATTGTCCAATGCACCCGCACCGATCTTTAAAAGTGCCGGAATGGAAATGTGTTTTCCTGCCATAATAAATGTTCTCCTTCTCATTCTCTTTTCTATTGATTTTAGTATAAACAAAGGTTCCTGAAATTACAATCAATTCCCCCGAAAAAACACACACGCTTCTCTTTACAATTATGGGTAAGAAAAAAGACGATTTCCTGCGAAACCGTCTTTTTCTTATTAAAATTTTGACGAAACTCCTGTAAATTTACTTTGTCACTTTGATCGTCATCTTTACAGTCTTTGTCTTTCCGTTCTTTAAAGTGACTTTTACTTTCACAACTGCTTTGCCAGCTTTCTTTGCGACAATTGTACCATTTTTATTCACGGTTACAACCGACTTTTTGGAAGATGTATAAGTGATCTTCTTTACATTTTCCATGTTCAGGTTCTTATCAAAAGTAACTTTTGCCTTCTTTCCGTTTGCAACCGTTTTCTTGGTATCCTTTAATGCAATACTCTTTAAGATTTTACTGCTCAGGGCTTTTGCATCCTTCTCATTCAGCAGTACATAATCACCGGCATCTTTGGTATCCGCTGTCACAGTTCCGTCTTTGGAAACCTTATAAGTCCTGCTGCTGATCAGGACTTTTTCTCCTGTCTTTTTATCAACTTTTACAAGTGTCAGCTTTTTGCCTGCCTGCAGATCCTTCGCATTGACAGATACGCTGTTCATCACTTTGCCGGAAGCGTTCTTTGTTGTCTGGGTAATCGTGATGTCGCTGGTTCCTGCCTCTTGGACTAATTTTGCAACCACATCTGCTGAAATTGTAGTCTTCTTTGTCTCGGAAGCATTCTTTACTGTTTTGTCCAGCTGTGCCCGGGCATCTGTCACTTCTCCCTTATCGTTCTTTTCAACGGTAAGTGTCGCATTTGTATCTTTTGCAATATTCTCAAATGTTTTGTCCGTTTTCCGGGTTTCCGATGGTTTTGTATCCGGTGTTGTTGTGCTGCCGGAATTTCCACCAGAGGTGCTGCTGCCGGAGGAAGAATTTCCGCCATTATTTCCACTCTGGCTGATCTGTTTTACCGCAATCAGGCCATCGGCATCTGCTTTTGCAGCTTCTGCATCACTGATCGTTGTTCCTTTGAATGCATCAAAGTAAAGTACCGATTCCACATCTACCGCGGAACCTGCCGGGTTGGAATTACACCAGAGTCCGAATGCCTGCACATCTTTTAAAGCATCCCCACTAAGTTTTCCACCCGTCTTCCCTTTAAAAGCTGAGAATGGAACGGTTACTTCATAGGCATCTTCTGTCTTCGCAAGATTGGTCAGATATACTTCATACTCTTCTCCTCCTGCCTTGATCTGTACAACAACCTTCTGCCCTTTTCCATCAAGTTTTGTCCAGAATTTCAATGCATTATAGGCTGAAAAATCTGTATTGCCCAGACTTGCATTTACCAGACCCGTCCAGACTTCCGAACCGGTTGTTTTTAATTTGTAACTAAATGCAGCACCATATGTACCGTCTGCCTTATGCTCCTGATCCAGCGTAAAGGACGAACTGCATCCAGCGGCAGAATTTCCACCGTAAGCTGCATCCAGAAGTCCATTACTCCCGACATAGTAGTCAAAATTTTCCAGCACACCTGCCGGAGCTTTGTCCTTTTCTTTTCCGATACTCAGATTTGTGATCGTGGACAGTTCTTTTCCATCTGCAACGAGTGTAATGGATGCAACATCTGTTTCTCCGATCTGATCCATTTCCTTTTGTGTCAGCTGCGCCGTATAGAATCTGTCGGAGCCTTTTGCAGCCGGCAATGTCAACTGTTTGCCCTTTGCCGTATCCTTTACAACAAACGATACTTCACCGGCATTGGAAACACTTGCCTTTAATGCAGTTGGCTTTAAAATCGTATCCATATCAAACGGTGCTACCATGTATCCGCTGACATCTTTGTAATTATCCGTCTTTACTCCTGCGTACTTATCGATATTTCCATAGAAATTCGTACCGTTTCCAAATACTGAATCCGCGTTGTTGTAGTAATCAATAAACTCATTGACCATTTCCTGACCCATGGTATCACTGTATTTATACGGCACATAGAAATTGGTATCGCTGAAATTTGCCCATACCATATAATATGGCATGTCGTTTTTCTTTGCGATATCATTCACTTTCTGATACCAGTTCACACCCGACTTTGCCTCACTGACCGGATTATTTTTTACAAGAAGCCCTTCGTTATCACTTCCATCCTTTTTCATCACACGTACACCGGTCTCCGAAATCGCAGCCAGCTTGTTATGCTGTTTTGCAAGTGATGATACAACCTGACAGGTCTGATCCAGATGATCAAAGAATGAAGTATCACTCTCTGCCGGATAAGTATTAAAGTCGTTGTAATAATCAAATGCCAGAATATCTACATAGGCATCTCCCGGATAACGCGACATATACTCCGCCTCGGTCTCCAGCGGTCCGTTTGGTGAATACACATAAAGCATATTATGTACCCCTTTGGATTCCAGATACTCTCTGGTATATGCATACAGACTCTTATAACTTTCCGCCGTGTTTCCAGTTCCCCACCAGAACCATCCGCCGGTATTCTCATGCAGTGGACGGAAGATGACCGGAATATTTGATTCCTGTAATTTATTCGCATAGGTTGCAATGGTATCCAGATAAGCCGTAAAGACCTTATTCTTTTCTCCTCCTGGCAGAATCTTTTTTAAGCTGTCCCCGGACAGATCTTTGGATTCGTTGAAATTACAGTCAAAGAAATCGTAGGTTCCATCCCCATTGTCTTTGATCTTCGCGCTTGTGAAGTTTGGCATATGTGCAGATAATGTGACGATTGCTCCATTCTCTGCTGCCTTTTTGCTGTAATTGATGGAATTTTCCAGTGCAGATTTTGCATCTGTTCCACCTGCCTCGCTTCCAAACAGTGCAAGGGAATCGATTCCAAAAATACCGCTGACAGAACCGGTCACATCATGGACATCTCCTAACTCATCCTTTGTTCCAACCGAACGGCTGACATCATTCTGATGACCAAACAGTACCTGATCGCTCTCGGTCAGTCCCTGTAAATATGCATACAATGCCTTTGCGCTATTGCTGGCATCCGGATCTGTCATGGTCAGGATTTTATCTGTTGCTTCTGTTTTTGCCTGTGTTCCGTCTGTATTCGGTGTTGCGGTAATTGTCACAAAATCACCACTGGCATCCTTCTGGGAAAGTATCAGATTATCCAGATAAACATCCCCTGCAAAGGAACTGTTGGCTCCGATAAGTCCGATTGTCAGATCATCCATTGGTGTGGCAGATGGAGAAAATCCTAAAGTAACTGTAACTTTCTTATATCCGTTTCCTGCATCTGCTGCCTCGGACGAATCTATGCTGGTATCTTTATTGATTCCGCTATTGGAGAAAAATTTTATCTTGGAAATATTACTGTTTTCCGGATAAATCAAATCCACACTCACCTGATTATAATTGCTGATATCAGCCGGTGTCTCCGGTGTGAATTTCACTTTTGCCTCACTCCATGATTCGCCGGAGTTGGCTGTATAATCCAAGCTTACTTTTAATCTTCCGTCTCCGCCATTTGCATCATAGGAACATTTCGGAGCAGCATTTTCTTCTCCACCGTGGAAATACTGATATCCGGTTTCGCCTGCCCACAGATTTACCTGGAATTCATCATTTAAATCAGAAAGAACGGTTGGCTCCTGTTTGGTCAGTTCCTGTTTATCGCTTGATAAATTTGTAAGAACTACATTTGAAAATGTCACAGTTCCCTTAAATCCGGTTCCCACAAGGACGAATTCAACATCCATCAATGTATCCGGTGTTATTCCTGAAAACTTTACTTTCAGATCAGCTGAATACTTCTCCCCATCTTTCGTAAAAGAATCCTGCTGCAGCCACTGGCAATCCGTACTGTTGTTCCATCCCCAATCTGATCCCAGTTTTGTTACACCCTGGATATTCAGATGCGCTTTATCTGCAGCCAGCGACTGATAGGATGCTTCATCCAATGTTACCTTTGCAGTTAATTCATACTCTTCATTCACATTTCCCAACGAGCCATTGATGGAATCATTATATACAAAAGTAATTTTTCCTGCACCATTCCAGTCTTCTTCTTTCAATCCTGAAAAATCAATGGTTTCTGTTGTTTTTGCGTCCTCATTTTTGTACAGTTCTGTACGTGTTACTGTTGGTGCTGACGCTTCATTTGTTTCCGCCGCATACACAATCTCATTCTGTAAAAATGTGCATGCCTCCGGTGTCAGCGACCCCATCATTGCTGCTGCCAGCGTGATGGCAACAATCTGTTTTCCTACCCTTCTCATGTTTTTGCTCTACCTTTCCTTTCTTCTCCATTTTAGCTGTAAAAACCTTCCAGCACCCTCCATCTATCCGGTTTCACTTAATAAAAAAGCAATTGCACGCTGCTTCCCATATTTCAGGGAGAGGGTACTGCATACTTGGGGAGTGCAGTAAAAATATGGGAACCAGTGTGCAATTGCTTTATTTATTTGATAAATTCAGTATATCACAAAGTAATTTTAAGTCAATATTTAGTTAATATAAAATTAAATATTGTAAAGTATTACTTAATTTAATGTTTTTTAATCTTTTTTTAATCTTTTAATTGGGCACTTTGCCAAGGGGCGAAAGTACCAGTTCCTTATTAATTGAAAAAAGCACCTGTAAAACAGATTATGTTCTGCTCTACAGGTGCTAATATCGTGCAAGTTCTTTTAAGCTGCCTTCCAAAGAATAACCCCCTCTTTTTGTACATTCTTATAAAATGGAAGCACTTCCCCCACTTTTTCATATTTTCTTCTTTAATATCAATGATAGAAAAAATCTTATCATAACGTACCATTTTTTCTGCACCTATTCCATATTTTCTTTTTCATAAGATTCCACCAGTCAAAGAACAATTCAAAAATTAAGGGGACGATCAAAACCATCCCCTTAAAAATTTTAAATATAATTAATCAATTTTTCTTAACATTGCCAAGTCAAGGTTACACCAGTCATTTGCTCCTGCTACAGAATAAACCCCGATCTCCAACGTATGATTTGTAACAACAATCTTGTCTATACTAAAAATATTCCAATTAATGTCACTTGTTTCAATCGTGGTATCAAGCTCACTTCCTCCATAATTTTTTGCATAAAGTTGTAAAACATCCTGTTTCCCATTTGTCTTTGCCCAAATTGAGAATTTATATGTTCCATTCGGAATATTTGTATACGTTTTATATACAGAACACGAATACTCTTTATCATCCCAAAATGTTAATTTGTAATCTCCATCATATGCATCACCATATTCTGTTCTTACAGTATTTTCATCTGACGAATCACTTGTCCATACATTCCATCCACTCGGTGAAATAGTTATCCCATTCTGTTCAAAACTGATATTTGTCAATAAATTTTCACACGGTTTATTAAGCACCTTAATAGAATCTAATGCATTTCCCTGAAAATTAAACAACGTCATGTTATCCCATGTATTACTTGGAGTTACGGTATCATTTTTATACGCAACCCCTGCAGATGTAGCATATGTTCCACCTTCTACAGGTATCCATTCTGGTTCCCAATAAAAATATCCAATACCTTTATCATCTGGTACATTTAAAATGATTGATTCCAGATCATTCATAAATTCAAATTGTCCTTCTACTGTTGCAGGATATCCTCCAACTTCTTCATCTCCACTAATGAATACATTTCCTTCACCATCACCATCTTCCGTTGTCCATGCATACGCAGTTTCTACAACACACACTTCTTTATTATAAGTGGTCGCCAAGTAATTCAAATTATACTGAAGCCCCTCCATGGTTCCATGCCACATTGGATAATAAGATAATCCAAATACATCAAAATCCAAGTTTGGTGACTCTTTCAATAATCCACCAAAATACCAGGTATACAACTGATTTTTTCCACCCTGATCCAGATGAAGCATAATTTTGGTACTCGATGCAGCAGAAGCACGTACTCCAGAAATTGCAGATTCTAAAAGACCCGCTAATCCGGAAAAATCCTCATTCGTCCCTATTTTGCCATCTTCATGAAGAATCCCCGATGATATTTCATTTTATCCTTTTACCCCTCCGGCAACCAATCCATTCTGAATAAATCGCTGTAAGCACATAAAGATGATCATGATCGGCAGGGATGAAATCACTGCTGCTGCAGCAAACAAAGTCCAGTGCGCAGCAAACTGATCACTGATAAAGGACTGCAGTCCGAGTGCAAGCGTCATTTTTCCCGGTGTCTGCAAAAAGATTGAGGTAATCACATATTCACTGTATGTTGCAATAAACGAAAACAGGAAGATCACGGCAAGCTGTGGCATTGCAAGCGGGATGATGATCTTATAAAAAACCTGGAATTCATTTGCTCCATCCACCATTGCAGCTTCATCCAATTCCACCGGAAGTCCATCGATATAAGATTTAAGTAACCAGATATTGTAAGCACTTCCACCTGCAAGCACAAGAATGAGTGCAAAGCTGTTGTCCACCAGCCCGAACTTATAAATTAAAATATAGTATCCGGCAACTGCCATGCTGTTTGGAAACACCTGTAATATCAAAAGTGCCATCAGCCCATATTTTCTTCCCACAAACCGCAGTCTTGCAAACGCATACGCTGCAAGTGAAGTAAGCACAAGTTGTATGATTGCTACAATAAAGCAAAACTTCAGGGAATTAAAAACCCAGATTCCAAAATCCGTTTCCCGAAACAGTTCCACATAATGTTCAATGCTGAATTTTTCAGGGAACAATGAGGACAGGAAAAAGCTGTCACCCGCGGAAAAAGAGGACATAACAATCCATATGACCGGAAACAGCACCACGATCATCGTGATCCATATGACCACCCTGCTTCCCCACAGTGTCCGTTGTTCTGAGGCGGATATTTTCTTTTTATTTTTCATTTAATCAACCTCCTTAAATGAGCCGGACAGCCGCATATTAATCAGCGTAAATGTTCCGACAATGATAAAGATCAGCACACTGAACGTTGCAGACAGTTCATACCGGTTCGACCATGTGGTCATCTTATAGGTGGTACTAGCAAGGATATCCGTATAACCCGCAAACTGGTTATCCACTCTCGCCGGTCCACCTTGTGTAATCATGTATATATTTCCAAAATTGTTAAAATTAGCCGCAAACGAAGAAATTACAAGAGGAATGGAAAGTTTCGTCACCATCGGCAATGTAATGCTCTTAAAGCACTGAAATTTTGATGCCCCATCCATTTTAGCCGCCTCATAGTATTCACCAGAAATCGCCTGTAGTCCGCCAAGACAGACATTCATCATATAGGGAAATCCCAGCCACACATTCACGATAATCAGCCCAACCCTTGCCCAGAATGGATTGGTCAGCCACGGTACATTCCAGGCAATACCGATTGTATGCAGTAAATTATTGATTCCACCATACTGCTCATTTAGCAGGCCCTGCCATGCGAGGATTGCAATCGTAGATGGCAATGCCCACGGCACAATCAGTACTGCACGGTAAATTTTTGATTCTTTCATATGCGGATTGTTTAACAAAATGGCAAGAATCAGTCCCATTGCATAGGAACCTGCCGTACTTAACAGCGCAAAACAAATCGTCCACCCAAGTACCGGGAAAAACACATTTTTAATACTTCCGGAAAATACGGTCAGATAATTTTCCAGACCCACAAACGTGTAATCTGTCAGATGATACATGTTGTAATTAGTAAAAGATAAAATCACCGTATAAATAATTGGCAGACATGTCACCAACAGAATCGAGATCAGTGCCGGTGCCAGATAAGTATACCCAAGCGCATTCTTTTTCTTTCTCATGCCATCACTACTTTCCTGAATTCATCAATTCAATCGCTTCTTTCAACTGCGTAACCATATTTTCGGCAGCTTCCTCTGGTGTTTGCTCCCCAGACCACATCGAACGGATATTGTTTGTGTGGATACTCCAGAGCTGTCCCATTTCTGATACGGTCGGCATCGGCTCTCCATCATTGATCTGCTCGACAAATGCCTGTGTGTATGCATTACTCTGGATCTCATCAAGTTTCTGATCTGCCAGTTTTGCCGGTATACGGTCACCCGCCTCATACATGCCAAGTGCACCGTTTTCCATCAGATAGGAAATAAAATCCCATGCTGCATCCTGATTTTTACTGCTGTTGCTCACAAAACTTACCTGTGTACCCACCGGGGTCACAAACGGCTGTCCGTGGAAAGTTGGCATTTTTGCTACAGCAAATTTAGTTCCTGCAGAGGTAAAACCGTCAATATCCCATGGTCCACCAATATAATAAGCACATTTTCCGTTCTGGAAATTACTTCTTGCGATATCGGCTGTCACATCTGCCGTGATCAGTTTATATTTATTGCACAGGTCATTGATAAAGGCATAGGCTTCCACACTGCCCTCATTATCAAGACCGATGTCTGCCGTGTCATATGCCCCATCCTGATATTTAAAAATATAACCTCCGCAGGCTCTCACAAAACCAAGATCGTAGTATATGCTTGTTGCATCAAACTGTACACCTCCGTCTGCGGCTGCCTGATCGACCAGTTCTTCCCATGTTTTTGGAACTTCCGATACAAGATCTGTGTTGTAAAACAGTGCAGTAGTCTCTACGGAAAGTGGTGCTGCATATCGTTTTCCATCTACATAACATGCCTGGATGGCTGCATCGGAAAAATCCTGATCCGCATACAGATCCTGTGGCACTTCTGCAGTAAGATCTGCGTTTACATAATCTGCAAGCTGGTCATTTGGAATCCCCACCACAGCATCCGGTCCGGAAGCACTTTTTACTGCCTGTGCAAACTGCTGGACAGATGGAGACTGGTGAATGACTTCTACCTTTCGTCCGTTCTTTTCTCCCCATTCATCTGCATATTTCTGAATGGTATCCACTTCCACGTTCATGTTCGTCCAAATCACGAGTTTTTCCCCAGAAGCTTCCCTTTTTCCGGTTCCAGTTCCACTTCCACAGCCAGTCAACATTCCCACTGCCATTGTTACAGCCAGCACAGCTGTTATTAATTTTTTCTTCATATGATTGCCCTCCTTTACATTGTTTTCATGTTTATCAGCGCGCTGTTTGCGTTTCCATTTTCGTCAAACAATGCCATATTTGCCATGGCATTTCCTGCTGTCATCTTGTCTTTCATGTACTTGCTGCCACTCTTACTTGCCCACGTACAGTCCGGTATTGGCAACCATGCCGGTTCCCAGTAAAACACGCCGATGCCTCTTTTATTGTTTACACTTCTTACCGTTGCAAACAAATCCCGCAAGAATGCTTCCTGCCCCTGCTGTGTTGCCGGGTATCCAGTGATTTTTTCATGCTCCTTCGAATAAACGATTCCGTTGCAGCCAAATGTTTCCGTAGTATAACCAATCGAAGTCTCTGCAACAAGTACATCTTTGTCATACCGGCTGCTGATATCATTCATATTATCCAGAAGAAGTGAAAGACTTCCGTTCCAGTGCGGATAATACGACATTCCAATAATATCAAAATCCAGCGCATACGATGAAACCTGATCAAACCACTGTCGATACATTTTATTATCCGTTCCGAAATCCAGATGCAATACGATCCTTGCGTCCGGACACTCCTCGCGCACCCCTTTAATCCCTGCCTGCAGAAGATGTGCCATATTTTCGGTCTGTTCGATGTAACCGTCCGGCCACAACAGCCCTTTTGTAATCTCATTTCCAACCTGCACCATAGTCGGCACAAGCTTGTGGTTTTTCAATGCCTTTAACGTATCTACGGTATGCAGATACACCGCCGTTTCCAGTGCCTCTCCGCTTAATTCTTTCCAGGCTTTCGGTTTTACCTGTTTGGCTGGATCTGCCCAGAAATCACTATAATGGAAATCAAGCATAAAATCCATACCGCTTTGTACAGTTCTTTCTGCGATCTCAATGGTGGTCTCCAGATCATTTCCACCTCCCCCGTAAGAATTTCCGTTTTCATCGTAGGGATCCGGCCAAATCCGAATCCTTACGTTATTGGCTCCGCATGTCTTTAAAATTGCAAACAGATCTTCTTTTTTCCCGTTCAGCCGATAGGACGCACCATAATGTTCCAGTTCTTTCACCATGGAAATATCCATACCCTTAATAAATTTCATAACTACTCCTTCACAAGTGTAATATCATCAATGGTTCCCCAGCCGCCCGGTGCTGTTGCCACGTGTGCTCCTACTGTGATTGCTCCGTCCGTTGGCGTAATGCCCGGGATTTCCACCGTATACCAGTTAACATACCCCTGCAATTTGCCATCTGCTTTTACCTCTTCGCCATCCACGAGCGCATAAAAATATACGGTCGGATTTTCATCCCCGGCTGCATCACCCTGAATATGAGCGGTTAGTTTGTAGGTGCCATCCTCAAGTCCACTCACTGTCTGTTTCATGGAAAAATCCACCGGATTGTTTCCTGAATAAAAATGCAGTGACTGTGCACCTGTAAAACAGTCTGTCTCACGATCATAAACATCTAACTCCTCTGTAACATCATTGTTGTTTGTCACCGTCCATCCGGAAAAATCTGGTTCTTCAAAACTTCCGTTGATCAGATAATTTCCGTTTTCATCTGGCGTACCTGTTGTATTTTCCTTCTGTTCTGCGGCAGCAACTTCTGTGCCTCTCTCCTCTTCAATGTTCTCTGTTTCTGTAGCTTTTTGTGTTTCCTCCGCATCAGCATTAATACCAGATGTGTTTCCACATCCTGACAATGCTACTGCCATGCTCGCTACAAGGACTGCATGTAATAACTTCCTTTTCATAAATGTTCCCCCTTTTCCAAAATTAAATCTTTACTAATTTTCAAGTAAATTGTTTACTTATTAAGAATGTATCATCTAAGCCTAATAATGTCAATACTCACAAATACACTTTTCACTATATTGCCAATTTTTATTTTTGTATTTTATGCAATATATACAAAAAAGGCACAAAAAAAGATGTCCGCAATCGAACATCTTTTTTTCAACAACTCTTCCGGAAAACTGGAATTCCATTTACAAACACCAGCTTGGTTACGCGTCCGCCATATAGTACCCTGTTTCGCAACAGATCAAGCGCGGTTTCACAGATACATGGAATATCAATATGAATAGTAGTAAGGGGTGGTGATAAATACTTTGCAATATTCACATCATTGATGCTAAAAACCGCCACCTGCTCCGGAATCTGTATATTGCCTTCATTTAAAGCCTGTAGCACACCCACCGCCAGTGTGTCACTTGCCACACAAAGTGCTGTTGGCAGTATCTCTTTTTTAAGCAGTTCTTTTCCCATGCGGTAGCCATCATCCACCGTAAATCTCTCGGAAATGAAAATGTACTCCTCATTGAGACACCCATAGTATGCAGTGCTCTGTCGAAATGACCACTCCCGGATATCCATGGAAGGTTTTCCGGTGTCAATATTTCTATCACTGCCCCCGATAAATCCAATCCGTTTATGTCCTTTTTCCACAAAGTAATCAACCATCTGTGTCACAAACGAATCCATATTGGGCTTCACGGCATCAAAAAGTTTTTCATCCGGGGATGTGCCGATAAACACGCCCCTTTTGCACCGTTTATACAAAGCATTGATTTCTTTTCTGGTGAGCCATCCAATCGCAATAAAGGCACTTAGATCTTTCGGAACATGATCCATGCCGTCCTTTCGGTCATAGATACTGAGCTGAATATTCATCTTTTTCGCCTGCTTTATTATCTCATCCTTTACCCCGTGGTAAAAGACATCTTCAAGTTCATCCTCGTGGTCAACAAAATACAGCAATGCCACATTTTCGATCTTGGGATAGATTACTCTCTTTTTATATCCGATTTTCTCTGCTGTGGCAAAGATCGCCTCTCTTGTCTCATCACTAACAGAGATTCCCTCATCATAATTGAGTACCCGTGAAACTGCTGAGCTCGAAACCCCTACCATTTCTGCAATTTCTTTAATTGTTGCCATACAATTCCTCCAATGTTTTCATGGATTTCTTTATTGATAAATTCTGTTATAATTATTTTACATAAATATTTTACTTTGTCAAACAAAGTTTTGCACATAAAAAAGGCATACATTCCTCAAAGGATCATGTATGCCTTTACAAACCGTTACCCAGTCTTATTTCGTAGAAACCGTAGAAGCAACAAATTCCAGATTTCCCTCCATCTCAACCTTACCATAGCCATACGGAAGAATAAAATGATCTCCCTTCTTCACGCTGGTATGGTTTAAGAGTCCGTTTCCTTCTACCACGCTGACGATCAGGAACGGATATTCCTGCTCAAATTCAGCCTGACCTTCGACTTTCATGTGGAATACCTGATAGTACTTGCACTCGATCAGCTTCTGCAGTTTGTTTGCCTCTGCCTCACCGGTCTTTATCATGCACTCAGAAAGCGGTGCTGCCGGAACTTTGATGACATCGAGACTCTGCTGAATGTGAAGCTGACGCGGCTTCCCATTGGAAAGGCGGTCATAATCATAAACACGGTACGTAATATCACTATTCTGCTGGGTTTCAAGGATGGTGATACCACCTTTGATCGCATGCACGGTACCCGGATCAATCTGAATAAAGTCACCTTTCTTTACCGGAACTTCGCGGATCAGCTCACTCCAGCGTCCGTTATGCACCATATCCTCAAGTTCTTTGTGTGTCTTTGCATTGTGTCCGATAACAAGCTTGGAATCCGCCTCACAGTCAAGGATATACCAGCACTCCATCTTGCCAAGAGAACCGTTTTCATGCTCTGCAGCATAGGTATCATCCGGATGTACCTGAATACTTAAATCCGCCTTTGCATCAATAATCTTGATCAGCAGCGGGAATACCTTCCCCTGTGTATTTCCAAAGAGTTCTTTATGTTCCTCCCACAGATCGGATAATTTCTTTCCCTTATACGCACCGTCTGCAATCGTACAGGTTCCGTTTGGATGTGCTGCGATTCCCCAGCATTCTCCGATGTCATCGCCCTCGATGGAATATCCATACTCTTCACGAAGCTTTGTACCACCCCAGATATTGTGGGTAAATACCGGCTCCATAAAGAGGATCTGCTTATACGGCTGGTTACAACTTAAATTTTCTCCATTCATTCTCATCACCTCTCTGTACCAGTATGCGGAATCTTTTGCAATCCTGCGCTGGGTTGTGTAGTCTACATAAACAAGTCCAAAACGTTCTTTGTAACCTTCTGCCCACTCGAAGTTATCCAGAAATGTCCAGAGGAAATATCCGATAACCGGCATTCCCTCGTTAATCGCACGCTGTACCGCTCCAAGATATGCATCCAGAAACGTAATCCTCTCTCTGTCGTGCACCTGTCCGTCTGCGGAAATATTGTCAAGATCCGACATCCCGTTTTCCGTAATATAAAGCGGCAGTCTGTAACGCTCGGTAAGGAAACGGATGCCATAGTAAAGTGCCTCCGGTGTCACCGGCCAGCCGGTTCCTGTCTTTGCTGTGCCCGGTGCACGGTCCACATACTCCGGGTCTCCATCCGCTCCACAGCGGATCATGTAACCGTTGTAAATATTCTGTCCCACGAAATCAAGTGGCTGATGAATCAGCTGCATGTCTTCTTCGGTAATCTCCGGAAGATAGTCTGCAAACTTCTCCAGCCCCTCTTTCGGATACTCTCCTAAAAATACCGGATCGGAAAACCATGCAACATTCCAGGTCCAGTTATCCATCGGATTTTCAAATCCAAAGTACACTTTCTTTGCTGCTGCGATATCATCGGCACTCTCTGTCGCCGGATATGCAACGCCACAAGTCGGAGCATATCCAACCCGTATCTTCTGTTTTGCATATTTGCGCAGATTGATGACTGCCTGACCATGTGCTTTCATCAGATTGTGTGCCATCTGAAAAGTCTCCGGAATGGAATATTTCATTCCCGGTGCATGTACCCCATTTAAGTGTCCCAGTCCAATCGCACACTGCGGCTCATTGATCGTGATAAAATCACTGCACAGATCGGAGAAATTTTCAGCAACAACTTTTGCATATTCACCAAACCACTGTACCACCTCATCGTTCAGCCAGCCGCCTTTTTTAAACAGCTCATACGGAAATTCCCAGTGAAACAGCGTAATAAACGGACGAATTCCATTTTCTTTCATGCAAAGAATCATATCACGATACATCTGCACAGCTTTCTCGTTGACCTTCCCGGTTCCCTCCGGAAGAATCCGCGACCAGCTGATGGAAAATCGATAGTTTTTAATGCCAAGCATACGCATCAGTGCAAAATCTTCCCGGTACCGATGCATATGATCGCAGCAAACCTCTGCGGTCTGGTGTTCATATACTCTGCCCGAGCGTGCAAACTCATCCCAGATATTTTTTCCCCTGCCATCTTTTGCGTCGGTTCCTTCTACCTGATAGGCACTGCTTGCCACCCCCCAGACAAAATCTTTTGGAAACATTCCATTCCTCCTTTTATTTTTCCGATGTGATTACAGAAATCAGCTCAAATGCGGCTGGCATTGTCTCATCCCCAGAGATCAAACGCACTTCCACCGTATGAGTACCGTTTGCACCGTGTACCATAACCGGAGTGAGTGTCAGGGAATCGCCCCAGTCCTCATCAAAATTTGCATCCAGTGTCACCGCATGTGCCTCATCGTGATCAACGATGGCAAGCGCCACCGGTGCCGGCTGCGTCACACAGCGCTTAAACTGCACGGCAATCTCACTTCCCTGTACCGTAAATGTAAGAGATGAGCCCTTTTCTTTTGCCGCCCAGCCGTTCTTAAAACAGTCTTTGACTTCTTCCTGTACTCTGGTATCTTTGACAAAGCCGTAATTTTCAGGCTCATAGTTACGATTATCCAACCGAACTGCTTTCTCATAGCAATTCTGTGTCAGCGGTGCAGGAAACTCCGGCTCTTCATCATCCGTCTGTGCCATGCGGATTTTATCCAAAGCATAGGTAATCACAGATGCAACCAGCTCATGCCCTTTGTCGTTTGGATGCAGATCATCCTCTGTAATCTCGCGGTTTGGAATCCGCCCCGCAACGACCTCCGGATAAATACTGCTCTGCATGCTGACCGCCGGAAGCTGATAATGTCTGGCTATCTGACCGTGCATGATCTGCGCATTTCCACCGTTATTATAATAAACATTGTGCACCAGCATCACAGCAGGTTCGTTTTCATCCTGCCATACACGGCGTACCAGTCCTTCATATGTCTCACGGAAAAATTCCGTCGATTCATCATTGACCGAAAATTCAATGATAACAAAATCCGGTTTATGGGAAAGCAGATCGGACTCGGCACGGGCCGTCCCGAAATGTGATGTTGTTCCACCGATTCCTGCATTGATATAATGAAATTTTGCCTGCGGAAATGTTTTCTCCCACCACTGAAATACGCGGTAAGCATAACACAGCTCCGGTGCGGATGCAAGACATCCCTGCGTGATCGAACCACCAAGGAAACCAATGTTTAATGTTTCCCCGGCCTCTGCCCTTGCCATTAATTTTTTCATCCGGTACAGATTGCCCGGATTGGAAATACCTCTTTCATATTCAATCTGCATTGTTATACTCCTTATATAATGTAATCAATTTTTTTAAAAATTGATTACATATCCCAAATCTCCTCTCCGAGGCTTTCGATGAATGTGGTAAGTTCCTTACTCATCTGTTCTGCCTCCGGAATACGGATATGTCCCGGTGTTCCTTTTCCGTTCTGTGAATACAGGAAATGGTGTACCCGCGGACTGTTTACTGTTTTGCACACTTCCTCAATGGAAATGTCCCAGTTTTCGTTATGTTCCAATATTGTGGTTGTCAATATAAAGGTTGCCTTCGGATATACTTCCATAAGATGCTCTAAAAATCTGCGGTAATGCTGCCGCCAGTTTTCGGAACGTGCACTGTTATAATCTTCTGCCATATAATCATCCGGGTGGTTATCATTCTGCCCGAATGCAAAAATCACAACATCTGGTGTATAACGTGAAAAATCCCATGGTTTTACTTCACTGAGTTCCGGCTGGTATTCTATTTTATCATAACAGGATTCTATTCCCAGATAATCCGGCTCCATAAACCAGCCGGTTTTGTCAAGAAGGGCGATACCACCCTGTGATGTGTCATGCAACTGTGCATGCAGATTCCGCGCGGTCATCCACGCATAAGAATACCAACTGTTTGAATATTCCCCATCGTGTTCCGGGTCCGGTTTTCCTGCATAATCTACGGCCTCAGATACTTCGCCGCAGGAAACACTGTCTCCGAAAACTTCGATTTTACGGGACGGAAGCGGTGCCGGAGTAAGTACCTTAGCATCGCTTCCCAATTCAAATCCCAGTAAAGTGACGATATGGCAGGAGTCCATTCTTTTAAACAAAGTGAGGGTATGCTCTGTATGTTCAAGATCCCTGGCAATCACATACGTTTCTGCCCCCGGATCCGAGGTGAGTAAGAACTGCCCCTGCTTCCCGTCCAATATATATCCCATCCGGCTCGACCAGTATGCACGTTTGTTTTCCAGTGTCACAGAGATCTGCGTCCCGGTAAAACGAATCTGTACAAAACTTGCCGCATAGACAAGTACAGGTGCTTTTGGATTATCAAAATCAATTCTTCCACAATATTGTAATCTCTTGTCGTCCGGTGAAATATGCATAGCTATCTCCTTCCGATTTCTGTATCTGCAGATGTTACAACACTGTTTGTTTTTATATAATCTACAATCTCATCCAGTTTTGTAAATGCCAGGCCAACGTAACTGTCTGCTGCACCATAATAGATCGCGATCTTTCCGGATGCACTGTCGTGAATGGTTGCACATGGGAAGCATACGTTCGGAACGAAACCTCTCTCCTCATACCACTCTTCCGGAGTCAGAAGGAAATTCTCACAGCGATACTTCACGATGGAAGGATTATCAATGTCAAGGATTGCCCCACCGATGGAGTAAACATATCCGTTACATGTACCGGATACCCCATGATAGAATAAGAGCCATCCTTCGGAAGTCTCGATTGGAGCAGCACCACCGCCGATCTTTAAGGACTCCCACCATTCGCTTCCTTTGCCCATGACATGTCTGTGTTTGCCCCAGTATACCAGATCCGGGCTTTCACTTAAGAAAATGTCACCAAACGGTGTATGACCACTGTCTGAAGGACGGGAAAGCATCATGAAGTTTCCATTGATCTTTCTAGGGAACAGCACGGCATTGCGGTTGAATGGGAGGAACGGATTCTCAATCCGTGTAAACGTCTTGAAATCTGTTGTTTTTGCCATGCCGATTGCTGCTCCGTAGAAATCCTGACACCAGATGATATAATAGGTGTCTTCTACTTTTACAAGTCTTGGATCGTATGCATAGATTGGCATAAACGGCTCGCCGTTTTCATCCACAAACGGAATCTTGTTTTCTTCAAAATCCCAGTGGATGGCATCTTTGCTGTGTCCAAGATAAATATATGGAATACCATTGGTCTGCTCTCCACGGAACACACCGATGAAAGCATCACCATATGGCATAACCGCACTGTTAAAAATTCTTGCAACACCCTTTAACGGATTTCTTCCGATAATCGGGTTTTCACTGTATCTCCAGATCGGGGCTCCGTTCTGAGGTCCTTGTGGTCTCTCCTGCCATGGTACATTTGGTACCGGAGCTGTCAGCATCTTTACTTCACTCATAATCAACTCTCCTCTTATTTATGATTTTTTAAATACTCTAAGTTCTTCTTAATCAGGTCGCATCTCTGCTGTACACACAGTACACTTCTTCCCGGATCCTGTGGTGTATTAAATACATAATCAATCAGACGGTCAATCGTTGTAGTCGCCACATGCATTCTTGTATCAGAAGAAGCATAGTAAATAAATACTTCGTTCTTATCGTTTACGATTGCACCGTTGGTAAATACAACATTGGATACATCTCCGACACGCTCCTCACCTCTTGGTCCGATTAACAGTCCGGATGGCTCTGCAATTACCTTAGACGGATCGTTTAAATCCGTGGCAAATGCATAGATCACATAGCGCAGACCTGCTGCAGTATTTCTTACACCGTGTGCAATGTGAATCCAGCCGCGGTCAGTCTTGATCGGAGTAGCACCTGCACCGTTCTTTGCCTCGGTAATGGTATGGTACTTACGGATGCTGGTCATCTTCTCTTCGTCAATGACTGCATGTGTGATGTCCTCGCAAAGACCGAATCCAATACCGCTTCCGCTTCCGGTATCAATGAAGTCATCCATCGGACGGGTATAGAATGCATACTTTCCATCCACAAATTCCGGATGCAGCACGACATTTCTCTGCTGCGGGGAACGAAGGGTCTTTAAGTTTTCCAGACGCTCCCAGTGCTTTAAATCTTTTGTGCGGACAATTCCTGCTGCTGCAACGGCTGCAGACAAATCGTTCACGCTGGTATCTTTGCTCTCGGAACAGAATACTCCGTAAATGTATCCGTCCTCATGCTGTGTCAGTCTCATATCATAGACGTTTGTCTCCTCCGGACATACATCATCCAGAAGGATCGGGTAATCCCAGAAACGGAAATTATCAATTCCGTTATCACTCTCTGCCACGCCGAAGAAGGACTTTCTGTCATTTCCCTCAATACGGGCAACCAGATAATACTTTCCGTTTAAATAAATTGCTCCGGAATTCATGACTGCATTGATTCCGAGACGTTCCATAAAGAATGGATTGGTCTCCTCGTTTAAGTCATATCTCCAGGTGAGCGGAATCATATCTCTTGTAAGAACGGGATTCACATAACGGTCAAATACACCATTATAAAAGTCACTTTTTTCATTTTTACGTGAAAGCAGCTTTTCCTGCTTTGCCAATTCTACATAATATCTTTCATGCATTGTTTAAAGTCTCCTTATTACTTCCATACACATTCTTCCGTTATGATACGGACATTTCCAAGGTTCTACGATTGGACGGTCCGCAATCGGACTGCCGTCCGGATGTACTTCCCAGAACCACTCGGAACCGGTTCTCTTATCAATGACGTGTTCTTTGATAAATTCCCATTCAGCCTCCGATGCCTCCAGAAACTTCGTTTTCTGCGGATGCTTCTGGTATTCATTCAGGAATCCGATCACAGTCTCTGCCTGTACCCACCAGATCCGGTGGTCATTCACTTCCCCTTTGCAGCATTCATTTGCCAGAGAATGACCGTCAAACGCAACCTCGTAGACATTTTCTGCAAGAGTCTCGGTAATCGGTGACATTTTTTCTTTGTAATGATCATCCCCAAGCACTTCCACACCGCGGTCCATCAGCCATGCTGTCTCAATATCATGACCATAAGAATACAGATCAATGATGGTGTTGTAGTTCTTGTCAAAGAATACTTCCTGTCTCTTAAGTTTCGGATTGTATACCTTATCTGCAAATACATCCATAATCCACTTTAACCGCTCCCCCACCTCTTCATCATGGGAAACCCGGTAAAACTCGGTATAAGCCTCAAACACATGAAGCAGTGTGTTCATGGTTTTTTCGGCAAGCACACCATTTTCCGATAGCTTCTCATTGGATTCCGGCTGGAAGTCTTTGGTAAATGCTTCCAGATATCCAACCTCATCCGTACATTTGCTTTCAATAAGAAGCTGCAGTTCTTTGGCAAGCTTTAATGCTTCTTCATCCCCGGATGCATCGTAATAGGAAGAAAGAGCATAGATGCAGAATGCCTGATTGTAGGTATGCTTTGTTGTGTCAAGTGGCTTTCCGTCATAAGTCATGGACCAGAAGATTCCACCATTTTCTTTGTCGATGCAGTGATCACGCAGGAACTCATAACCGTGTCTTGCCTCGTCCAGCAAGGTTTCATCTTTCAGCAGTATGTAGGCATTCGCAAAAAACCAGGTGATTCTGCTGTTTAAAATACATCCCTTTTCTGCTGTTTTGTCTACGTTTAAATTGTAGTCCATATATCCATAATATCCACCGTAAGTATCGTCCCTTAATGCTTTCCAGAAAGGAATGATATTTTCCGTCAAATGCTTTGTGACTTCTTCTTTCATCATGCTCTTATTCATCCCGATACCTCTTATTTTCCAAAATCATTAACCCTTTACCGCACCTGCTGTAATTCCACTGTAAATCTGTTTCTGGCAGCAGACAAATACGATCAGCGCCGGAAGCAGGGAGATAATAACACCTGCACAGATCAGATTGTACTTGCTTCCCATTGGTCCTACGAATGTGTAGAGGGAAAGTGCCATGGTACGGATCTCTTTTCTCATCAGGTAAAGGTTTGCTGCGTAGTATTCGTTGTACACACCAACACCCTTTAAAATACAGGATGTAACGATTGCCGGTTTTAACAGTGGAAGCATAATCTTCCAGTAAATCTGCCAGTAATTTGCGCCATCGATAATTGCCGACTCATCCAGTGAAAGCGGAATATTTTCCATAAACTGAATGAAAATATACATGGAAATAACATCGGTACCACAGCTCATAATGATATAACCGCCCAGACTGTTTACAAGATGTAAATCTGACATAATCTGGTATACGGTAACCTGCATTGCTACTGCCGGAAGCAGTGCGGCAATTGTATAAAGGTTACGGATAAACCCATTGCCCGGGAACTTGAAACGGTTCAATACGTAAGCAAGCTGGGAACCTACAATAACGGATACGGTAAGCACAACCACCATAACTATGACAGAGTTTAAAAATGCACGTCCCATATTTGCTGTCTTAAATGCATTTACAAAGTTGTCAAAATTCAGCCAGCTTCCCGGGAATGCCATAACATTGGTATTCTGGTACTCGGCATCTGTCTTAAATGCCGTTGTGATACAAGAAACAATCGGAATGATTGCACAGAATCCGAAAAAGATCAGCGATGCATATTCCACAATAATCCAAATAATGCTTCCTACGGAATAATGTTTCATGTTTTTACGTTTTACTGCTGCTGCTGTACTACTCATTATTTCGCCGCTCCTTTCTTCATTTTCTCCTGTTTTTTGATCTGCTTAATCACCTGTTTTTCCGCCTTCAGCCGGGCTTTCTTTGCCTTATAGGATTCATCCTCCGACGCGGCATCCCTGAACACATATTTAAAGAACACATTCTGTAAGATCGTACAGATAAAGATGATCATCAGCAGAACAACAGACATTGCCGATGCCAGACCTACTTTCTGGCTGGTATGTGCGATCTTGTTCATAATTACGAAATACGTTCCTGTTCCGTTTGCACCGGTGGTGATTACGAAAGGTGCCTCAAACGCACTTAAGGAACCGGTGATGGAAAGGATAACATTTAATGTAATAATTGTCTTGATACTCGGGAGAATAATGTGTTTAAACTGCTCCCATTTATTTGCACCATCCAGGGACGCTGCTTCGTAGAGTTCGCTATCCACAGACATCATGGCACCAATAAACAGTACCATATTCTGTCCGGTATACCGCCATACGGAAGTCGCCGTCAGGGACCAGTTGTTTACACTCTGATCCTTTAACCAGTATGGAAGATTTTCTAATTGAAACCCACACCACTGCAGGATTGTATCAAATACGAATCCTCTGGTGAAGAAGAATTTAAAGATAAAACCAATGGCAATACCACTGATGAGGTAAGGGAAAAACATCAGCCCTTTGAAAAGATTTCCACCCTTTACCTTAAAGCTTAAAATTGTTGCAAGATACAGTGCAAGCACAAGCTGGATCAATGCACCGACCATATAGAATAAACTAAGTTTCAACGCCCCGAAACAATCTTTTCTTCTGAATACATCAAGATAGTTGTCCCATCCGACAAATTCGCGCCTGTCTATTGGCGTTGTATATTTCATCTTATAAAAACTAAATTTGATCATTTCCGCAAATGGAAAATAAGTGAATAAAAAGAGTAAGAGCAATGGGATAATCATAAAACCGATACAGATAAATACCTGCTGGCCGGCTCTGCTCTTTGCCCATTTTTTTAAATTAAATGATTTTGATTTCATACTACGTTCCTCCCATATGAAACAGGCAATCATGCCACCGGGCCGAAAACAGTTTTTCGGCCCGGCAACTGGATGATGTACCTTTATGCAGCGTGGAACTACTCTGTAATTTCTACGCCCTCAGATTCCTGAGCATCTGTCCATTTCTGGTTCCACTCGTTCATAATATCATCAAAGCTCTCATCGCCATTTGCTGCATGCTCAATGATTGCCTGAATCTTATCATTACCGCCGTTGTTAATGTTCAGTTCTGAATCAGCATTTAATGCATTTAAAAGATCCTCTTCGCCTTCTACAGCCGGTTCATCCTCAAGGAATGTCACACCAGAGAAATCAAGCTTTGTATCAGAAGATGACTTTGCAACCGGAAGTCCATCCTCGTTGTAAGAAAATCCAGACTTTTCAGTCATCCACTTAACAAAGATTAAAGCTGCCTGCTTCTCATCATCAGAAGCGTTTACGTTGATACCATAAGAGTAATCTGCTCCGGCTGATGCATACTGCTCACCGTTTACAGAAATCGGGAATGGCATATATCCGATGTCATCTGCGTTCTCACCGGCTGCTTCCATCTGTGGGTAAGCCCATGATCCAAGTACCATACATCCGATCTGTCCGTTGTTTAACATGCTCTTAGAGCCTTCCCAGTCAGTTGTAGAATAGTCATCCTCGGTAAGTCCGCCAGCAACTGCATCGTAAAGGATCTTGTATACTGCATATGGATGTGTGCCATCGCCATAATCCTTGAATGGATCCTTTGTATGAAGAAGTTTCTGGTTGAAATATGTATTGTCACCAGTTGCATTGTTTCCGATATAAGCATCCCATGCACCCATTGTCCAGCCTGCTGCATAGTTTGTGTAAAGCGGAATTGCATCCGTCTTGTCCTTGATCTTCTTTAATGCATCAATGAACTCGTCCGGAGTCTTTGGAACATCGGTCACACCGGCATCCTCAAACACTTTCTTGTTGTAAACGATACCCTGTGTCGTTGCTGTGGAAGGAACACCGTATACATCATTTCCATAGAGCCATGTGTTTGCGTAGTTGATCTGCTGGCTCATCTCATCAAGTGTACCGTATGACATATAATATGTACTGAGGTCTGCCTTATCTACTGCCGGAATCATGGTAATGGTTTCGTACTGTCCGGACTGTAAATGTGTCAGTGCATCATCGGCATAGTTTGTATCTGTAGTGATTTCAACCTTGATATTCGGATACTCTTTGTTGAAGTCTTCCAGATAAGATTTCCAGTTCTTTCCGCCGTAATCATCGGTATCCATATCTGTTCTGTGGTTGAACATTGTAATTGTTGCGCTTAAGTCTTTTCCTGTTTCTCCCAATACAATGTCTGAATAGCTTACAAGACCATCTGATGAAGCGCTGTCTGCCTTCTGTGTTCCGTCAGCAGAGTCACTTCCCTTAGAACCGCATCCTGCGAATAATGTTGCGGTCATTGCAGCTACAAGACCAAGTGCCATAAACTTTTTAAATTTCATGTTGTTCTCCTCCTTAAACATGTGAATTATTAAGTTAATTTAAGTATACATTTTTTGTTAATTTAATCATCACTCTTTATTGCTTTTAATCATATCATATTGCGTTTTCAAACACATTCCCTATAATGCACAATTTTACATTTACTTTTTTGTGCATTATGCCTATATATTTTTGTCCAAAAAGTAATTTTAAGTTATATTTCATTTTAAATTATTGCTTTTTACCTTTCATCCAATTATACTTAATTAAAAACTGGTTATGATTGAAAGAGGATGATTTTATGGAACAATTACAGCATCATGGGATTACAGGAACGGTGCCAAAGCATGTATTATCTGACAACATGAAAAACTTTACGGCTTTTCCGCTGTCCGCACCAGCGGATGACGGCTTTATTCATCTGCTCGGAAAAGGCATCTGTTCCTTTCCGAACAATTGTTCCATGACATTCCGTATCAACGCGCCTTATCATTTTTTCTATGTATATGAAGGCACTCTTTCTGTAACGGATGAACATCATACGTGTCGGCTGGCAGACCGGCACGCAGCACTTCTTCCGATTTCCGGTCCCCTCACGATCGAAATCTTAAAAGGTCGCTGCCACTATTTCCATATGTATATTTCCGGTCTCGCCCTCCTGCAGTTTCACACACTGCTCCCATCACCTCTTGCCTATCCGACAGAGAGTTCTTCTATGTTTACTCTGTTCCATACGATGGAGCATTTACAGAATCTGCAGAAAGACACTTTTAATGATCCTCTGTCCGTCTGCCGGATCTCCATGTGGATCACCAATATTCTTACGGAAATGGCTGTCTATTCCGGTCATCCTGCCACACGCCGGGATACGATCCCGGATTATCTGTGGGAAATTCATCATTTATTTGACACACAATACGGAGAAAATTATTCACTGGACGAACTGGAAAATACGTATTCCGTCAGCAAATACCGGATCTGCCGCGAGTTTTCTAAATACTATGGGGCTTCTCCTGTCCAGTACTTAAACCATAAGCGGATTGAAGAGGCTAAAAAACTGCTTCTGACTACCAACGACACCATACACGAAATCGGAAGCAAGGTAGGAATTCATAATACCAATCATTTTATCAATCTGTTTAAACGGGAAACCGGGGCAACCCCACTTGCATTTAAGCAGGATGCCCCGGTTTCTATATCCGAGCTACACTATCTTTAAATACCACATGTCCATCTACAATGAACACACCGGCTGTATAGTTTTCATTTGCAATTTTGCGGACAATCTTGTGAATGGCTCTGCGTGCCATCTCCGATATATCCACCTCATATGTCGTAATTCCGATATCGCACAGCCCCGGATAAAGAAAATTATCAAATCCCACAACGGAAACATCTTCCGGAACCCGGTAGCCTTCATTTTCAAGTTTCCGGATCAGATACGAAGCTGCAAGATCGCAGTTACAGACAAATGCCGTCGGCATATCTTTCGGAAATTTATAATATTTTTCCAGATCCATCCGCCCGGTTTTGGTATCCCGGTCATCCATTACATAATCTTTTGGCACATCCATGCCGTGTTCCATCATTGATTTCAGATAACCAAGGTAACGGTCTGTAATACTGTTCGTCATACCAACGGTTCCCACATAGGCAATTTTTTTATGCCCCATGGAAAACAGATAATTGGTCAGCGCATAGGTTCCATAAAAACTGTTGGAAATCACGGTGTCAAGACCAACGGCATCGTTATAAAAATCCAGACAGACCACTGGCACGCCGCCCTCTTTTTCAATCTGTTCAATGTACGGCTTTGTCATATCTCCGAGAATAATCAGACCATCCACCTTTTTTTCCTGAAGCAGAAGCGGCATCTGGTTTTCCAGCACACTCTCCCTTGAAATACTTTCGAGCAGCGTAAAACACCCACGGGAAACTGCCTTCTTGTTTACTTCCTGATACATTTTCCAATAAAAGGAATCGTATTTGTCCAGATATACTTCCTGTATCAGGACTCCGATATTATATTGTTTTTCCGCAGACTGCCGTTTCGTCTCTGAAGGACTGCGGTATCCAAGTTCTTCTGCAAGATTCTTTATTTTCTCCCGCATTTCCTCGCTGACACCTTTTTGTCCGGACAAAGCTTTTGAAACAGTTACGGTGCTGACACCAACCTGTTCCGCAATATCTGCAAGTTTTACTGCTTTTGCCATAATTCCCTCGATATTTTTATACTCATTCATTTATGCAGCCACATAAACCGGCTAATTTAAGTTAATTTTACATTCTTTTTTTTCTTCTGTCAATTAATCTGCCACAAAATGGTACAGATAACTTCGGTAATCCCCCTGCTCAGAAGGAACCAGCATACCGGCATTCATAAGCAGATCTCCACCGTATACGCATTCGTTCTCCATCTCACCTTCCAGACGATAATCCAGATTCGGATTCAGTCCCTGCAGGCGTACTTTTAAACTGTGGTAATTCGGGCGTGCGTGTACGGTCACGAAAGTAACCAGTGCCTCTTTTTTATCTTTGGATACTACCATATAACAATCGTAGAAATGATTTTCCCGGTAAGAAGCGATACGGTAATAATCCCCCTCCCTTACCAGATCGTTATACTTGTGATACATAGCTGTCTGCTGTGGAATCTGTTCCTGCTCTTCCTTTGCAATCTTTGTGATATCCAACTCATAACCAAAGGTTCCTGCCAGGGCAACTTCCCCTCTTGTCTTAAACGGGGTATTTCTGCCCACGGTATGATTCGGGCAGTCCGAAACGTGTGCTCCCATTGCGGACAGTGGATAAATCAGTGCCGTACCTTCCTGAATGCCAAGTCTCTCGATTGCATCCGTATCATCCGAGCACCAGATCTGTGGGCTGTAATAAAGCATACCCGGATCAAAACGTGCTCCACCACCGGAACAGTTCTCCAGAAGAAGATCCGGGAAATCACGGGTCAGGCGTTCCTGCATCTCATACACACCAAGCACATAACGGTGGCTTAACTCCCCCTGGCGGTCTGCCGGAAGCGCAAGGCTTCCCAGATCGGTAAGCTGACGGTTCATATCCCACTTCACATATTCGATATTGGCACTGCTTAAAATTGCACGGATCTTTTCATAGATGCAGTCCCTCACATCTTTTCTGCTGAAATCAAGGACATACTGATTTCTCGAAAGCGTTCCGGTGCGTCCTTTCACAGCAATTGCCCAGTCTGGATGCTCTTTGTACAATTCCGAATCCGGGGAAATCATTTCCGGTTCCATCCAGATACCGAATTTCATGCCAAGCTTATTCACTTCATCTACCAGATAGTTCAATCCGCCCGGCAGTTTCTTTTCATTCACAAACCAGTCCCCAAGACTTGTACTGTCATCATTGCGGTGTCCAAACCAGCCATCATCCATAACCAGCATTTCAATTCCGTACTGAGAGGCAAGTTTTGCAATATCTAAAAGTTTTTCGGTATTGAAATCAAAGTAGGTTGCTTCCCAGTTGTTGATCAGAATCGGGCGTTTCTGATTGCGGTATTTGCTACGGATTAAATGATTCCGATAGAAGTCGTGGAAATTACGGGTCATTTTTCCAAGTCCCTCTGCGGAAAATGTAAGGACAGCTTCCGGTGTATAAAATGATTCTTCACTTTCCAGTTTCCAGGAAAAATCTGCCGGATGAATTCCCATGACTGCACGGATACTGTCAAACTGGCTTTTTTCCAGCTGTGCGATAAAATTGCCGGAATAAATAAAATGCATGGCATACACTTCACCGGATGTCTGTGTCGTGGAAGATTTCATCCATGCCATAAATGGGTGTTCCTGATGGGAGGACTCCCCACGGATACTTCCCACACTGGTCTTTCCATATCCCAGCGGACGGCGGTCCATCTGGCGTTCTCTTGCCCATGAACCGTGAAGTGTCAGCATCTCGTAGGCATCATCATCCATATCCAGGCATGCCGAATATGCTTTTGTGAGGTAAACTGCCTCTTTGCTCTGATTGCTGATGCGCACGCTTCTGGTAATCATATCGTTTTCTTCAAACACGGTATAATACAGATCCACATCCAGCTGCAACACTTCATCCCTGCAGTGAAGAATCAGTGTCTGTGCGGTATGCTCCCTGTCAAATGCGGACGGAAGTCCCGGAAGCTGCGGTTTCTGATCTGTAATTTCATAGGAAACATACGTCGGCATAACCGCATGCTGACCTGCCTGTGTTCGCACAGCAATGCTGCTTTCCCGATAATCTCCCACTCCGTTTCCGGAATACTCCGATGGAAACGTATCATAAAAAGAACAGCGCTCTCTTTCATTCTCCGATGGAACAAACGGTGCCTCTCCGGTACGGAGCAGGTAGCGCAGATCCTGTCCGCGCACACGCTTGCCGTAATATACATGACCTACAAAGGTCCGGTGGTCTGCAAGACCTATGATATAGCTGGTATTCGCTGTCTCCAGACAAAACAGATCCAGATTTTCATCAAATACGATACTCATGTTAATCCTCCAGTATGTTTTCTTCTATAAATTTCACTGCCAGATCCTTATTTTTTAAGCCTGCTGCCAGACCTACCACACAGGTATCCGGATACCAGCCGGTTTTTTCCACCCACGCATTGCCTTTTAGTTTTATGCCAATCGGATATTTTTTTCCTGTCTCCGTACTTTTCACATACACAATATCATCTTTGTATTTTTCCAGTACATCTTCTGAAAAACATTCCCGTATATCCGTAAAATAATCGAATTCTCCCAGTGAATAAAAGAAATCATAATCGGAAAAAAACACATCCACGGACTGTGTCATAAAGCAGCTCTGAATCATCTGAATGCTCGCTGCGGATGCCCCGTCGTTCTCATTTGCCGAGGCTCCCAGATTACTGCTGACAAGCACTTCGCTTTTATCCGGATCCAGTCCGTTTTCTTTTAGGAAATCATTATAATAACCGGAATCCCCAGCCGGATTGTCCGCCGACTGTATGGCATTTACTGCCATAATTTCCAGTGCGGTATCTTTTTGCGTAACATAATGGATGATCAGAAAACTGATGGTTCCTATAATGGCAAGTGCGACAATGGTCTGCAATCCATAGTAATGAACCAGATACCATATTTTATCTTTTCCATGCAGTTCCTTTAACTTTTCTCTTTCTGTCTTCGGCTCCTCTTTTTTATAGAGGATGCTGTCTTCTCCTGCTTTGGAAAAATCCGGTTTTATATTCTTCTGATCATCCATAAATTTTATTCTCCTGCGTATGTAAGCATTGCGTTGCGCAACTCATCCAGTTTCTTTTCGGAATCTTTGATGTCCGTTCCTACAACGCCAAAATAGAATTTGATCTTTGGCTCTGTTCCAGATGGACGTACGCAGCACCATGCATTGTTGCTCAGTTCATAATAAAGAACGTTACTCTCCGGAAGTCCGGTTGGTGTAACTTCTCCGCCTGTCATATCTGTTCTTGTATCTTTCTTGTAATCACGAAGTGCTAAAACATCCCATGCCCCGATCTTTTTCGGCGGATTGTTCCGCATCTCGTTCATCATGCTCTGAATCTTTTCTGCTCCGTCCATACCCTTTAAGGTCATAGTCTCAAGACCTTCTTTGTAATAACCGTAAGTCTCATACAGGGAAACCATGGCATCCCAGAGGGTGATTCCGTTGGATTTGCACCATGCTGCCACTTCGCAGAGCATCATGACTGCCACACAGGCATCCTTATCTCTTGCATAAGTACCTGCCAGACATCCGTAGCTTTCTTCCAGTCCAAAGACGTACTCATAACTGTTCTGCTGCTCAAAAAATTTGATCTGCTCACCGATATACTTAAATCCGGTCAGTACCTCGATCAGTTTTACTCCGTAAGCTTTTGCGATTGCCTTTGCCATGTCGGTGGTTACGATAGTCTCAACCAGTGCACCGTTTGCCGGGAGTGTTCCGTTTGCTTTTTTCTCACGCAGAATGTACTCTGCAATCAGCATACCGGACATATTTCCAGTGAAACTTACATACTCTCCTGTCTTGGTATCCTTTGCATAAACACCCAGACGATCGGCATCCGGATCGGTTGCCAGAACGATATCCGCATCTACTTCTTTTGCCAGTTTCAATGCAAGCTCAAATGCCTTTGGCGACTCTGGATTCGGATAGGAAACGGTCGGGAAATTTCCATCCGGAAGTTCCTGCTCTTTTACTACATAGACATTTTCAAATCCCAGTTCTTTTAATACACGGCGTACCGGGAGATTTCCTGTTCCATGTAACGGAGTGTAAACAATCTTGATATCTTTTGCCATCGCTTTGATGATTTCCGGGTGGATCGACTGTTTTTTGAGTTCTTCCATATAACGGTCATCCATTTCTTTTCCGATGGTATGATAAAGTCCTGCAGCTTCGGCCTCAGATTTCATCATAGTCTTCACCTGTGAAAAATCAGTGACTTTTGCCACTTCTGCAAGAATATTTTTATCGTGTGGCGGAGTAATCTGTGCGCCATCCTCCCAGTATACTTTGTATCCGTTGTACTCACGCGGATTATGGCTTGCCGTAATCACGATACCTGCAATACATCCAAGTTCACGAACGGAAAATGACAGTTCCGGTGTCGGACGCAGGGATTCAAAACGATAAGTCTTAATCCCGTTTGCATTCAGGCAAAGTGCTGCTTCATCGGAAAACTCCGGGGACATGATACGGGAATCGTATGCGATTGCAACTCCTTTGTCCTGTCCGTTCTGGGAAATGATATAGTTTGCCAGTCCCTGAGTTGCCTGACGGACGGTATAAATGTTCATACGGTTCGTTCCTGCACCGATCACACCCCTCAGACCACCGGTTCCAAACTCCAGCTGACGGTAAAAACGATCCTCAATCTCCGCATCATTTCCTTGTAGTGCCAGCAGTTCTTTTTTGGTATCCTCATCAAAATAATTGTCTGTGCACCATTTCTTGTATGTATCCATATAACTCATTTCAGGTCCCCCTTCTATTCTGCTTTTTATTTAAGTATACCATAATTTAAGTTTGTGTAAATATGTTTTTAGTCGGAATTTAAGCTAAATTTTCATTCTGAAACTTGTGAAAATTTCCGATAGATGATGTCTGCTGCCGCTTTCCCGTAAACTTCATAATTCCCTCTTTTGACAGGATTTCTGCCGTCTCCATGCCATGCAGCCCATTCCCAGATGCCAAATCCGCCTACCCAGTCTCTCTTTTCGCAGGCATCAAACATCGCCTGAAACCAGTCTGCCTGTCCTTTTTCATCATAGTCCCCACGCACGCCCCAGTCATTCGGCACCTGATTGGAACCTTTCACAGACATACAGCCGGCTTCCGCAAAGAAAAACGGCTTATCAAACTTCTTTACCACCTGTTCAATACGATCCAGCTGATTGTCCCAATCGTCAATCGGATAATACCCGCTGGATGAAATCACATCTACCGCATCCCACCATTTCACATTGTGTTCCTGGTACTTATCCGTATTGTAGGAAACCAGTCCATCATACTTCCGGCGGATTGCCGCAATCACTTCCCGCCATTCCGCTTCGCGGCGCTCGGTCTGCACCATCTCGCAGCCTGCAATAAACAGATCCACTCCGCACTGCTGCGCAAGTCCAGCATAGTGTTCCTGAAATGCCCGGTAAGAGGCGAACCAATTGCTCCACTTCGGTTCACACACGACATCTTCATCAAAGAAATTGATATGTGCACGCCATGTTCCGTCCGCACAGTTTGCCGTTGGCTTTAACGCCACCTTAAGGCCAAGCTGTTTTGCGTAAGCAATCATGGCAGTCAGCTCCTCATCCGATACATTCCGCTTGGTCCGGTAATCAATGTTCTCGGAAAATGCTGTCTTCTGCACACCGTTCGGTGCAAAAATCACATAGTTTGCTCCCGTCTTTTCTTTCATCAGTTTCAGACTCTGTCTGGTTTCTTCTTTTTCAAAGGTACCTCTTGCACAAAATGGTGCAAAGGTAACTGCATTGATTCTCTCCATGTTTTCCTCCATTGTGTTTTCCAGAAATTTACTTCAATATAGCATATTTTTTTCGGGAGGGGAATTGGTTTAAACATAAGTTTTTTTCAAAACGACGGAAGAAGGGAGTCATTCTCTTTTTCCAGAAAAATTTGCAAGTCAGCTCCGGTCCTGATTTCACGTACGTATTTGCGGGTTTGCAGGATTACGCTATTTGCGTTATTTGATGGAACTCCGGAGCAGTTGCAAATTTGTTCTTTCAAAAGAAATGATTCCCTTCTTCCTGTGTGTTGGGAAAAAGATAAGTACCAGGATAAGGATCACAAATCCATTTGCTTCTGTTTTGGCACGTGGTATAATAAATTTGCTTACACATAACAGAAAGTTACGGAGAATATAGGATGATGAATATAGATGAAAAAAAGAAACTGGCACTGGAAGTGATTGCGCGACTGAAGCAGGCATACCCGGATGCGGCCTGCAGCTTAGATTACAATGAGGCTTGGAAGCTGCTCGTCAGTGTCCGGCTGGCGGCACAGTGTACGGATGCCCGCGTAAATATGATCGTACCCAAACTATATGAAAAATTCCCGGATGTCAATGCTTTAGCAGATGCTCCTGTGGAAGAAATCGAAGAAATTGTGCGTCCCTGTGGACTGGGAAAAAGCAAGGCAAGGGATATCAGTGCCTGCATGCGGATGCTGCGGGATGTGTATGGTGGAAATGTTCCAAACGATTTTAATGCCCTGTTAAAGCTGCCGGGTGTCGGGCGTAAAAGTGCCAACCTGATTATGGGAGATGTCTTTGGAAAACCGGCCATCGTGACGGACACGCACTGCATCCGTCTGTGTAACCGGATTGGTCTGGTCGACCATATCAAAGAGCCAAAAAAGGTGGAAATGGAATTGTGGAAAATCATTCCGCCGGAAGAAGGGAATGATTTATGTCACCGCTTTGTGCTGCACGGACGTGACATCTGCAGCGCACGCACGACTCCGCACTGTGAGCACTGCTGCCTGCAGGATATCTGTGCACAGCGCATATAATCCACATCTGTGCATGTTACCCTGTTATGATTACACAGAAGGCAATGCTTCTTCTGGTATCAGCCTTTGCATATCCGGTGGCAGCGGTGCCGTAAAATTCATCGGCTGTCCGGTCATGGGATGCGGAAACGAAAGTTTCCATGCATGCAGTGCCTGACGGCCAATATCATATTGCTCTTTTCCACAGGAAAAAGTCTTTCCCTGAAAAATCTGTCTCTCCCCGGAATTTTCATCGTCCCGACGGTCAATCTGATTTTCCCCATATGCCGGATTATAAAGAAAATCTCCCACCAGCGGATGTCCCAGATATGCCATATGCACGCGGATCTGGTGGGTTCTCCCGGTCTCAAGCTGAAGTTTTACCAGACTGCGGAACTTCTGTGCATTTCCGGTCTGCCATCCGGTCAGAACCCGGTAATGCGTCACCGCCCGGTCTCCCCGCTTAAAATCAACAACGCGGCGCAGGCAGCGGTCCTCCTGTCTGGCAATCGGTGCATCAATGACGCCGGAAACCGGCACAACCTTTCCCTCCACAAGCGCAAGATACGTCCGGTGAATCCCGGGTGCTTTTAGTCCCTGCTCGGCTTTTGCCCGCACCATCTGCCCGAGGATCGCCGCAGAAACCGCATGTTTTGCCACAATAGTAAGCCCGGAGGTATCCCGGTCCAGCCGGTTGATACAGCGGAACACAAAGGGAACCCCCTGCTCTTTGAAATACCATGCCAGTGCATTGCCGAGAGAATTCTCCGGATTCCCGCGGGATGGATGAACCGGCATTCCTGCCGGTTTGTTGATCACAAGCAGATCCTCATCCTCATAAACGATGGCAAACGGCAGTTTTACCGGACGGATCTGTCCGGAATTTTCCGTTTCCCGAATCCATACGGTCAGAACATCTCCTTCTGCAAGCATGTGGTTCATATGTACATACGTTCCGTTCAGGCAGATTGCCTGTTCGTCTTTGCGCAGATCCACAAGATTCTGCCGGGAATACCCTTTTTCTTTTAAAAATCCACTGATTTTCTGTGGTTTCTCCAGACCGTTAATCTGATATAATACGCTTCTATCCATAATGGTCATCATTGATCTCTTTGCCAGGTAAATGTCCCCCTGTATGCAAGATTCTCCGATCCGGAATCTTTGATATGTTCTGACGGATACACTGTCTCCGCTACCACAAACCAGCCAATCACCGCAATCATCAGAAGATAAAATAAAAGTACTTCCTTTTTATTCCCCATATACTTTTTCATCTTTCAGTTTCCCACCCAGTCCTTTACACTTTATACTTTATATTTTGCATTCATATGTTTTCTTTTAATTATTCCATAACTATACCGGAAATGCAAGCACCAAGTTACTGTTCACTCAGCACTGTGCCATGTCACGCAAAAAGGGATTACCACCCATTTCGTGGTAATCCCCTGGAAAGAAAACTCAGATTGTTCCGGTTACGGTAAGTGTGCCTGCCCCCGGTGTCACTGTCCACTCGCCGGTTGTGGCATCCTGCGTAAAGGTTGCTGCCGGTACGGTAATCTGCCCTTCCTGTGTCGCAAAAGTACCGGTCGCGGCATTGTAGGAATAATTTGCCGGATCCGACCATGCCGTTCCATTATACGATACCGCAAGATTCGAAAGTACCGGATCGAATGTGTCTGTCACCACTGCGCCGGTTGCCGCCAGTGCCGCAGTATTTCCGGTATTCTGGATAAGGAACGTATAGGTCAGTGTTCCATTTTCCGTAACCGGAACCGGACTGACGGATTTGGTGATCGTCAGCTTCGGGCCACTTTCCGCGGTGACGGTTTCCTTTGCGGTAACCGGTGTAATTCCCCCTCCGGAAACGGTCACCGTATTGGTAATCTCCGATTCTGCCAAAAGAGGTGCAAACGCATTGGTTTCTGCCTCATATACAATGGTCACGTTTCCCCCCGCCGGTACGCTGATCCCGGAAACGGAAAGGGGTGGTCCTGCCGTGACTGCCGGTGTTGTCTGTAAGATTCCATTGCTGTAATAACGCACGGTATCCGCCACATACGTCAGTGGCACCAGTGTGTCTGTGCCAAATGCATATGCCCCCAGATCATCTGCAACCGTCAGTCCTGTCATGGCTGTATTTCCGGAATTCACTATGCTCACAACATAGGTGACACGGTCATTCTGCCCGTATGTTTTGCGTACCGCAGTTTTGGTTGCGGCAAGTACCTCAAGGATTTCTCCCACTGCAACGTTGGAATTGGCTACAGCGTTTCCATAGCGGAGCTGTGCCTGATTGGTAAATATTGCCATTTTTCTGCATCCTTTCATTTTATTCAGGTATGCTTTATCATATGACAGAAATTTTCCATATGTGCAGCCGCACCATCACTATTCTTTCAAATATATTTCCGGTCTTCTGTCCCGGAACAGCCCCCAGCTTCTTCTTTCTTCTTCTATTTCATCCAGATCAAACGTATGTAGGATAAAGCCTTCTGATACCCTGTCCATCTCTTCTGTCACTTCCCCTGTTGCGTCTGTGATAAAAGAGGAACCGTAAAACGTGAGGGCTGAGCTCTGCTGTCCATTTTCCGCGCACGGTTCCACGGTTTCTGTCCCGATCCTGTTTGCAGCAATGACCGGCATAAGATTACATGCCGCATGCCCCATCATGCACCGTCTCCAGTGCGGCATACTGTCGCAGCCAAGTATCGGCTCGCTTCCGATTGCGGTTGGATAGAAAAGGAGTTCCGCCCCTTTTAGTGCCATGCCTCTTGCCGTCTCCGGAAACCACTGATCCCAGCAGATTCCAACCCCAATCGTCCCATATCTGGTTTTAAATGCCCGAAACCCTGTATCACCGGGCGTAAAATAAAATTTTTCCTGATAATAATGGTCGTCCGGAATATGTGTTTTCCTGTAAATGCCGCGCACACTTCCATCGGCATCAATGACTGCCACGGAATTAAACATCTGTCTGTGATCCCCGGCTTCATAAAAGCTCACCGGAATCACCGTTTCCAGCTCTTTTGCCAGTTTTTTCATATGGATGACAGCATCATCTTCCTCTGGCGTTCTTGCATATCCATAATATTCATACCTTCTCTCCTGACAGAAATACGGTCTTTCGAAAAGTTCAGGAGGAAGAATGACCTGCGCCCCCTGTGCAGCGGCCTCCCTGATCAGTTCCGATGCTTTTTCTATATTTTCTTTTACATCGCTGCCGCAGCCCATCTGTATGGCAGCCACTGTGGTTTTTCTCATATCATGCTCCTCCCATCCTCCCGGAATCAGCCGGTATCTGCTGTGTAATACAATGAATGTTCCCACCACCGACAATAATATCACGTGCGTAAACCGGGTATACTTTCCTTCCGGGAAAAAGCCCCCCTATGATGTTCACAGCCTCTGCATCCATTTCATCCTCAAACTGGGGAATCAGTACTCCTCCATTTGTAATATAAAAATTAACATAGCTTGCGGCAAGCCGCTCCCCTGCTTTTCGCTGCTCCTCCCCCTCTTCAAAGGAAAAACCAGCAAGTTCATATTCCGTTATACAAACCGGTTTCCCCGGAACCGGGACTTTGTGGACTATGAGCTTCCGCCCCCTGGCATCTGTCTCTTTTTCCAATATTGCAAGATCTGCAGATGACAAAGGATACTGTGGATCTTTGGAATCCTCCGTCCACGCAAGCACCACATGTCCGGGAGCGGTAAATGCACAGACATTGTCTATGTGTCCGTTTGTCTCATCGTTGTAGATTCCATATGGAATCCAGATGATTTTTTCTGCCCCAAGATAGTCCATCAACTTCTGTCCGATCTTTTCTTTTGAAAGCTCCGGATTCCTGCCTTTGCTGAGCAGACAGCTTTCTGTCACAAGGATGGTTCCCTCTCCATCGGTATGGATTGCCCCTCCTTCTAGCACAAACGGATGCGCATCATACAGATCATATCCTGCCTTCCGGCAAAAAGAAGACGCTACTTTATCATCCTTTTCCCAGTCTGCATACAATCCGTCACAGATTCCACCCCATGCATTAAAACACCAGTCAATACCCCGTACCTGCCCCTGCCCATTGACAACAAAGGTCGGTCCGACATCCCTCGCCCATGCATCATCCGATGCAATTTCCATATAATGGACCGGATAATTTTTCTGATAGTTTTTTTCTTTCCGGACAGCTTCAATGATCATTTGTGCATGATCCAGCTCCCCCGCTTCCACCAGCAGATATACCGTCTCGGATTCCGCAGTGGCACATATGACATCCGCAAAAGCCTCTCTTGCCTTTTTGGCACCATATATCCAGGAACCCGGCCGTTTCGGCCATATAAGTATTGTCCCTTTATGCGGTTCATACTCCGCCGGCATATGAAATCCATCCTTGCTAGGACAACCTTCCTTTAAAATCTTCATATCCAAATCTCCTGATTACCCTGCATTCTTTATCTGCCCCCATAACTGCGATGTCCGGAAGCGGCATACCGTTAAACGTATTATTTTTGACCATGGAATAAATTGCCATGTCACAGAATGTAAGCCTGTTGCCCACTTTTATCTCTTTATCAAATGAGTAATCACCGATCACGTCACCTGCCAGACAGGTACAGGAAGAAAGCCGGTATGTATATGCTTTCTCCCCTGCTTTTCCACTGTCCTTAAGCGGCGGACGATACGGCATTTCGAGTACATCCGGCATATGGCATGCCGCCGAAGTGTCCAGAACCAATATCTTTATCCCATTGTTTTCGACAATATCGAGCACGGTTGTCTCAAGATAGCCTGCATTCAGGGCTACTGCCTCCCCCGGCTCAAGATAAATTTCAAGATCATATGTTTCCTGCATGCGCCGGATACAGTTCTCCAGTTTTTCCATGTCGTAACCGGCTTTTGTGATATGATGTCCGCCACCCATATTAAGCCATTTCCGTCCGTACAGCAGATCTCCAAACTTTTTTTCCACGGCATCAAGTGTCGTTTCCAGGGCATCCGAATTCTGTTCACAGAGCGTATGGAAGTGAAACCCATCTATCTGCGACAGGTCAAAACCGTTTTGTATGGCTTTGTCAAGCTCTGCCCTCGTTATACCAAGCCTTGAGCCTGTACCGCACGGATCATAAATCTCATGCCCTTCCTGTGTAGAACACTCCGGGTTAATTCTAAGTCCTGTGCTTACCCCTGCAGCTGCTTCTTTGATTTTTTCCTTATGAACCAGAAACTGGGAAACGGAATTAAAAACAATATGGTCACATATTTTTACCAGTTCATCCATTTCTTCCGGCAGATATGCCGGACAGAAGACATGGTTTTCTTTTCCCATCTCTTCCTGTGCCAGACGTGCTTCATACAGCCCGCTTGCCGTCGTCCCACTTAAATATTTTCCAATCAGGGGATATTCACAAAATGCGCTGAATGCTTTCTGTGCAAGAAGGATCTTTGCGCCCGTTCTCTGCATTACATGATGCAAAATCTTCAGGTTTTCTGTCAGTTTTCCCTCATCTATCACGTAGCAGGGAGTTTTCAGTTCATTAATCTTCATCCTTCCCTCCGGCTCAATCCATATGAACAGAAGGGTCTGCTGTCTTGTAACAATCCACGGATACCGGATTTTCAACTACCTTCCATGGAAGACCAAATTTATTCAGTGCCTCCATATACGGATCCGGATCCATCTCCTCAAGATTGAATACCCCGGGCTTTTTCCAAAGTCCTGTCACAACCATCATGGAACCTATCATTGCCGGTACTCCTGTTGTGTAGGAAACTGCCTGTGATTCCACTTCTTTGTAACATTCCTGATGGTCACATACATTATAAATATAAATAGATTTCTTTTTTCCGTCCTTTATCCCATTAAAAATACATCCGATATTTGTCTTCCCTACTGTCCGTGGTCCAAGTGATGCCGGATCTGGAAGCAGTTCTTTTAACACCTGTAACGGCACCACTTCTTTTCCGTCTACCATAATCGGATCTGTCCGGAGCATCCCCACATCCTCAAGGCATTTCATGTGTGTAAGATAACTCTGTCCAAACGTCATGAAAAACCGGATTCTTTTCACACCCGGAATATTTTTGGCAAGGGATTCTATTTCCTCATGGTGGAGAAGATACATATCTTTTTCTCCGACCTGGTCAAAATTATACTGTGCCCGCCACTCCATCGGCTCGGTTTCTACCCAGTGCCCATCCGTCCAGTAGGAACCGTTAGCGGATACCTCCCGAAGATTTATCTCCGGATTAAAGTTTGTGGCAAACGGATATCCATGATCTCCGCCATTACAGTCAAGTATATCAATGGTGTGGATTTCATCAAAATAATGTTTCTGCGCATATGCCGTAAATACCGATGTGACACCAGGGTCAAACCCGCTTCCAAGAATTGCGGTAAGTCCTGCCTCCTTGAATTTTTCCTGATAAGCCCACTGCCAGGAATAATCAAAGTAAGCGGTAAATCCCAGTTTTTTGCACCGCTTCTCATAAATTTCCCTCCACTGTGGATCTTGCGTATCCTCGCACTCGTAGTTTGCGGTATCAATATAGTCAACTCCACAGGCAAGACATGCATCCATAATCGTAAGATCCTGATAAGGGAGTGCCACATTAAGCACTGCATCCGGCCGGTACGAACGGATCAGTGTTTTTAATTCTTCCACATTGTCCGCGTCAACCCTTGCTGTCTCAATTCTGGAAGCTGTTTTTCCTTCAAGTTTTGCCTTTAAATCGTCACATTTTGACAGGGTACGGCTTGCAATCATGATGTCCGTGAAAACTTCACTGTTCTGACAGCATTTTCTGATTGCCACCTGTGCAACACCGCCACATCCAATAATAAGTAATCTGCTCATTTTTATTCCTCCTGTATCATTTGTTTTACCGGGTTTCTTCCTCTTCAAGTAAGTCCTCTACATATTTTGGAAGCATAAATGCCCCCCGGTGTAAATTTGTAGTATAGTACCATGTTTTCATTCCAAGTGCATCCCATCTTTCTGCATCAAGATCATTCAGCGGATGATACTTTTTAGAAGCGAATCCGAATAACCAGTACCCGGAAGGACAGGTCGGGATATGTGCCTGGTATACCCGGCTGATCGGGAATGACTTGTAGACTTTTCTGTGCATTTTCCGGCATTCAGCCTCATCCTCGTCATAAAACGGGCTTCCATGCTGATACACCATGATTCCGTCCTCCCGGAGAGCTTTATAACAGCTTCCGTAAAATTCTTTTGTAAATAGACCTTCCGTATGCCCCAATGGATCTGTTGAATCGTTGATGATCAAATCGTATTCATCATTTTTCCCACGCAGGAATCTAAGCCCATCATCATAGTACATTGAAATTCTGGGATCCTCTAACCCACATGCCACCTCCGGGAAAAATTTTCTGCATACATCCACAAACATTTTATCGGTTTCTACCACGTCAATCTTTTCAACAAACGGGTATTTTATGAGTTCTTTCGCCACACCCCCATCCCCGCCACCGATAATCAGAATTTTTTTTGCATTGGGATGGACTGCCATCGGCACATGGGTCACCATTTCATCATATATAAATTCATCTGCATCGGAAAAAACAATTTCACCATCCAATGCTGCCATTTTTCCAAATTCATAGGATTTAAATACATCTATCTTCTGATATTCACTTTTCCCCGAAAAAAGCTGCTCCTCTATCCGGACATCCAGTTTTACATTAACTGTATGATATTCCGAAAACCACATTTGCATATCTTTACCTCCTGTTGCCACTCATGCCAGTACCTGAAGATATTCCACTGCCGGATCTTCGGTTCCCTGCATGGAGCATCCTTTTTCTTTTGCATACAGAATATATTCCGCAATCTCTTTTGTAATCCGTTCTCCCGGGGCAAGGATCGGAATCCCCGGTGGGTAGCACATGACAAACTCTCCACTGATGCATCCCACGGAATCTTTTATGCTTAGCGATTTTTTTTCTGCATAAAAAGCTTTCTGCGGAGATACCGCCACCTCCGGATTGATATATTCCCCGGACAAAAGCCCTGTCCTGTCCCTGCTGTATAACCTCTTGATATCCTGCAATGCCCCTACGAGTCTCTCAATATCCTGAATTCTGTCACCAATGGAAATATACGCAAGGATATTACAGATATCACCGAATTCGATCTGTATGTCATATTCATCCCGGAGCAGGTCATATACTTCTATTCCGGCAAGCCCGATATCCAGTGTATAAACGGACAGCTTGGTGACATCGTAATCGTAAATGCTGGTTCCATTTACCAGATCACGCCCATAGGCATAGTAACCGCCAATAGAATTGATTTCATTTCTGGCATATTCTGCCATTTTTGCAACTCTGGCAAAAGATTCTCTTCCCCGCAACGCAAGATTTCTTCTTGAAATATCAAGACTCGATAAAAGGAGATACGATGCACTGGTTGTCTGTGTCAGATTGATAATCTGCCTGACATGATCTGCTTTTACCGCTTTCCCGGTAAGAAGGATGGAGCTTTGTGTAAGGCTTCCCCCGGATTTGTGCATGGAGATGGCAGACATGTCTGCGCCTGCTGCCATACCACATACCGGAAGGTTTTCCCCAAAATACAGATGCGTCCCATGTGCTTCATCTGTAAGCACCTTGATTCCTCTGGAATGAGCAAGTTTTACGATTGCCCGGAGATCTGAACATATCCCGTAATACGTCGGATTGTTTACCAGAACCGCTTTTGCATCCGGGTTGTCCTCAATCGCCCTGGCAACCTGGTCTATTTCCATTCCGAGAGAAATCCCAAGTTTCGCATTCATCTCCGGATTCACATAAACCGGAACTGCCCCACAAAGCACCAGTGCATTAAGTGCACTTTTATGGACATTTCTCGGTAATATAATTTTATCGCCCGCCTTACAGGTTGACAATATCATTGCCTGCACTGCCGATGTCGTTCCCCCAACCATGAGGAATGCATTTTCTGCGCCAAATGCATCTGCCGTCAGTTCTTCTGCTTCGCGGATAACAGAAACCGGATGGCACAAATTATCCAGTGGTTTCATGGAATTTACGTCCAGTTCCACGCACTTTTGTCCAAGCAGCTGTACCAGTTCCGGGTTTCCCCTGCCTCTTTTGTGCCCAGGCACATCAAATGGAACCACTCTTCTTTTTTTAAATTCCTCAAGTGCCTCATAAATTGGAGCTTTCTGCTGTCTATTAATATCCATTTACTACTCCTAACTCCTTACTGAAAAATAACAGGAGCCTCCAAGTCATTTTAACTCAAAGGCTCTTTTTCTTACATAACTTTATGCAAGTGCAGGTTCTTTTCCTGCAATAATCGCTTTCACTTCATTTTTCAATTCTGTATTCACTGGTCTTTCTCCTTTTTGTAACAGATATCGTCATCCCCAAAAAGGCATCTGACCACGCCTATATTATAACTTACCCATTTCTTTTATACAATCAATTTTTTGCATTATCTGCACCATAAGCTGTAAAGAACTGAGTACATCCGCCGCCTTTCTTCCAAATCGGCCGAATCTGCTCCGCAACTGGAAAAAAGAATTCCTCGACAATGCTTCTGCTGTATTTGATGACAAGCGTGAGGATTCCTGATCCGTTGTATCAACGGTCGCTCCAATTCTATTCTGAATACCTTCAAGGACATTGTATCACAGATTGTTTGTTTCGAAAATTATTCTCCTCTGAAAATGGGCAGAAGAAAACCTCCAAATCTTTGGAAGACTTGGAGGCTTGATTCCGACCACTTACTTTTATCATCTATAATTTGAAAAATGATAGATATTTTTTTTTTGCAATATATTGCGCCAATTCATAATATCCTTCAAAATACGAAGAACATATACTGTCTGATTCTCGTCGCTTATGATATAAAACAATAAATATGACTGATATATCTTTTTATGTATTATATATCCTCTATATTTTATCCCTGAATCAGCAAATTTTAAAGGGAAGTCACCCATGTTATTGACTTCCCTATTTAAATTCGTATATAACTTATTTGCAGCATCTGGATTACATAAATCAACCTGAATATACTTAACCAAATTGAATACATCATCCGTTGCTTCATCTGTGATTAGTACTCTATAATTCATTTTTCATCCTATCTCTGATAATCTGAAATGCATCATCAACGGTATGAAGCCGCCCTGCTTCCATATCATCAATTCCTTTATCGAGATAAGAAAATAATGTTTCCATTGCTGTTCTATCTTCTACAACATTCATATCCTTTACTACAGCTTCCATGTAAAACATCTCCTTTCCTTTAACCTCAACTCTATTATAACCATCTCTCATGTAAAAGTATAGGTCATTCGTAAAATATTTTTCTGTCCTAAAATGGAATTTAAAATTTCATTTTAGGTAAGGATATTGTTATTATTCCTTACGAATTCTTTCAACTACACTTTCCTGACTCATCTTTTCAAACTGATACTTTGGAATCGCATATGCAATTCCACTTAATATCGGAACCATAAGCAGGCACGGCACGATTGTAAGATGCAGTTGAAAGAAAAATGCTGTACCAAGCGTATTTATTAAAATCTGCTTTGCTCCAACCACAACTAACAATACTGCAATCATAAATGCGCCTCCCAAATATAGGAATCCCTCAGCCACTAGCATTTTCGATATCTGTTTTTTCGTCATTCCAACAACTTCCAAAAGTGCCAGTTCTTTTTTTCTGCTAATTACAGAAGTTGCTGTTGTATTAAAGAAATTCATAATGCCAATAAAGGCTAAAATAACGACAAGAAAACTACCGATCATATAATATTTACTGACAAACCGCCTAAAGCTCGCCTTCATATCCAATACAGAAAAAACATTGATCATATCATTTTCTTTCAAAATATTTTCATCAATGTATTCTTTTACTTGCTTATCCTCTCCCTTCTTGGCATCAATAGCAGCATACATTGCTGATTGATTTTCTGTCTGGGTGATATACTCTTCTTCTGGGACCATTACTGTAATATAAACAGAATCTGCATACGGATAATCCAGGGAATATGGCATCATAGCTTCTCCGATCACCCCATAATCTTTCTGCTTTCCGTTTCCGTACTCCATTTTAAAAGTTTCGCCAGACTGATAATAAGAAACTGGTTGTTCTGTATATTTATTACTATAGTCCACAATCACATACTCCCCACTTTTAAACGTATTCCAGGAACATTTTTCCCCTTTCCATTCTAACATATCAAACACCGCTTCACTAATTCCGAGGAAATGAACCTTTACCGTATTATCCGCTTTTGTTTCCTCCCAGATTTGCTTTTCATAATCTGTCCAGTTTTCTTTGTTTTTTTCTGCCAATGTCTCCCACGTTTTCAAAAGTGCCGGTTCCATCTTATGTCTTTCTTCCGAATAATACACATATCCTGTTTTCTCACTTTCCGGACACTTATTCAGAATCTCTTTGATTTCAGGTGTAATACCGTTGAAATTCGTATTTGACAAACTTCCCGTCATCTGATCCAGTTGAAAATCGGAAGCTAAAAACACTTTTCGGAAAGAATCAAAATCATATCCCTGCACCAACATCACGATACAGTTGACAACCACCATAGAAAGAGCGATAGAAAGCATAACAATCAATCCCTTTTTCCAATTTCGTAACACATTTTGAACTGCCATCCCCCACCAGGTTACGGAAGTATTCTTTTTTATTTTCCTATGTGACTGCTCTCCTTCTGCCAAACGCAGAGCTTCCACAGGCGAAACTCTTTCCACCATTTTACAAGCCTGTAGACTGGATAAATACACCGTTAAAAGTGTCAGAAGAGCTGCTGCAAAAAAAATCAAAGGATTGGCTGATACTACTGTCTGAGCCGTTTTTCCTGCCTGTGCACTAATTTGGGCATCTGCAGTCAAGGACGGAGCCATACAAAGACCTGCAAGATAACCACAAAGCAATCCGATTGGAATGCCAATAGCTGATAATCTCCACGCCTGCATACGTACAATTTTCTTCAACTGCTTTCCCGTTGTCCCCACATTCTTTAACAATCCGTAAGCCCGGATATCCGTTTTCACAGAAATGTTAAAAATATTATAAATAATCAGGTATCCAGCTAATATGACAAATAGAATCATGATAATTAAAGAAGAAAATGAAAATGAATCCTCTTCAAAGAGATTATATGCCGGATTGACTTCCATTCCTGTCCCAGCTTTCGTAAATCCCGCTGCTTTGGATATCTTTTCCGTTTTCTTTTCCAGATTCCAAAGGTTCTTGTACCAGACAGAATACTCTTTCCCTCCATTGTAGATGCCATTTTCTAATTCTTCCTGCGTAACAGGATAACGATTCTCCTTTGCATAGGCTTCGGATACCCAGACCATCTGACCTAAAACAGCTTTATCCCCCTGCCAGAATCCACATATCTGAAACGTATCTGTCTTATATTGTTTCAGCATGGGATTTACTTCCCAGGTCAGCGTTACTTCTTCCCCAATCTTTGGTGTAACACCCAGAGATTCCAATATCGTGCTGCTAAGTGCTACTTCATTTTCTTTCTCCGGCAGTCTTCCTGTAGTTGGCAGACAATTAAAACTTTCTGCCATATTTTCATCTGCATATCGGACCTCTACGGAAAATCCAAACCGTTCGTCCATTCCAGCTCCCAGAAAAATACCGGAACCATATCGTTCCACATCTTCATCCTGTTCTATTGTTTTTTGCAATCTCTCCGCATCTTCTTCTGACAAATTCTGCGCAATAGCATGGGATGAATCCATAAATTGCTTAATTTCCGTTGCTCTTTTGGAAAGTATCATGGATACACTCCCCACAAAGAGGCTTGTAAATAACAGTGATGTCAACATGATTGCAATAACAGCAATAATATTTCTTGCTCGGTTCATTTTCATAAAACGTTTCGTCAATAATCGTAACGTTTCTTTATTCTCTACTTTTACCATATAAACGCCCTCACTATACCAAACCACTGTCTGAAACAATTTTTCCGTCTTCAATCTGTAAAATCCTGTCAGCCATCTGGGCAATCTCCTCATTGTGAGTAATCATTACAATCGTTTGATGAAAACGCTTACCGGTGACTTTTAAAAGTCCCAATACATCCTGACTCGTTTTTGAGTCCAGATTTCCTGTCGGTTCATCTGCCAGCAAAATAGCAGGTTTTGCCGCTAATGCTCTTGCGATTGCCACCCTTTGCTGCTGACCCCCTGACAGTGCACTTGGAAGATTTTCCAGTTTTGTCCGAATGCCCAGTGTATCTATGATTTCATTTACATAATCTTTTTCAATCTTTTTTCCATCCAGTTTTACAGGAAGAACAATATTTTCCCATACATTCAGCATCGGAACCAGATTATACTGTTGAAATACAAATCCAATATTTCTACGCCTAAAAATAGTAAGCTCTTCATCTGTCATATGGCTTAAATTCTGTCCGTCAACAATGACCTGACCGGATGTTGGATTATCTAATCCTCCAATCATATGAAGCATCGTAGACTTTCCGCTCCCAGAAGTTCCAACAATCGCTACAAACTCCCCCTTTTCCACTTCTAAATTTACACCATCAAGGGCTTTGACTTCTGTTTCTCCTTGTCCATATATTTTTCTTAAATTCACTGCTTTTAATATATTCATGCCATCCTCCCATCAAAAAAGCCTGTATTGATCTTTACAATACAGACTTTATCATAACAATGTCTCCATCTGGTTTCTGAAATATCACAGTTTTGATACTATTCCTTTTTTGATATCGGGAGAAACACAGAAAAGGTAGAGCCCTTTTCTCTCTCTGATGTCACTTTTATATACCCATTTTGTGCCTGAATGATCTCTCTTGCAAGGAATAAGCCAATTCCTACTCCTGGCTGGTCTGCCACTGACAGACTCCGATAAAACCGTCCAAATATCTTTGGTATTTCTTCTTTTTCTATTCCAATGCCATCATCAATGATATCAATCTTTACAAAGAAAGAATTCTGCTCGGCTTTTACCTGAACATTTCCCCCACATGCTGTGTATTTAATCGCATTATCTACAATATTTCCGAGTGCCTCCACGGTCCATTTTGGATCACATCGAACATGCAAATCCGTGTCACATAGGCTCAGAGTAATACTCTTCTCCCTTACTTTTACGTTAAACTGCTGCTGTATGGATTCAAACATCTGTGCAATAGTAGTATCCTCCGAATGTACTGCGATAATTCCACTCTCCATCCGTGATAATTTGACCAATGATTGTATCAGGAAATCTAATTTCTCTGTCTGCTCCAAAATGGTAGCTATCTCCTCCTGATTTTCATGATTTGTTTCAGAGAGTATTTCACCATAAATTTTCAAATTTGAAATAGGAGTCAAGGTCTGATGCGCAATGTCGGAAATAAGTTTCTGTATCACTTCTTTTTCTTCCTGTTGGTTCTTTCTTGCCAGAAAGCTACTGTCTAAATGTTGTTTCATGCTGTTTTCAAGAGCAGAATACTTTTCTTCTGATATTTCTGTCCGTTCCAGTTCTCCATCTATAGCACAATCCAGCATTTGCTGCAGCCGGTTCAAAAGCTTTTTTTCTTTCTGATAAAAAATGCTATGCCAGAAGATTCCACTTAAAACAAATATTCCTACAATCAATATAATTAGTTCTATCATCCATTCACCGCCCAGGTATAACCAATTCCATAGACTGTCTTGATATATTCAGGCTTCTGCGTATCATCTTCTAATTTGTCCCTGAGGCGTTTGACTGCAACAGTCAGAGCATGAGCATCCACAAACTCTGTATCTCCCTGCCATACCTCGTCAATCAGATATTCCCGTTTCAATACTTTTCCTCTGTTTTCACACAGCACTCTAAGGAGCTTTTGATCTGTCTTACTAAGTTCAATAGGTTCTCCATCTTTGAAAAATTCCATTTTATCGAAATAGAACTCAAATCCATCAAGCTCCATAGAATTTTTAGCTGTTGCCTCTTTATTTCTAAGCTGCACAGACACTCTTGCACGCAAAACCATCAAGCTAAATGGTTTCGTAATATAATCATTTGCCCCAGCTTCCAATCCTGTTACAATATCTACTTCCATGTTATTTACTGTAAGCAGAATAATCGGCATCTGACTGTTTTTCCTTATTTCTCTTACAAAATCAATCCCATTCCCATCCGACAAGTTCACATCTAACAAAACCAATGTGATATCTTCCTTTTTCAAGATTTCTCTAGCTTCCTGCAAAGTTCTGCACTGATAAAAGAAATAAGCATCATTCTTTAAAGCCAGACGGATTCCATCATTTAATTTTTTGTCATCTTCAACAATCAGTAACTTTTCACTCATATTTTCTCTGCTTTCTTACAAATTACGCTAATTGTATCATTGCCAGTTTTATAAATCAAATCATTAAGTCAAAAGCTCCGACAGAATTTATCTTATAAACAGCAAAAAGCTCCCGAAGGAGCTTTCCACGCTTTCAATATACACTAATTCTTTCAACACAATCTCTTCTGCAGCATTCCATATTTGTTTTTCCTCTGCTTCACTATACAATACCGTTGTAAAAACCAATGTCCAAAGTAGGAAAAATTTGAGTAAATTCCGACACTTATTTTATGCAGTTCTATCTTTATGAGATTTCATCAACATCATAATACTTAAAATCCCGGAAGCAGGCACTTCCTCCTGTTTCCTCTGCCGCATAGCAGAACAGACCAAACCGGCAACCAGTAAAATGATCCAGTTTGAAGTACAGCTTATGCACGGTTCCGATGGGTAGCCAGTCTCCCTTATTTACCCGGTAATAGCAGCGTGCTTCATCCTTCATGTTACAGAAATCTGCTTCAAGACGAAAATCCATCTGGTGTGATTCAACAACAGTTCCTTCCGTCATATCCAATATACCATCTTCTTTTTTATCCAGCATAAGGACTTCATATTTTCCATGACGTTTTGTAATGCCAACTGCAGCATAACAGCCCTGCAACGCACACAAACCTGCGACATCGCCCTCTTTCAATGCAGAAGCATCAACAGTAACCTCAGCTGCGCAGGACGGATAACTCATCCTTTGCGTAAGCGTATTTACTGCCTGTGTAAGCTCTGTACAAACTTCCCGTGTTGTAATTGTATAGGTTCCCTGCAATGCATCCAGATGATAGTACCGTGGATCTGGATCATGATTAAACTGCCAGCGCGGAAGCAGCCCATTACGGAAATCATCACTTCCCACTAATGGCTGATAAATATATCCTGGTCTGGTACTGTGAACCTCTATTTCTTCCGGCACATGTCCGTTCTGTCCAAAAAACGGAAAATGATCCTTCCAGGTAACCGGAAGCAGAATAGGAATCCGTCCAACTGCTCCGGAATCCTGAAACAGCATTGCATACCACTTTCCATCCGGCGTATCCACTATTCCTCCCTGTGCCACGCCCTGTCCACAATATCCACGATCATCACAAAGTACATCTCCACCCGTGAATTCTCCTTCCAGAGAATCACTGTAAAAGCATGCTTCCGTCCGCATCCAGCGGTCTCTCAGGGAATGAACCAGAAAAATATAATAATAGCCGTTTATTTTTTGAATATGAGAACCCTCATAGCCTAGCTCCGGGTTCTTATGATCACTGACTAAAAGACGATGTAATCCGTCCTTCTTTGGTGCAGTCAAATCTTCATTCAATTCTGTAATCCAGATTTCATCATTTCCATATACAATATAGCTTCTGCCATCCTCATCAAATAATAAAGAGCCGTCATGATAAAAGCCTTCTATCAGCTGCTTTTTCCATGGACCATCTATTTTTTCCGAAGTATACAAATAAGTCTTACGGGTATCATTTGCCACAAAGCAGATATAAAATCGGCCTTCATGATAGCGCAGGGAAGCTGCCCACATGCCCTGTCCGTAAATATTCTGACCGCTTTTCAGTTGCTGCGCATCCGTATGATCCAACGTCTCATAGACATAAGTCACATGCTCCCAGTGCACCAGATCAAAAGACTGCAGAATCTCACAGCCCGGCATAAAGTGCATGGTTGTGGATACCATATAATAGGTGTCTTCTACGCGGATCACGTCCGGATCTGGATAATCCAATCTTGTTATAGGATTTACATTCATTGTTTATTCCTTTCTGTTTTATCTCCATATTCTTTCTTTGTTCTATTCTATTTTTACTATTTTATCTTTGTTTCTTATCTATACATTAACAGTAGTATGCTTTTTAGTTGTACGTAAAATGATATGCCCTAG
>ERZ1694708.42-NODE-42-length-72714-cov-14.234616_pt1 | contig 72714 bp, 70 predicted proteins | sample MGYA00581714_ERZ1694708 | MGnify/ENA primary metagenome ERZ1694708 (study PRJEB42213, sample SAMN07424259) | human gut metagenome | biome: ENVO:00009003; feature: ENVO:2100002; material: ENVO:00002003 | host: Homo sapiens | place: USA | collected 2014 ...
CAGCAACTTTGCCGATAATAAAATAAGTATTGTCTTTGCTCTGGGCGATTGCCGGAAGGTTCGTTTTATCCAAGCGTTCCCACTTGGTTTCGACAAAGCGAGCTTTGAAAGAAAATTCCTTGGCCAATTGCAGCAGTTCATATTCTTCAAAATACGAATTCTGCCGGTCATATTTATGCTTGATTTGGTCAATAGAGATTGGCTTTTCAAAGAAATTCGCCATAATCGCAAAACAGGCCAGTCCGGTATCAAGAGTTTGGGAATTTTGGGCTTCATTGGTCATAACCAGCGTCCTAATCTGGAGGTTGTAATAATTTTGTAGCAAATCTTAATACGAAAGAAAACAAAAAGCAAAGAAAAATTTTTTATAAATAGATGAATTATTTTAAATTTAAATTGAAAACTAATTTTTATCCACAGGCTCCACTAAAGTGTCAGTCTAACTTTTTGATATTTCAAGGAAGAACAATCGTTGAACATTTTAAAAATTAAATTTTTTACTTGCATAATTAAACTTAATAATGGAGAATGAAGGCAAATTAATCCCTTTGGGAGCGAGCTGAATGAACTATTATACAAAATGGCCTGACATTGGCTATTATCGTGGACTATCTCCATCAAACATTATTTTAGATGTTTCATTCAGTTTGTCTGCTTCTCAAATTTTGCATTGTTTTTTGAATTATCAAAACCTTTACCGTTTGCTCGGTAAAGGTTTTGTTGTATGGAATCGAAATTTCCGGAGTTGAAAATGAGTAGAATTAAATCGATTATACAGAAGTTATTTCCTCCAGAGCAGAAAACTCTTAACATTTTTAAAGTTGCCTATTTGGTATTGTTTGTCATTTCGTTACCGGAAATCTTTGTATATGTTGGAGGGGAAGCGGTATCTGGGATTTGGAATGCTCTTGCTTGGTTTGCTTTATGGGCTGTTTTTATAGTTTCTATGCTTGCATTGCCAATGTATTATAAAAGCAAAAAAAGAAATTTAGTTTTCATACCACTACTTATTTTCTTGATATTTTTATATATTATTGCAGTAAAATCACATCGCTATACTGCAGGATTGTTAGATATCTTATATTTTCTTCCAGTTTTGGTTACTTTTATTCTTTGGAATAAAAAATCAGCAAATCCTACTCGTAACTTGATTATATTTTTGGCTGTTCCTTTTTCTCTTATAGCGTTTGATAAAATTGTCGCTTTAGGGTTTCAGCTAAGTTGTCCTTTCACACCCCCTAAAGCTGAATATAATCCGATTTATCTGCCAAAGCGTTTTTTTCATGAGGAAGATGGAAAACTTGTTCCTAACATTCAAGAAATTAATCGGATACCTTCTTTTCATGACTTGCCTGACGTATATCGAGAACATTCTATCCTTGTGTATGATATGTGTGGTTGGGTAAAAGAAAAAATAGCAAAAGAGTTATTAAGAAAAGGAAATATTATCCTGTGTAAAATACGTAAAAGTAACTTAGACATACCAGATTATTTGAAGCCTAAAAAATATTTAAATCCATTATCATTATCAATAGTCATGATTGACAATGAAGGAACAAAAACAACAATAGCAACATTATATTCAAAGCTTTTAATTAAAGGTTATGAAAATGGATGGCTGCGCAAGCCATCATTAAGTTATTGTGGATATGGCAATATATTTATGACGAATAAAGCCCAGTTCAAAAATGAATATGAAAAATATATTAAGTTATCAAATGATGGAGGATAATCAAGCTGTTACATTTTATAACTAGATGACAATAATGAGACATTAAATTTTACACATTTTTAGGAGATACAACATGAGTGAGACTACTTCTTTCAATCCCAGTGATGAATATATTAATGCTTTATTATGTAAGGTAGCTTACGAAGGAGTATCTGTTGGCGATAGTTTTTTAGACTTAGACACGTCAGAATTTTCAGAGACAGAACGTAATTTTTTGCAAAGTAATTTTGAAGTTGTGGATAGTTCAAGTGACTTTCTGAGTGGATTTAAAGCTTGTTGGATAAGAAATAAAGAAACAAATGAGGTAGTTTATGCCATCGCTGGTACCGATGATCTTCCTGGTGGATTGTTTGATTATGGAGATGACTACGATATCTGTAAAAAAGGTATAGCTACAGAACAATTTATTGAAGCATATAACTATTATATGCGGGTAGCCAATGCTCAAGGCTCCGTCATAAACCAGATAGTTGAAGGAAAACCTGAAAGCGGTGCTTATTTGAGAATTCCGGTTTCCGATAATGAGTACAAATATTACACGGTTGAAGAAGTTGTCAATTCCCATGAAGGAACAGAATATAGTAATATCTCTCTTACCGGGCATTCCCTAGGAGGTCATCTTGCGGGACTAATTGGTATGATAACAGGAAATCAAACTACTATTTTTAATGCTCCATCATTTTTTAAAGATCCTGCAGGTAATTACAGTATTCAATATGTGTTTATAAATGAAGACGGAACAGAAACAACCGAAACATTAACTTCTGACTATTTAGGTTTTGTGGAAAAATTCTTCGGTTCAGATTTAAATCAAAATAGCATAACTCATATTTATAATTCCAATAACGTAAATATTATTGCCAATTTAGGGTGGGAATGGGAGCACAACAAAGGTGTTGACTGTTTAAATCAAGCACCGGGATTATTAGAAGCGCACGGAATATCATCATTGTGTGATGCCTACAGAACTTATCTGATAATCAATAACTTTATAACCGAAAGTAATTTGTTTTTTGAAAATAATACCGGTACGGATAGTAAAAATGCCTTTGAAAATATTTATAAATTGTATTGTCTTGAAAATAATTTGGCCTTTACTCCAATCAGTTACAATACTATTGAGTTTCAGGAAAATTATTTAGACCCTCTTGAAGCATGGCTAAAACAAAAAGAGACAGATAATATCGGAATAATGTCAGATTCTTTCAATGGCACTTCATCTCCTGCTGACGTTAACGGAACAGGTGGGGCTGATATCATTTACACAGGTGGCGGAAATGATACAACAAATGCTGGAGCGGGTGCAGATACTGTTTACAGTGGTGATTTTTACAACGAAAATGCAAAAGAATATACAAAAAACGTAAATCTTGGTGCCGGCTCAGATACTTATTACGGTTTAAATGGTTCTGATATTGTTAATGGTGGAACTAGTGTCGATGGTACTGGAGATACCAATAATATCTTTCTCGGCGGTGGTAATGATATTTATCATGGAGGGAATGGAGCAGATATCGTCGATGGTGGTACCGGAAACACTGGGGGAATATTTGAAACAACGACCAGAAGTGTTTCCAGTACAACAAGTGATTTGATGAGAGATAGTACAGATAATAAGAATAAAATCTATCTTGGCGGAGGTAATGATGTATATCAAGGAACAATCGGGCGAGATTTGGTATACGGAGGTACTGGAAATAATCAGATACATTTAGGCCGGGATAGCATAAGTGATGCCTTTTATTCTAGTGCCGGAGCCGGAGAAACAGATACTATTTGGGATTTTGCAAAAGAAGATTATGTTGTTATTACCTCTGGAATATTAAGTCACGAAAACGTTGGAAATGACTTGCATATTCATGCTAAAAACGGAAGTACTGTAATTATTAAGAACTTTACTTTGGCTGAAGATGAGGAATTACCTCAAAGTATAATAGATGATACTCGCATTTTACTTGATACAAGGATTGAAGATACATTAAGAGAACCATTACTTAGAAGTAAGGTTCATGCAGAAAGTCAGGCTTCCCCATTAATTCTTGATTTGGACGGCAACGGTATATCTACAGTCGGAGTTAACCACAATATTTATTTTGACCATGATGGTAATGGTTTTGCGGAAAATACAGGTTGGGTAGGACAAGGAGACGGACTCTTAGTCAGAGATATTAATGGAAACGGCCAAATTGATAATGGTTCGGAACTGTTTGGCGATAATACGTTGCTTTCCGATGGAACCAAAGCTTCTAATGGTTTTGAAGCTCTTAAAGATTTGGATTCCAACCAAGATAATGTTTTCGATGTAAATGATACTGCATTTAACGAGGTTAAGGTTTGGAAAGATACAAATCTTGACGGAAAAGTTAATGATGGTGAATTATTATCATTAGCGGAAGCTGGTATTACCTCTATTAATCTTGACTATCAATCCTTGGGACAAGGCCCAGATGAAAATGGAAATGATCATAAGCAAAATAGTAATTTTAATACATCTTCAGGTTCAGGCATAATTTCTGATGTTTGGTTTGATACAGAACCTTCCAAAACGATATATGAAAGAATCCCTGTGCCTGCAGATATTGCTACTTTACCAAATTTACAAGGATTTGGTAATGTTGTAAGTTTACATGAAGCTATGGCTCTAGATACAACAGGTGCATTAAAAGATTTAGTTATTGCTTATACACAAGAAACGGAAATTATTGCACGCAAAGAATTAATGAAAGATATTATTTTTCATTGGACTGGCGTACACAATGTTGACCCAGAAAGTCGTGCTGCTGGTAGTTATAACGGAGGAAATTATATAAAAGATGCCAGAATAATAGAAGCATTAGAATGTTTTTGGGGTGAAAAATATTCTAATCGTCATTGGATGGGAAGTAATGAAGAAAATCCCCGTCAACAGGCTGCTCTCATTTTAATAAGAGCGTTTGATGAGCTTTGTGACGCTTTTGATTATGCGTTACAAACAGAAGTGAAAAAGGAAAATATAATTGCAGGAATAGAAGTAATATACGATGATGTTACTCAAACTGTTAATGTGGATGTTTCTGATTTTATCACCAATGTAACCGCATTATACGAACAGAATCCGGCAGAGGCTCTAAAATTAATTCAGGAAAATAGTGTTATTATACGCGAACGGGCATTACATAATGATGAAATAATAAGTGCCATTCGTCAAGCGGCAACGACCATTCAAGGTAATTTATCTTATTATTTATCGCAATTTGGGTCGATTAATGTATTTATCACTTCTGGAAATGATACCATTGAGGGAACGGATGGCAACGACTATATTGATGGTTTGGCTGGCAATGATAATCTGTATGGTGGTGCCGGAGATGATATATTAATAGGAAACAGTGGAAATGACCATTTAGTTGGAGGTGAAGGCTCTGATACGTATATTTTTGGAACTGATTGGGGACACGATACTATTGATAATTCCAGTACTGAAGAGAAAGGAGTATCAAAAGATATCGTTGAGTTTTCAGATTATGCGGCTACAGACATTTCAATCTCAAGAATTGAAAATGATTTGATTTTAAGTACTAAAGACGGAAATAATTCGCTAAAAATATTGAGTTATTTTCTTGATACTGGAGAGACAAATAATACAGTAGATGAGATAAAATTTTCAGATGGAACCATTTGGAATTACGAATATATTGTTGATGTTTGGAATAAATCACCTCAATCTGTTGACGGCGTTACAATGATTGAAGGAAGCCGTAATGATGACCGTATTAACGGTACAAGCGGTGATGATGTTATCTCCGGCGGTAAAGGTAATGATACTATTTACGCCAATAACGGAAATGATACTTTATATGGTGGTCAAGGAGATGACCAATTAGAAGGAGGTGCGGGTAATGACACCTATATCTATAATCTAGGTGATGGCATTGACACAATTTATGATTCTGGAAATCAGGATACAATTGTCTTCGGATATGGAATTAATCTAAATGATTTAAAATTTGCATATGTAAATGGGGCGTTACAAATCACAGTACAAGATGACCCTAATCAAAAAATTCTTATTAATTCATTTTTCAACGGAATAAATTATAAAATAGAAAAGCTTAAATTTAATGATGGTACGGAATTCCCTTTATCAGAAGTAGGTTTGACATTGACGCAATCTGATGAAACTGAAACTGTGTATGGGACTTCTTTTTCCGATGTAATTTATGGTAATAAAGGTAACGATACAATTTATGGAAATGGTGGCAATGATACCATTATTGGAGGAAAAGGAAATGATACAATAAGCGGAGGTAATGGCAATAATATATATGTATATAATTTAGGAGATAATTTTGATACTATTAATGAATCTGGAGGAACGGATAAAATTCTCTTTGGAGAAGGTATATCTTTTAATGATTTAACCTTTATGAGAAATGGTAATTCATTAACTCTCTATATTAAAGGAAATAAGTCTCAAGGAATACAAATTAATAATCAATTTTCAGGAAGTTATAACCAAGTAGAGACATTAGAATTTGCTGATGGTACTACATTTGATTTGGTAAACAATGGTTTTACTTTCATACAAAAAGATTCTAATGAGACAATATCTGGTACAAGTTTTAATGATATTATTTATGCTGATGCTGGAAATGATAATATCTACGCCTATGAAGGAAATAATGTTATTTCCGGAGGAAAGGGAAACGATACCATATATGCGGGTAGTGGAAATGATGTTTATAGATATGAGCTTGGCGATGGATTAGATATAATTACGGATGATAATGGTATTGATAAAATTGTATTCGGTAGTGGTATTTCATTGGCTGATTTAACGTTTTCTGCGGATGATGATACCTTATGTATCTATATAAATAATGATAAGACACAGGGAATTAAGATAACAGACCAACTTGATGATTATTCATCAAATAAAATTGAAACAATTGAATTTGCAGATGGTTCAACTTTTAATCTTACTTCAGATAATTTGACATTAACATTATCTGATGGAAATGACTATCTGTATGGTCCTGATCAGAATATAACATATATTGGCAATAAAGGTGATGATTCGATATCAGGTGGTTCTGGAAATGATACTTATGTGTGGAATCTCGGTGATGGTATGGATTCTATTTACGATGAAGGAGGCACTGATAGAATAATATTTGGCCCTAATATTTCATTAGATGATATATCATTTCGTCGTAATGATTCTGAGTTGTTTATTATCGTAAATAATGATATAAATCAAGGTGTTAGAATTGGAAGCTTTTTCTATAGAGACTATGCAAAAATTGAAACTATAGAATTTTCTGATGGCACGACATTCGATTTAACAACCTTGGAACTGACAAATGATCCAGTGAATATTAATCGTGTTAATGGAACAGATAGCGCAGATGATTTTCTTGTTGGTACAGATGGAAATGATAATATTGATGGAGCTGATGGAAATGATACCTTAATAGGTGGTAAGGGAAATGATGAGCTACATGGTAATGCTGGACATGATACATATGTCTGGAATCGAGGTGATGGGCTTGATAGAATTATTGAAAGTAGCGGAACTGACCGAATTCTTTTTGGAGAAGGAATTTCTTTAAGTGATCTTACGTTCTCATATGATGGAGGAATCTGTATTTATATTGATGGAGATAAATCCCAAGGTATAAAAATTGATAGTCAATCGGGAGGATTGGGTATTACTTCGGAACCTCTTGAATATTTAGAATTTGCCGATGGAACAATTTTCAGCTTAAAAGATAATGGAATTATCTACAATGGTGACAATTTAGATAATTATCTTCCCGGAACAAATTTTGATGATGTTGCCAATGGATATGAAGGCAATGATGAAATTAATACAGGGGATGGGAATGATACAATAAATGGCGGTAAAGGAGATGATATATTAAAAGGTGGTTCTGGTAATGATACCTATATTTACAATTTAGGAGACGGTTTTGATAAAATTACAGATTCCAGTGGATATGATAAGATTAAATTGGGAACAGATATATCAATAGATGACATATCATTTTCACGAGAAGGAAATAATCTAAATATTTATATTAAAAATGACAGAATGCAGGGTATGCAAATTGCTAATTTTTTCAGTCAAGCGGAATATCAGATTGAAGTAATTGAGTTTGCAGATGGTTCAACATTTAACCTTATAAAAGGCCTTGCTCTTACTGGTAATGATGATGATGAAAATATCTCGGGAACAGCCTATAATGATATTATTTCCGGAAAAGATGGTAAAGATACATTAACAGGTGGAGATGGTCACGACCAACTAATCGGAGGTCAGGGTGATGATAAACTGAACGGTGGATATGGAAACGATACGTATGTATATAATATAGGTGATGATTTCGACACCATTACAGAAACTGCCGGTAATGACAAAATTGTTTTCGGTGCTAACATTACTTTAGATAGATTGGTTTTTAAGCAAGAAAATAAAGACCTTTGTATCTATATTGATGGAGATTTGACACAGGGAATTAGAATCAGTTCTTATTTTTCAAATGTAAATTCAAAAGTAGAAACGATTGAGTTTGCTGACGGTACAAATTTAAATATAATTGAACATATTGAGGGAACAGAAGCTCCAACTTTTGGCCAAACTCTTGTTGGTACTTCTAATAATGATACTATCACTGGTACAGAAGGAAGTGATATTATAACAGGTGGTACCGGTAATGATACGTTAAACGGAAAAAGTGGAGATGATACTTATATATATAATTTAGGAGATGGTTTAGATACCATTACTGAGAATTATGGAAATGATAAAATTCTTTTTGGAGAAGGTATCTCTTTTAGTGATTTGGCATTGTCAAAAGATAGCAATGATTTATTAATCTATATTAATAATAGTACAAGCCAAGGAATTAGAATAAAAAATCATTTTTCTAATGAACAGTATCGAATTGAAGCTTTAGAATTTTCAAACGGTTCAATATTTGATTTAACTCAAAATGGATTAACTTTTATCCAAACTAAAAAAGATGATAACATTGATGGCACAGCTTATGATGACACTATATATGGTTTATCTGGGAATGATACTTTAAGGGGAAATGCCGGTAATGATATCTTAGTTGGAGGTAAAGGAAATGATAAGCTTGAGGGAGGAGCTGGAAATGATACATATATATATAATCGAGGCGATGGGTTAGATACCATTCAAGATACTAGTGGGGTAGATAAAATTATTTTTGGCCCAGAAATTTCGCAAAATGATTTGTCTTTTGAAATTGATGACTCTAACGTATTAATATACTTAAACAATGACAGAGCCCAAGGCATTAAAATTTTAAGCCAAATTGGAGGGCAAGGATGGCCAGTAGAATCCATAGAATTCGCTGATGGTTCCGTACTTAAATTAACTTCAATGATGTCTCATCTAGCATATCGACAAACTGACAAAAACGATACTGTATATGGTTCATCCTATGGAGAAACAATATATGGCAACAAAGGGAATGATACCATTTATACATATGCGGGTGATGATGTCCTTATTGGTGGAAAAGGTAATGATGCCTTATATGGAGGTGTTGGCGACGATACCTATATTTATAACCTAGGAGATGGCTTTGATACCATAGAGGAAGAAGAATATGGACATAATAAAATTGTATTTGGAGAAGGTATTACACAGAGTAATTTGTCGTTCTGTTGTGAAAATGCAGATGTGATTATCTATATAAATGGAGATAAATCTCAAGGTATTCGGATTAAAGATCAGATTGATATGCATTTTGGACGATGGGCTATTGAAAAATTAGAATTTGCCGATGGAAGTTTTATTGATTTAACACAACAGGGTTTAACATATGAACTAAATTCTGGAGATAACACAGTATATGTTGGAGATACAGCAAGTACATATATTAGCAGTTCAGGAAATGACAACTTTCTTAGTGGCAATTCCACAGGAGGTGGAAATAGTTATGTCTATAATAGAGGGGATGGATTAGATACTATTGAGTGTGAAGAAAATGATAAAATAGTTTTTGGAGAGGGAATAACTCTTAATGATCTTGTATTTAAAGCTGTCGGCTCTGATTTGCATATCTACATTGGAGAAGAACAGAATCAAGGAATAATAATTAAAAGTCATCTAGGAAGTCCTGACATGAGTCATATTGAATTTGCCGATGGTTCATCATTTGACTTAAAGAATCAAGGCCTTACCCTTGTTGGGAATAGTGCAGATGATAAAATGAATGGTACTCTTCATAATGATGTTATTTCTGGCAATGATGGAAATGATGAAATATATGCGAATGAGGGTAATGATACCATTATCGGAGGAAGAGGAAATGATATTTTGCAGGGTGCAGAAGGCGATGATATGTATATTTACAATTTAGGGGATGGTTTTGATAGCATTTCAGATAAATCAGGTAATGATAAAATTATTTTTGGTGAAGGTATTTCCCAAGGGGATGTATCTTTCCGAAGAGAAGGCTACAACTTAATTATCTATCTTAATGGTGATATTTCTCAAGGAATGAGGATTGATAACTACTATAACCAATCTAATACGTATAAAGTAGAAACAATAGAATTTTCAGATGGTTCTGTAATGGACATTTCTAATCTTGATTTGACGGATGAAGGAACTGCGCGTCAAAATATTAATGGTACGGATGACGATGATGTACTAACAGGTGGAAATGGAGATGATTATATTTATGGTAATATGGGAAATGATACTCTTACAGGGAATAAAGGAAATGATGATTTGTATGGAGGCAGTGGTGATGATACGTATATATGGAATTTAGGTGATGGTTTAGATACCATATCTGAATATAATGGTAATGATAAAATTATTTTTGGTGAAGGTATTTCTCTTAATGACTTAACGTTCGAAAATCGATATGATGATTTGTATATATTTGTTAAAGGCGATCGTACTCAAGGAATATGTATATCTGATTATTTCTATTCAGAGGATAATCAAGTAGAAAATTTAGAATTTTCTGATGGTACAACATTTAACTTAACTAATTCTGAATTTACTTTCACATATAGTGATGGAGATGACAGTATTACAGGAACGGATAGAAACGATACCTTCATTGGAAGTCGAGGAAATGATGAAATTGAAGGAAGAGAAGGAGATGACACTTATATTTATAATTTAGGTGATGGGCTAGATACCATTAGTGATTATGAATATGATTATAGTGATAACACAAAAGGCAAAAATGACAGAATCAAATTTGGTGAAGGAATAGCTTTTAGTGATTTAACCTTTAAAAGTATTGGAGATAGTCTGCATATTTATATTAATGGAGATATTAATCAAGGTATAATTATTAACCGACAGAATTATGACGAATCATATCAGATTGAGTATTTAGAGTTTGCAGATGGTTCCGTGTTTGATTTAGCAAATAATGGGCTAACTTTTAAACAAGATAATCTGGCTAATGAAATAGTAGGTACTCTAAAGGATGATATCATCTATGCATATGATGGAGATGATACGATTGATGCTCAAGATGGAAACAATGTTATTGTTGGAGGAAAGGGTTATGATACCATAAAAGGTGGCAATGATAATGATACTTATATTTACAACATTGGTGATGATTTTGACACAATTTCAGATTCTAATGGTAATGATAAAATCAAATTTGGTGCGGGAATAACTCTTGAACAATTGATTTTTGAAATATCAGGAAGCGATTTGAATATCTATATTGATTCAGATAAGACCCAAGGGATAAAGATTACTAATCAATACAGTTATAATGCGAATTATCGTATTGAGACATTAGAATTCGCTGATGGCTCCTTGTTTAATTTATCCGAAAGTGGATTAACATTTAGTCAAAATGACTCCGATGAAAATATTACAACCAGTAACTTTAATGATATCATTTATGCAAAAGCTGGAAATGATGTTATTGATGCCAAAGATGGAAATGATATCATTTATGGAGGAAATGGTTATGATACTTTAAAAGGTGGAAATGGAAATGACACATTGATTGGGGGTAAAGACGATGATATTTTACAGGGAGGTAATGGAGACGATACATATATCTACAAACTTGGCGATGGATTTGACAGTATAACAGATACAGGAGGAAATGATAAATTAGTATTTGAAGAAATAAGTGCTAATGATTTATCTGTTGAAAAAAATGGAAATGATTTAATTTTTAAGATAAACAATCAGGAAGATTCCGGTATTAAAATATCTAATCATTTTTCTTCTCAGAAAATTGAAACATTGGAATTTTCAAATGGCTCAATAGATATAAGTCAATTTACAAATGCAGATCAGCTTATTCAAGCCCTTAACTCTTTTGTAACGGATACTTCATCATCTATGGATAACTTATCCAATCCGACCGAAGATGTCAGCGATATATATTCTCTGGCGGCCAGTCAGGATTTAACCAGAAAAGCAATCTAAAGGAGGTTATTTAAAACAGAAAATATCCCCTACTCTGCAGAGTAGGGGATATTTTTCATGCATAAGTCATCATAAACGACGTTATTTCTATCAATTTGCTTGATTGTTTCCGGTGTATCTTTTTCATAATCAGCATACACCGGTTCATAAAGCAAACAGAAATCACCGTTTATATTTGTCGTGCAAGCGATTAAGACGCTCAAACTCACAAAGATTGTAACGAGCAATTTTAGCTTTTTTAACTGCATTCAGTTCTCCTTTCATTTGTTGGTTCTCGGCGTTTTCTTTGGCGCAGCGATAGCCAAAGAGGTATAAAAATAAAGCGATGGCTGCAAAAACCACCGCTCTAAACTTCTTTAGAATTGTTATCATCTTTGCTTTTCCTTTTAATTCCGATATCACGAGCACCGCTGATACCGAGCATAATTGCAAGGCTTGTCAGCAGTTGCTCCCAATCCACGAGTTTCACATCAAAATACGGCACAATCACGCAGTTATTGAGGAAACCATAACATAAAATCCAGCCAATCAGCGGAATCCAAGATCTTTTATTCAGTTTCATAATAAATCAATTCCCTGCTGAAGTATCTCGTCTGAATATGGCTGAATGCCGTTTTCCATGCGGATAACGGCTTTAATAAATACTGTCAGTACGCCGCGTTCTTCAATATCTATAACCGTGTCGGGATAGACACCGAGCTGTTTGGCAACTGATTGAATATAGGCTATGGTCTGGTTTTCGCTTGGTGGAGCATACCGACTGATAATTTGTCGAACAGTCTTCAAACCATGAATCCTTTTATAATTAATCAGGATTTTAGCTAAAGCCCTGATTCCATAGATTGGAGCCGTAAAGACACAAAAGGCGGAATCGATATTCCGCCCGTCTGGATTTAACCCTTGCCAATTTGCCCCGTGCCGGATATTGCCGGGATTATTGTTTCTAATTCCCCTTGGTAGTTTTTGATTCATTATGTATCTCCCAAATAAGTTGCCGTAATTCATCAATTTTTAGCTCCAGCCGGTTAATATGCAGCTGTGTGGCATATTCCCGAGCGACCTGAACCTTAAAATCGTTCAGTTCTTTATGAACATTGCCCACCTTATGAACAAGCCATACAAAAGCCGGAACACAGATAATCTGTAAAAATTCTAACCAATCCATTATTCTCTCCTTAATTTATATGAACACGGTCATCTTCAATAACTGCCGTTATCTCAACAGTATCTGTTCGTGGTTTAATACCGATTATTCTGGCCCTGATTGCCCATTTGTCTGCCGCACCGAAAGCAAAATGCGTCCGTTCACGAGAAGTTCCGGTATAAATCTCAAAATCAGGGTTTTCTTCCAAAATGACTTCATTTTCCAAATTTCCGGCAACCACGGGATACGGTCCTGACAATTGTCCGTTGGCCTTGCGAAGTGCAATATAATGAGCAGCCTCGCTATCAAAAATAACTGGTTCGGATAAGCTCAGCTTGTTGCCGTCACGGCTAACGATTTCGCCGCCTTTTCCCCAACTTGGCATATCATGGGTTATGGCAACTAAATCCCCGTAAGTCGGAATTAGACCATCAAGCTCAGTCATAAAGCTCACAATTCTGCGGCGGTACCGATTGGCCGCCGCCATATAAAGAGCTTCACGTAATGCCTGGTCTTTATCCGTACAGCCAAACAGTTCAACCGTTGCCGTATTTTCAGAGGTGCTTTCCGGTAAAATTCCGGTAATTTCCGTTGTTTTCCATGTTTTATTGGAAAAATACTCAATCGTAACACTGTCCGCCGTGTCTTCTGACGGCATGATATATTGTATAGAAAGAGAATTTTTGACAATGTTTCGCGGAGAAAACAATGCAACAGGAATAGTTTTAGCTTCGTCTCGAACAAAACGGACAATGCCACCTTGCAAAAAGGCAACCGCGCGGCCGCATTTGGCAATTCGGCTCAAAGCCTCAAAAACCGTTAATTTACTGTCAAAAACAGCATTAAATGTATCACCGCGGCTCTGCCAAATACGGTCTAAATATAATAAAGCATCCAAATCTATGCGGCTGTCGTCAAGTTTTGCCCCATATTCCGCTTTTAAGACATCTGCCAGTGCCCACGCAATAGAACTTGTTGGAACTGCGGCAGACCAGCCGTTTTCGGAAGACCACACCGGCAATTTACGAGTAACGACACAGTTTAACAACCTAGAAGAACGTTGAGAAAGATTGTTAGTTGCCCGCATTTTTAAGGCTATCATTGTTACATTGCCGTAATTATGCTCTGCAACGACAAAGCCTTTGGCAGAAGTCCAACGGATTTCGTGTCCGGCACGGGAACTCTCGTCCTTTTTATCCAGACGTGTCGCCCGAACCTCATAGCGGGCGCTCTCCACATCATAATTATAGGTTTTATAAATGGCGTTATGAGAATTTGAGGAAAAACTCTCCTGTCCCAACATAAACCAATCGCCGAGAGGATTGTCTTCATCATCAATCTTTCTGGCTTCCACTTTCCAGTTTACCGTTTTATTCGACATTGAACCGTTGTCATTGGCGTAATATAGACCTCGCTGAAAGGCAACATCTATGCCGATTTTATTAACGGTTGTTTCACTTTGGTTCAAAATAAACGGCCCGATAATTTCATTTTGCAGAAGTTCTTGTCCGGACACTTCCGTACTGGTTATCACATCCTCTGCAAACATTGTATTTTTTGTATTTGGCGGCAATATTTCATAGGTTATTTCCTTGAATGAAGATATCGGAGTGTCTTCAATCATGATTTTTTCAATATCATATTCGCCCTGACCGATACAGTGGAGCTGATAAACATATTGCTCATTATCAATATATTCGTAATACGGCTGACTTGCAAAATCAGGATAAACCAGATGTCGCCCATAAATAACTGGAATAGGATTGCCAAGTCTAGCTTGGTTGCCTTGCGCCTGTAGGGAATAAGTCGGGCTTTGCGAAGAAACCGCATAACTGGTACCGTTCAATGTTGGCTTGGGCGGTGGAACCAATGCGTTAATCAGCATTCCGCCGCCGATTGAAACTCCGGCTGCTACAGTTGCACCCCAGACAGCTCCCCAAGCGGCGCTTGCCGCACCATAACTCGCAACTGTTGCTACCACTAGCGCCACCATGCCGACAACGCGCAACGGATTTGAGCCGCCGCCACCTCCGCCTTGCAACAAATTAACAAAGGCGACATGATCCATTGCCCGGATTTTTAAATTATCCCATTCTTTTCGCAGTACCGGATTGCCATTCACTAAGCAAATAAAGGGGGTATTTTCTTTTCCTATTTGGTAGATTCCAACAAGGCGGTTAATGGTTGTTTCAGTTTCCAAGCAATAAAAAACCTCGCTTTGGGCGAGGTTGAAAGGATTTTGTATTTTAACTATTTGCATAATCTGTCCTTACTTCCCAAATTCCGGTAATTTTCCACCCAAGGGCATTTAATTCTGTCTTTTTTTGAAAAATAACGCCGATATTGCGTTGATTGTGCAAAATCCCGCCACCATCCACATCAAGCCAAATTCCGACATGAGACGGATATTTCCCTTGCGACAAGACAACCACCGCGTTATTTTTAAGTTTTGTAATTGGCCTGAAATCGTTGTAATTTGTTTCTTTGGCAAATTCACAGAAGACCTGCCGCAAATCAGAGGCGTTTGTAACAATCGGCGACAATTCAATACCTAATTCAGTATGATAAACATCTTGAACCAACCCCCAACAGTCATATTTTCCGCAAATCCACGGTTTTCCTATGTATTTTAAAGCCCAGTGTGTCATCGGGTTAGTCCTGCAAAACGCTTAGGTGTATAGTTTTCGTTAGGAAAACTGCGGTTTCCGATATCCATCATACGAGCTTTGGCTGTTATCTTCGTGATATTGGCCTGTACATCGGATAGAACCAACGTTAATGGAGGAATCATCTGCGGAACGCTTAAATCAGTTGAAAGATACGGGCGATATATCATTTTTATCATATCTTGGCTTGAAGCTGCCATATCAAGATATTTAATAATTTCACACCCGACATTATCCAGAGTTAGAGTAATTTCAGGAACTGGCGTGGTATTGACCGGCGGAAATTCCAAATCAAACCCCAAAGCCACAAACTCAACTTCTTGCCCGGCGTTAAGAGGAGCATCATCCTCTAAAAAAGCCCGCAGATTGACGTTATCCCGAACGACACGGACAGCCGTTTGCTTACCGTCTTCATCTTTGAAATCCGGATGAATTAACTCCAATGTATCTAAAATAACCACATCGGAGGGATTGGAAGCATAAGCTTCTTCCAAGGCTTCGCTTAATGTTGTTGTCATTATGGTTTTCCTAAATATGTTAATCGTACAATACCGTTGGCGCCATTACCTCCCCAAGTTACGGCAGCCGTTGTTCCGGCACCACCGGCTCCCGGTGCTGTACCATTTCCTCCATGAGGTCTTCCTCCACCATCACCGGTTAATTTTGAGTTTGCTCCGGAAGCCGGGGCATTCATATCTCCCGGCCCGCCATTATTACCGTTACCTGCAATTTGCTGTTCGACAATAATTTCAGGCTTTAAGAATGTGTATGTACCGCCAGGTGCTACATTATTACGAACGGCCCCATACATTCCTCCACGTCCGCCATTACATTCAACAATACCGTCAATTTTGCTGATACCGCCCCATTCACCATCGCGGCCGGCAATTCCATAGCCATTGATTGTCGGGCCGGAACCCGTACCACCTTTGCCGACTGTAATATTGAGAACGGTATTTTCCGTAAATCTGATTTTTCCTCTGAAAGCAGCACCTCCGCCACCGCCGCCACCACTAAATACGGATTTTGATATAATATCTGACATTCCGGCCTTTCCTCCACCGCCGGAAATCTCAAGCAAATAAATACCCCGAGAAACTTTTGAATTATATGTTCCCGGGGTTTCACTATAAAATACAATGGTATTGATAGGAATAGGTTTTGGTCGCACCATCATTTTTTTTATGTATTCTCGTCTCTGCATGAGCTAATACTCCACAAAAGCCACTTGGCATTTAGCCAAACCGGCAACGTATTGCAACATAACATGATATGTTTTGCCTGCTGCAAAATCAGGAGCATTCTCATCTGCAAATATACAATTATCCGGGAAAACTGGTTTAATCGCCGCTGTAGTATTAATAATCAATTGCACAAAATGGCCTTTTTCATCATTTTGCGGCAGATTAGAAAAGCTAAACGTGGTTGCAGAAGTCAGATTGAAGAGGTAGTCCTGATTAAGATTCCAATCAATATTAATGGCGCCTCCTGTTTCCTCTCTTGTTATCAAGGGCTGATTGACAGCATCAGCTTCATTTTTGGCCCTTTCAGCCTGTGCAGTTGCTGCATCTATTTGCTGTTGCCCCTCATTTTGAACACGGCTAACCTCACTGTCGGTTTCTTTATTTAGTTCTGCAATGAGTTTGTCTTTTTCAATATTTAACTGGTTGTTAACCGCTTCTATACCATTGTCCCGAGTATTGTTAATACTGGCAATAGCCTCGTTTAACGTTGTTTCAAATTCATCAATACTATTAACAAAACGTTCGTTAATAGCGGTGATGTTGGTAACAATTTCATCAATATTAGCTTTTATTGCATTAATTGATTCGTGTTTTAAGGTAACATCAGACTGTGCCTCAAGAATAATCTCTTTCGCTGATAATGCCGTTCCGACAATTTCATCAACACCTTGAGTTAATTCAGCCCTGATTTCTTTAAGATGTTTGGCAATACTGGAAATCGGGCCATTATCGGTTTCAATGGTGGTGTTTTCGTCTCCGTTAATTACCTGATGAAGTTTATCCAAGTTGCTTTCGGCGGTTTCAATGGATGTCTCCATTCCTTGTAAAATTTCAAGACGAATATCTTTCAAATGTTTAGCAATGCTGGAAACTAATCCATTTTCTGTTTCTATTGTAGCCACGTCATTGCCATTGATAATATCGTGCAATTTGGACACATCAATTTCTGCCTGAGACACACTGGCCTCAAGCCTTTCTTGCATATTTGCCATGGAAAACTCCTTTATTTGTTTAATTTATTAGGGATAAATGTATGTACCAGAAAATGTAACCGCTCAACCGTACGTCCTAATTTCACAGGATCACTGTCTAACAGAATATCAAGAGCGCCCTCTGATAAAGTGGGGCGGTCTCTGATTTCAAGTTCTGCGGTTATTTCCCAAAGAAGCCCTTTATATAATCCGGCTTCAAATTGTTGGATAAAACGGGCTTCCTGTTCCAGAAGTCCCAATCCGCCTAAAAGCTGGATATCAAACCATTCGGCTCCCTCTTTGGCGTGAAACTTATACCACGCCTCAAACAGAGAAAACTGTTCCTGATTCATAACCCAGCGCACGGCAATTTTAGACGGTGTTTGAGTAAAACGCCGCCGTTGCCGCGCCGGCCCCGATTCCATATCCGTGCGGATAATGGCGTCATCGGGCTTGATAGAGTAACCGCTAATTGTTGGTAGCGGTAGATGTTGTGGAAATTTTATCATTATCTGTAACTCCCAAAGGCGGGGTTGAGGGCATAACGCTGTTCTAAAACAGGCGCAATACCTTCTCCCCGAGTAATATTACGGGTTAAAGAGGCTTCGATTTGCTCGACAATGATATTTAAAGAGAGATTCCCCTCGCTGTCTTTACTCATTTCAGCCCTTGCTTTTGTTCCATCGGTATTATTAAAGACATTTACAGTAACTCTGGGTGTCTGACTTACGCCACCCAAGGCTTCCATTTGCCCTTTTGTAAAAACACCTTCGCCACGTTTGGCTATGATGGGAACCTCATCTCCTACCAAACCTCCGCTATGAAATCTTGGCGCAGTAGAAAAAACAGCCGGATTTACAGCTTTTCCAGACAATGTGTCTTTTCCGATAATTCCGCCGCCGTGAGCCATCGGAATTCCCAAAAATCCCATTGATGCCCCAAGAAGCGGTTTTAGAACAGCATATTGCAAAGCCATTCTCATCATGTCAGAAATAACTGAATTAACAAAATCAGCCATATTCAACTTTCCGGAGGTTACAAAATCAACCAGCGTATCTTCCATATTCTGAAAAGAGTTTTTAACAAGATTTTCCGTTTGCATAGCCAAATTATCAGTATCTTGATAAATATCCTGTAATCCGCGATACAGTCCGTCTTGCCATTGTGTGGAACTCTCAATCGCTGATTGCTTGGCTTTTGCCACCATATCTGCATAAATTTTCTCAACATCTGTCCGAAAATTCTCATATCCGGCTTTTGTTTCGTCAAGCCCCTTTAAGGCTTTGGTTTTCCATTCCTCCGCCTCGCTTATAGCTTTCTGATAAGGTGATTGTAAATCTAACAGCCGGTTTTTGATATCTTTAAGGTTGTCCGCATATTTTTTTTCAGCATCCTCATTATCTTTAAGAGTTTTCTGATATTTTTTATCTGCAGCTTCCAATTCAAATTTACGCGTAACCAACGACTTAATTTCCGAAGCTTGCTCTTTGGTTAAAGCAATACCAAGCTGTTTAAGCTGATTTTCATACTCATTTTGTGCCAGTGCATTTTGCAGAGCTTGCTCTCCCTGTTTTCTGGCTTCATTAATCCGTTGCTGTGCAACATTTTGTGCTTGAAGTTCGCGGATTAAATCCCGTATTTTTGTTAACTCCTCCTCTGTTTGTGTTTTGGCTGCCGGTTTAGCTTCCGATTCAATAACAGGTTTGGGGTTGTTTAGGCTATCCAGTTCCTCACGGGCTTTGCCTGCATCTATCCGAGCCGCTTTCAGAAGTAAAATATTTTCTTGTATAGATTTGGCCAAAGGCGTGAAATCAGGATAATCCTTAGCTAACTCCCAAATTCTTTCCTGATATTGCTCCAAGTCAATTTTGGAAGCAGCCAAAACATTACGCAGATCATCAACCATAATCTCCCATTCTTCTTTGAAAAAATCCGGTTTTAGCCGTTGATACCACGACATTCCGCCTGTGTTTTTCAGGCTTTTTTCCAAATCTTTAATATTTTGTTCTGCGTCCTTTAATTTTTTGCTCCAACTGGCAATTGCCTCATTTTTGCTGACATCATTCAGATTTTCAACTTCCTGTACGGTGTTTTCAAGAGCCTGTTTAAGTTCAGACAATGTTTCGGCATGCTGTTTTCCTGCTCTTTTGGCAACATTATGGCTGTCTGCCAGCTTATATAAAGAATAGCCTGTAATTATCGCCAGACCTGCCGGGCCGCCGATTAGGCTTAATGCTGCTTTTAAAGTATTGGCTACTCCGGCTGTCAGAGCCATTTGTACCGCGGCAGCCTTAGAAACCTGTGACATCATGGTTAAACCGGCTATTGCAGACTTAGAGGATGTTCCCAAAAGTGCCGTTACACCGCTTAATTTTGTAACACCGGCAGTCAAGGCCGCCCAACCTGCAGAAATCGCCGAAGCTCCTAATCGAGTTGCTATCAAGCCTAATGCTATATCGGCATTTTCAGCCAATACAAAAAATGCCGATGATGCAATTTCAACGGCATTAGCTAATGTTTGTCCGATAGCGGGAGCCATGTTTCCGCTACGTTCTACTAATTCATTAAATTGTGCGAATGTGGATTTTAACGCTTCATTCAAGCCGTTTGTACCGATATCCCGATATATTTTTTCGAACCCGTCTTCGATATTAGATAAAACACCATTCATGGTTTTCATTTGTTCAGACATGGCACCGGCAAAATTAACATCGCCGAGGGAACGTAAGTATTTTTCAATGTCTGCGGCATTTTTCTTAACTTTGGTGGTTGTTCCTGCAAAAGTAAAACTAACCTCATCATTAAGAACTCTGGCTTTGATACCAAAGGTTTTAAGGCGTTCAAATTCACCCACTGTCGCCGCAGCAACAGCCCCGACAAAATCTAAAATATTTTTACTAAAAGCCGAGGCCGTGTTTCCGTAAGATGTGAGAGCGGCTTCTGACGGTTCAAGGCCGAGAGCCTTAAGCTGGATAAACGCTACTACAATTTCATTTAATTGGTACGGAGTATTTATTGCAAATTTTTCAATCAGAGCAAAAGCCTGTTCGGCGGCTTCAATGGAGCCTGTTACTGTTTTCAGAGAACCGGAAAGCTGTTCAAATGACTTATTTGCCTCAAAAATTGCGCTAAATGTGCCACTTACTCCCTTAAATCCTAAAAAAGCCCCGGCTAAATACGAGGCTTGCTTGAGGATTCCGTTAAAAATTTTAGTGTTTTCGCTTAATCTTAAAAGATTATCATTGGCGGGAGTTATTACATTTGTGATTTGTCGAAAGGCCTTTTGTCCGTCATTTCCAAGTGTTTTGAATTCCTGCCGGACTTTATCGCCACCCACCGCCGCCAGACGTATGCTTAAATTTTTAGCTGCACTCATTTTTATATTTCCGTTACTAATCCTATACAGTCAACAGCTCGCTCATAATTTCCATGTCAAAACCTAAATTTTTGGCAAGATTTAGAGCCTGAGACAAATCAGGCTCGGAAAGCCTTTTCAAAACTTCCCAAGCCTGCCAGCCCTCTATTGTTTGCGGAGCTGTTTCTATGTATTTGCATTTTTCAATGGGGCAGAGCTTATATTTTTCTGAACACCCTTTGCAATAGTCTCGCCCTTTGCCGAAATGCCAGTGGCATCGGGCGTTAAGCCGTTTTTTTCCGCTTCCAAAATTTCACGAACGCCACAATATTGATTACGAAAATTCTCAGCAATAAGCCAAAAATTTGAAAAAAGTTCCTCAATTTTCTGTTCGCAAACCGGTGCTGTCTCATCACTTTCAGCTTCCCAAACGCCGTCCCATTCCAGAATACCGGCCAATGCCATACCGATTGTCAGGTTTTCATCAGCAAAAGCCTCTCGGATTTTAGGATTGTTTAAATCTAAAAAATCGGAAACATCAGCTCCGACTTCTTTTGCCTCCTTATATTGCTTAACGGTCTGAGATATTTTATCGTTCATGTAGGCTTTAGCCTGATAAAAAACAGTAGATGTGCAAGGTTTGACTTTAACTTTTACGCCATAGCCAATTTCAAGCCAATAAGGTTCTTTTTGAATTTTTAGTTTGAGCATAACTTACTCCTTTGATTGATTATTAAAAAAAATATGTTATTCATATTTATAATGCCGTTGTATTTATCTAATAGATGTTGGCTCTGAATATGATTGGGAAATAGCAGAGGTGTTATTTTTTATTCCTTACCTAGGAAGGCAGGAAAATATTTATAGCCCTTACTTCATTTTCTTCAGGAAACTAAAAAATTTTAGTTACGCCTAAAAAGAAAAAAAGCTAAGATAAGTTGTAGGTAATTTTCATAGTTTTCGTATGAAGTACAAATACTAAAACAAGTGGTAGCAACGCCACTAAAAATAAGTTGGCTTAATTGCCTGTCGGCAGGCTTTTATGGTGAAGGCAACTTTAACATGAAAGTTACTGTTCGTATAAAAATAGACATTGCCAAAATTATATATGCTTTAGCATGGTTAATTTATGCTTTGTATTAAAAAAAACAGAGGAGTAAAAACTCCTCTGTTTTTCAATATACCTCTTCATTATTAATTAAGATAACAGTCATCATCTTTCCGAGCGTCTGTTCCTTTGAACCTTGAAAATCGTAGGAACACTCAATACCGCCGGGGCCTGAAATGGAACGTTTGGGTTTAGGAAGATAAACTTCGTGGCAAATAATTGTTATCTTCTGCGTTTCTGACAGTTCATAACCAAATTCCAAATCTACAGGAACACCGGTACGGGCTTTGTTCATAAGGTCATTATCCCCGTACCGAACGGAAATACTCCCAGATAAACTGGCAACACCGACATCAATCGCTTCAACTTTGCCGTCATTGCGGATTGTTTCGATTTTTTCTAGATTGTTAGAATAAGTTAACGAGGCAGCCGTAACATTCGCCAAAAAAGCTCCGGCACTTTTAATGAATCCCTGAAATTGTGAAAATCTGGTGTATTTTTTAGCTTCAGCACCGGCAAATATACTTGTTTCCGAGGCATCTTCGCCTTGTGCCAAAAGGGAAATAGTTGCTTGGGCTTCTCCCGAACGCTGAAAATTAAAAGCAATGTTATCAGCTTTTACTCCCATAAAGCGGATGTATTCGGGAACTTGGGGCAAGCCGATTTCCAAAGAATAACTTGGGAGCGAGACTTTCCCAGACTCAAAGGTATGTTCGTAATTTCCGGTAGGCGATTCTTCCTCATCAACTATCGGCTTTGATGTCGGGGTTCCAAAAATTGCTTTCAGCCAAATTCCGAGACTGTGTACGTCAATAGGTACAACCACATCCCCCGAAACATTAATCACATCTTGAAACGGAGTGGTGGGGTCGCGTCCCAAACCAAGAACATTTGAAGCTACCAGGCTTTGCTCACTGTCCAAAGAGGATGAAATAAACGGAATCTTCGTATAACCGCTTTCGGGTATAACCCCATACTCTGTTTCTTCTGCAATCAAGAGGCTGGCATTCCAGCCATAAGCTCTACTCATGTTTTTTTCCTTATAAAAGAGGGTTATTTGAAACAAATTCGATTATAATAGGAATGGACGCTATCCGAATTGGTGCTGCTCCATCAATATTTTCATCGCTGTATTCCGGCGGTTCCGTGTGCAAATAATCAACTGTTCCGCCTAGTGAAAAATCATCTTTCAAACAATCTGAAACTTTTTTTACGATTTTAAGCATTTGATTGTATCGCTTATCGTCATTTATATCTTGTACCAATATTTCAAGTTCCGGGCGGAGTTCCAAGACATAAGATACCGGTGAAAGGATTGTTTCGATTATTTCGCATTTTCCAGACCGTAGAATAATCATTCCCTCAGGTGGAATTTTTTGAGGTATGACAACATTTTTCCGCGTCTGAACTCCATTCAACTTATCCAGTTTTTTATATAAAATGTTTATAATGTTTGTGACACTTACGTTTTCCAATTTGACTCTTCCTTTTTTTGGATATAAAAAAATATGCAATTCGGAGATTGCATAATGAAAGACAATACAGAACGTATCGAAAGATTAAAAAATGACCTGTCCAACTATAAAGAAGCTATCGTTGGTTTCATTATAGATAACTCCGAAGTCAAGATTATCGTTGACACGTCAACGGATAATAAGACTATAAAAGCCAAAGAAATATCAGCTATCGTAGAAAAATATAAAATTCCCAGTCTAAAAATAAAAACTGTAAAGTTAATCTCTCCAATTTGCTAAAATCAAACTCGGCACTTTATTTTCTATTTTTCTGCTTTCTGTCTCGAAATTAATTAATTTAGGCATTTTGACCTGTGGCACCAACCAAAAAGCGATAATTGTCCGGCGTTTTTGTTCATGCACCAACAGGGAGGTACCATAAGGGCGATATACATATCTAAGCCGGATTCCTTTCATCTTTTCATAAAGAGCAGGAGTAATTTTCTTTCCGCCGATTTTTTTCGGAATTGCAGGAGTTGGAATAGCCAGCCAAAAACCGTCTTTTCCCTTAATGACCAAACCATATTCAAAACTCTGCATGATTTTATCAGCTTTTGAATAAATTATACCGACAGCCCTTAAGCTGTTTTTCGATTTAGGAAAAACATCACCTCTCCAAGTGTACGCCAAGCGAGAACCTAAACGTGCAGATTTCACCTGCTTTCTCATTGCATCTTTGAGTTGGCTGGTCGCTGTCGATATGCCGCGGGTTACGGCAATCTCTGCATTTTTTAGCTCTTTATCCAGTATTTCAGCTAAATTTCCTGTTAAACTTGCTCTTAACTGCATATTACTTCAAAATTCCAAGTTAAGTTATTTGTGTCTTTTAACGGTTCCTGACTAACCGTATATTCTTTATTGTCGCAGTATAGTTTTTCTCCAATCTGTAAATATGGAGCATCTGAAATCCGCATTTTCATCATATTAGTCGCGGTGTGGGCTTGTGAAAAGCCCACACTGACGACCATATCAGGGCGTAAGAGGAAAACAAGAACGTCCCGATTTTGATATTTAGCGGTTTTTCCCAGCTTCTTGAACAGATGATCCACTGCTTTTTGAAACTGCTGCACCACTGTTATCAATCTCCTTTTTGCTTTTTTCATCTTTTTTTAGGGTGTTTTTATCGTTTTTTGTGCTTTTAGAAGCATTTTTATCAGATTTTTGAGAATTATCCTGTTTTGAGGATGAAGATGACGGTGGTTGAGACGATTGACTTTCATTTTTAACAATTCTCGAAGCAAAACCACGCTCAATAAGGGATTCTGCTTCTTTTTCATTAGAAATCTCAACTTCCATATCAGGAGCGTATTCTGTTTTATTTACAACCAGAGTTACTTTGGCTAATACTTTCATATATACTCTCCTATTTTACGGTTACACACATTGAGGCATTGGGACGATATGGTACGACCAACGGCGCAGATTGCAGCAGCATCCAACGGACAGCTGGGTCATTTTCCAACCATGACTTAGGAAAATAACGGTTAGCCTGAAAACCTGCCTGTTCATCTTTGATAGCACCATAGCAACGAACTCCCTCAATACCGCTGCGACTTCCCAGCAGAACGGTATTTTCAGGCAGGATTTTCTTTTCAATTTCAGTTCCGCTTTCGATATATATGTCGTTATATACCCAAACCTCAAAATCGCCAATATTCCCGACAAATCGAGCTTTTTCATTTCCTAAAATAATCGGGTCAATACTTAAAGTGTTAGCTGTCCCACGCCGATAATCTAGATATTTCTGAACAAACGGATTCGCCCGGAAAATCTTCCATGCCGAAGGTTCTAAAATAACGGTTTTAGCCACAACACCAGATTTAGACTGAATTGCACCGGCCCAATCTTCCAAATTGTCCAGAATATTTACGCTGGAATTATCCCAAGTGTTATCTCCGGTAAGAACTTTAGTAAATGAAGCATCTCGACCAAAATCAACAGTAACAGCAGGATAACCATCGCCTTCAACCGTAATTTTGCCAGTGCGCAAAACTTCCGAGGCCATAACTTCTTCACGACGAGTTAAACAGTCAAGTTGATTGTTAAGAGTAACCGCGACGGCTTTTTCTAAACGCTGGGCAGGTGTCATTTCTCCCCCGATTTTTTCTCCTGCCATTCTTTTAAATGGCATATCCGGGGTAAAACGCCGTTTGTCCTTAACATAAGCCGGTTTGAACGATTTTGTGCGATATCCCTCGTGTTCTACGACCTTGCCGGGCATCAATGGCGAAACAAACGGTGAAATCCGAGGTTTACTTTCCTGTGTGTCAAAATAAATCTCTTCTGTTTCCGAACGCTGTTCCTGAGGAAAAAACATATCCAATAAAAAAGATGATGGAGAATGAAGATTCTCCACCACTTTTGACAATACATGTGTTGAAAAGATATCCATTTTTATTTCCTTATGCTTGGGTTTTCTTAATGAAAATGCTCTTTTCACGGAGCTTTTCGGTTATGACATCAACAGTAAAACTGTTGTCAAAAGTCAAAGCGTCTGAATTAAACTCACCAGTAAAATAGACTACGGCCTGTTTATCTTCCTTTTCCGCATTGACATTTTCGGCCAAAATGCAGAGCGGTACTTGAGAGCCATCTGTTTGGGTCGAAACCGCATTACAATACTTTCCGCTGGCCGTTACCTTTCCGAGAACGGTACCTCGAACATAATTCCCGGCAGTAACATCAACCAGTCTAGCTACTCTGGGAAAATCACCTGCCAACAAGTTATCGGGCTTTAATGTTCCTTCATCTTTACAATTTGCATACATTTTACTCTCCTGAAGATGATTTGTTGGCCAAAGAAGCAATGCGTTTAGCCATTACCTCTACATTTTCGGCGGTTTCCGTACCTGAAACAACAATTTCAGGGTTAGGAATCTGAGCCATAACTTTTTCAAAAGATGAAACAACCTGCTGTTTAGGCATATCCTTTAAAATCTCGATAATTTGAGATGATGAAAGATCTGTTGTAACCAGCATTTTATTTGCAATCTGTTCACGACCTTGAGCTTCAGCATTATCAAAGACCTCTTTCATTCTTTGACGTTCCTGTTGTCTTATCTCCATTTCATTCATGTTTTCATTTTCCCTTTCTTTGTTAAGGTCTGTTAAAATTCGCTCAAAAGAGCTTTGACGATTAGCCAGACCTTGCCAAATCGCCTTTTTCCCAACAAAAACATCTCCCTGACCGAAATCCCTGATTACAGTTTCGGTTGAGACATCACGATAAACTGCAATTTTATTGATAAAAACTTCTGCCAATGCATCTAGGCGAGACTGTATTTGAGTCAATCCCTCAGAAGTTTCCGGATTGATACGTTTCAAGGGGCTTTGAGAGGAAACAATTTCAATTTTGTTTTCACCGTCTTCTTTTTCATAAACAGCGACAACCCCAATAGAACCAACCAACGCAGTATCTGTTACGATAATTTCATCGCAAGCTGCGGCTATCCAATAAGCTCCACTGCAACAACTCCCGGAAGCATAAGCAATTATAGGCTTTTTGCCTCGTGCATTATAAATCATGTCCGCCAATTCAGAACAGCCGTTGACTTCTCCGCCGGGACTATCGATATCAAACAGAATCGCTTTTACACTTTCATCTGCCAATACAGAATTAAAATCTCTGGCTAAAAGTTCATAAGAAGTCGCGCCGCTGATTAGTGTAAAAAGATTAGCATAACGAAACAGCGGGCCATGAATGGGAATAATTGCGACATTATTTCTTACAGAGACAGCATAAGTATTTTGCAATTTTCTTCCCAGCTGCGCTGCAATGGCTGCCGGGTTGGTATTTTGTCGCTTGGCTATATTTATTATATTTTCAAGCGTATCACTCGTCGTTGCCCACGGTTCGTTGGTTATTTTGTTCCATATTTTCATTTGTATTTTCCTCTTGGTTAATGAGTTGCATATTGCCATCGCCGGAAGTGCTAAGCCCAAGCTCTCTCATACGTTTGAGTTCTCGAACTCTTTGCATTAAAACTTCTTCCCAGTCTAATCCCTGTGAGGCACATTCATCTTCTAAGGTTGATAAACCGGATTCCATGCGAATTTGTGAGGCTTGGGCTTCCTTAACCGGGTCAACCCAGCCACGCCCCGGACCAATCCATTTACATCGGCACCAAGCTGCTTTCTTTTCGTAAAAATTAGGGGCTTCAATAAGCCCCCTGTTTACACTTTCCTCAAGCCATAGTTCGAAAACTGGTTTAGCCCAGTAGTTAATTATCCAACTTCGGCGTCCATTGAAAAAGCGCCATGCTTCAATCAGAGCCGCCCGAGCAGATGAATAATTTGTCTTTGAAAAGTCTTTCATTAACAGCTCAAGCGGGATATTTAGACCGGTTCCAATATGGCGCAGTACATTTTCAACAAAAGCCGCATAGCTGGAATTTGGACGGCTGGGAGTAAAAGCCGATACTTTATCTCCGGGAAATACTGGAATTATTGAACCACCCTCAAGCTTAACGCTCCAATCTTTGCGTTTTTCCAGATAATCATCTACAGATTCGCCAAACATTTCGGCGATTGATTCACTGTCCATTGGAGTTTCAATAAATGCCGCAATCATGGCGTTAACGACTGAAGCCTTTAATTCCGAACGTTCATAGTGGTCTAACATCTTAAAAAGCGGCATTATTGAAGTAAAAAGCGGTTTACCTCGATTTTGCCCAATACGCTCCGGGTGATGAACATGTAAAATCAACTTCCGTCCAAAAGGTGTTTGAGCTGCAATTTTTTGCCATGTATTGGCACCCTGACCGTAGTAATAGTCATTGGGATAATATTTGCTTATCCAATAATTCTCAGCTTCTCCATACTGATTAATTTCGATACCATCGCGTAAAAATTCGCTATTTTGCTTAAAATCTGGGTTTGATAATCTGTCTGGTTCCAGAAGTTGAAAACAGGTTGCAAACGGATTGGCTGAATTTTCACGCCATAAAACCAATGCCAGAGCCTCTCCGTTTTCAATAACAGACCGAAAAATAAGAGCTGTTTGCGAGTTAAAGTTAAGTTTCCGTGCGGCATCACAATATACGCTTTCCGACCAAATACGCCATAAGCTCTCAACTTTTCGCGCCCATTCTTCCAGATAATCAATATCCAATCCCAAAATTCTGTGGTCTGGAATTGAAACGAGCTTTAAACCGTTACCGACAACATTGTCAACAAGAGTTTGTATTGCCCCGCTGGCAATACCATTATTGCGGATTAAATCTCGCGAACGGGCAACAAGAGTCGATAACTCCCCATCCAGTTCCATATCCGCAGAATGTCGTAACGGCCGCCAGCTCAGCAATTCCTTAGCCGATAAAGACGCGCCTTTATAACTTGTGTCATCCATAGTTAAAAACTCACTTTGATAACCTTACGATTTTTCAGTCCCTTAGCTTTTCCAATTTCTGCTTGTAGGTACAAAATATATTCTTTCAGCTTGGAGGAATCTGCTTGAGCGTATGACGTAGAACCGACACCCTCAACATTAACGCTAACAGTGCGTGCACCAATCATTAACTCATGGTATGCCTGTTCCGCTTCCTCTAGCTGTTTTTGTAAAATTTCAACTTTTGTCATCTTAAATCCTTATAAATATGGGTCTTGCGCTTTGACTATGTTGGGTGAAAAGCTAATTTTAGTTTTTTTCTTTACCGGTATTTCCGCTGTTTCCTGTTTTTCCGGAATTAGAGTTTTTTCCAGATTGCGCCATTTTGTTTCGGAGAACTGTTCTATGCCAAAGCAGATACTGGCAGCTCGGGCATATATACGGCAATCTAACGCTTCGTTTCGTTCTCTGGTTTTCTGCCATTCCCTTTTCTGATAGCCTCGGACAATTTTAGTGACTAATTGTTCCGCAGTTAATTGCTTAAAATATTCGCTGTCATATTTGGGAAAATGACAATATCCGGCCGGAAAGCTCTCGTCTTCATTTTGAGTCAACCTCAAAAATTGATATAATTCAGACTTAAGAATGGAAGTTCCGACTGTCCAAACCTTAGCCCCTCGGCGAAGTTTTTTACCATTGATATTAAGGTCAACCTTAGTCGGAAGACCTAACGGTGTAACGCCGCTGTCTGTTCCTTTGATTGCCATTGCAAAATTCAGCGGTTGTTTGCGTACCCAATTATAAACCTGTTGCGTTGCAAAACCGCTGTCAATGGCAAAACGGGAGATTGGCAGCATAGCGCCGGACGAATGCTCAAAATAACGCCGGGAAAAATCTGTCAGCTCATTCCAGACATCCTCTCTGGCGGTATCGCCATTTATAATAAAGTAGCCCACCGACCAGCTTTCGCGGTTTCTCCCCCAAGCAACAACCTCACACTCTATACGGTCTTTTTGGACGTCTGCGCCGGCAGTTAAGAATAAACCGCCACTCGGGACAAGTTCTTGCCGGTAATCTTCGCGTTTATCAAAGAGAACCTGCCATTCAGGAGCTTCGCCTTTTTCAAGCCAAGTTTCGCCCAAAACGGTATTAACCCAGACTTTCAACAGATTATCCTTGTTTTTGGCATCTAAAAACTGTTTAACCGCGTCAGCCCATGAAAACCAGCCAACCGGCGAATATAAGGAAGATAAATGAAACCCGGCAATTTTACTGCTCGGATTGGATTTTTCCCAAATTCCATTCTCCAACATCCACGTTTTGTGATGTTCCTCAATTATACCGCCGCAATATTCGCAAATATAAACAGCCGTTTGCGGGTCATCATTTTCCCAATGGATTTGTTTCCATTTAAGCAACTGCCTTTTATTACAATAAGGACACGGTACCATATAATGACGTTGGTCTGATTGCTCGTACTCATATTCTATTCGGCTCACGCTTTGGATTGTCGGCGTGGAAACCATAAAAATTTTACGGCGGTTAAAGGTGCTTGTTCGCTTGATTGCCAAATTGACAGGATCTCCTTCGCCCTCGACATCTCCTTTATATGCGTCTATCTCATCAAGAAAAATATAGCGTACCGGCATAGAACGTAAGCCAATGGCGGAGTTCGCACCGGTTAAAACCAATACACCGCCCTGAAACTCTTTCATCAAGGTTGTATTGCTGGCGTCTTTGGAACGACGGTCGGTGATAACGCCCTTTAATTCAGGAATTGCAGCAAACATCGGGTCTATACGGGTTTTAGATGTTCTTTTTGCTCCGTCCACCGTTGGCATAACAAGCATAACCGGCCCCGGGGATAAATGCACGATATAGCCCAAAAAATTATTTCCTACCTCTGTTCCGCCGATTTGAGCGCCTTTCATAAAAACAACGCGCTCAATTCCCGAATACGGAGAAAGGCAGTCCATAATCTCTTTTAAATATGGCGTTCGTGAAGTTCGCCATTTTCCCGGTTCTGCCGAGGCTTTTTGCGAAAGAACCCTGTATTTGTCTGCCCATTCCGAGATATTCAAGAGCGGGTCTGGCTTTAAACCGGCATTAAATCCCTCGTTATAAATAATAAAAGCGTCAGCCACTTTCTAATATTTCCTCAATGATCTGGCGTATTTCTTTGGTTAAAATCTCGTGTATGCGGTTAGTATCCGTTTCTTTGGCTAAAATTGAGGCCACTCGGTCAGGGATATTTAAGAGAGCATCACGCACCATTCGCCCCTTATTAAATGCGGCTATTCTCACACCATCCGCTGATACCAAAGATTTTTCAGCTTCTTTGTTTTTCGTTTCAAGATATTTGACTTTTTCAATTTCACTTTTTATGCGGGTTTTTAAGAGTACCGTCGATAAGTTGCTGAGAGCGTCCATCCCATCTGTGGCATTTTTACTGGCTTTCATAGGCTGGCGGATAGCGGCAATAGCCATATCGGCAGCTTCTTCATTCACTTTTCCGTTATGGAGCTTTATTGTTCCATTATTTACCAACTTATTTACATATTGTCGGGTAAAATTATGTTTTCTCCCCCATGCTGCCTGCGTAATGTATGCCATAACTTACTAAACTTCTTTTTGATATACCGATGAAAAACATTGCAACCCTATGTGATTATATTATAATGCTGGTATGAAAATAAAATTTGTTACAGAAAACGCCAAAATTACTGGATTCAGGTATTTTTGGTTAAAGTATATAAGAGGTTTTGACCCGACAGTTCATTGCGCCAAATGCCTAATCGGTGATTATTCACAAAAAGTTAGTCTAAATATGCCCGTGAACACCGAGATTGAACTCAATGAGTTTACTGATTTCAAGTGTTTGTATTTATGTGGCGTTATCGGCTATCGAAATAATCTCCACGTTCCCTTTGTTCCAAGCGATAATGAAAACGACATCATTACCGCTGAAACATACAGGGGCGATAAAGTTATTATAACCGGAGCAAAGCGTTTACCAATCCCACCGCTGGAAAAAGGGTATAATGGTTTATCTCTGGCTTTCACATCTTGCCGCAATTATCAATTTGGCATTAGCTATCTTTTGCGAATGCAAGACGATAAGCCTTTATAACGTCGGCACTTCTGCCTATAGGTTTGCCGTCCGGATGTAACATCTCAAATTCCCGAATGATAGATTCCTCAACCATTTGTGGGGATATTGCAATATTTTTTACTCCGCTCATACACCAAACTCCTGGATTATGGCGTTCCAGTTTAGCTTCTGTCGTATTGATAAACCTACGCCCTAACGCAACGGCCTCGCTTTTCCGGTGGAATTTTTGATAAAACCAATGCCCCTTGCGGAATAATGCCGAAAATCCGTCATCATCCAAAAATTCAATATAACGATGGGATTTTGCTTCTCCGGCATAAGTCGTGCGGTCTTGCATATCAATTTTTTCTCTGGCTCTGCCGGAAAAATAGATTTTACCACCCATTCGGCACATTGCATTAACTACGGTCAATACATCATTTTCGGCAGTCATACTATCTACCGAATTAAGAACATAGTCGCAGATGACAATATCAAATAAACCTTTGTTTTCCAGTTGTTCGCAAAGATTATCAATCATTTTGTGAACCATTGTTGAATCAATGAAATTGCCTTTACGGTAAAATAACTCAACACCGTGAATGTCATAGCCTTTTTTGCGAAGCTTTTTTACATAATCTGCCTGACCGCAGCCAAAATCAAAAATCCGCTCGCCTTTTTTGCAATTTGGAATAAGGCTTTTTTCATAAGTCGGCGAGGCATTAAACGGCTTTTCTTCCTGTTCATCGTGTCGCAAACGGAATTTTTGAGCAAATGTCTGTATAAAGGTTGTTTTAGCCAGATGTTCATACGAGAATTTTCCATACTTTTTGTTCAAAAACTCTGCGGCTTGCTTCGCCATATCGTTTGGAATGCGGTACACTCTGGCTGAAATGCCCATCGCTTTACAGGCTAAAACATATTGTCCGGCATGGATAACTTTTCCGGCTTGAGTAGCAACACAAGCTCCCCAGTTGCCATATTTGATAATAAGTTTACAGATTTCATTGCGGACATTTGCCATTTTAGCCCGCATATTACCGCGCAATTTGATAGGTGGCACCATTTCAAAACCAAGATTTTCACTCCTGCCAACCCAAGCCCGTTCATCGCCGCTGTCAAAATCTGTACCGTTGTGCAGTTGGTTAAAGCGGATTTCATCGGTTTGGTTAATATTTTCCGGCAAAAGATATACCGGTGCTTTATCAATTCCAGCGGCCAGCAGGGCTTTTGTCCTTTGGTGTCCGGCAACGATTAAATTGCCGGAAACAATGATAGGTTTGACAATTCCAAGGGTCTTAATGGATTGACGAAGTGTTTTTAATGATTCCTCATCAATTTCTCTCGGGTTATAATCTGCGCCGACTAAATCTTTGATAGGATAATCTAACTCTAACATTGGGGTAACAATACCTTTGCCACAAAACCATAACGAACGCCGTTTTCCTTTACAAAATTCTCATAGGCATCCACCAAACTTTGGTATTCCTCTTCCGAAATATGAATTTTATAACTGCCAAATGATAAAAACTTATTGGCCTGAACTTTTTCTTCTTTCTCTCCCTCTAACGGGTCAAGCAGTTCATTGTCATTATCCTGTTTGAGAATATCATTGAGAAAATCATCATCAAAACCAGTTATTTCCAAATCCAAACCGTCATCAAGAATAAGCTGCAACTGCTCTGATAGTTTGTTCGTATCCCAACCGGCATTTAGAGCAATCTGGTTTTCAGAAATACATAAGCGGGCTTTTTGTGCCGGATTGAGACCGCGGATAATCATAACCGGCACTTCTTCAACGCCCAACATTTCTCCGGCGGCTTTACGTCCGTGTCCAGCCAAAATCATATCGTTTTCATCAATAAGCATTGGCGCAGTCCAACCGTTTTCCATCATGGAATTGGCAATTTGCATAATCTGTTCTTTGTTATGCGTACGGGCATTTCCCTCATATTCCTTTAAATCTGCCAGTTTGCGGCGACTGTATTCAAGATTTGTGTTTACTTCAACTTTTTCCATTGGTTTACATCCTTATTTGCAAAATGGCGGTTTTCCGAGAAAAACCGCCAAAATTGTCAACTTGTTTAGAGAGTTTGGTTTATAACTTTATATATTTGATTCAAAATAATATTTTTTTATGCGCATTGTCGGAACAATAGGACTCAACTGCCTGAAAATCCAAGAAAGAAGATGAAAAATGTCAACCGTGTCAACCAAAATTTTCGGGTTGTCTGCTTAAAATATGCCGCGCTTGAGCCACCCCTATAGGGTCAAAAATCCAGAAGGACCCAGAGAATTTGGAGAGAGTTTACGCATAAAAAAATGAGAGAAGATGCCTTCCGACACCTTTTCTCATCATATCTAAATAATAACGGGAAACTTTTGAAAATGTCCATACAAAAATATGCGATTACAGAACGGATAAGTTTTTTAAAGTTTAATACAGCCGAATACAACTAATATAATCGTAGAATCTTATGGACTTTTATATTATTATGTAGCAATAAAAAAGAACAAGGCTCATTTGGGGTAGTTTATAAGAGAATATAGCTTTTAATATGAAGAACCATAAAATAGAAGAAAAAGAATATTTAGATTGTTTTTTGCAAACGTCCCTAGGAAAGTCATGGCACGAAAAACATAATATTGTTAAAATTGAAGAAACAGAAAGTCCTGATTTCATCTTTCAGTCTAATGATGGAAAAAAGATAGGATTAGAGATAACCCAGTTTATAATTGAAAGCAAGCACGGGAAAGCTATGCAAGCATTGATGACAACGGGTAACAAAATTTGTAAATATTCTCTTAATAAACATAAATTGCCAATATCAATTATTATCGATAAGTATGATAAAAGGAAATATGAGGCTAGAACCAAGGAACAGCTTTTGGAGGTTTGTTATAATCCGGGCTTTATTGATAGGTTTGCTGAAAAAGAAATAAAGGATCAGATAGAACCTATTATTGATAATAATTTAGACAAATTAAAAAACTTTCCTCGGCTAATAAAACCTTGGATAAAAATAGATGATGAATATTTGTGTTTTTCAATCTGCGGTTTTCCAAATATTAATGGAAAGTATGAATGCTTCGTTAATAATACATGTTTCAGCTTAGAAAATCCTTTTGTCTCTTTACAAAATGTAATTGAGAAAAAAAATCAAAAATATGATAATTTTATAAAACATTGTGATGAATGTTATTTGTTAGTGTGCAAACCCGGAGTTTCCAAAGGTAATTATTGTCATTTTACAGGTAAAATAATGCGTTATAAGTTTGTTTCCAAATTTAAAAATGTTTTTTTGTATGATGTAGATGAACATTCAGTTATTAAGTTAAAAACTATTTGATTTAGTTAAATATTATAATCGTTCTATCCTATCGCTTAAATAATCTAAGGCCTTATTGAGCTTATCATTTGCAGAGCTTCTGGATATTCCAAGCACAGTACAGATAAATTTCCATGGTTTTCGCTGCGCTTTATACCATATCAGTTTTCTTTCAAGCTCTGTTAATAGAGGTGTCCAGCTCAAAACTTCATCTAATCTGGATAATTGTTCGGATGATGGGCGTAATCTTATAGGACGTTTTTCTTGCTGTAAAATTTCTAATGGCGTATAAATTATATCCGGCCATACAGCTTTACATCCGGGAATAATGATTGGCGGCAATCGCTTAGCTGTATAAACAGCTTCCTCAAAACGTTCTAAAAGCTCTTTTCGGGACATTTTAACCATGGCCGCGTTCCTTTGCTATTTTATCTAATGTTTCATCAAAATTATCAAACAAACCCAATTCCACGGCTTTTCGGTACTGAATTCCCCGAAGCTGGATACCATCATTACGGTAGCTGTATTCAAGTTCCGTGTATTCCCGTTCACCGATTTTAATTTTAAGCAAATCGCTAATTGTGTAATAGAAGGCGGCTCTGTAGATTGGTAATGTGTATTTACACTTATTGAGGCGAATATCACGCCGCATAAATTCGACTTCAAGGCATATCCCTGAAAAACGTTTTTCAGACGGCTGTTTGGGAGCATTTTCTTTCTGCTGATCACTCAGTTCTGCCAAAATATGGGCAAGTTTTGGAAATGTCGCCACTTTCTTGTATTTGAAAAGATTATAACAGGCTTGCTTTAATTGGGTTTCAGAATAATCCCCAAGCTCTTTAATCCATTGTTCAATAATTTTTTCAGGCTCTTGCCCATCTTTTGGTTTGTTCAGCCATACTGGCTCTCCGTACAAATCGTACAGAATTTCGAACACACAATTCATAACTTTGTGTTTTTTATTTAGCATATCGACTACTGACATTATGCTATCCCCTTGGATTTCAACAAATCCGCAAAGCTCATTTTCTTTGAAATAACCGGTTCGTGAGAATTTTTTGGTAAAATATCCGAATGTAATGAGGATATTTTAGTTTTTAAATTCTTCTCTTCTTGAGTCGTGGACATTGGTCGGACTCTTGTTTGGTCGTTTATTGGACTTTCTGCGGACTTCTGGTTGGTCGGCTGTTGGGCTTTGGGTTGGACGTTTTCAGTAGAAAAATCTTGAAAACAGCTATAATTTTCAACAGTTATCAGCGAATACTGGTTGGTCGTTTTGATGGTTATAACACCGGACATTTTGAGTTTATCCAAAGCCGTTCGTATCTGGCGTTCACTTAACCTTAATGTTTGTGCAAGCTCCATTCTGCCGGTTATGATTTGACCGCGTTTTACATCAATATTGCGCCACCGCTTGTCTTCATAATTAGCCGTTAGCAAAAGGTGCATAAACACACGAAAGGTATTTGCATCGCTATACCATTCCCATTCTGTAATTTTTCTGTGAAGTTTTATCCAACCGCTCATTATAAACTTCCGGATGGATAATTATTTTTTTACAATATTTGTATTTTGGGCGATATTTTCGCGTTCAAAAGCAATTATGCTGTCCAAAGAATAAAGGATTTTTCTTCCGATTTTTATAAAATGTGGGCCGAATCCATTTGTACGCCAATGTTCTATCGTATTCGGATTGAGTTTCCAACGCTGTGAAAGTTCTTTGGTCGTTAAATATTTAATATCATTCATAGGCTTTTCCTCTCTAAAAAATAATTTGAATTTCAAAAATAGTTTTTAGAAAAAAATTATGTTTTAGAAGTCGGATAGGTCAGAATGAAAGTCGGATTACATCGGATATATTACTATTAACTTATTTATGCCTCTTGTTTTCTGAACTTTAAACTCGGATATATGTCCGAGTTTCCGGTAAATTATCTTGTGTATTAGTCAATTTTTAACCGATAATATCCCTTTGCTTTATATATGATTCTGTCGCAAATAGGATGAGATTTAAATAAATCCATTAAGTGTTGTGTTCTAGCGCCACAATCAAATAAAATATTTTTTCCAAGCACCCACGGATTAGAAGTAAGGGAAGCCTGATACAAAATTTTTATGATACGGGCCTGTAACGGCCCGAATGAAAAATGGGAATTATCTATGGTTAATACATTGTCATCAAAACCAATCTTATTATTGTGTATGTTATTGTTCCAAAGCGGGAGATCTTCCTGATAAGTTAATTGATGTTTTTTCTCAAATATTTCTAGGTCTTTCAGAAAAATCATTAAATCGATTCGTCTAATTGTTATTTGTGACGGTTCTATTAAAATATCCTCTGTACGTCCATCCGCCGATAAAAAATGACGGATTGCCTGTTTATGATGACGAAAAAGAGCATGGCAGTCATCCGGATGCAAACATTTACACCCCGAATACTGTAACATATTCTGGGGTGTAGTTTGGGAATTACTTAATTTTACTGAAAATACTTTAATATAGGCTGGTATTAAACCGTTCTCTATGCAGTATTCCACGTCTTTGATGTTTCTACGCCATCTGGCGGATACCTCATTCAAATAAAAATAGTTCTTTATCGGAAATGGCATTTCTTATTATCCTTGATATTGTTATCTTAAATGCTATTAACAATAGCGATAATTATTATATTTCGCCATTCGGTCAGGTCAAGTAACAGAAAGTTGAATTTCTTGATTTAAAAATTAATAAGTTCAGAAAGCGTATCTGCAACATCAAATACCGGTTTGTTCGCTAAGTGGGCATAATGCTTAATCATGGCCGTTGATTTATGTCCTAGCATTTTGGCAATAGCCGCCTCGCTATGTCCGTGAGATATCGCCATACTTGCTGCGGTATGTCTTAAATCATGGACTCTAAAATTTTTGATGTTTGCATTTTTCATGATAGTATGCCAAGCGGTTTTGAAATCAACATTATGTCCTTTGAAATTTTTTCCTTTGATTATGTATTCTGATAATTCTCTTTCCGGTCTTGCGTATAATTGATTCAAAATCTTCAGCGCTTTACTATTTAAGAAAATTGTTTTCTGTCCGGTTTTACTATCCGGCAAATTGATTAAAGAATTGTCAAAATCTACCCATTCCCATTTACAGGTTAGAATCTCATTTTTTCGGGCGGCGGTTAAAAGAAGTAGTCTAATAGCGGCAACCGTATATAACATCTCCGGAGTTCTTTTTTCTGCTTTTCTTAATTCTTCTGAGAAACGTTCCATTTCCTCGGAGCTTAAATATCTTATTCTTAATTCCTCTTTATATCTTTGAACACAAGTGCAGGGGTTTGAGTTTGGTGTTCTTAATTTCCATTTTTCCATAAGATTAAAAAGTAAATTGAGTAAGCTCAGCATTCTGTTGGCATTATATTTAACGCGAGCCAAAGACCTATGCAAATGTTCAATATCAAGATTATTAATGTCGGTGATTTTTCTATTTCCTAAAACCGGCTTTATATAGAGCCGCCATAATTGCTCGTTGTTTTTCAAATATGTTTCTTTGTTTTCTTTGAGTTCCACATAACCTTTTTTGAAGACTTCCCAAAATTCCGCCAAGGTATCAGCTTTTCTTAAAGAAGCTTTTTCCTCTTGGGGGTCTTTGCCATCGTGTATCATTAAAAAGAGTTTTGCGGCTTCTTCTCTTGCTTCCTTGCAACTTAAACTTTGGATATCGCCAAAAATATACCAGCGCTGAACGGCATTTCTTCCACCCATTGAAGTCCTGTATTTAATAACATATTTCTTTTGGCCATTAGGTATAACTTTTAAGGCAAAGCCTTTTACCATATCGTCCCAAATATAATAAATCTTATCTTTGATTTCAGCACTGTTAATGATTGAAGATGTTAAAACTGGCATTAAATTTCTCCATAAATAAATTAACCTTTCGTTAATATTCTAGCTTATGGGTGGTCGGAAGCAAGCTATTTATTATGGGAAATCAATAGTTTACAGCAAAAATCAGTTTAATCCATAAAAATGTTGATAAAAAAAGTGTACAATCTAACATATTGAAATTTAATGATAATTTTGGGTTGGTGGTAGCTTGAGACTTAAAAGGGGATAAAAATGCTATTTTTATGATGAATTAAATAGGCTAGATAAAATAAAAACCCTTGGAAAACCAAGGGTTTGAAACTGGTGCCGATTGAGGGACTTGAACCCCCGACCCACTGATTACAAATCAGTAGCTCTACCAACTGAGCTAAATCGGCATAAAAAAATCTAAATTTTCAAAATCAACTTCATACAAATAAATACAATAATTCTTAAATCGAGCTACCACCGAGCTACCACGCTCATTACTGTTAGCACCATTTAGCGATTCCAACATACAGCTCAAATTCAGTACAACTCTTTGTCCACAAAAGAAAATCATTTAAATTCAATCCTCTATGAACCGAGCTAAAGACGATTACAAATCAGTAGCTCTACCAGCTGAGCTAAGTCGGCAACGTTTCGAAATATCTTATAACTTTGGCCGGCCTTCTTGTCAATAAAAATATTAAGCCCCGGATTTTATTCGGCGGGAACCGTTTCCGCTTCGGATCGGAGATCGGCATCTTCCGACCGGAAATGTTTCTTCCGGCAGGAAAGACAATGCCTAAACCAGCGAACCATTTTCAGATAGCCGAAAGAAACCACCGCCGCAGCCCCAACCCAGGCAATCGGACTGGCAAAATAGATTCCTTCATATCCCATCCGTGAGGCCAGATAAACCGCGGCAAAGGAACGCATAACCAATTCAACGATACTGGCCGCCATCGGAATAACCGATTGCCCCATTCCCTGCAACGTATTGCGGAAAATAAAAATCTGCCCCAAAAAGACATAGAACAAAGTCGAAATGTCCAAATACCCTTTGGCGATATCAATAATCTCCGGTTTTTCGCCTTTAATAAAGACCCCGATCATATCTTCGCCGACAAAGCGCACCAGTAAAGCAACGGAAACACTGAACAAAACCGAAACCAAAGAACTGCGCACCACTCCGCGGCGGATTCTGCCGATTTTTCCGGCTCCGAAATTTTGCGCCGTATAAGTCGCCAAGGCAAACCCCAAAGCAACCAGCGGCGACGTTGCCAGCTGTTCGATTCTCAAAGCCGAGGTAAAAGCGGCAATAGTATCGGAACCGAACGAGTTGCAAACCGTCTGAATAATAATCAGTCCCAGTGCAATGACCGAAAACTGCAAAGCCATCGGCACAGCAACATACAAATGCTCGCGCATAAAGGCCGGATTATAAACCCAGTCCGTACGCCGCAAACGCAGTATCGGAAACTTCCGGCCGATATAAATCACGCATAAAACGACCGAAATAGTCATCGCCGTCAGCGTTCCCAAAGCCGAACCGACGACGCCGAGCCCCGTAAAATAAACCAAAACCAGATTCAGCAGCGCATTGAGCACCGTTGAAAAAATCAGAAAATAAAGCGGTGTCTTGCTGTCACCCAAAGCCCGGATAAATCCGGACAGGAGGTTATAGCTGACAACCAGAACCAGCCCCGAACACAAAACAAACAAGAAACGGTAAGCATTGTCCCAAATATTCTCAGGCACATTCATCAAATGCAGGATTTGCGGCAAATAAAACAACGTCAGCCCGGTCATCGCCAGACTCAATATTGTACTGGCAATCAGGCTGTGCACCACCGAAGCACGCACGCCCGACACGTCTTTGGCTCCGAAACGCTGCGCCGTAATCACCGTCAAACCGCCGGTAAAACCGAAAGCTATCATCAGCAGCACCATAAAAATCGGCGCCGACACGCCGACTGCCGCCAATGCCTCTACACCGAGCAGACGTCCGACAATCAGAATATCCGAAATATTATACAGTTGCTGAAAAATATTTCCGATTAAAACCGGAACCGCAAAAGTCATTATCAGCTTAATCGGCGAACCGGCCGTCATATCCTTAATCATCTTTACTCACCTCTCGGCCGCACAATCTAGTCCTCACAACTGAAATTGTAAAGCCTTTCTTTTTCTGATTTTTCACTTGGGAATACAGGTATAATATAGTATGCCGCAACAAAGATAAAAACAGCGTTAACAAAAAAATCTGCCGCCGCACATTTTCTCAGAAATTTGAATAAAAAAAACACCCTGTTAAGGGTGCTTTTTTATGGCTGCCTCGCCTGGATTCGAACCAAGATACCAACATCCAGAGTGTCGTGTCCTACCGTTAGACGACGAGGCATCAAACTGATGCTGATATTTAAGCCATTTTTTTATGAATGTCAAAAGATTTTTTTATTTTTTTTGCATTTTATTGCAAACCTTTTTTAATCATTTGAAAATCATTGGCAATATTCATATTAACCTTAGCCAGTGCATCTTTCATCGCCCGAATGCTGCTCATGACATGAGCTTCTTCCTCATTATAGCCGTAATACATGGCTACCACTTCCTCACCATGCCCGACCACCGTTGTTTTCCAGACCAAATCGCCGCTGCGGTCATAAATCGAAACTTCCGTCTCCAAATCCGTATTTGCATACAGATACGGCATTCCCAGCAAATTCAGCGTATGCAGACTCAAAATCGAGGGAACGGCATAATAAAGCCCTGAATTGTAAACACTGCTGTTGGTCACCCGCAGCTTGATTGTTCCCTTGCGTTCGCCGTAAGCCTGCGACACATTGGCCGCATTGCGGTCAAACAAAGTTATCATGTCGCGCATCCGCCGGTCGCGCTTGCGCACGATATTAACGCTGTCAATGCTTCCGCCCCAGCCGCTGGCATCCGTATAGCCCGAACGGGAAGAACTCCCCGAATACTGAACGTCAAAACTGTCGCGGACACTTTCCCTGTCCACTTCCGTATTCAGCGGCGGCAGCAGATTCGCATTCGGCATCTGAACATTTAAATCGTTAAAAGTCACCGATTTGCACGCCGACAACATGATGAGAACAGTCAAACTCAACCAAAACTTTTTCATTGTCTTCTTCCTGATACATATTGGAACAAACAAGGGCTTTTCTCCGGAAAAGCCCTTAAATTCGTTATTTCTTGTCTTCTGCCGGAACAATCTTGATATGCAGTTCTTCCAGCTGTTTTTCTGTCACGAAGTTCGGCGCCTGCATCATCAGATCCTGTGCTTTGCCGTTCAACGGAAACAGAATAACGTCACGGATAATCGGCTCATCCAGCAGCAGCATAACCGTCCGGTCAATTCCGGGAGCGCAGCCGGCGTGCGGCGGAGCCCCGTATTTGAAAGCATTAATCATGCCGCCGAATTTGCTGTCCACAAATTCTTTGTTATAACCGGCAATTTCAAACGCCTTATACATAATCTCCGGCTCATGGTTGCGAACGCCGCCGGAAGCCAGTTCCACACCGTTGCAAACCAGGTCATACTGATAAGCCAGAATATCCAGCGGTTTCTTGTTGCACAGGGCGTCCATACCTCCCTGAGGCATTGAGAACGGATTATGCGAAAATTCAACTGCGCCGGTTTCTTCATTTTCCTCATAAAACGGAAAATCAACCACCCAGCAGATGCGGAAAACGTTTTTCTCGTTCAAATCCAAATCTTCGCCCAGTTTTAAGCGGGTTTTGCCGGCAAACTTGTCCAGTTTCAAACCGCTGCCGACCATAAACAGCACGGCATCGCCGTCTTTAGCCCCCAGCGTTTGTTTGATTTCTGCCAATTTCTCGGCGCTCAGCAGCTTGGCAATTCCCTTGGCTCCGCCTTCGGCAAAAGCAATATAAGCCATGCCGCCCATATCGTTTTCTTTGGCAAAAGCATCCAGCTTATCAAAGAAAGAACGCGGCTTGTCTGCAATTCCCGGCACAACGATGGCCCGTACGCTTGCGCCTTCGGCAACTTTGCCGTCATATACGCCGAAACCGGAATTGCCGAACAGCGCGGTTGCTTCCTGAATAATCAGCGGATTGCGCAAATCAGGTTTATCCGAACCGTATTTCAGCATTGCCTCCCGGAAAGGAATACGCATAAACGGAGCCTGATCAACTTTCTTTCCGGCGCCGAATTCGTTAAAAACACCGCCCATGGCATGCTCAATGACTTTAAAAACATCTTCCTGCGTGGCAAAAGACATTTCCATATCCAGCTGATAGAACTCTCCGGGAGAACGATCGGCACGCGGATCTTCATCGCGGAAACACGGCGCAATCTGGAAATACTTGTCAAAACCGGCAACCATCAGCAGTTGTTTGAACTGCTGCGGAGCCTGCGGCAACGCGTAAAATTTGCCCGGATTAATACGGGACGGCACCAGAAAATCGCGCGCACCCTCCGGCGAAGAGGCAGTCAAAATCGGCGTCTGATACTCGGTAAAGCCCTGCTCAACCATCAAACGTCGCATCGCGGCAATAACTTTTGAACGCAGCATAATATTCTGATGAATGCGCTCTTTGCGCAAATCAAGAAAACGATATTTCAAACGCAGTTCTTCCGGCGCGTCGTCTTCCATCGCCACCTGAAAAGGCAGCATTTCCGCCCGGGAATAAACTTCCACGGCTTCAACCTTGATTTCAATGTCGCCGGTCGGCATATTTTTGTTGACGCTTTCGCGATGCAGAACTTTGCCGGTTACACCGATAACGCTTTCCACGCGAATATCGTTGAGTTTATCGAACAAATCGGAAGAACTGTCCACAACGCACTGTGTAATGCCGTAGTGATCTCGCAAATCCACGAAGCAGAGATTGCCCAAATTCCGTTTACGGTGAATCCAACCCGCCAAAGTCACGGTCTTATTCACATCCGCTTCCCGCAGTTCCCCGCAGGTATGTGTTCGATATTGATTCATAAAAACCTCATACGTTTAATTAAAAAACTCTCTATTTGTAGAACCAAATTCCCGGCTTGGCAAGTCCTTAAACGCGCTATCACCCGGAAAAGCGCATAAAAGAGCAGGCTTTTAAGCGCAAACGCCGCCAAACCGATTTATTTTCCTCCCTTGCCGGACATAAAAAAAGAGTCGGTGTTCACACACCAACTCTTTAAATTTCTTTTTTCTGGCTTAAAAGAAACTACATTTCGCGGATCTCGGCATCCCAGAGAACAAGCTCGGCGCCCAATGCTGCTGCGACTTTAGCGAGCTGCGGCTGCCACTGTTCCACGGTCAAACGGCGGTTTTTGGAGCAGAAAACTTCCACCCACGGCGTCTCGTCTTTGGCAAGAATGTCCGAAACCTTGAGTTTAAGGAAAATCTTGCTCTCTGCCCGAACTTCGTCCAGCACTTTTTTCACCGTTTGAACCACTTCGTCGTAGGGTTTGTTCTCAACGCGAATGGTTCCGACAACGGCAGAACACAATTCGTCACCGTGACCGTAAGCATGAAGCTTATAATAGGTAATCGGTGAAACGCGGTGTGCCAAAGCGCGGCAAATGCCCTGCGTCGTGTTCGAATGGTTGCGGACACGGATACGCATAAACTCTTCTTCGCTGTAAGGCGAAAGATAAACAGATTTACGCACGTTGTTTGACTGGCTCTCGAGAGCTGCTTTCAAAGATTCATTCTTCGGTGCGAAGATAAATCTCTTAACTTTACTTGTTTCCATAAAGCTTGAACTTTTTGAAAATTTAACAATAATTTTTGGTTGTCACAAAAACCTGAAGTTAACCACGCAACAGGCCTGTATCTGATGTAATATATCTCAAATAATAGAAAGTATGAGTTTTCCTATATCCCAATTTAGACAAAAGTGCAAGTCTTTTTTTTAAATTTTGCGAAACAGATTTTTCTGTTGCACCGCCATTAAAACAATATTAAATAACAGGAACTATAATTATTTCGCAGTACAAAAAACTTTAGAAAGGAAGACGGTTGGGCTTATCTATGAAAGTAATTGATTCGACGGCGGCATTGACAGAATTTTGCCACAGTTTACAAAACCGGGAATTTATCACCATTGATTTGGAGTTCCTGCGCGAAAAAACATATTATGCAAAACTCTGCCTGATTCAGGTCGGAGCTGCGGATGACGCTGCCGTTATCGATCCGCTGGCTGAGGGATTGGACCTTTCCCCCTTTGTCGAATTGCTGAAAAACCCCGGCATCACCAAAGTTTTCCATTCCGGGCGCCAGGACATCGAAATTCTTTACATGCTGACCGGCTTTATACCCGAACCGCTTTTTGACACTCAGATTGCCGCCATGGTCTGCGGCTACGGCGATTCCGTCAGTTATGAAACGCTGGTCAAAAAAATCTGTGACGTTGAGCTCGACAAATCATCCCGTCTGTCCAACTGGTCTATCCGACCGCTCGATAAAAGCCAGCTCTGCTATGCTCTGAGCGATGTCACCCACCTGGTAAACGTTTATCAGGCTCTGCGTGAACAATTAAAACAGAACGGACGCATCCACTGGCTGGATGAAGAAGCGGAAATTCTGAAAAATCCGGAAACCTATACCGTTAACCCTCAGGACGCCTGGCAAAAAATCAAACACCGCTCCCATAATCCCAAAATGCTGACCGTTCTGAAAGAACTGGCAGCCTGGCGCGAAAGCCGGGCCCAACGCAAAGATACCCCGCGGCAAAACGTCATTAAAGACGACCTTCTGCTCAACATTGCCGCACTCTGCCCGACCTCAATAGAAGAGCTGGAACAAATACGCAACATGCGCAAAGAAGTCGCAACCGGAAAACTCGGAAACGAAATAATCGAAGTCCTCAATGCCGCCCGTCAGATTCCGGCAGCGCAATATGTCAAACTGCCGAAAGAAAGGCCACTGCCCCAAGGAGCAGCCGGCCTTCATGAACTGTTGAAACTTTTGTTGAAACTCACCAGCCAGGAAAGCGGCGTCGTTGCCAAACTCATTGCTTCTGATGACGATTTGAAACGTTTTGCCACGTTTAAAGACCGCAACAATCCGATTTTAAAGGGCTGGCGCAAAGAATTGTTCGGCAACCGGGCGATTGAACTGCGCAACGGCAAACTCAGCATCCGCTACGACAACATTAAACATTGTGTCAGCATTACGCCTGTTGCGGACGTTTCCGCCTAGCACTCGCCGTTTTGATACGGCTTATTATAAACCCTGTCCAGCAGATTAATCAGCTTAAGCGCCGTTTCACTGCGGATTGAATAGAAAATTGTCTGTGCCGAACGGCGGGTTTTAACAATTCCGTTGTTCCGCAAAACCGCCAGATGCTGCGATAATGCCGACTGGCTGAGATCAACCATTTTTTCCAGCTCTCCCACGTTCAATTCTTTGCCCGACAGATGATAAAGAATTTCCAACCGTTTCTGGTTGCCCAAAGCCTTTAACATTGCCGCTCCTTGCGTAATAGCCAGATTTTTCATTTTCTTCCTCCTTTAACTCCTTCTAATTTAGCATAAAATTCAATAGATTGGGAGTTATAGAACAACTAAGAGCTATATAGACTTTAGCCTTTAGTCACATCGGCTATATTGCTGTTGCCTTTCCCCGGCGAATATAATAAAATTGCCGTAAACCAAAGAGGAGGACAAATGAAAGACGAAGATTTACAAGGGCTGAGCTTTGAAGACGCCCTGCTTAAACTTGAAAACATCGTCCGCGAACTTGAAAGCGGACGGATTAAGCTTGATGACGCCGTCACGGCTTATGAACAGGCCGTTAAACTCAAACAGTTCTGCGAACAGAAACTTCAGGCGGCCCAGCTGAAGATCGAAAAAATTGAAATCGCGCCGGACGGAGAAATCAAAACGGCTCCGTTGGCAGCTATGGACGAACAGTAATGAATGATATCAAAACGATTATTGCCGAATATTCCGAACAGTTTAACCGCCGTCTGCCTGATTTCTTCCCTTTGCCTGACGGCCCTGAGAAACGCGTCGTCGAAGCGATGAAATATGCCGTTACCAACGGCGGCAAACGACTGCGCCCCTATTTGGTTTATGAAACGGCCCGCCTCTTCGGTGTTGATTTTTCCTCTTCCCTGCGTACGGCGGTCGCATTGGAAATGCTGCACTCCTATTCTCTCGTGCACGATGACCTGCCGGCCATGGACAACGACGACCTCCGCCGCGGCAAACCGACCTGTCACAAACAGTTTGACGAGGCTACCGCCATTTTGGCCGGCGACGGATTACTGACTTATGCCTTTGAAATTTTAAGCGCGCCGCAAACTGCCGCCGATGCCGAAACCCGTTGCGAACTCATCAGCCTGCTGGCCAACGGCGCGGGAGCCTTTGACGGCATGATTGCCGGCCAGATGCTTGATCTCTATGCGGAAAAGCTTCCCGCCTCAACCGATGCCGAAGCCCTGATTAAGCATATTGAAGAGATGAAAACCGGCCGTTTAATCCGCTATGCCTGCGAAGCCGGAGCCGTCCTCGGCAAAGCCTCTCCGCAGCAGCGCCAAGCTTTGATTGACTATTCCCGCAAAATCGGCATCGCCTTCCAAATTGCCGATGACATTCTTGACGTTGAGGGCGAGCAGGAATTGGTCGGCAAAACCCTGAACAAAGACGCGGCTCAGGGGAAAGTCACTTTCGTCACGCTGTACGGCCTTGACAATGCCAAACAGATATCCCGGCAACTTATCGACAAAGCCCGGCAGATCATCGCCATTTTCGGAGACAAAGCCGAAAATCTCAGCGCTCTGGCCCAATACATCATTGACCGCAAATATTAATCATTCGCTCAGACATAAAAAAAAGGGAGTTTAAAACTCCCTTTTTTTTTTAATTTCCGTTCAGAACTATTTGTTCAGCGCATCCTGAATAACGGAACCGTCCAGAGTCTGAACCATTTTACCGTTAACTACCAGAGCCGGAACACCGTTGATCTGAATCTTGTTAGCCAGTTCGCTGACTGCGGCCAGTTCATCGGAAACCGCCTGAGAATTCAGGTCAGCTTTGTATTTTTCCATATCCAGACCTTGTTTGCCGGCAATTTCATCAATCGCGGCTTCGGTCAGCTGACCGCCGAATTCAAACATGGCATTGTGCATTTCGATAAATTTGCCCTGTTTGTTGGCAGCCAAAGCAGCACGAGCAGCATATTCGGAAATCGGAGAAACGAAAGTCAACGGTTTGAACGCAAATTTAACATCGCCGTTGTTCGCCATAACGGCTTTGAGTTCCGGGAACAATCTGTGGCAGTAGCCGCAGGAATAGTCATAAAATTCAACAACGACCTTTTCCGCATCGGCCGCGCCGACAAACGGGGTATTGGCATCATTGTTGACATCTTCAATATTGGCGTCAATCAATTTCTGAGCGCCGGCCAAAGCCTGTTCACGCATATTTTCTTCATATTTCTGCATTGCATTGACAATCATTTCCGGATTATCCAGCAAAGCCTGTTCAACGCTGACGGACTGTTTGTTGTTGCAGCACATGATGCACATAACCAGAGCTGCAATGGCAACAACCAGAGCCAGAATGGAAACATAAATTGAATTCAATTTGTTCATAGTTGTATCCTTAAGTTTCGAATTATAATTAAAACATCATATAATCTAGCCAATCTCCCATATATTTACAAGAGAAATATAATTATATTTGCTAAATAAATATCTCTTCCGCTAAAACTTTTTTCATAATTAGCGGTTATAATTTATGGCAAACTGTTCAGGATAAGGAAAAAGAAGAATGTTTCACGTCAAGCTGTCGCTGTTTTCGCAAACCAAATCGCTGGAAAGCAAAATAGACCTCTTCCACGATAAAATCATTGACGCCGCCATGACTTTCAAAAAAGCCATCCGCATTTATCTGGCCGAACAGCGCAGCGACGAATACAAAAAGCTCAACAAACAAATCAAACAGATAGAACACGACGCCGACATCACCCGCCGTGACATTGAAAGCCGGCTTTACGAACAGAACCTGATTCCCGACCTTCGCGCCGATGTGCTGAATCTGGTTGAAAATCTCGATAAGGTTATCAATAAATTTGACGAAGTCTGCTACCGCTTTTATATTGAGCGCCCTGATTTTCCTGCCGAATACCACATCCGCATGCTTGAACTTTGCGATCAGGTAACCGACTGCTGCGAAAACCTGGCAATCGCTTCACGGGCTTTCTTTCGAGACATCAGCACCGTCCGCGACTATTCGCAGAAAGTCTATTTTATGGAACATGAAACCGATTTAACCTCCGGTCATATGAAAGAAGCGATTTTTGACTCGGAACTGCCGCTGGCCAACAAACTCCAGCTCAGCAACCTGATTACAGAAGTTGCCGACATCGCCGACATTGCCGAAGACTGCATCGACGAATTGCTGATTTTCACTATCAAGCGTGATATCTAGCGGAGAAACGGAATGGACTATTCCTTTTTTATTTTTTTAAGCAGCGGCCTGTTTCTGGGGTGGTCATTGGGTGCCAACGACGCCGCCAACATTTTCGGCACTGCCGTCGGCACCAAAATGGTTCGTTTCCGTACCGCGGCCGTCATTGCCTCCGTATTCGTCATGCTGGGCGCCGTTTTTTCCGGCGGCGGTGCCAGCACCACTCTGGTTGAACTGGGCGCCGTCAATGCCATTGCCGGTTCGTTTATGTGCGCCTGCGCCGCAGCCCTCACCGTTTACTGGATGGTCAACAGCGGCATTCCCGTTTCCACCTCTCAGTCCATCGTCGGCGCGATCATCGGCTGGAACTTTTACAGCGGAAAAGAAACCGACTACGGCATTCTTTCCCAGATTGTCAGCACTTGGATTCTCTGCCCGCTGCTGGCCGGCATTATCGCCATTTTGCTTTACTGGCTGATTCGTTTTTGGCTCAAACACTCGCGCATTCACCTGCTGCGCCAGGACAGCTACACTCGCATTGCCCTTATCATAACAGGTGCTTTCGGCGCCTATGCCTTAGGCTCAAACAACATCGGCAATGTCATGGGCGTTTTTGTTGACGCCAATCCGCTGCAAAGCGTCTCCCTCAAATATTTGCACCTCAGCGGCACTCAGCTTTTGTTTCTGATCGGCAGCCTTGCCGTCAGCGTCGGCATTTTCACCCGTTCCCACAAGATCATGCGCACAATCGGCAAAAAAATTATGGTAATGACCCCTGTTGCCGCTTGGATTGTTGTTATTTCCCAGTCGATTGTCCTTTTCATCTTCGCCTCACAGGGGCTGGAACAGTTTCTGCTTTCCCGCGGTCTGCCCGCTTTGCCGCTGGTTCCAGTTTCCAGTTCGCAGGCGGTTATCGGCGCCGTTATGGGAATAGGCCTTGCCAAAGGCGGCCACAACATGAGCTGGGGTCTGCTGGCCCGCATTGCGCTCGGCTGGTTCACCACGCCGGTCATCTCCGCCGTCATTTGCTTTATATCTCTCTTCTTTTTGGAAAATGTTTTCAATCAGGTCGTTTACCTGCCCTGACCGAAGACAAAATCTTTTCACAAAAAGCAGGAGGACGCCTTTTCCGCCCTCCCGCTGAATCAAGCAACAAAATCACACCCCGAATTTGAGGCTGTTCCAGCCCTTGTTTTTCTTTTCCTGAACCGGCTGCGCCTTGGGCTGTTCCCATTTGCGTATCGGCCCGCTTTGCTCTTTGACGATTTCCTGCTGCTCTTTCGTCTGCGGAACCCCGACCGGAAGCAGTTGGTTAAGCAGCGCCGGAGAAACAAACGGCACCGTCAAATCTTTAAAAGCGTCAACCATGGCATCCACCAGCTCGGCCCCCGGGCGGAAATTAAAGGTTCTCACTTTGCCGCCGTAAAAAATGGAATAAGAATAGCACGGAGCCGAAATCAGCATATCCGTAAAATCCACCCCTCTGACCCAGCGAATCATAATCTTCGGCTTAATAATGCATTTTTCTGAATTAACAAAATCAATGTTGTCCGCCGTTGAAAAAAACTGCTCTTTAATCGTTTCCTGCAACTGGGGAGCCACCACGCCGCAAAAACCGGTAACGACCATGCCGTTAATCGTATAGCCGCTGTAATTGTTCGGACGGCTGGTTATCTGATAACAAAACACCTGCTCCGCCCCGGTAATGTTGGCCAGTGCCGCCTGACCGATTGAATCGCTGATTCCCTGCAGAATCTGCAGCCTTTTTCCGTCTTTGCGACGCCAGGCGTCTTTGTCCTGCTGAAACGACTGCACACCCTCCGGCCCATCGCCGAAATAAGTGGCCTGGGCTTTGGCATCATATGCCCCGTATCCCAAAGACATTAAAGCTGCGGTCAATAAGGCTGTCATCTTCATCATCTTAATCTCCTTGCTGATAAAATCAGTATAACGGAAATATTTAAACATTACCTTAAAAATATAAACCGGCTGTTCATAAGAAAACACCCCGCTGCAGCGGGGTGTTTTTTCTTGCCGGTCCTACCACGGGTCGGTATAACCCAGCGTCGGATCATTCAGACGCTCAATATATTTTTCATTTCCCTTAGGTCCGGCATTCTTCTTACTGTAAACCGCCCGCCAGTTACCCAACTGATCATAATATTTATCAACCAAAGTCTCATTCCAAACCGATTCACTACGGTTAAAGTAGCAATAAACCGTTGCATAGCCCTCCAGCGTCTGGTTATAAACCGGAAACAGATTCCAAATAACCGTTTTGTTTGCACCGCCGCTGGTATCGACCGTCAACTTCAGCAAATCAATATATTTCTTATAATAAGTATAAGGATAAATAAAGCCCATTGCCGTACTCCAGCCACGGAAAGTCGAACTGTTCGAACCGGTCAAATAAGGAATAACCATTGAACGCAGCCAGGTGTTCTTCTGGAAATACAGCGGAGTCGGCGCCGTCGTTACATAAGAAGACTTATTATAGTAATGCGTCCCGGTATCACCCTCCACATATTCGTTCGGATCACGAACGTTATAGTCAATAATCAAGTCCGGTTTCTTTGTCGTAATCGGCCCCGGAATACCCGCCTGAGCCATCGAAAACGTTGCCGGCGTCAACGTAATAACTTTCATATATCCCGGCGGACATTGCGGTGCCGGCACAAAACCGGCCCACGGACTGACCTCACAGGAGTGAGTAGTCCCGCAGTCGGAAAAAGCCGTCAGAGGATTAAACCCGCCGGTATGATAGCCGTTGGCATCCCGCTTGGCCCAGGAATCACCGACTGCATCTGCTTTATAGGTATTATCGACAATATAAATCCCCTTATTGATAAAGTCAGGCAGAATGTCGCTCAACCGAGCCCCGCCGCGGGTCGTCAGTTTAATATCATGCATCACCGAAGTGTAAGCCGGATTAACCTGATAATAGTCATAGGCTCCGGCAGCCCCCTGCTGAACAAAAGAAACTCCCAAATCTGTTGGTTTGCTCAGAGCCGATGTATCCAACCCTTTATTATCAACAAAACGGTCGGCTTTGACATACCCCTGATGTTCAGACAAATCTCTGGCCGTCGTACCGGTGTTTGTTGCCAGCTCCATAACTCCCTTGCGGACATAAACCGGCCCTTTATTTGCTTCTGTATCAGCCTTCAATGCTGCCGTCGTATCAACCGTTAAAACCTTTGTTCCGTCTTTTAACTGGTTTACCCGCAGATAATCATTGCTGACATTAACGGTCGAAACATCTTCTGTCTGGTTATTCGGCGTAACCTGAAACAGTTTCGTTGCATCCGTATTGGTTACAGTCAGCTTGCCTTTCATGGTCGCAGCCCCTTTATCCTGTGTCAGCGGGTCAACCACCAAGATATCACCGCCTTTGGGATCTTGAACCTGTAACTTCATATTTTTAGTCAACAGCTGTTTGCCGCCCGGATTGATAAAGGCCTGCGTATCACCGCCGGCAGACGTCGCGATACGATAAGAATTAATGATTGATTCAATCTTATTTGATGTTCTCATCAACTGCATCATCTGACCATTCAGCGAAATCGGAGAAGCATCTGCCGTACCGCTGGTAATATTTACTTGTCCGGTCGAACTCATATTTAAATGCCCGGTACCTGCTGTTACCGTAATACCTCCGGCTGCTGCGCTTTGCATTGTCACATTCTGTGAAGAATCCAACAGCAAGCCGCCGGTTCCGCCGCGCAAAACAGATTCTGTCGCATTGGTAAACAAACGGGCATCATTTTTATTGGTACCGCCAATTCGGAAATCCGGCTGTTTAAAGACGGAGCTGGTTTCCGTAACCACTGCATTGGTCGGGGCAGACGGCGTACCGCCGACAGTCAATTGTGTCCGCGCATGCAGTTTATCGGCATCAATCGTGCCTTTAACTCTCAAATTGCCGCCGACATACTCATTTCCAGTCACATGCAGATTTCCGGTTATTTTGGTATTGGCATTAATATTAACCGGAGCATCGGTAACACCTGTTTCATCTCCCCAGGTGCCGCCGTTATATTTTACCGTCAGTCCGCTGTTGGTTGCCGTAAAGGCATCGCCGAGTTTTAACAAATCCTGCTTGGCGTCAAAATTGCCGGCCACAAATTCCACAGCTGTCGTCTTACCTGCCGTATCCACCGTAAACAAAGCATCCGCGGCCTTAATACCGCCCTTAATCGTTGCCCCGCCTTTTTTAACATACAGAGCATGATCCGCCTCTGACGTTCCGGTTTCAAAATTTCCCGGCCGCCCTGCCTCGATAATCATCTGGTTTACATTGATAATATTTTGTCCCTGCGCCGCATTTGCACCCATCAGCAACGTCGTTTCCATCGTATTTAACTCACGATTGCTGCGCCATTTGCGATACAGCACGTTTTCATTATCCACACCGCCCTGCGCGGCAATTCCCTGTACCGAAGAGGCAATAATCGCTCCGTCTTTCACCTTATTGGCGGCAATTCCCAAATCAGTATTCAGATTATCTACACTCCAGATACCCTGGGTACCCATCGCCGAAGCAACATTATCGGCAACGTTAATATAACCGCCGTTGCTCCCGATCATTGACGCAATACGGGAAGCACGCAGTTTCGGGAAAGTCCCGCCGTCACTCGGTTCGGTAATCAAAAACGCGGTAACCACTCTCTTCCGGCCGTCACCGCCGTCAACTTTTTTCAAAACCACCTGATAGTTTTTGCTGAAAGTCTTGGAATCTTGTGCATTTTTACTTTTATCCAGAAAACCGTACGGCAGATATTCGCAAAAATGGTTGATGTTAATTGTTTTCTTCTGCGTAGATTGCCCTGATGTTGCAATCATATCACTGTAATTCACTTCGGCCGTATTACAGTTCTGCTTCACCTTTTTACCCTGAATAATATCATCATAGTGGTCGCTGACATAATCGTCCAGCGACTTAATCAGCGCCCGCACCTCGCTCGCCGCGTTAATATCCTGCAGCTCAGTCGTTCGTTCGGCGGACTTTTTATACAAAATCGGCGTCACCATGGAAATGAGGGCCAACATTGCCATAGCCTCAATCATCAAGCTGCCGAGCTCGTTTAATTTTGACTTTAATTGCTTTTGCATTGTTTTTCTCCCCGTTTTCCTAGTGATAAGAGGTCATATAAATCAAACAGTAAGGACAGTTTTTGTTATTGACGCAAACCTTGTTGAACGACTTGTTTCCGACCCCGTCCAAACTGTTGGAAATAATATACTGCGGAATAGAGGTATAAGTCACCTCCCGCCCGCGGATTGCCATGGTTGACTTAACCGTTTCCGTTGCTGCCCAGCGGCTGGCATCTGATTTGTCGGCATAACCGAAGTCGGAGCCGGCCCCCACCACGCGTTCCATCGCTTTCAGCAAGTCATTGTCCGGCTTTCCGGTAAAAATATTCCGCCACCGCGACGGCACACAGCCGAAAGTCACCAGATAAGCCACCGTTTTCGGATCATTGCAGCAGCTGGCTCCGGTTGCGGAACACCCGGGCACCGCCTGCGACAGATTGGTGCTTTCCCTGTCCAGACAATAAATCAGCGACGTATATTCGCTGTCACGTTCAAAACCGTACGGCAGATAATACTGCAAGTCATCAATCTTAATTTCGCCGGGATAGTAGGAAATCGTCGTCGTCCCGTTATCCGGCGGCAGATGGTCTTTCATATATTGCCGGACTGCCCGATGCTGGGTAACGATTTTGGCCACAACCGATTCTGCCTGAGGAACCGTGTACAGGGAGCGCATATCTTCCCTGGTTGACAGATTAAAGGCATACAACATCGCAATAAATGTCGCCAACAATACCCAAACATACATAACATTGCACCTTATTTGGCCGTTTCGCGTCTCTTTTATATTACCATAAAACACCTGTTTTTGCTATGGTTAAGCCTTTAATCCACTGCAAATTTAACATATCTGTAACATAAAAATCCGCCCAACTGCGGCCCGATTACTCCAATTCGCCTAATTCTACTCTTTTATTCGATAATTATTGGTTAAAATCAGAAAAAAACCTCTCACCGGAGGCTTAAAACCTTAAATCCGTTTAATAAGTCGCTTTTTAATGTTTAATAATAAAATTAATAATGTAAAATGTCTGTGAGAATAGTTTAAGAATGGGGAAAACTATGGTCAAACCAGACGAAAGCTTCGACAAAGCCGAAGACGAAGAACTGCAGATTAAACCTTTTAACAAAAAAAAGGTTTTAATTTACGTTGTGCCGGTTATTGTCGTCATCGGCCTGGCAGTCAGTTTTATCACCGTCTTCACTCGCAAGGACCACCTCGGCGGCGAAGGCGATTTCAGTATTGTAACAACTGCCGGTGAAGGCGAAGACGCCGGAAAAATAACCGTTTTTTACACGCTTCCCGAGTTGTCCGTCCGCTTGCGCTCATCTGCCGAAACGTCATCAAACGTCAAAGTAAAAATCAGCATTGAATTATCCTCGGTCGATGATATAAAGACAATCGAAGCCATGCTTCCGCGGATTAACGACACCCTGCTGGCTCACATTGTCGAACTGACGCCGGATGAAATCAGCGGCTCTGACGGATTGTACAATCTCAAGGAAGAGCTGCTTTACCGCATCAATTTGCTGACTGCCCCGGTTAAAGTATCCAACCTGAATTTCAAAACCTTTGATATTCAGAAAAATAATTAAAAGAGGACTGAAAAGTGGCTGAAGAAAACAATCCCGCTCTGGCAAACGCCCCGGAAGAAAAGAATCAAGACTGGACGGACATGATTGAGGTTCGTGACCGCGGCAATACGGCTTCTGTTTCCGGCGACGGCGATTCCAAAATTCTGAATCAGGAAGAAATTGATACCCTGTTCGGCTATTCCGCCGACAAGGAAGGGGAAGACGACGGCTACACTATGAAAACCGGCGTCCAGGCTATTTTAAATTCTTCCATGGTGTCATACGAACGACTGCCGATGCTTGACATCGTTTTCGACCGTCTTATCCGTATGATGGCCACCTCGCTGCGCAACTTCACGCAGGATAACGTCGAAGTCTCGCTCGACAACATTGAATCCATGCGCTTCGGCGAATATATCGATTCGCTCACCCTGCCGACCCTGCTCGGCGTTTTCAAAGCCGAAGAGTGGGACAACTACGGGCTGATGTCTTTTGACTCCTCGCTGGTATATTCGATTGTTGACGTTCTGCTCGGCGGACGGCGCGGCACCGCGGCAATGCGCATTGAAGGGCGCCCTTACACCACCATTGAACTCAATCTGGTCAAAGACATGATCGATCTCATTCTGGCCGACCTCTCCACCGCCTTTGACCCCATCACCTCAGTCACGTTCAGTTACGACCGGCTGGAAACCAATCCCCGCTTTGCCACTATCTCCCGCTTGTCCAACGCGGTCATTGTTGCCCGCCTGCGGATAGACATGGAAGACCGCGGCGGCAAAATCGATCTGATGATTCCCTATGCCACGCTGGAACCCATCCGCGACCTGCTGCTCCAAATGTTTATGGGTGAACGCTACGGCCGTGACGCCATCTGGGAAAACCACCTGATTGAACAGCTGTGGGAAACCGACGTCGAATTGCAGGCCATTCTCAAAGAAAAAATGATTACCCTCGGCGAAATTGCCAAATGGGACAAAGGATCTTTCCTCCCGCTTGACATGTATCCCCACGACGATGTCACCGTCCTTTGCGGCGACGTGCCGCTGTTCACCGGCTCCATGGGACGCAAAGAGGAAAACGTTGTCATCAAGATTCAAGGCAAGGCAGAAAAAAATGGATAGTTTGGAATTAATCATAAATCTGAGCATTATCATTTTGCTGATCCCCACCATTATTTACGCTTATAAGCTGAATAAGAATCTGAGTCTGCTCCGCCAGAACCAGAAAAGCCTGTCACAGCTGATTTCTTCCCTCAACGAAGCCACCAACAAGGCCGAAAACTCCATTCCGAAACTGAAATCGGTTACCGAACATTCGTCGGAAGACTTGAAAGAGGTTATTGACAGCGCCAAAAATCTCAAAGATGACTTAACCTTCATCAACGAACGGGCCGACAATCTGGCCGACCGTCTGGAAAACGTTATCCACGCCGGCCGGGAAATCAAAACCGGAAATTCTTCTGCCCCGCAAACAGCAAAATCTTCACTGCACGAAGAAGCCGAAGATTCGCGTTCTCTCGCCGAAATGGAATTATTAAAAGCCCTGCGCTCTATTAAATAAGGTTTGCCGCATGTTTAAAACACTGAAACAACATTTTCGCATTTTGCCCATGGTTATTTTTATGGCGACGTTAATGCTGTCCGTCCGTATCAATAACCTTTTCGACATGTTGAAAAACCCCGCAGCCGACAGGTTCAGCATTTCCCAGTCTCTCGCCGCGGCCGAAGAAAAAAACAATAAAGAAACCGCCGATTTGAATAAACTTCTCGAAGCCTCGGATTCCGTCGGTTCCGACACGCCGGCCGGAACGCCCACCCCAAACTCCGGCTTCACCCAGTCAGAAATCATGATTTTGCAGGAACTGGCCGAACGTCGGGAAGCTCTTGACATCCGCAGCCGCGAAATCGACAAGAAAGCCGTCCAGCTCAAAGTTGCCGAGCAGGAAATTGATAAACGGCTGAAACAGTTGCAGGATTATGAACAAAGACTGCGCAAGCTGATTAAAGAATACAACGATAAAGAACGGGCTAAAATCAACGCCTTGGTCAAAGTTTATTCAACCATGAAACCTAAAGACGCTGCTCGCATTTTCAACACGCTTGACATTGACGTAACCGTCTCGCTGCTTAAAGAAATGAAACCGTCCACCTCTTCGGCCATCCTCTCGCAAATGAAAGCGGAAAAAGCCAAAGAGATAACCGACAAAATCATAGGCAATAATTTTTAACCCGGATAAAGAACTTGACAATCAAACGGCAACATAGATTTCGTTTTTTTCTGCAGACAACAATCTGCAGCGCCGTTTTTTTGAGCTGTTTCGATACCTTTGCCCAAACTGCGCAATATACCGGTACCGCGGAAGAAACCATCATCACCCTTCCTCTTGCCGATAATGTTGATTATACGATTGAAGGCAAAGACAGGGAACTCTATCTGTCTTTCAGCCGCCCGCTGGCCGACCGGTTGCAGGATATTGCCGCAAAGCTTCCGTCGCTGGTTGCTGCCGCAAACATCGCCAACAATCAAAAGAGCATGCTTCTGACGCTGAAAGAACCGCTATCGGTTCAAAACTTCCGCAACGACGGCAATCTGATTATCAAATTGCGGAAACAAGACGGCGAACTGGCCGACAGGGGAATAGACAGCCGTCTCAACCGTCTGCTGCTCAACTACGGCAATCACCAGGATTTTTCTCGCTTCAGCTTTGAATTTGCTCCCGGCCGTAAACCTGAATATATCGTCAAGGCAGGCCCTGAAACGACAACCGTTTCATTCAAAAAAAGACCGGACCTCAAAACTTCCAAACTGGAAAACTACGGCAAAGCGGCATATGTTCTCCAGCAGATTAACCCTGAAGGCGGATTGGACATCATTTTTCCGGCCAAACTGAAAAAATCGTTCGAACACGAAAACAAAATTGTTTTTGATCTGGAGAACAGCCTCCTTCCGCAACAACAAAACACCGAAATAGTGCCGCCGGTAGCCACGGCTCCGATAAATATTCGCAATCAGAATCTGACCCGGCTCCAAACCGCCATGACTTCGGCGCAGGTTGCGCCGGTCCAGCCCAACCAGGTCGCCAGTTTAAGCTTCTCTTGGAATATGCCGGTCGGACTCTCCGTTTTCCGCCGCGGCAATTACATCTGGGTTATTTTTGACCACCCGCAAAATCTGGATATTGAGAGCCTGCAGGAAGCGGCCGCTCCCGTAGCCGATGAAGTCTTGCAAATTCCCCATCCCGGAGCAGCCATTCTCCGCATTCTGCCCAAGACCAAGCTCAACGCTTCCGTCCGTAAGGAAGGACTGCTGTGGATTGTTGACCTTTTTACCCGCGATGCGCCGGAAGAAACCAAGGACCTCCCGGTTTATACCCAATACAACGTCAGCAATCAGCCTTACCTGTTTATCCCTTCCACGGCAGCCGGAGAAGTTGTTTCGATTATTGACCCGGAAGTCGGAGACCTGATCGTCACCGGAACCAGCACCGACATCGGCCTGGGCATCAAAGACGAATACCGCTATCCCGACTTAACCCTGCTGCCGACAATTCAGGGTGTGGCTCTTAATGCCGACGCATTGGACATTGCACTCAGCCGGGGAAATACCGGTTACACCATTCAGGCTGTCCGCCGCGGTTTAAACATTTCGCCCGATTTGGACTTTCTCAAACATCAGGAACAGCTCAATCAGATTGACAACCGCATCGCCCGCCTGTCCGCCGACTTCAACAAAGAGCTTCTCGGAAAAACATTTGCCGAAGCGGAAGATCAGCTCCGGCAGGAAATAATCAAAGCGGAAGACAAGCAAAAAAATAACGCCAAACTTGAATTGGCCAAATACTACATTTCTCAAGGTCTGGGCACCAATGCGCTGAATATTCTGAACAAACTGATTGCAGACAAGGCTCCCGAGACCGAAACGGAACGTTTCCACGGATTGCTGGGCGTGGCCAATTTTCTGGCCGGACGCTATGAACAGGCTCTGGAAAACTTCTCATTCGGACGATTGCCGGAAATTAACGAAGCCGTTTTCTGGCGAACGCTGGCCGCTTCGGCACTGGAACCTACCCCGGAAAACAACGCCGTATTAATCAGCTATCTCAATTTGGTACGCAACTACCCGCCGGAAATCCGCGGTGCCATCGCCAAAGTCGGTGCGGTTACGGCAATCGCCGCCGGAGATGACATCACCGCCCAAAGCTTTATCGATATTCTGAAAACCATGGATACCCCGCGCAACCTGATGCCGCTGGTCAATTATCTGACCGCGGAAAAAATCCTCATGCAGGGATATCCGCGCAACGCCATTCAGGAATATCGCAAAGCGGCCAACAGCAACGATCTCAAATATTCATCCCTTGCCCGCAAAAAAATTGCCGATCTGGAAATCCGCCTTAACGTTATTCCTCCTGCCAAAGCGATTCGCGTGCTGGAGGGGCTGCGCTTTGCCTGGGGCGAAATAGAGTTCAAAAAACAATTGCTCAGTGACCTCAGCGACTTGTATGTTCGCAATTTCGATTACTATCAAGCGCTCCGCACCCTGCAAAATCTGCAAAAAATATCTCCCGCCGCGGATAAGCCGAAAATCGAACACCGCATGGTCAAACTGATTGAAGACATTTATCTTAACAATCAGGCCGACAATTTGAGTGCCTTAAAATCTTTGGCCCTTTATCAGGATTACAACTGGCTGCCGCCGAAAAGCCGTCATTACAATGCCATTATCCAAAAACTGGCCGACCGTCTGGTCGCGGTTGACTTACTTGACCGGGCATATGAACTGCTCGATTCCCGGTTAAGAACCGGAGAATTGACCGCTTTGGAAAAAGCGACGTTCGGTTCCCGCTTGGCATTAATCCAACTGTTTAACGGTCAAAACCACGAAGCTTTGGACATTCTCGACCGGACGGAGACGCCCGGCCTGCCGAAAACCATTGAGCTGCAACGCCGCATCGTCCGCGCCAAAGCTCTGTCCGGAACCGGCAACGAAGCTCAGGCTCTGGAACTGCTGAAAGACGATTACAGCAAAAATGCCCTGCTGCTTAAAAGCGAAATTTTCTGGAACGGAAATATGTGGGGCGACGCTGCCGACGCCATTAAATACCTCATTGAAAAACCGACCCCCGGCCAGCCGCTGAGCGAAGAGCAGATAAATTATATTCTTGACTGGGCAACCGCACTGAAAAAAGCCGGAAGGGAAACCGTAATTGTCCGCCTGCGCAACAAATTTATGCCTTACTTCAAAGATACGAAATATTACAGCGCCTTCAGCGTTCTTACCGATACACTTGAAAACGACCAAATCAATATTAGAGTCATAGACAAAGCAATCAACGATATTGAAACATTCAGCGACTTCGCCAAAATTTACAACAAGTCGCTGCTGAAATCGAACTTAACCGAAGCGCCAGCAGTTCAAAACAATGTCCGACAATAAATTTAAAATCGAAAGTCCGTTTGAACCTTCCGGCGACCAGCCGGAAGCAATCCGCGATCTGTGCGAAGGCATTGAACGCGGCGAAAAGAATCAGGTTCTGCTTGGCGTAACCGGCAGCGGCAAAACCTTCACCATGGCCAAAGTAATTGAACAATGTCAGCGGCCGTCACTGATTATGGCACCCAACAAAATTCTGGCCGCCCAGCTTTACAGCGAGATGAAAGAGTTTTTCCCCAACAACCATGTTGAATACTTCGTCTCTTACTACGACTATTACCAGCCCGAAGCCTATGTTCCCAAAACCGACACCTATATCGAAAAGGATTCGGCCTTAAACGAGCAGATTGACCGCATGCGCAACGCGGCCACCCGTAACATTCTGGAAAACAACGACGTCATTATCGTGGCCTCTGTCTCCTGCATTTACGGTTTGGGCGACGTTGAATCTTATGCAGCCATGACCCTGCCGCTGGCCGTCGGCGACAATGTGGAGCCTCGGGATGTTTACAAACGCCTGACCGAATTGCAATACGAACGGAATCAGACGAATTTCGTCCGCAGCACTTTCCGGGTTCAGGGAGACACGCTGGACATCTTTCCCGCCCACTATGAAGACCGGGCCTGGAGAATATCCTTCTTCGGCGATGAGATAGATGACATCTATGAATTTGACAGCCTGACCGGCAAAAAGACCGCTTCTCTGCAAAAAGTCACCGTTTACCCGGCCAATCATTACGTCACGCCGCGCCCGGCCATTTCTCAGGCAATTACCGGCATTCGCAAAGAACTGGCCGAAACTGTCGAAAACTTCAAAAATAACAACAAACTGCTGGAAGCCCAGCGTATCGAACAGCGCACCCGTTTCGACTTGGAAATGCTCGAAACCACCGGCCATTGTAAAGGCATTGAAAACTACTCCCGTTATCTGACCGGCCGCAAACCGGGCGAACCGCCGCCGACCCTGTTTGAATACCTGCCGCCCAATGCCTTGATTTTCATTGACGAAAGCCACATCTCCGTTCCTCAGATCGGCGGCATGTTTCGGGGTGACTATAACCGCAAAAAAACCTTGTCGGAATATGGCTTCCGGCTGCCGTCCTGCGTTGACAACCGTCCGCTGAAATTCGAAGAATGGAATATGATGCGCGGACAAACCGTTTTTGTTTCCGCCACCCCCGGCGACTGGGAACTGGAACAGAGCAAAGGCGTCTTTGCCGAGCAGGTTATCCGCCCCACCGGCCTGACCGATCCCGTTTGCGTTGTCCGTCCGGTCGAGAATCAGGTAGATGACCTGATGGAAGAATGCCGCAAGGTCATTGCCAAAAAAGAACGCGTTCTGGTAACGACCCTAACGAAAAAAATGGCCGAAGACCTCACCGAATATCTCAACGAAAACGGCATCAAAGTGCGCTACCTTCATTCAGACATCGACACGCTCGAACGTATCGAAATCATTCGTGATTTGCGTCTCGGCGTTTTTGACGTTTTAGTCGGCATCAACCTGCTGCGCGAAGGGCTGGATATTCCGGAATGCTCGCTGGTTGCCATTCTGGATGCCGATAAAGAAGGTTTTCTGCGTTCAACCCGTTCGCTGATTCAAACTATCGGCCGGGCTGCCCGCAATGCCGAGGGTAAAGTCATTCTTTACGCCGACCGTATGACCGGTTCCATTGAAGCCGCGCTGGAAGAAACCAACCGCCGCCGGGAAAAACAAATAAAATATAATACCGAACACGGCATTACCCCCAAAACCATCAAAAAAAGCATCGCTTCTTCACTCAAGGAAATGACGGAAGGCGACTTTATCAAAGACGACAGTAAAGAAGTCGAAGATCTTAAGAATATTGATAAAAAGCTCAAGGAATATAACCGTAAAATGAAAGAAGCCGCCCAAAACCTGGAATTCGAGGAAGCTATGGTTTACCGTGACAAAATCAAAGAACTTGAACTCCTGGCCATGAAAAACCTCTGACAAAAAAATTTCCCGACACAATTAAATCTTGACAATTGACAGAAATTAGACATAATAGAAAGCAAATTTTCTATTTTTATAACACTTAAAATTATTAAAAAATGAAAAAGCTTAATTTCTCTCAGACAGAATTAATCGCTGACATCCGCCGGCAGTTTACCAACAACAGCAACGCGCTCAATACCGGAATTCCGGCTCGCAATTTACCGGTTCTGACTTTCAAGCAGCCGGTCGAAGACATTCAGACCGCTATGGAAATTTTCCAGCACTGCTTGGAATATGAACAGCTTTCCATCCAAAAGATTGAAAGAGTTCAAGGCGAAGACGACATTCCTGCCAAGCTGTATCTGACGATCATAGACAGTCAGACCATCCTCGCTATCGGCAACAACGGTCTGTATGTCTTGGATCAGCGCATTTACAAAATCGGCAAAAAAAGCAGACACTGCATTGCCGAAATCAAAAAAATCTTTGACGGTCAAACCCTCGCCGTCTATAAGTAATCCAAAGTCTGACAGTTTAACCGGCGGCCTCAGGGCCGCTTTTTTTATGATACCGGCCTGACACAAAATCAAAGAGTTCGGATAAGTGCACCGTTAATATTCAAATCCAAAAGCATGCATAAACAGGGAGAAAGCTTTTCACTCCCGATGATAAGGGTGATGAGCGATAATCGTCTGAACCCGATAAATCTGCTCGGCAAGAACCGCCCGCATCAGCATATGCGGTAAAGTCAGCCTGCCGAAAGACAGCAGCATGTCGGCTCGTTCACGGGTTGAAGGCAAATGTCCGTCAGCGCCGCCGATTAAAAAACAAATTTCAGAACAGCCGTTCAGCATCCAGTTTTCGATTCGGTGCGCCAATTCCAAACTTTTGATATTTTCCCCGCGCTCATCAAGAACAATGACTTTGGCTCCGGCGGGAATGGATTCCTGCAAAAATTTTGCCTCTTCCGCCTGTGTGGCATTATCCTTTTCTTTAACAACCACTTCCCAGCCTGAACGTTTGATATACTCCGCAATAATCTGCGCTTCGGGAGAATTCTTCCTGCACTTGCCGATAGCTATAATTAAAACTTTCATTTCATCCTCCATAAATTCCAGACAGTTTAACATTGAACGCGGCGGCAAAACAAGCCCTAAGTTATGATTGACATTTTAGACAAAAGAAGGCATAGTCTGACTATCTTTTTATTATTAATTAAAACCAATTATCATGAATACGTACTTATATATGTTTGTCGATTATGACGGCGTGGTCAAAACTTATGCGGAAGGATTTCCGACTTATCACAATCGGGAACAGGCTCCTTTCAGCCATTCAATGATAAGGGTCCTCTCCTACATAGCATGGGAAGCAGCCCTGCCCGCCTACTTCATTCCGATTTCATCCAGCCCAGGAAAATACAGCCGAGAAGAACTGGAACAAATGTTCAGAAAGGTTTACCAGGTTGATAACCTCTTCCTGCATCCGGAAATTGAAATAACCCCGGTACGAACCGATCGCCAGCTCTACGTCAGGGATATCCTGCAAAAATATCAGGTTCAACATCATCTGGTTCTGGATGACGAACCCTTCTGGTATGAAAATCAGGGATTAAACTATTTTCAAACCGATACGTTCGACGGCATTACCCACAAAGTTTTTCTCGCAATAGTAAAACTTGCCGAAGAAATCGCCCATAAACAAAAACATCTATAAATTTTACTATTATGAAACAAGAAGCAAAAACAAAAATTCAGGAATACCTGAAGAAAAACGACGAATTATTTGAAAACGCCGGAGAAGATGAAAAAGTAGAAGCCGGCCTGGTTACCGTCGCAACCAACGACAAGGCCGTTTACACGCTCAAACAAGTGCTGAACTTCTGCCGGAAATTTATGGATTTTCCGCCCCGGACAGCCGATTTGACCCTGACCTGGATACAGCTTCCGGGTTTTAAGCACAAAACCCGGGGCTGGATATGGCAACAGCAGGACGGCTACTTCTTTGTCAAATGCGGCGGAACAACCGCCCATTTTATCGACCGCCGTTTTTATTAAAAAATTGTTCAACCTCTAAAAAAGCCCGCGGTTTAGGAACGCGGGCTTTTTTCTCCACGAAGTTTTGCTAAATTTTCCGGAGAACATAATAATAGGTAAACCTGTCAGATATTGCCGAAAGTCGTTGCCAAACCGGCATCGGTTGAACCTGTCGCATACTCAACGATTGACCCGGCGGCGGCCAAAATAGCCAAGCCCAAAGCCAAACCGGCAAACCACTTCAAATTAACCTTGCCGATAATTGCCGAATAAGCAATCCCGACCAAGCCGAAACCGCCGATAATAAAAGTAATCGTCTTGACATTGTCAAACACATTACGGGTTTTGGTTTGCGCCGTCGTCATTAAACTGGCACCGTCTGCCCAAGCCTCGCTGCACAACCCCATTGTTACCAACAAAACCAAACCGCAAACGGTAAAAAGATTCTTTTTCAAAAAATTCATGTTCCGTCTCCTCTAATTCTAAAGTCCATTCTTGGACTGACATAAAAATCAGCCTGCTTTTAGAATAATATACTTATTTTAAAAATGCACGAACTTTTTTCATGAATTTTTTGTTACACAAAAAAAGCCTCCCTTCCGGGAGGCCCAAAGTAACCTGATATTTTTGTATTAGTTGTCCGTAGAACTAAATTGATTAAAACACATTATATGCGGCGAGTAATAAGATTTTATGGGGGAAAAAGCGGAGTACTGCGGCAGTAAAAATAGTCTGGGGGACTATTTTTCGCCGAAAAGCACTGACGGAAAGAAAACAATCCGGTGAATTGTTTTCTGACAACAGACAAAGTTTGTTGATTTTCAGGCTAGCGACAGCACAACGATACAGCAACTTAGTCGGAATGGGCAAAAGTACGTGAGCATTTTGCCAACCTGCTAAATCTGTATTAATCAGCCATAAAACAAGCTTTACCTAAAAATTTGGTATGTGCAACAAATAATAAGAATTAAAAGCGGAAGTACCGCAGCATACACACTAGTACGTGAGGAAACTTCCGTCTTGAAAATTCTGTATTAGTTGTCCACAGAACGAATTTTTAAAGAGGACCACATTTTTTCCAAACTATAAAACGCCCTCACTTCCGGCTTGAAAATATGAACAATGACATCAAAGGCATCAATCAAAACCCAATCGGCTTTCTCTTCACCCTCAATCGTAGAAGAAAAACCGGCTGCTTTCAGATTTTCCTGAACTTTCTCCGCCAGAGAAGCGACATGACGCTGCGATGTACCGCTGGCAACCACCATTTGGTTGGCAATCGAAGTTTTGCCGCGAAGGTCAATAACAACAACATCTTCGGCTTTGTTGTCATCCAATGTTTTTTCAATAATTTCCAAGACCTTGTCTTCATCTTGTTGAACAGCTGCTTTCGCCACGTCATAACTCCTTTTATATTTAGATTCCGTCAATCCGATTGTAAAATTTAAATCGGAGACCATTCCTTAACGGTATTTTCTTCTTCTTTGTTGTTAACTTCTTCCTGATTTTTCTTCAATCTGTCGCGGGTAATATACTGATTCAAATCCAGCAGACAGTCAAAAATACCTTGTTTGGCAATGGCCGACATTGCATAAACCTTATGCCCGACAGCCTTTTCCATCGCTTTAACTTTCTTTTCAACTTCTTCTTTCGATAAAGATTCGCACTTATTCAGAGCCACGACTTCGGGCTTTTTCATCAGTTTGTCATCATACAGCTCAAGTTCGCGGCGAATAACCTTATAATCATTCACCACATCCTCGGCCGTTGCGTCAACAATATGCAGAAAAGCGGCACAGCGTTCGATATGTTTCAGAAAACGGTCGCCAAGCCCTGTCCCTTCATGCGCCCCTTCAATCAGCCCCGGAATATCGGCAATAACCATTTCATAATTATCAACCCAAGCCACACCCAAATTCGGATGCAGCGTTGTAAACGGATAATCGGCAATTTTCGGACGAGCTTTGGTTACCACGGAAAGGAAAGTTGACTTTCCCGCATTCGGCTGCCCGATAAGTCCGACATCAGCAATTACTTTCAGCCGCAGCCAAACCCACATTTCCTGTCCCGGCCATCCCGGTTCGGCATAGCGCGGCGCCTGATTAACCGACGTCTTAAACTGCATATTGCCGCGACCGCCGTCACCGCCCTTGGCAATCATAAAAATCTGCCCCGGCTTGACCATATCGACAATAACTGTTTTCTGGTCTTCAGCCAGAACCTCGGTCCCTACCGGAACTTTGATGATAATATCTTCACCTTTGGCGCCGGTCATCTGCGACCCCATTCCGTTCTGCCCTTTATGAGCTTTGAAATGCTGACGGTAACGAAAATCAATCAGCGTATTGAGATTCTCGACCGCTTCAAAATAGACGCTGCCGCCTTTTCCGCCGTCACCGCCGTTTGGGCCGCCGAACTCAATATACTTCTCCCGACGGAAAGAAACGCATCCGGCGCCGCCGTCCCCCGATTGAATAAATATTTTCGCCTGATCCAAAAACTTCATGTTTTTCTACTTTACAATCCAAAGAAAAGATACTTTCAAAGTAATCTTCCGATTAGAAAAATAAAGGGGATGTTAGACACCCCCTCCACCTGTTGATTGAACTTTCAACTACTCGGTAACAACAGAAACGACTGTCTTGTCACCGGCTTTTTTGCTGAATTCAACTTTGCCTTCAGCCGTAGCGAAAATCGTATGGTCTTTACCCAGACCGACATTTTCACCCGGGTGATATTTGGTGCCGCGCTGGCGGATAATGATGTTGCCCGGAATAACGGACTGACCGCCGCTCTTTTTCAAACCTAAACGGCGTCCTTCGGAATCGCGTCCGTTGTTTGAGCTGCCGCCTGACTTCTTATGTGCCATGATTTAATCTCCTAAAACCTAACTATTTACCGAGAATGTCGGTAATTTTAACCAAAGTGATGCTCTGTCTGTGGCCGTTCTTGCGACGGTAATTCTGTCTTCTTTTCTTTTTGAAGACAATAATTTTGTCATCTCTGGTCTGCTTCAATACTTTAGCCTTAACGCTGGCACCGGCAACCAACGGCGTACCGATGGTATCGTCCAAAGCCAGAACTTCGTTAAAAACTACTTCTTTACCTTCTTCACCGGCGATTTTTTCCAACTTAACAACATCACCTGAGGCGACTTTGTATTGTTTTCCGCCTGTTTTAATTACTGCGTACATTTTTATTCACCTAATTTTTCGTTATTTTAAACATAAAACGTTGCTTGCAATATACATAAGTTTTCAGCTCTGTCAACAAGAATCTGTGCAAAAATGCACTTTTCCGGTCATTTCATCAAAATCCGATACAATTCCGGTTTCATAAATTTTCCCTGCCAGATTCCGCGTTTGTTTCGGCGGGCATTTTCCTCTGCCGCCAGATAATCGGGATTATCGCTGCGGTAAACTACCGCCCAGCCGTTTTCCAGCATCAGACGGTTAATATCCCGGCCGCCGGCATAACAAATGCTCAAATCCCGCTTATAAATATCCTGCTGTTTTTTGCGGCATTCGACTTTTTCCGAAGCAATCAGCTTCTGCAAAAAAGCCAGCGCCTCCCGCCCGCAGGGATAATCACAGCCCCGGGCGTCACCGCATGTCTGGGCATACTCCGGCGCATCAATTCCCAGCAAACGCACCCGCCTGCCTTCCGCAACCAGACTGTCGCCGTCAACCGCCCGCACTTCCGCCGCCGCGTTCCCGGCTCCCAGCAGCAACAAAACAAACAATCCGCAAAAACGCATTTTCCCTCCTTTATTCCGACTATAAACCTATTTCCGCCGATAGCAAGACCTTCCCCGAGTCTTCCCCTAAAATGCGCTTGATAACCTGAAAAAAAACTTTGTTGTTTTATAATCTTTAGCTTATGATAGGGGCAGGTTTTTCATGAAGAACACAAAGGGTATAAAGTCGTGTTGAAGATTATCACCAAAAAGAGCCTGTCGGTTTTGGCCTTGCTGGCCGTCGGCGGCTGCAATTTCCAGAGCACATTTAACTTTCTGGACCATCCTTTTGAAAAAGACGGCGGCACCGCTTATGACGCGCCAATAAAAATGCCGAATTCGGTTGTCGTCTGCCGCAGCAAACAATGCGCTGCCGCTAAATTGTCCATGTCCAGAGAGTACATATACAACAGCCTGCTCCACCTTTTTGACAACAATAATCATAAAACCGCCCTTATCTGCGCCGCCAACCCCGGCAGCCATACCTGCACCGAAACTTTCATCACCATGCCGATAACCGTCGGCATCACTCCGGCTTACGCCTATATCGACGCCGTTAAAATCACCGACGTTTCTGTCGGCAGCGGCACCACCAAACTGGGACTGGTTCTCAACTACAATGTTACCTACAACGGACAGACCCCGAGCTGTGTTCCTGCCAAAAGCCTGATGTATGTCAAAAATGTCAATAACATCATTCTGGAAGACGCCGGCTATAACTGCAAAATGACCACCATCGGCCAGACAACGATTAAAACGCTGTTTGCAATTGATTACATTGACCTGGACTACGGCTTTATCGGCGGCTATTATTCCATCGGTTTTTCCGGCCCCGCTTATGGCGGCGGTTCGGGCTATATGATGATACGCCTGCCCAAAGACGCTTATCCCCTGGCTCCGGAACTCCGTCAGCCGGAAAGCGCCGGACGCAGTGTCAGCTCTCTGCTTAACGGAACAGCGGCCGCGCCTGCCGTCACCGAAGAAAAAGTTGAAATGAACACTAATGTTCAAATCTTTCCGCTGAACAAAAAATAAGACAAAACAGGCAGCCTGAAATTTTGAAGAGATATGTATAGCAATACACGAACAACAAAATTTCAGGCATGGCTGCCTTGAAGAAAATGGGATAAATGCAGGTGCTGCGAAGAAATTTTAAAGGGACGTGTATAAATCAATACACAAACGACAAAATTTCAAGCATGACCTGCATTTAGCACATTTTACCCATAAGTAAAGTATTGCGCTGCCTCATAAACCACAATCTTCTCCACATTGCTGAATTTCAGCGTCTGCTGCCCGTGAATAATAACCCCGGAGGAGGCGGGAAGCTGCCCGTAACGGGTCTGATATTCCTGCAAATCGCGAAAACTCATAAACAGCCCGTTGTCAAACGAAATATTCCAGCCATAATTAGAAATGCCGACGTTGACATGAATGATTTTACATTGATCTGTTCCTTCAAAGTTTCCTGAGACAGAGCGGGCATCAAAAGAAAAGCATTTGTCGCCGGAGTTCCCGCTGTACCAGCGTACGGCACGCGCCTGTTCCCGTTCGTCATTCCGGCGGTGCACTTTTCCTGTCGGAACCAAAATCCCGCGAACGTCGCTGAAATAAAGCTTGGCAGCCTTCGGCCCCGTCAGCAAACCGGAAACCGGTTTATTGAAACTGATCAGCTGTCCCTGTTTATCGCTCAGGGTAAGATTAATAAAATCCTTGATAATCAGTTTTGAATTATTGGCGATATTGCCGTAAATGAAATGTCCCCGAATTTTGACAAACTCCTCAGTCGGCGCCATAAAATTATACTGCGTTTCATTAAACAGTTCCAACTTGGTCTTGCCGCCCTTCAGCAGTTTGGCATAACGGACAACATTATCTGCTTTCGGCAGCACCAGCTCTTTATCTTCCGGATTCAATCTCAGCCGGTAATCGTCAAAAATAATCAGACTCCAGTTTTCCAGCTCATAAGTCTCAAAATCCACATCACTCAAAGTCAGATTATATATTTTTTCATCTGCCTGGAATTGGCCAAAACCGGCTCCCTTGTTAAATTCATAAAATGTCGGAATTAAGGCGTCGCGTTCATCATCAGTCAATTCCCGACAGACAATTTCAACCGGCTGTTCATCCGTTTGCTGAAACTCCCGGCCGTCTGCCGATATCTCTTCTGCCGGCACCGAAGGCCGGGGAACAAAGACCGGAACGTTTTCTTCCGTTTCCTCAACAACAGATACTTCCTCATTCGGAGCAGCCTCCGAATTCTCCGGTATTTTCGGTTCCGGCACTTGGTAATCCTTAACCGGAACCGTTGCGGCATCAATTTGCTGCACACCCTCATCTTCACTGACGGAAGCCTCGACGAAAATATCTCCGCCGGCATCAATCTTGCTTTCCGGTTCTGTCTTAACGCCAGTCACATCTTCAAAAGCGGCGACAACGGTTTCCGACGGTTCATCTTCTTTTATTTCATCAACCGCAGCTTCCGGCAAAAGCGATTTCATTTCACCCCCGGCCGGCTGTTCCGTAACCACTGGCTGCTCAATCTGATTTTCTGTCTGAATCTCTTCGAAAATCAGCGGTCCACTCTCCTCTGCCTCAACCGCATCAAAAACCTCTGCCTCCGGCATCTCTGCCGCCTCAATCTCAGTTTTTTCTTCCTCGGCAGGGATATCTGGCTCTGGCTCTGGCTCTGGCTCTGGCTCTGGCTCTGGCTCTGGCTCTGGCTCTGGCT
>ERZ1694708.43-NODE-43-length-72373-cov-11.847452_pt1 | contig 72373 bp, 64 predicted proteins | sample MGYA00581714_ERZ1694708 | MGnify/ENA primary metagenome ERZ1694708 (study PRJEB42213, sample SAMN07424259) | human gut metagenome | biome: ENVO:00009003; feature: ENVO:2100002; material: ENVO:00002003 | host: Homo sapiens | place: USA | collected 2014 ...
CATAAGCGTTTGTCTTTCAAATTAATCCATCAAATTGATAAGAATTTAAAGTAAAATGAGTTTCAGGATAATAGCAGCTTTTGTCATATTCATATTTGGTATGAGAGTTAATGGCCAGACGGTAACGCCGTCTGAGCCACTCTCTAAAACCCTAACGATTTTCGACCTTCCACCTTTTGAAAGAGCAGTCTGTTGTATCAGCTTCTATGAGGGCTTACATAAAAAAAAGGACTATCCCTATGTAGGATATGGCCATAGACTGCGCCCTGGAGAAAGATATTCATCTGACATGACTGCTACAGAAGCGGAGTCTCTTCTTCGCAAAGACCTCAAAGAACTATGTTCCTTGTTTCGTCCATATGGTAAAGATTCTCTTTTGCTCGCAGCATTAGCTTATAATGTAGGAGCCTTCAAGCTGTTAGGATTAAAAGGTAAATACCCCAAAAGTACAATTCTAAAGAAACTCGATTCTGGAGATAGGAATATAAAAAATGACTATGTGAAGTATTGCCACTGGCGTGGCAAAAAGATTGCTTCCATCGAGCGACGACGATATGCTGAATTTATGCTCTTATTTGATTCCTAAAAAAAATAATATCAGCTGTGCAGATAGACTGCACAGATTTTTCATATCTTTGTTATATGTATCATAAAAAATATACGAGATGGCAAAATTTACAAATGAACAGCTGACAGCAATGGCTCGCCCAGCTAGCGAAACTGAAGAGCAAAAACTAGAGAACGCAGAAAATGCAGTAAAAAATGCATTGGCAAATTACACATTAGCATCTGGAAACTATGACGTTTTTGGCCAAGGTTCGTACGCAAATAACACAAATATACGGAATAATAGCGACATCGATATTAATGTATGTTATACAGGAGGTTTTTATTATAAAATTCCTGAAGGGAAAACTAGGGAAGAATATGGATTGACTAATCCTTCGACTTATTCTTATACTCAGTTTAAAAATGATGTTGAAAGAATTCTAGTATCTCATTTTGGTAGGAATAATGTTGTACGCAAAAATAAATGTATTCACATAAAAGAAAATACATATCGCGTAGAGATAGATGTTGTACCTACTTGGAAATATAGGAGATATGGAGACTATCACTATCATTATGATGAAGGAGTAATATTGTATGCAGACAATGATGGCAAAGAAATAATCAATTTTCCAAAGCAACATCTGAAGAATGGAGTGTTAAAGAACAATGATACCTCTCGCAGATTTAAAAGATTAGTAAGAATTGTCAAGAATTTACATATTCGGATGAAGGATGAGGGGTATTATAATAATGCAAACATAACATCATTCCTGCTGGAATGTTTGACTTATAACTATCCTAATAGCAATTTTCATATCGCCCAAGAATGTGATTGGAACCAAATTTTACGAGAGTATATTTATTATTTCTGGTCTAAAACCAAAGAAGATTCTCAAGACTGGACTAAATGGGTAGAGGTCTCAGAATGTCTTTATTTAATGTTTGGACACAAATGGTCAAGGCAAGATATAAATTCATTTATGTATAATTTATGGAATTATTTAGAGTATAATAAGTAAAATGGGAAACTACAATTTTAAGAGATTCATCCAAATACTTGGAGGAACATTTATTGCAACATTTATTATCATAGGGTTGCTACGTGGACATTATGGCCAGTTGTATATAAATGTATTATGGCAAGATTTTGGAACGTCTTTGTCAATTGTTTCAATAATTGGTTATTGTCTTAATAAATGGATGTGGAAATGGTCTATTTTTCAAGGATGGCTTGTCCCATTCCCTTGTTTAGAAGGAGAATGGGAAGGACATATTTTTTTTAATTGGAACGGTACAGATCAAGAAAAAAAGATAAAAATAAAGATTAGACAAACATTTCTTCAAATTCAGGTTCTCATTGAAACGAATGAGAGCTATAGTAACTCTATATGTGCCTCATTTGATTTTGATGAAATGCGTGGGCACAAAGAACTCGTATATAGTTACATTAATATACCTGATGTGACAATAAGAGGACGAAGTCAAATACATTATGGAACAGCAAGGCTGAGGTACAAGGAAAAGGACAAGACATTGGAAGGAACTTATTGGACAGATCGTAAGTCTGTCGGTGATATGATCTTAACTAAATTACATTAAGAATCTCACTTACATGAGTTTTCCTTTTTTTAATTTCTCAAATTCACATTAAACTAGGATGAATATGCCGAATGTGAACCTCGTTAACGTGACAAAACTACATGTCCAATGAACGGATATTAACTTAAACTTAAAATTCTCTCTCAAAGCAATGGAACTTTTGGCTTATTTTCCATTACTATATTCATGTATAACAGCCTTCTGAGCCTCATTTAATGCATCCCACTGTGTTCCTCCAGGAGTTAACACCATACCTATTATAGCCTTTCTGGTTTCATTCGGTAATGATTTCCATTGTTCTTTTTCCTTATCAGAGAATGCTCCTGGCACTAACATATTCAAGACATCCAAAGCTGTAAGTTCGTTATCCGTTATTTCTGACAACGACTTCTTCACCTCTCTTTTGGTCGCACAAGTATCAACGGATAAAGCCCAACCGGTAGTGTCATTTGAGACTGAAACTCCACAAAATCCAAACATCTTAGCAAGCAAGTCTTTGGGGATAGTAAATTTAGCATTTGCCCTTTTGCTTTTGTTTGCCCTGCTTTTGGATAGAGAATTGTGAACCATCGTCTGTGTTTTAGGTAAAGCCATTCGAACTTGTGACTGAGCATAAATTCGAGGGATGGCCACAAACATTGCCAATACTGATATGATTAAATACCTACTCATATAAATTCCATAATTTAATCTACAAATTTACAAAGAATTAGCTTAAATGAATTACATAAGTCAATATAAATGCAGCTTCCTCTCTAAGCTAAATTCCATTATCTCCGAATGTTCCAGCTGATACAATGTAAAGCACCACCTTCCTCTGCTACTTCAGCCATTTCAATTTGATGAATCTCGCAATCAGGGAATGCTTCATGTATATATTGCCAAGCAATAGCATCCTCTTTAATATTGAATATTGGCATGAAAATCTTGTTATCGACTTGTAAGAAATTGATGTAAGCCCAATTAAAGTCAGTCCGTGGCGAAACAACCTTGTCCGCAAATCGTATCTCTGTGACATCAAAGCCATATTCTTCAAGAATGTGTCGGATAACAGCAGCTTCTTCCGGATATTGATCTCCATGATTGCCCATCAGGATACGGTTACCACCACACCATTTGACAAACCCATCCGAATGACCATACTTGTCTGTATCACGAGCATTAAAGTCACCATGCATTTTCCATGGAATTATAATCACAGGATGTCCAAGTTCTGACTCTAATTCTGCTTTGAACATTTCATCACCTTTTTCTTTACCATTCTCAGTAAACACCTTATCTGTCATGACAATATAAGGACCACATGGAACCATATTCCCACCGTCAATTATTAGCTTTGTTGAACGACAGTTTATTCCCATTCCACGTAGAACGTCAGTACATTCAGTTCCTGTATCAGCATACTCTGGATTGTTGCTCTTCATCAGATAGTCCGGATAATATTGGTACTTCAAGAACTCGTTATCACTCAACTGGATAGGCATATAGTCGCGTGCCCAATAATCTCTGGTGCATTTCAACTCTTTGGGTTCTATGTCGCAATCCTTCAGGAGATTAGTCAGACGCTGATAAAATTCAGGATGTCCATCCTGCTTATCCTTCAACCAGGGTGAAAGATAGATTTCATTTGTTTCACTATCATGTAACAACTGGTCACATCGTAAATATCTGTATCGCTTATTCTTAAAGATGGAAAAGTCTTTGTATAATTCATCACTTTCAGGATGCGATAGATATTCTCCAAGTATATAATCGACTTTCTTTTCAATAGTTTGCTTACCGGCAAGAAGATTCAATCTGGGTTTACAGATATATCCAACCATACCATTATTGCGTTCTATAAGAGAAGGAAAATTATAATCCTGTTCCATAGCCTGATGGAGCCTAAATAGCTCTGCACAAGCCCAAGGACCTTCTAAAATTTCTTTTTTATCTTCGCTGATTAATTGACGGATCAGAATACCTCCAAAATAAGAGCTGTCATCCAATATGTACTTATTTACCTTTTTTCCAGTGCTGTCAGTCCAATCTTTTTTACAAATTTCACTTGGAAAATTCAAATCAATTCCTCCAAAATCGTTTATATACCAATACAAAGAATCAGAGAAACGAGGATGAGTGATGATGTCACGATGATGCTTGTTATAGAAATAAAACTCAATTTCTTTGAAAAGATAGATTTTTTCTCCCTTTTGTATCGCAAAATTTTCAAACAACAATTTAGCTATTTGAGTAAATCGTGACTCTATCTCTGCGACATTCATTTCAGCATTCAGAGTCATTAGTTCTTTGAGCTTTATTATCATCATAATTTATTATTTCCTATATTAATACCCTAATATCCATTTCATATCATCATAAGGTCGTCATTTACTAAACAGCATCTCGATATAAAGTACCATACCAAACTGATATATTGAAACATTTTGGGCAAGTTCCTTCTTATCCTTACTTAAAGACTTCATGATCTTTTCCGCATATTGTCTCCAATGTTCAATATCAATGTGTTCCTTACAGAACATCATCTCTCCATACCAAACCTACCATTGACATCATACTTCCATTTGTCGGGACACTTTTCTTCTCCTTGGTAATATTTACATAAAGAGGCGTAGCTATCTGCTTCATATATGCCTTTTTTTTACGTAATTCGCAACTTTCAGTTAGTGACTTATAATGATGCAAAAATACAAACTTCCGCCCATAAATTGACTCAAATATCAATTATTTTGCATTAAATTAAAAAAAACAGCATCTAAATCACTGATTTTCTCAGCAAAAATATGTATTTTTGTAACGTATATAAATATAATTAGAGGTAACATGGAAACAAAGCCCTTAAACAGAATCAAGGTAGTCATGGCAGAGCGTATGGTCTCCAATAAAGATTTAAGCGAGATGTTAAACAAAGACACTGCCACAATATCAAGATGGGTTACAAACACCTCGCAACCCAATCTTGAGAGCCTTATTGAGATTGCCAAAGCTTTAAAATGCGATATTGGCGAATTGGTTAGAATGGATGATTCCACCATCCTGAAAAACAAACCTTAATTCTAAAAATACAAAGTTATGTATGCCAGTAAATAAGAATGCGTTATTGCGCTATAGGATATTAGACAAATGTTTCAGTGACCGTCATCACTATTACGACATCGAGGAACTTGTTGACAAAGTCAATGAGGCTTTTCTTGATATATATGGGCAGACAGTCAGCCTTCGCCAAATACGTGCTGATATATCATATATGAAAGATCGAGTATTTTATGATGCACCTATCGAGGCCATTCCTTATGATGGAAAGAAATGCTACTATCGGTATTCAGATCCAGACTTCTCCATTTTCAACAGTGATTTGAGTAATGAGGAAGTTGAGAAGCTTCGTACTACTATAGAGATGCTTGGTCGTTTCAGAGGCATCCCTGGAAACGCATGGTTGGAAGAGGTAATTTCAAATCTTGAATACCGATTTGGTGTTAAGGCGAACAAGGGTGACTATATCGCTTTTGACCAAAATGAGCAGTTGAAGGGATTGGAACATCTCACTACTATCATTGATGCCACTATCAATCACCAGCCCCTATTAATTGAGTATCGTAGCTACAAGGGAAACGAGAAGTCTGTGACAATACACCCATACCATGTCAAGGAGTTCAACAATCGTTGGTTTTTGTTTGGTTTGGAACAATCAGCTCACGGTGATAGAATCGCAAATCGTGCTTTGGATAGAATAGTGAAACTGTCACTCTCCGATTCAACATTCATCCCTAATACCACCATCAATTTCAAGACTTATTTTGATGATGTGATAGGTGTGACTGTTCCAGAGAATGCGGAAGTTGAGCACATCGTGCTGAAATTTGAGAAAGACAGATTTCCTTATATCGTTTCGAAACCTATCCATCGAAGCCAAAAGACTATCTCTGAAGATAATTGCGTCCTTCAGATAGATGTCCGTCCAAACAACGAGTTGTTTTCATGCATCTTTTCTTTCTTTCCACAAGTAGAAGTCCTTCAACCGACGTGGTTAAGGGAGGATTTCAAGAAAAAAATCGCTGAAAATTTAAAGAAATATTTATCTGTGCAGAAAGGTTGCACAGATAGTTACGACCTTTGCAGTGAAAATTGATTGTGTAACTTGTAAAATCTGTCAGAGAATGAAGAATCCTATGAATGAAAACAAAGTAAATGGTTTACAGGAGTTAGTTTGGGAATACCTTTCTGCTACTCGTTCGTTTCAGCCTAATACGATTGTGTCGCTGAAGATGTTCGGTGCATTATTGTATCTGGCTAAAACAAGGAATCTCTGTCAGACTTTTAATATACAGAGCAATGACCCTGATGTATTGTTGTTTATGGATATATCCTATGTTGACACCTTATCAGGCAATACGAGTACTTCATGGGAAGAAAAAGGCATACTAAATGTAGGTATTTGTTCAAGATTGCTGAAAGAAGATAATGCTTATACGATTATATCAAAGTATGCAAAAGATCTGCGCAAGATTAGTGATCCTATATATGTTTTCTCGATAGCCGAGAAACTAATAAAGTGGAATTTGAGTTCAAATGACTATCTGAAAATGTTCGATTTTGCCATTCAACAATATATGGCAACTATGGGTAAAGCTTATGGTGAATTCTCACAGCCCAAAGAAATGACAAAATTGGTAGCAGCTCTCATTAGCTCTTCGTGCGATACTATATTTAATCCTTTCGCAGGTACACTTTCATACGCAACAGGTATAGCTCATTACACAAAGTTTGAGGCTATTGAAATCAATCCCATCATGTGGGAGCTGGCTTCAATAAGAGCTGCTTTGTCTGAACGCGATAATCTGATTTCTTTGAAGCAAGGTGATGTTGCAAATTGGCCTTCTACCAAATACGACGCTATTGTCTCAACTCCACCATTCAGAATGAAAATGGACATGGTTGGGTCTATATTTAATCGTACAGAGTTTTCTGATACGGTCGCTTTGCGACGTTTTGAGTTATCCACCACTGAGAAAGGAGAACTGTTCACATATGTTCCAATGTCCGTGCTTTTCTCTAATAGAGAAGAGGAACTGCGCCATGAACTCACTTCCAAAGGTTATATCGACACTATCATCACTTTGCCATCGGGTATATTGCCTCATACAAGCATACCAATAGCTTTAATAGTATTGCGTAAAAGCCACTCTGTTGATGAACCTATTCGTATGATAGATGGCAGTTCATTGTTTACAGAAGTGGGCAAAAAGCGTATTTTAGATGTTGAAGCAATCCTGTCTGCATTAGAGAATGATACTAAGACATTACAAGTTTCAATTGACCAAATTAAAGATGGTCAGTGGTCTTGGGATGTAAATGTGTATAGTGATTCATTGGAACGAGAGCATCCCGAAGGATATGTACGAAGAACCTTAAGTGAAATTGTAGATACCCCTGACTTGAAACGACATTTTGATGATGCCAAAGGTCCGGTAGTGAAAATTTCAGACCTTTCAGATTCTCCTTATGACTATATCAAATCCCCATCAGATTTTCCAGTTGGAGAAGATCTAAGAAATACAGTTAAGTGCAGCGAGCCTGTCCTTTTGCTGTCAACAATTAGGGCATTAAAGCCAACATTCTGTGATGCTTCTAAAGAAAGCCCGATATTTGTAAGTAAAAATATCGCTGCTTTTAGACTCTCCGACCTCAGTATCGATAAAGGTTATCTCTGTTGTGAGTTATCGGATGTACAAATAATGCCTGCAGGTGTTGCCATCCCAAATTTCACTCGGAATTCTATTTTGCGTATGAACTTATATTTTCCTCCTACAATTGAAGAACAGAAGAAACTGTTTCTTGCAAGAAAAAAGGAGGCCAAATTAGGTCAAGCAAAAGAACTAGGATTACTAGAAGTAATTGACAGCATGAAAGCTGAATATATCAATATAATCCGAACTCGTAAGCATGATATGCGTCCATATTTGCGAGAATTGGGTTCTGTTGAAAGAATCATGAGACACTATGTTTCAAATTCAGAAAATATAGAGAATTTTACAGAGAAAATGACCTCTCTGTTAGATCAATATCACATTGCGCTGAACAAGTTGTCTGAGCTCATTGGTATTTTCAGTGAAGAGGAAAAATTTGGCACACCAGAGGCATTTAATGTGGATAAGTTTCTCTACGATTTGGAAAACAATAATGACAAAGAGGTGTCTGGCTATACCTTAGAATATGACTGCGATGACAATGCTCTTCAAGAATACGGCTTACCTGTTCATAAGATATGGCGCAAATCCACCTCTCTATTGAACGATTTTATATCGTTCAAAACAGAGCTAAAGAAAGATGATATAGTTCCGCTTATCATAGATATTGCGCCATTGGATTTTGAAAGAATGGTACGTAACATCATTGAAAATGCTCGTGCCCATGGTTTCACGAATCCTAAGCGTGATGATTACTTTATTGGCATAGATTTAACAATCAATGCTGAGAGAGACATGTTCCAGATAGATTTCTCAAACAATGGAACGCCGTTACCAAAAGGGATGGATAAGAACCGATATGGTTTGTTAGGTGAAAAAGCTGGCATCACGGGAAGTTCTGGCCGAGGTGGATATGTGGTCAAATCAATTGTGGAACACTATCATGGAGATTATGATGTCTTTATGGACGGAGAAAAAACTGTAGTAAGAATACTATTACCTATCTCGAAGAAATATGGCGAATAACAAGTACAATATACTTTGGATCGATGATGAGTGGGACAAAATGACCACTTTTCAACTTGAGTGTAAAGAGCTACATGGTCTTTACTTAAAACCATTCCGTACCAGAAAAGAAGGCATGGAAGCATTTGAGCGAGACATCGATTCCTGGGATGCAGTTTTACTGGATGCCAAGATGTTCGATGAAAATGATAATGAAACAGCTTCGCTGGTTGGTCTCGGTAAGGCAAAGCAAAGACTTGACGAGCTATCTATAAGAAGAGCTATTCCTTATTTTATCTCAACAGGTCAGCCAGACTTGACTTCTGATAAAAACTTCAAGGATTTGTTTGGAGATTACTATGTTAAAGGCGATGATGATGTCAAATTGGTTGAGGACATACTGAAGGCTATTGAAAATAGTGATAGCCGCCAGGTAAAGACTCTGTATAAAGATGTTTTCTCTGGATTGGATAAAATAGGGGTGTGTCATTATGTGGAATCCATACTGATGGACATTCTCTTGCCCCTCCACTATCCTGCTAAAGAGCCAAACTTCAAGCCTGTCTATCACTACAACCAACTACGACAGTTATTAGAGTATCTGTTTAGAGCTTGTAATATAGTTGGACTTGTTCCTGATCAATGCATAACTGATGGAAGAGTGAACTTAAATCAGTGTTCTCTGTACCTTGCGGGGAAAGATGCGGAGAAATCTGGTGTTCGATATGGAGAAAAGGGTGAAAGAATTGTTCCCGATTACATTGAAAACATCATTCGGTCTATTCTGGAGTTTGGAAATATTCATTCTCATACTGTAGAGTTAGAAGAAGATGATTTGCAGAAAATTGAGGGTATTTTCAGAACTGCTCAATCAAGATTCATCATCTTCGGACTTACTCTACAAATCTGTGAGGTTATCATTTGGTTTTCCGAGTATATAACTAAGCACGATGATAAAGAAGTAAATTTGCTATTATGCAATGAACTTCAGCGTGAAGAATCTACCAATATCGAAGCAGATGGATTTAAAAAGTATCTGAATCGTGAGTTTGTACCAATACAAGATGAAGAAGGTGTATGGCATTGTGAAGAGTGCTATGTCAAAATTACCTCGTGGGTATCTGGTAAAATGGTACTGACAGAAATCAGTCATAATACAGATAAAAGGACAAAAACAAAATATCCGTATTTTGCACGGTATAAGAAAATTAACAAATAAGAAAATCTAATATTGATATGAGCATAGACGATAAACAACAGCAGACAACAGTCAACGTTCAAGAGAAAGCAAACCTTATCTGGGCTATAGCAGATAAGTTGGTGGGGGTATATAAGCCTCACGAGTACGGCAACGTAATTCTCCCAATGTGTGTTATCAAAAGATTTGAGGACACATTGGCTCCTACACGTGATAAGGTCTTGGAAACGAACAAAGAGCTTGACGCAAAGAAGATTGAGATGAAACGCGGTTTCTTGGAGCGTGCAGCGGGTCAGAAATTCTATAATCTCAGTCGTTTCACGTTCGATACATTGTTGGCTGATGCCGATAACATAAAGGACAACTTCGAGTCATATCTCAATCACTTCTCAGAAAATGTCATTGACATTATTTACCGTATGGAGTTCCAAAAGGAGATTGACAAAATGGCCGACAATGGACTACTCTATCTTGTCATCAAAGAGTTCTGCACGACAAAAGCGTATCTGGGTGCGGACAAGGTTTCAAGTGTAGATATGGGTTACATCTTTGAAGAATTGGTGCGTAAGTTCTCTGAGAGTTATGATGAACAGGCCGGAGCACACTTTACAGCTCGTGACATCATTAACCTCATGGCGGAATTACTTGTAGGCGATGACGAAGAACGTCTGGAGGAAGAAGGCATTATTGCGACTATTTATGATATGGCAATGGGCACGAGTCAGATGCTTTCTTGTTTGACAGACAGATTTCTCCAGATCGACTATGAAGCTGAAGTCACCAGCTATGGTCAGGAATTGAACAACCAAACATTTGCTATTGCAAAAGCCGACACACTAATTCGTGGCGGTAATGCCGACAATATGCGCCAAGGTGACACCCTTGGTGACGATAAATTTTCTGGCTACAAATTCGACTATATTATTTCTAACCCACCATTCGGCATAGAATGGAAACCTTCACGTGCAAAAGTGGAAGAAGAAAACAAGCTGGGCGGTGCTGGACGCTTTGAGCCTGGATTACCTGCTATTGGTGATGGTCAGATGCTCTTCTTGTTAAATGGCTTGGCAAAATTAAAAGATGAGGGTCGTATGGCCATCATCCAGAATGGTTCATCTCTCTTCAAAGGCGATGCAGGAAGCGGTGAGAGCAATATCCGTGGTTATCTGCTTGATCATGATTGGTTGGAAGCCATTGTACAGCTGCCAACAGACCTCTTTTACAACACGGGTATTGCCACTTATGTTTGGATTGTAACTAAGAACAAGAGTAAAGAACGACAAGGAAAAGTTCAGCTAATCGATGCCAGCCTGTGTTCGGAGAAGCGTCGCAAACCACTTGGTAACAAGCGTGTTGAGATTTCAGACTTCTGCCGCAATCTTATTATGCAAGCATACCATGGTTTCAACGATTTCATATATAAAGATACCACTCCCGATGGAATCGAATTGCAAGTTGAAAGCCGTATTAAGGACAATGAGGACTTTAAGTACCGCAAAATTTTCATTGACCGTCCGCTTCGTCTTGTGTTTGAAAATCCTGTAATGCCTGACAACAGCGTCAAGCTATCTGAATCAGAACGGAATGTTATGCAATCGTTCGTTGATACATACAAAGAACATTTCGATGGTCAACGCATGATTGACCGTGACTTTTTCCAAAAGATAAAGAAGAAAGCCTCTCTGAAAGTAACAAAGGCACAGGTTAAAAAAATACGACAGTATCTTGGGACTAAGGATGAAACAGTCGAAGAAGTCTATGAAGACCCATTCAATGTGAGTGAACGTACTTTTGTTTGGGACACTGAGCTTGCTGACACGGAAATTATCCCTTGGAAAGAAAATCAAGATGTGTATCTCGAAAAGAATGTAGCACCATACGCTCCAGACTATCATGTGGACGAGGAGAAAACACGTATAGGTTACGAAATACCTTTTACACGTGAGTTCTATCGCTATACACCACTGAAAGCGAGCAGTGAAATTTTCCAAATCCTAAAGGAACTGGAGCAGAAAGAGAGTGAAATCATGGAAAGTCTTTTACATTAAACGAAATCGTATGGAAAGACAATATAAAGAAAGCGCTATAGAATGGATTGGTCAGATCCCAGAAAACTGGAAAATTGAGCGATTAAAATATTTATTCTCAGAACGCAACGAGCGTGACTGTAAGGGAAGAACATTGCTTAGTGTTTCACAATACTATGGTATTCGTCCAAAAAGTGAAACAGATTTGGCAGATTCGCACATTGCAGAATCTTATGATGATTACAAAGAAGTCTATCAAGGCGATTTTGTAATGAATATCATGCTTGCCTGGAACGGTAGTTATGCTGTATCGGACTATGATGGTATGGTAAGTCCTGCTTATTGTGTTTTCAAGTTTAGGAAGGATTGTTGTAAGAAGTATTTCCATTATCTGCTTCGTACTGATGGCTACCCATCTGCTTTCAAAACTATGTCACGTGGTGTTATCGATAGTCGTTTGCGTTTATATCCAGAGCAATTCTATACTTTTCCTGTTGTCATACCACCTGTTGATGAGCAGCATCGTATATCCGACTACTTGGACATAAAATGTTCAGAGATTGATGGACTTATTGAATTGCAGGAACAAATGATAGCACAGTTGACGGATTATAAACAATCCGTCATTACCGAGACTGTCACTAAAGGTATCAATCTTGATGCTGAACTTGTATCCTCTGGCATTGACTGGATAGGAGAAGTGCCCAAAAGTTGGATGATGAAAAGGTTAAAGTTTCTATGCACCATTCAGACAGGTAATCAAGACACTCAAGATTCTGACCCTGCTGGTATATATCCATTCTATGTACGCTCCCCAATAGTTGAAAGAAGCAATAAAGCTTCATTTGAAGGTGAAGGTATTCTTATGGCTGGTGATGGTGCTGGAGCAGGAAGAGTATTTCACCATGTTTTTGGGAAATATGCTGTACATCAAAGAGTTTATAGACTTGCAAATATTAAAGGGATTAATTCCTATTATTTGTTTTATTTCCTTAGTTCATTGTTCTGCAAAGAAATGGATAGAGGTAGTGCGCAATCTACTGTTCCATCAGTAAGATTACCCATGCTACAAAACTTTTCAATTTGTATTCCTTCTACAGAAGAACAAAACTGTATTGTAGATTTTCTTGACAAGAAATGTCTTGAAATAGACAATCTAATTGCCGTCAAACAGCAGAAGATTGAAACTCTGAAGGAGTACAAGAAGAGTATTATCTTTGAATGTGTAACAGGCAAAAAAGAGATTCACTAATTATGGATTGGAGTTTTTTGAATATATTCAAAAAGGCTGATTTTAACACGTTGATGTTTTCAATAGCCGTAACTGGGTGGATATTATTATGCAAATATTCAGACATCATCTACATACATATAGCAGCTATTTTAAGCTCCATCTATTGTGTCGCACGGTTTATAGTCTATACATTCAATTTCTATCAAAAAAAGAGAATTATTAGGGCAAACAGGTTATATGATGAACAGCAGAACAAAAGAAAGATTCAGGAGGAAAGGCTGCAAGCTCAATATGTCTATGACAGGCTAAGCTTAGAAAGCAAGGAAGTCCTCTCTTATATAGTTAAAACTGCGACAAAAAGTAGTTATTCTAATGTCTATATGATGCAGGATTTGAAATCATGTTCTCTAATAGTATCAAAGTTACGAAATGTTTTACATAGAGATAGTATGATAGGCTCATGGGTGAGTATAGATGAAGACTGCGAAAACATATGTATATACATCAACTCACCATTAAATGAGATCATAGAATCAAAAAAATTAATTAAATAGAATGAACGAGCAAGACCTAATGGAAAAAAACTTTGAAGCCGACATCGAACAATGGCTTCTAACAGACGGGGGCTATACAAAAGGCGACCAAAAGACATATGATAAGGAGCGTGCCATAGATATGACCACGCTCATTAAATTCCTTGCTTTAACACAAGAAAAGCAATGGGACAGGTATGTTCGCAAATATGGCGACAAGGCAGAAAGTCGTCTTTATCAAGTGTTCCAAGAGAATGTTGTGCGTTATGGTCTCATTTGGGTGTTACGCAACGGCATTGATGATATGGGCATCAAACTGAAAATGTGTTATTTCCGTCCGGCATCAGAACTGAACGAGGATCTGATGCAGAAATACCGTCAAAACATCCTTCAGGAAACTCGTCAGTTTGCCTATAGCACTCAGAACAAGAACACCATTGATATGGTGCTCTCATTGAATGGCATTCCTGTTGTTGCATTGGAACTGAAGAATCAACTGAGAGGTCAAAATGTGGAGAACTCTCGCAGTCAATGGAAGGAAGCTCGCGACCCTGCAGAAATGCTGTTCCACTTCAACACTCGCATCTTGGCATATTTCGGTGTTGACTTGTACGAGGCAATCATGGCAACCGAGTTGAAAAAGGAGAAGACATACTTCATGCCATTCAATCAAGGTAGTGGTGGAGCTGGCAACGTAGGCGGAGCTGGTAATCCTGAATGCGAAGATTCAGAAGACTACGCTACCTCTTACCTATGGAAGCGTGTGCTACGACGTGAAATGCTCCTTAGTATCTTACAGCGTTATATTTCCCGTCAAGAAGAAGAAAAAATAAAACTTATTCGCGACAAGCATGGAAAGATCAAGGAAAAGAAGGAAACATCGGTTAAAGTTATCTTCCCTCGTTACCATCAGTTGGACGTGGTAGAGAAACTGATTGCAGACACAGAAATGAATGGAAGTGGCAAAAACTATCTGATTCAACATTCAGCAGGTTCAGGAAAGTCAAATTCTATAGCTTGGTTAACCTATCGATTGGCCTCACTTCACGATGCTGCACAGAACAGCATATTTGACGCTGTTTTTGTGATAACAGACCGTCGTATTCTTAACTCCCAGTTGCAAACAACTATTCTTGGCTTTGATCATATTGAAGGACAGATAGAGACTATTACGGACAAAGACCCATCTACCAAATTACGTGATGTCATCAATGATGGAGCAGCCAAAATCGTAATCTGTACACTACACCGTTTCCCTGTCATCTATCAAGAGGTGACTTCGAGAAGCGGAAAGCACTATGCTATCATTGTGGATGAAGCCCATAGTAGTCAGAGTGGAAAGAGTGCGGAGAAAGTAAAAACGGCTTTGGCTGATACAGATGAAGCATTGCATGAAATGGCTGAATTAGAAGAAAAGACAGAGGAAGAACTGGAGAAGGAACGTGATGCCATGATGGAAGATTTGCTGGCACAGGGAAAGCACAACAATCTCTCCTTCTACGCATTCACAGCAACTCCAAAGCCAAAGACTCTTCAGACTTTCGGTATATTGATAGAAAAAGGCAAGACTCCCGAAGAAGACAAATATCGTGCATACCATATATACTCAATGCTTCAAGCTATCGAGGAAGGTTTCATTAAGGACGTTTTGCTGCAATATACTCCTTATAGCGTAACCTATGAGATTCAGAAGCGTATTGAACATGATCCGACTTACGAAGAGACTCCAGCCACAAAGGCTGTCAAGGCATATCACGACAACCACCAACATGTAATCAACCAAAAGACGGAAATTATAGTTGAGAAATTCCGTTCAATCACTCTCAATGCTATGCAGGGTCAAGCTAAAGCGATGGTTGTAACATCAAGCCGTGCCCATGCCCTACGCTATTTCATGCAAATCAAGAAGTACTGTGAGGACAAAGGTTATACTGATGTTCATCCTATGGTTGCATTCTCTGGTAAGGTTAAGTTCGGTGATACCGAATATACAGAGACAAAGTTAAACACTGATGGCGAATTGCATATCAGTGAGGAACGTCTGCCTCTATACTTCGCCAGCGACATGTACAATATCCTTGTTGTTGCAGACAAGTATCAAACTGGCTTTGATGAGCCCCTTTTACATACAATGTTTGTGGATAAAAAGCTGAAGAATGTCAAGGCCGTTCAAACTTTAAGCCGATTGAATCGCTGGCATAAAGACAAAGAAGATACATATGTGTTGGACTTCGTTAACGATCCTGAGTCTATCAAAAAATCATTTGAACCATTTTACACAGCTACAGAGCTTATACGACCTGTAGATGTCAATGGTGTATATAATTTCCGAAATGACATTGCACAGTACCACCTTTGGAGGCCTTCTGAAGAGGAAGTCATTTACAAATTAGCATCCGAAAGCAAGGGGGAAAAGAGCAGGTTGGCCAAACTAAGTAATGCATTTAAGCCTATTGTGACCAGATTCGAACAACTTGATGAAGAAACACGATTTAAAGTGCGCTCACTTATCAAGAATTTTGTTAGATTTTATGCCTACATGGCTCAGGTGGAACGCACATATGACCGTTCTTTATACAAGACGTATATTTTCTGTGATCTGCTTTATCGTTTATTGCCAAAGACACCACATGAGAAGGTTGACTTAAACAAGCAAATACAGCTTATCAATTCTCGCATTGAGGAAGGCAAGACCCAGCAAATTATTCTCGACAAAGGCAAAGGCGGTATAAAAGGGGAAAATATTAAGGGTGGTGGAAAACCTGAAGAGAACACAGATTTGTTGTCTAATATCATAGACAAAGTAAATCTCATGTTTAAAGGTAACTTCTCCCCTGCCGATCGTGTCATTGTTGAAGCTATCTTCGATAAGCTTAACACTGCATCGGCCAAGAAGAAACTGACCAAACAGGCAAAAAACAATGATCCGAAACAGTTCGCTGAGAGTATATTCCCTGATATATTTGAGAAGGCTGCTCAGCAATGCTATGATGATAGTATTTGTGCATTTGACAGATTGTTCCAAAATAAAGAACTATATAATAGCATCATGACACAGATGGCAGACCTGATGTATCAGAACTATCGTGCAGAGGATGACACACTTATTTTCAACCCAGAAAGATTCAAAGAGAAAATTTTGTCTACCATCGAACAGGAGTTTTCTATTTATCGAATGATGCCAAAAGGCAAGGAACAGATAGCTAACGACTTAGTTGCTCTAATTGCTGCCAAAACTACTGATGATATTGATGGGGCAAATGATGTTATTCAGAACGCATTTAACCGTCTGTATTGCAGTCCTACTAATGTTTCTCTGGTTGACAAGAAACAGCATTTTAATACACTGGTAAGCCGTTTCGAGGTATTCTTGAAAAAAGTCTTCTATTTGAAAAATCATTCTGAAATAGTCAGCACTAAGCCTGGTCAAGAAGGAATGAAGGCTACACTGGCAGATTGTATATACCAAACGCCATGTCTGAAACGTTTGAAGTTCTCAGAAAGCGAGGCTGACAAGAAGTTCAGTGATTATCTTGGTTTGGTCAGAGATTGGCGTAACGACAATGCTCATAAAGCACCGACTGCTACAGAGCAGGAATGTGACTTGGCTATCAATGTATTAACCAGTATGTATCTCTATGTTATAGCTTTTGGAATAAAAAGCAGTGAAATCACTCAGAGCGACATAATGCCAAACGAAACAGTTATAAACGATTCAAGTGAATAATAGGCATATAGGGGCAGAAGTAAGAGAAATGCCATACAGTTCAAAGACACTGCTCCCCAAACCAAACAAGTAGGTATATGAATATAATAGACAATGTCATTAGTACAGAGGCTACAAGGCAGAATGTCCGACTTATGATTCCAGTCTTAATACACTGGGCTAAGTCTGGTCATAATGAGCATACTTATGGAGATTTAATCCATGCCATAGGAAAATCAAAATTCTCAGGCATTGGACATGCATTATATGCCGTTCAAGAAGTACTTAACAGCCTGTCAGAAAAAGCGGGGAGTAAAGATATTCCGACTCTAAATTCTTTATGCAAGAATGCCAAAACTATGCTACCTTCTGAGGGATTTGAGTTTGTCAGTCCCAAATACAACCAGCTTGACGAAGCAGGCAAACGTGTATTTGTTGAAGGATTGGACAGCAAAGCTTTAAATTACCCTCATTGGGATTGGGTGCTTGACCAACTTGAACTAAAAGAGGCTACTCCTTTTACTGTTGAACAGTTGGAAGCAATTAAGAAACCTTGCAAAAACTTTGGCAGTGGAGAGGGAGAAGAACATAAATCTTTGAAGGAGTATATATGGAAGCACCCAAAAAGTCTGGGCTATTCGGATGTCATATTTGCAGAAACAGAGTATATCTTACCTTCAAGCGACAGGTTGGACGTTTACTTTGAACTCTCTGACGGAACCCACGTTGCGATAGAGGTAAAACCAAGTATATCTCCAGACCAAGATATAACTCGTGGTATTTTCCAATGCGTAAAGTACCACGCTGTCTTGGAAGCATTGAGAACCATAGAGTGTAAGGATTATGAAATTGAGGTCCTCCTTGTTTCAGCCTCTACATTGTCTTCTCAGAATAGAACTCTGGCAGATGAGCTGGATGTCGAATACATTGATAAATTTATATGCAAATAAAGATATTCTATACGTAATTTAGCAACAATAACGAAATAATACAATATATGGCACTATCTTCTGAACATATCCTAACGCTACAACAGTTAAGTGGCATTGGAACAAAGACTATCTTCAAAGTTGCGGAACTGGTGACAAAACCTATCAATACTATAGAAGAATTATGCACATTCTGGAAAACTCTCAAAGGTAAGAAACTGGAGGCTATAGGAGTAGATGACATTATCGAAGCAAATAATTCAGCCAAACGGATTATTGAAGCGAGCGCACGAGAATCCATAGGCTTGGTCGGATACTACGATGATACTTTCCCGAATATTCTACGTCAAACAATAAATGAGGAGGGAAAACTTGACCCTCCGCTGTTACTTTGGTACAGAGGTGACTTGTCTATTGCGAATCTTCCAGGTGTAGCAGTTATCGGAACCCGTGAAGCTACTCCTGAAGGCATCGCAGGTGGTACATTCCTTAGTGGAGAATTTGCAAAAAGAGGATTCAATATTGTTTCTGGATTAGCTATCGGTTGTGATACCTGCGGTCACAAAGGAGCATTGAAAGTCGGTGGACGGACAACAGCATTTCTTGCAAACGGATTGGATCATGATTCCATATATCCAGAGGAGAACCAGGAATTAGCTGAAGAGATTGTAGCCAACGGAGGACTGCTACTTTCAGAATATCCTATAAGGCAGGGCGTAAATCGTTATGCTCTGGTTGCTCGTGACCGTCTGCAAGCAGCTCTTTCACTTGCTACTCTTGTTATTCAGACAGGTGTTAAGGGAGGTACCATGCACGCTGCTAACACTACTTTGAAGGCAGGAAAACCTCTTTATACCATGAAGTTCAAAAATGAAGCGACAAATCAACATGAAAAGTGTCTCGGAAATGCATATCTTGTAAAACAAGGAGCAAAGTATATTGGTGGAGGTGATAATCTTGATACTGTTTCAGAACAAATAAAGAATTGGAAACCTTTGCAAACCACTCTATTTGATTAACGATTATGAGAAAGGTAATATTTGATTTGGATTTGACGCTTGTTGATACGACTGTAGTAGAGCAAGCAAGACACGATAGGAATTGGTCATTGGCTTATTCCCTAATCCCTAATTGTGTTGTATATGATGGCATGGAAAAGATGTTTGATATTATTCGTAAACACAACATAGATACCTGCATTGTAAGCACTTCACCTCGAACATATGTAGAGAATGTGGTAAAGCACTTTAATATCCCAGTATCAAAAATTGTTGCATATCATGATGCAAAACCGATCAAGCCACATCCTGCCCCAATGTTGAAAGCCTTGGAGTTATTAGGTTGTTCTGCAAAAGAGGCCATATCCTTTGGCGATAGAGTGATAGACATTCAGTCTTCCAATGCGGCAGGTATTGAAAGTGTCGCTTGTTTTTGGGGAACGAAAGAAAAGGCAAAATTACTACGTTCTGGCTACTCTCATGCAATTATTAAACCAGAAGAAATATTGACTTTAATACGATAATATGTTTTTTTTCGATTTTATATTTGAACGGCTAAACCCGGATGTTGTGGACTCATTTAATGAAGTTCTTAACAAATATAGTAGTGCAATTGAAACATTCATAACCAAACCAGCAATATATTCAGAATCTAACATTGCCTTCATTACAGAAAAACACACACGGGATATAGTATTTGAATCTTATAAATTAATCAGTAAAAGAGGCAATTCGTTGTTTAAAGGAAAACTTCCTCATAGGTACTCTTATGCCCAGAAGAAATTCATTGTTGAAAATATAAATACAATCAACAAGAGTTACATTATTTTCAACGAAGAGCGTATTTTAGCTGATCATGTTGCATTTCTACAAAAGCGTTACCCTAGTGCTTTTAGGAATTACTGTAAAGATAACGGAATAGGTTTATCAAAGTTATCGAAAGAGAATAAAAAGGAAATATTATCTAACGAGTCCGCTCTTGCCCAAGAGGAAACTAAGATAGTAGCACAGATGCAGCATGAGAAGCTCGTCTCAGATTTCAAGAAAAACATTCTTGATCAATATCCAAGAAAGTACCACTATAAAAATTTTTATAGTGATTATTCTTCTGATAAAGGGATGGAATATTTCTTGAATCATTTAGTAGAGCTTGATGCCTTTTGCAAATATAAAACAGAAGTTGCTCCATATAAAGCATTAGCTCATTACGCTAAGGATTTTCTTATATCTGAAAATAAACAAACTGACGATTATATATATCTGACGTTATCATCTACAGGTATAAAATTTCGCAGATTTGCCAGAACGAAGATTGAAAACGAATACAAACTTATAGAATCAACATATCCAATAGGAACAAAATATTATATCGAATCTATCAATTCTCGATGCCTTTGGCCTTATCCCAAGCCAATACCAGCTATATATTTGTCGGCAATATTTGATAATGAGTCACGAAAGAGTCGATGGGAAATGGAGCAAGACCAAAAAAAACAAGATGAAGTTCTTAGAAATGAGGCAATCAAACTTACCACCCAATATCTCTGTATTTGTAATATAGAAGAGGTTAAAAAACTCCAAAATCTATATTCAAAAGTAGAAGAGATAAAGGAGTTATATCCTCTTGGTTCTAAATTGTTTATAGAAAATAATCCTATAAAGGAAGACAATATTTCGAAGTCTTCTGTGACATCGATAAAAGCTGTATCTGTACTAAATTATGGAGAACCAGCTCCTATTAAAGGTAGGTCTTACGTTAAGTACTATTCGGATTTCATTCAGGCAAGAAACCTCATTCAACGTTTGCAATCTTTATCTGAGTGGCACCAAAAACAACTTGATTTCTGTAAATATGTCCGTAATTTAAGGGATGAACAAAATTTATCATGGGGATGCTATTCCTACGAGTTTCCATTTGAAGGAGAGATATATGACGAAGCATCAAATTTCAAAACTCCAAATGTAAAATTCAAAATATGGCAATTCTTTATTGATTCGTTTTGTAGTGCAAACTTAGATTACACTTTATGTCCCAGATTTTCATTAGATAACGTCGATAACGTATCTTTAGAGTCAGGACAGATAACATATAAAACATGGGTCTATGATAAAATAAAAAACTTTATTGCGTCATTAAGGTTTGAAGACTATTCACCAGTAGTCATATTTGCTGATACAGATGAACGTTGGGAAATATACCATAAATCTACTCATTTTTTATATCTCCGTTCAATCTTACAGAATGATGCTATACCTGAGTATGAAAGATTTGGTTATATTCTGAATCAAGACAAATCAAAAAAGATTATTGTTGTAGTAGATTTAATTACAACTAATAACCAGCTACAATCATTTGCCTCTGATATTATTGGAGACATTAACACCGCAAATCTGATTGTCTATATTTCTCTTCGAAAAGAGTATTCCAAGGATGAAATGTTATCAATCATTGATGCTGAACAAAAAAAGATCGATGATAAAAAGGCCGCAGAAGAAAGAGAAAAGAAACGAAAAAGAGAAGAGGAAGAGCGTAAACGAAAAGAAGAAGCAGAAATCCGAGAGTTTGTTTGCACGTTAAATAACTGTGTCAGTGAATGGCCAGCACTTTATGGAGGTTTGCATTACAAATATCTCGTGAACTATTTCCCAACATCATGTATTTTTGAAGCTACACAATCAGAATGGAATGACCGTTGGTTGGTTTGGAATTTTAAGAATACTCCAGGAAAAACCACAGTTAATGCTCATATGACAGCTTTGGACACAGTCGTAATGAGAATGAAATCCATTCTCATATCAACCTTCGGAAGACAAGCATTAAAAAAAATTACACTCGTGTGCATCCCTGCTTCATCTGCTACAAAAACAGAGCTTAGGTATGCAGATTTTTCAAGACGCATTTGTGAAGAAACAGGCATGATGAATGCCTATGACCATATAACAGTTGTTTCCTCCACTTCTGAAAAGAAATTTGGAGGTAGTGGGATATGCACGGACAGTTTGTCATTTGAGAGCTATTATTTTAAGGGGAGATACATCCTTCTTTTTGACGACGTAATAACCAAAGGGGATTCGATGTTAAGGTTTAAAAGAAAAATGGAAGACTTAGGAGCAAATGTTATTGCTGGCTTTTCTGTTGGAAGAACCAAACACGAACGCCCGGATGATTTTGGATACTAAAAACATGTTATCGCTACAAGGACAACAAATCATTTTTTTCATCATCTAAGTGAACTTTCAGATTAGATTTGTACCATTCAAATCTGATTTTTTACGGATATTGAGCAGGAAGTAAAGTATCTTCCTGCTTTTTTTATGGTATAATATAAAAATATGGTATTGTGCAAATAGACTGTATCGTGGCAGTTTTACTTTGTACCCATAAGTAGAACATAAAACTGGTAAACGTATGGGACTTTTAGATTTCTTATTTGCAGGTATAGTACTCAACAGCGTGAAGAAGGTACGTCACAATAGCTCTCAACATACACAAGGACATACATCTGACTATAACCATTGGTATGAGGAAGGCTACGATGATAGCTGTTATGACCACGGTTATCACGATGATTATGATTGTCATGACACTTACGATTGTGATAACTAGACAATGACCGTGAAAACGATTGCAACTGGTAGTTAAACACTTGATATTGTAATAAACCTAAATATTCACGTTTATGAAATCACTATTTCAACACATAATGTGGCTGATATTATCGACACTCATACTCTGTTCATGTGGTTACAAGAAAGAGGCTAAAGAAGTTACACAAAATTTTTTCTCCGCTATCAAAAACAATAAGGAAGAAAAAATGGTTGAACTATATCCTGAAGTTGGAAACCTTCAGAACTATTATAAATCAGACACAATAATCTTTAAAGAAGTAAGAGAACTCGAAGACAAGAAATACAGTGTTGCATTAACAAATAAGTACACTAACGGATTCGGTAAAAGTACAGAGTCAGACATTATCATATATACAAAGCCTAAAGACGATAAGAAACCAGGTGACGGCTATGTGATTTATGACTCAAAAGGGCTATGCAATCTTTCTGATGATCCTATATATATGTTCGCTAAGAGAAAAGGCTATATACAAGGAGATACTCTTACAGACCAACAGATTTCAAAGAAATATTCTGAGGCATCAACTGCAATTATTTCGCTATCATTAAAGTTTTATACTTATCTTACTGAGAATGTAACTATAGCAAACTGGAATTGGGAAACAAGTGATTATAGTTATTCTGCAAGTGGAAGAGGGGTTGTAAAAAATAATACCCAATATACCATACCAAATGTAAAATACGTGGTTACGTATTTGAAAGGAAATGGTACTGAAGTAACTCAGGATGATGGCTACGTTACATACGACGAAATACGTCCATACGGGATGAAATCATTTTCATTCTATACGTCATATGTTGGCGATGCATCCAGAGCAAAATAAGGCTTGAGTTTAATAATGATTTTATTCTTAGAACAGTGGCTAATGGTGATTACGAATAAGAAAGTGACTATGAAAAAAAGAGAAAATTAAAATTACACAATACCGAAATAGTTTTTATAATAGTGCAGATAGACTGCACTGTGTTTTATTTGCTTTGTGGTTGAAAACAATTCTATAAATTCAATTTAATAATAAATGTTATGAAGAAACTTTTTATTCTTTTAGTATCAGTATTGCTATTCTCATTTAACTGTAGTGCACAAAGCATTTCAAGTGCCAATTATAAAGGCTATGTTGATGCCGGTTACTCTATTGGTATAGGAGATTATGAGTTCAGAAGAGTGGAAATCAATACCTCACATGGCTACCAGTTCAATCCATATTTCTTTTTAGGAGCCGGAGTTGGATTACATTTCATGCCGTCATACGAAACAAGTGGAATGGATATTCCATTGGATGTAAGAGACAGTAAGGTTGATATTCCTGTGTTTGCAAATATCAGAAGTCACTTCAGCAAAGGAAAGTTTGCTCCATTTGCTGACTTGAAGGGTGGAACCTATATAACAAATGGTGGTGGATTATATGTCATTGCCTCTGTTGGTATCAGATATGCGCTGAACGACAAACAGGGTCTTAGTCTATCCCTTGGATATACAAATGAGAAATTGGAGTTTGAGGTATTTGATGGATTTATTGGCTATGACAGCATGGACTACACAAGAGATAAAAAACAGTATAATACTGAAGCAGTTGCTATCAAGCTTGGATTTGATTTCTAACATTAATAACCAAAATCTATAAACAATGAAGAAAGTAATATTTACGGCACTGATGTCACTTTTTCTATGCACTACAATAGATGCACAAATTTTGCGAACAGATGAACTGGAAGACTACGCAAAAGAGAAGTATGGAGAAAAATGGGTTGATGCAGCTGAAAATCTTGGGCAGCAACTCCAGCTGGACAAGAATAACGGCATAACATACGTTCAGATTATTCCTGCAGAGGGTAAAACAAAAGATGAACTCTACGTACTACTCAACTATTGGTTTACGGCCACATTCAATGATGCAAACTCTGTCATTAAACTAAATGAAAAGGAATTGGGAACTATCATTGCACAAGGATATGTAGCAGACATTGCTCAGCACGCTGGCGGAACCAATAGCTATAACGTGAATATCAGACCGGTCATTAAGTGTGATATTAAAGATGGCAGAGTAAGAGTAACCTATACCATTCCGTTCTATTCGGTTAATATTGCTGTCGGTGGAGGATGGATTGGAGCATTAGGAGGTACCATTCCAACACGTTCGGACGAGAACTGGACATTGGACACCTGTTTCCCTTTTGTTAAGAAAGACTCACACAAAAAGACATCAAGTAAAGCCCTTGTCATGGCTCATGCCTACTCGAATGTTGTTATGGACAAGATTGAAGAGTGTATCAAGAATGGTCTAACAGGCAATGAGGACGAAAACTGGTAATATCGTTATTTTAACGACACAATAGTACGAACACAGTTCAAGAGGATGATAGGGTCAATAACCTTACCATCCTTTTTTGTTGTCAGGTGCAGATGGGGGCCTGTTGACATACCTGTATTACCAGACACCCCGATTATCCCACCGGCCTTAACATATTGTCCGATTGTAACCTTAAATGATGACAAATGACAATAGCTGACCGTATAGGTGTCGGTTTGAATTGTGATGTATCTGCCAGAACGCTTATCATGAGCAGCCTTCACTACTTTCCCTGAAAGCATGGAAAACACAGGTTCGTAGCGTGCCTGAAGATCCACTCCATTATGCATGCAATATTTATGTGTAACTGGGTGGCGACGCATTCCAAACTCTGAGTTTATCTGAATATTCTTTAATGGAAAAGCTATATTTAAAAATTGAAGAATATCACCAGATGTTTGTGAAGATGGTCCTACATTATCCCGGCATGATTCTACCATATTTAAATGTGATGAAGCATGGTTCAAAGAATCTTTTAACATCAAATTGTCCACAAGAGAAGAAGTATTTATCTCTTGTGGATTTTTTGTTTTGTGAACTTGGTGATTATATAAATGCCCAACCGTATTAAACTGCGCTTTTATTGTGGTACCTGGCATAAACGAGAGAAGTACCATCATGAGTATGTTTCTAATTTCCATGAAACAAAATTACATATCTTCATTACCATGGGATAAAACTCACATACTCCATATGATTTTTCTAACTTTATTTAGGCTAATAGTATGATTTTCGGCGATAAATCATACTTCTTTCATAATGATATATAAAACTTAAGGTATGATATATCCATTCTTCTGATCCTCTGATCACACCTTTTATTTTTGTTTCTGAATTAGCTATTACAGTTCTACATAAGACATAGAAACACTGTTATAGCAGAAATAATAACGCACTAAAACGGTAACAAATGAACTACAACTTTGATGAGAAAGAAATGCCCTACGGCACTCTCGAACGTTTTGGACTGACACAGGAGATGATTGAGGATCTGCCAACGGATATTCTACAGAATATTTTCAATGGCCGACTTTCTCCAGTATTACCAGTCCATATCACTGCAGATGATGGTGAAGAAGTTAAAGCAAGAACACGATTCTGCCTTGTGAGAATGCCAGAAGGCAATGTAGATGTTCTCTTCTTTCCGAAGCTTGACGAGTATGATTTCAAAGTATTCAATGAACAGCAGAAGCAAAGCCTTCTTGCAGGCAAAGCCATTATCGGATATTTGGAAAGCAACGAAACGGGCAACGAACTCGGCACCAAATGTTTCTTCCAGCTTGACCAGGATAGCAAACAGGTACTGAGCGTGCCGACACCAGTCATAGGTAGGAACATTCAATACCTTACCGACCGCTATCATCTTACGAGTACTGAGATGCAAAAACTACAGAACGGAGAAATTCTCTCAATCATTGAAGACGATGAAGAGATTTCCATCGGTATCGACTTGAATTCAAATACGGGTATCCGTCTCTCCGCAGGTAATGAACAAGTCTGGCGCAGAGAAGCCAAACGGGAATGGGACAAATACAACTTCGGAATTTTCGGTTGTTGGACCATGGACGAAAATGGTAATCTTGACTATATCCATGAGGAAGACTACTCTGAAGAAATCTGGAATGAGCAGAAGAAACAAGGTATGCGTATGATGCAGCGATAAACCAAAGTAACAACCATCAATAACAAATTCAATATGGCAAATATCAAATACTATCCAGAAGACGAGCTTGTGCAGAAAGTACAGAGTGGAGAATACGGTTGGCTCGATTACATCAATCACCACTCACCGGAATGGCAGGAAGAGTACACCGAATTCTGTAATAAAAGGAACCTTGTAGTCAATGAAGAATCTGCCGAAGATTTTATCGAATGGAAAGGCGAATTGATTGAAACAGGCGAATAATAAACATTTAAAATCAATCACAGTATGTCAATCAGATCTAATGCACTACCAGTAGGTAGAGATTTATCACCTGAACTGCAGGATATCCTCCGTCGCAATGGTATGCAAGCACATATCATCCGACAAGGTGAAAACTATCTTCTGGCGGTTCAAGGGCATGACTCACCTCTCCTAACCTATAATATCAGTGCCCTGCAGATGAGGAACTTGGCAGATTGGGGTACAAATTCAGCTAACAGGAAAGCCTATAACACCTTTGCTAATTTAGTGAAGAAAGACTTCTATATGCCGAGAGACTTTGTCCATGCTCGTAATGCCAATGGCCGTGTGGCGATGGGACTTCATGGCTACCGGATTGGTGTTGGCGAATATGGCAGACTGCCATGGGACAGACGTTGTGCCTTCATGATGATGGACCCGTTTCATGGACGATTCTTAGGATGGACACCGCGCAATCAGGAAGGCTTCCACATGCGCCGTGTCGGTAGTGCCATGTTCCTGCAGGGAGCCCCTATTGTTCCGGAACGTCCTGATTGCAGAATCAAACCAGGTGAATTACTCAATGGAGGCTATGGTTTCTATTATAAAGGAGGAAAGCAAAACATGGTACAACAACCTTCAGAGGATGTGCTTGCAGGATTAGAAGCAGTAATTCCACCTGTTGAAATACCTACCCGTCCACAGGAACCGGCAAAAACGTACAAGGAACTAATCACCTCAGACGTATACTTCAGCAACGAAAAGTGGCAGGAATGCCTGTCTTCTCATGGAGTAATTATAGATGCCAACAGCAAGACACTGACCATTCAGTCGGCTACCACCCAGCATGATCTTGTTTACGACCTGACGGATGAAGAACTTACCCGGCTTACGGACAACTCCATCAAGAATGTACCTGTGCAGAACCGTCTGAACATCATCAACAATGTCATCAAAAATGACTTCTCAGATAAATTGACGATGGACATGCTCAATTCAAGAGAGCAGATAGTCCTGAATCTTACTCCCGAAGTGGAAGCAGAACTGAATGCCAGACAAGAAGTAGTGGCAGAACATGCATACCCTCTTACTCAGGGAAATGAATATATCATTGCGGAGCAGGAAGACCGAAGCATCGCTCATGTGGATGGCAACAGTCTTTATGATATAAACCAAGACAAAGGTTGGTTTCGGGAAGGAAGAAACGGACGTGAAGTACAGGTGGACGACATCAGAGTTGAACCTGTACGCAATGAACAAGGAGAAATCCAGCAAGACGAAAAAGGCAATGCCATGTTCCGTATGACCGCTGTTATCAATGGCGAAAGCATGAGTCACGAGATAAGCCAAAAGCAATATGACAAGTTCATGGCCGTAGATGACTATCATCGCATGAAACTCTTCTCTAAAATCTTTGACGAAGTAGACATGAAGAATGCGCCGGGACATGGAAGGAATATAGGTGCCATGATTGGAGGTGCTTTACTTGCAGGTCTTACTGTTATGCGAGAACTCGGAAGAGACCATTATCCTCCAGCCGTGTTTGTTGAGCATCATCATGCACCAGGGCCACATGTCTATTTCAAAGGAGGCGTGGATTCACCACAGGATCTTGCTTCAAGAGCATTTGATGCCGGACTCAATGCAGCTGAGCATGGAGTCGGCTTAGGACATGGCAGATAATACTTAATCATCATAGAACACAATGAACGAAGAGCAGAAATTTGAAGACTATCGCAACCGTCTTAATATCAGAGACGTGTTGACTGATGCAGGTTATACGCTTCACAAGCGGGACGGCTTGCGCTATCCAGCCTATGTGCGTCTGGATAATGATGGACGCAGAATCAGGGGTGACAAATTCATTGTCATGCCAAATAAGAACTGTTGTTTCCAACCTCCAACGATAAAGCTGTATTCTGTCACATCCTTCATTTGGGAACATCCGAACCTCTTTCCTGAATACAATCAAGGAATGAAAGAGTCTGCTCTTGTTCACAAAGTCTGTCAGCGGCTTTTGAATATTCCTGTGGAGCAACGTAACCAGAATGTGCTTGCTCCTACCCGTGATGCAAAGCTTTTCAATATCAAAGATTATAAGGTTGAGCGTTTTCATCCTGATGAAGCTGACTCTCAGAAACCTTTTTACGCATTCTTCAAGTCAAGAGGAATCGATTTTGCTACACGTTGTGCTTTTCACCGCAACTTCTTTCTTGCTTCCAAGGCCGCAGACAATGGAGCAAGTTATAAGAACCTCTCTTTTCCCATGTATATACCGGGGCATCCTGAGAAATGTGTCGGTTTGGAAGAAAGAGGCTATCCACGTAAGGACGGCTCTGTACGAAAAGGTATGGCAGCCGGGACAAATGCAAGTGAAGGCCTGTGGATGGCAAGTCCGAAAGACACGGAACTAAAAGATGCGAAAGATGTGTATGTGTTTGAGAGTGCATATGATGCCATGGCATTCTATCAATTGAGAATGAAGAAAGACTCCGGACTGGACTACAATGCAAGACAGGACCTAAAGTCAGCCGTATTTGTCTCTACCGGAGGAAATCCCAGTTACGGACAAATACAGGGAGTGGTCAAGGCTGCTCCCGGTGCAACATTCCATCTTGGCTTTGACAATGACCTGGCAGGAAAACAGTTCGTCTACAACTTTGAATCCATCGTACAAAAGATGAATCCGTTGCATCCTGAATCCGTTGCATCGGACATGAAAGGTTTCATTGAAAGTTTCAAGGAAGGTATCACATCTACCAAAGAACTGCTTGATATTGACGATGACAGATATGCGGAGCTCCCTGAAGGGCTACAGAAGCTTTACCTCGCTTATGACACTGCAAGAAATGAGGCATGGGAATACCATTATTCTCCCTTTCTGTGTAAGGAAGACAAGCAGGAAGCGGCTGACAAGATGAACAAAGCCTATCAGGAGTTTAAACAGGCCCTGTTTCAAAAGCTCCATGTGCAGGACGGACAAAACCTGAATCCAATAGGAATAGTACGTGAACTGCCGTCTGAAGGCTATAAGGATTTTAATGATGAACTGTTGGAAAAGAAACAATACTCAATGACCGATGTCGTTGAGACAGCCTTTGACGAAAATGGTGTTTCTCTCACTGAAGAGAGAGAAGAAGAAAATGAAGAAACCAAAAAGAGCGGACTAAAACGATAAATGATATGACAGACTCAAACAGACGGTTCAGCATAATCACATTGCACCCTCACTGGGCGCAATACATTATCTCACAAGGCATGGCATTTCTTATCAGTTGTGCCCTGTTCTTGGCAGCCGGTCACGAAAGCATCACCTATAAGATGCCTTTTGTGGTACTCGGGGCAATCATGACGTGCATCATGCTCTACGGTTGTCTTTATCTACACAAACTGAGCTATATCATCACATCCGAACAACTGATTATCCAACATGGTGTACTTATCAGGAAGAGTGACTACATTGAACTCTACAGGGTGGTTGACTTCAGTGAAAACCGTGGTATCGTGGAACAGCTGTTCGGATTGAAGACTGTCTCGATTTTCAGCGGAGACCGTTCCAATCCCAAACTGGACATATTTGGAATCAAGGAGCGCATTGATGTTGTAGGAATTATCCGTGAACGGGTTGAGTATAACAAACAAAGGAAAGGTATCTATGAAATCACGAACAGATAATATATCGTCAGAAGCCAAGACTTCCAAAGGCATTGCTTACGACAGCAGATGGATGATTATCTCGGCCATTGCTTTGGCCTTGTTCCTATTCCGTCTTGAAAGTCGTGCCCAATTGGTTTCCAGCAATCCGATGGAATATGTGGCATTAGCTGAAGGTAATGAGCTTATCAACGGTCAAATCAAGAATCAGATTGAAGACCAGCAGAAGACGGCACTACTACAAAATACCATTGCGGCAGAGTTCACTCAGATAAAGCAATGGGAGAGAAAGTACAACAGCTACCTGAAAACCGTGTCTGGCTATGCCTCCACACTTAAAGCATGCAGTCATCTCTATGACGACGGTGTAAGGATATTCATCAGTCTTTGTGATTTGAAGAAAGCCATATCACAAAACCCGCAAGGGATAATGGCCACAATGAGTATGAATAACCTTTATATCGAAACAGCGACTGAACTCATCACTGTATACAGCATCCTGAAAGATGCCGTAGCCAAAGGTGGAGCAAGCAATATGCTTACGGGTGCGGAACGCAGTAAGATTCTTTGGGAGTTGAATGACCGTCTGGCACAATTCAACAAAAGACTTTCACAGCTCTCCATCAGCATCCGTTATTACACAATGGCCGATGTATGGAACAGAGCCACTGCAGGAATGATAGACAGGAACACCGCTGAGATTGCCGGTCAAGCTTTGGACAGGTGGCATAGATGCGCACGAATAGTAACACCATAAAAGATTATCAGGATAACACAATGAAACGCTTATTGCTGTTTTTTGCCATGCTTATTTCTCTCACCCTCCCTTTTGAAGGGCTGGGTGGGAGTTTTCTCCGGGCTCAGGGCAACGACCCTGTTTTGGCCGGAATGATTCTGGCATACACAAATAAGGCAGAAAAAGAACTGAAGCAGCAGGAACAAATGATGCTTCTGGAATCTACAGGTCATCTGTGGATAAAGGAAGAAGTACAAGGAGTGACTGACCTGCAAAAGGAGTTCAACTCTTATTTGGATAACTTTCATAGCATCATCAGTTATGCGGCACAGATATATGGATTCTATCATGAAATAGACCGACTCGTGAAACACCTGGGAACTTTTAATGACCAGCTCCAGCACCAGACAGGAAATACCCTGGCAGTAGCATTGTCTTCAAACAGGAATAAAATCTATAGAGAACTTATCATGAATAGTGTCGATATAGTCAATGACATCCGGCAACTGTGCCTCTCCGATACCAAGATGACAGAGAAGGAACGACAGGAAGTTCTCTTTTCCATCCGTCCGAAACTTAAACTCATGGATCAAAAGTTCAAAAGGCTTACGAGAGCTGTTAAATATACTTCGCTCTCTGACATATGGGCGGAGATAGACTACAATGGCAGAAGTGAGGTGGACAAGCCCAATATTGTACAGAAATGCAAGGAAAGATGGAAGAGGAACGCAAAGCCAAAGTAAGTATTCAGGTATAAAGATAATTCAAGATAACAATTTAACAATCAAACTTTAAGTATGGGTTGGGGAGCATTATTGAAAGCAGCAGTCAGCTTAGGAGGAAGAGCTATAAAAGCTATAGCTAAATCGGCAGGGGGTGCAGTAGTACATCCTCAGCAAACGCTAAAAGGATTAGGAAGCGCCACAAAGTCTGCTGCCATAGGTGGAAGCCTGGGCTACATCGGTTGGGAGAAACTGACTACAGACAAAAGCGTAGTGGGTATTGTCAGCGATGCTGTCATTGGCGAAGAAACGACACAAAAGATTGGAGATACAGTTTCGAATATAGGTGAAGGTATGAAAGAGGTGAAAGACTCTGTAACTGGTCTCACTGAAAATGTCAATAATGCCATCACCAGTGCAGACAGCAAATGGAGCGGTATGAGCAAGTTCCTACAAGGTATTTTCTCTGGGAACGGTGGAAACATGATGGGGAACTTTTTCAGCAATGTAGGCAAAGGGAATGTTTCCGGTCTGAGTCTCATCGGACTTGTAGTGGCCGCACTACTTGTTTTCGGAAGATTCGGATGGATGGGCAAGATAGCTGGAGCTGTGCTTGCCATGATGATGATAGGAAACAATGTAAATATGAACGAGGCACTTGCCAGTGAGAAGAAACGACCTGCTACACAAAGTCAAGACGAAAGTCAACAGTCGGAGGTTGCGCAAGGCACTGGTGGCGGCAGACGAAGATGATAGTAAAATTTATAAACAGATATAATATGCAATATACACAAGAAATGATTCTTCGTTCAGACAGTGGATACTGTATGCCCTACGAAGAAAAAGGCCGTGACGTACAGATGAGTCTTGGCTACGGTAAACAGAAACATCCGCATACAGGGGAACCTTTTTTTCATCATGGTGTGGATTTCAAGGCCAACCATTATCTTCTTTCAGCAGTTGCAACAGGAAAGATTACTGGACTTGGGAATGATGCCGTACATGGTATCTATCAGGTGACACGCTATGGAGACTACGAGGTAAAATACGCACACCTCTCGAACGTTTTTGCCAACTACGGAAGTGAAGTCAAGGCCGGTCAGGTTATTGCCGTAAGTGGGGAAATACTCCACATGGAGGTCAAGTATAAAGGAGAAGAGCTCAATCCTCTGGAGTTCCTGACCATGATATACAGTAACATGAAAGTCATGGAACAAAATGGGCAACCAGGTGCGGTACCACAATTTGTGACACTGGATATGGATGTCAGAACCATGTATGACAAAGACAGCAAGGAGATAGAGAATCTGATGATGCGTTTTTTTCCGGACTACATGAAAGACATCAGTCTTGGAGCCTACACGTTGCCGGAACATACACAGTTCACTTTGAGAAATATTCTCTCACTGTCGGCTACAAAAAAATACTTCTATGAAACCATCCCTAGTATGGCCAATCCATTGGGTATGAGCGCACGAAGTATACCGATTGCAGAACGGGTACAGAATCTGCTTATCGGTGATTTCCTGAACTATCTTGCCCTGCGTCATCAGATATTCCTTTCCAGTTTAAGTGATCACGAAAAAAAAAAGCACATGAACTGGCCATAGCAACCAGTGGACTTATTGATCCATTGGCAGAGCTCGATATTGATGTTCAAAGCTTCGATATTCCCCGTATGGTGAGCGTGTATCCGGATAAGTCCGGTATCAGATGGTGGACGAAAGCATGGTTCAATGGTAGTGAGAAAGGAGAAGCTGCGATAGAGATTGAACGTGAGCTGGCAATCAAGTTTATCAATGAAAACATTGAAAAGGATGAATGGCTGGAAGAATATTTCCCGAAACAGATGGAAGTATACCACAATGCCATAGAACAGACACGCGAACAATTACTCAACCAGATAAATCTATAAAGGACATATAAATTATCAATCATATAAAACAGCAACTCATGGCAGAGTCAGAACAAGATAGAATATTCAGGACAAAGGTCATTCCAATCATGAACAAGGTCCGGAATGAACTGCAAGATAAGATGGCAGCAGAGCTTAAAGAGCACACCTCATCATTTGCAGGATTGATGGCCAGTACCATTGGTCCTGATGGTGGAATGTCTGCCAGACAGGCACAGATACAGTCTTTACGTTACACCAGTGAATGGAACTCGAAAACGGCTGAAGATTATATTGAAATGGTCAAGAAAGAACTTCAACGCCAGCACATCACCGTTGATTCCGCCATGGAGAAAAAGATGATAGACAAGATGATTCAGGATAAGATTCCACGCTCATCCATTGAATATATCTTAAAGAAGGCAGCAACTAACACCATCTTTTATCTCCCCCAGGAAGTTGCAAAATCACCATTAGAACATCATATGGATACAGAAGCCGAAAAGAGATACAACCCATCTGAATGGGAAAAGAACACAGGTGTAATTCTCGGATCCGTAACCGATCTCGCATGTATGGGTGGAGCAGGTAGCGGTTGGAAAACAGCGGCCACATGGGTCGGCGGTGACTTTCTGTTATCTAAATTCTCTGACAAACAGGAAGACCGTTCAGACATACCTTCAATAGTGCGACTGGGATGTGAGAAACAGTACAGACAAGACCAGGAGAAAATGAAAAAGCAGTCAGAAGAAAAGCCACAGACTAAGACTTCATCAGCAGAGACTGCACCGGAACAAGAAGAAGCGGTCGAAGAGGAACAACCAACAGAAGAACAGACCTCCCCGAAGCCGGAACAGACCAATATGGACGGATGGCAAGGGTTGCTGACCTCTTTCGGACTTAATGGCATTAGCGACATTGGACACAATATCGGATATGTACTGGCTATGCTGCCTGATATGCTTGTAGGACTCTTCACGGGAAAAACAAAGTCAATCAATCTGAAGGACAATATGATGCCTATTGCCAGTATCGTTACAGGCATGTTTGTCAAGAATCCAATCCTGAAAATGATACTTATCGGTATGGGAGGACTCAATCTGCTGAACAAGGCCGGGCATGAGACTTTGGATGATTTCAAAGCACATCAGCACCCTGAAGCAGGAAACAGCCCAGTGAATTATCGGGTTTATCCTGATGAACCGCTCAATCCACGGATTGTCAATCCTCAGATTAGGTCCAACTGTCTGATTACTACAATAGACAAGGTTCCTTGCAGCATCACTTTGCCGGATAAAGTTGTGGATGCTTATCAGCAGGGAGCTTTACCTCTCAACACACTTGCAAATGCAATACTGGCCAAGAATGACCAGATGCGTAAGATTGCTTCTGAAAACTACGAAGCAAGCGAACGGCAAACAGTAGCAAGACCACTTGCACAAAGATAAAAGGATAACAATATAATAATCAGACTTATGGAAGAGAAGAACCAACAAGAGAAAATGGCAATAGTACGTCAGGTTGAGCTGTTTGAGAATGCTTTCAATAAAGCCAAAGAAAATGGAGGAATGTGGCTTGACAACGATGGTCGCAAAGCACCGAAACTATATCTGAAGCCTTTGCAGATTTCTGCTTTCAATGCTATCATATTGGGAATGCACAGCGACCAGAATGGATACAAAACAAATCAATATACGCTTTTTTCTGAAGCAAAGAAACGCGGTGAATCTGTCCAGACCAAAGAAAAGGGAGTACCTTTTCTCTGGTATAATTGGAATGAGTATGTAAACAAACATAATCCTGAAGAGAAAATCAGCCGCTCAGACTATCAAGCACTGCCAGCTGACAAGCAGGAGGATTATAAAGGAATCAGGAACCGTGAAGTCCGCTCACTTTTCAATATCGAGCAGACCACACTCCCTATGGTTGATAAAACTACATTTGATACAGTAGTAAAAGAGACCGGTCCTCTGAAAGACCGTACAGATATAGAGTCAGCTTCGAATGAAATCCGTCAGGGTGTCGAAAATCTTCTGGAACAGTCACGAAAAAATTTGGTTGATATACGCACTGATACTACAGGTGTAGCGCATTACGACAGCAAGAAGGATATTGTCTTCCTGCCACCTGCTTCATCTTATGAATATTATGAAGACTATGCCCGAGATGCAATATCCATGCTTATATCTGCAACAGGACACCAACAGAGACTGGCACGTGAAGGCATGGTAGTCAAGAACGGAAAGATTTCAGAGGATGCCATGAAACAGGAAAGACTGGTAGTTGAAGTCGCTTCAGCTGTTAAGCTGCAGGAGTTGGGTATCTCTGCTAAACTGTCTCCTGACAGCATGAAGATGACCGATTATTGGATCAGAGAGCTGAAAGAAGACCCGCATTTGCCGGATATTCTGGAAAGGGATGTAAACAACGCTATAGATATGATTCACAAGGCTGAACGTGGTGAGAAAGTAGAGCTCAACAACAGAGTCCTACAGAATCAGATAGCAGATATTAAGCACATTCTTCCCAAACACTATTATGTAGCCGATGAAATCAAGACATTGCCCAACATAGATACAAAAGAGTTCGTGGTTGTAAAAGAGCCGGAACAGAAGATGGCTGATGTGGTTCTCCCTTCTGGAGCTTCATTAGGAGTCGAGAATGAGATTCCTGGAATGAACAAAGGCCGTATCGAACATGCACTTCAAAAAGAGGGATATGAAACGGTTACATTCTACAATATAGATGGTTCTATGGGGTATCGTCCCGATGACAGCTTTTTTGACGGTAAGGAGGTGTCCGTGAACCGCATGAACAAGTGGAATCTGGAGACCCTTACACTACTTGATGTGTCTGATGCCGTCAGACGTTCCGGTGCCATAGACTTTGAAAAGATACTCATGTTGCGTAATGACGAAGGGAAATGGGCACTCTATCTGAAGCCCGAAAATGAAAAGAGCTTCAGCGTTTACCCCGAGAAGGCAGATCTGAACCTTTTCTTTACCACAATAAAGCAAGGTGACGAAGAAACTTCAGAAAAAGTACGTCAGGATTTGGCCCAGAAATACTATATGGCCGCCCAGAACAGTCCGGACATTAAGGTTGACCTCTTCAAAAGCGATGCGACAGCAGAAGAACTCGCAAGGATAGACCGTGTGAATATATTCAAGACCAAAGGTACTGAGAGTACTCCCAGTGTGATATTATGTATGCCCACAGTCAACGGTGAAAAATTGAAGGCTCGTGAAATTAGTCCACAACAATGGCAACGTATGTGGCTGGCAGAAGATATGCAAGATTACAAGAAACATCTTGCAGCAAGTCTTTTTGCCGATGTGCTCCGTAAGGACCGTACAGATGCTGTTGCAGTAGGTACGGATAAATCAGAACAGGAGACTCAGTCAAAAAATCCAAATCAGCAAACGGAAGTATATGAGGAACAGACCGAAGAGAAGAGCAGACAGAGTGAATCTCATGGGCCATCCGAATCTAAGGGCAATAAGAGCAAGGATGAAAGTCCCAAGACTGAAACAAAAGTAACCGCTGAGCTCTCTCCGATGCTGAAGCAATTCTATGAATTAAAATCGAAGCATCCTGATGCAATTTTGCTCTTCAGATGTGGAGACTTCTATGAAACTTACAGCAACGATGCAGAGAAAGCAGCCAAAATACTTGGAATCACGCTCAGCAAAAGCAATCACACAAAAGATGCTGAAGGAAAACCTCTTATGATAGCAGGGTTTCCTCACCATGCGCTCGATGTTTACCTTCCTAAACTGATTCGTGCCGGTGAGCGAATTGCCATCTGTGACCAATTGGAAACTCCCAGGCAAGAAAAAGACGTTACTGAAAAACAGAAAAATGAACCCGACAATCAGGAAGAGAGCAAGGTTTCAAGAATGCACAGATAACATGTAACCGCAATGTCAAAGAATCAAGAATATATCCAACAATATGCAGAGTATGCCATGGAGCAGATGCGCAGATATGGCATACCTGCATCTGTCACACTTGCACAGGGTATCTGTGAAAGTGCCAGTGGCCAGAGTGAACTGTCCCGTAAGGGAAACAACCATTTTGGTATCAAAGCTACCTCCAGCTGGATTGAGAATGGAGGCAAATATCTTGTATATACCGATGACCGTCCAAACGAAAAGTTTTGCCAGTATGCGAATGTTGGAGATTCCTATGAGCATCATTCTCAGTTCTTGAAAAGGAACGGAAGATACGCAGAGCTGTTCCAACTCTCTCCTGATGACTACAAAGGATGGACAAACGGATTACAGGATGCAGGATATGCGTCAAGCAAACAATACGCAGCAACCCTTCAGAATATTATCGAGAAGAACGGATTGCAAAAATATGACCAGATGGTAATGCAGGAGATGAAGGCAGAGGGTAAATCCTTTGGAACTGCTGACAATCCGCGTCAAGCCACATCAAATGATTTTTCCGTACAGGATACTGAAGAAAAGAAATATTCCTTCCCTTTAAAGAGAGAGGAGTTTATGCTGGTTACTTCTCCCTTTGGTACAAGAAAAGACCCTTTAGACACAAGTAAATATCAGGTGCATAAAGGAATTGACATCCAGACAAATCATGAGGCCGTCCTTGCTACTGAAGATAAGGGAAAAGTTGTCAATGTGAACAGTAATGCCAAAACAAACGGAGGACGGTCTGTGACTGTCGAGTACAACAGAAACGATGGCAGCATATATCAATGTACCTACATGCATCTGGACAGTATATCCGTCAAGGTCGGTGATGAAGTCGCTGCCGGACAGAAGCTTGGCATTTCAGGAAACACCGGGTATCGGACTACCGGCGAACATCTTCATTTTGGAGTTAAATCCATATCCACAGATGGAACAAAAAGAGATATTGACCCGGCTGCATATCTTGCTGAGATCGCACAAAAAGGGAACATCTCATTACAGGTTCTCAGCAACGGAAAAGATCTGACTGCGCAATACAAGAGTGCGAGTCAATCAGATGCCAATGTGCAGCCAGAAACAGCCATGAGTCCGGATGAGTGGATGAAGAAAATTCTGTCCTCTGAAGACAGTGGGGTGAATATGCCTATAGCAGATCCTGTAATAGAGATGGCCATGACTATGTTCACCTCACTCATGGCTCTTGCCCTCCAGATAGACAAGTCAAGTGAGGAGGAAAAGATGCAGAAAGCCACTGATGCAACTGTCAGTAAAAGCATAGACCTTACTCCTATCCTCCCATCCTATAAGACCTGCACCATAAGCCTGCAGGATGGTAAACCCAATCTGTACGCAGACAATGGAGTTGTACAGCTCAACAGAGAACTGAGTAATGCAGAAATAACCAAGATCCAACAGACACTTGGCAGTACCATGATGAACGATGACGAGAAACGACGAAGCATCGCCTCTGTTATCAACTCAGCCGTGGTCACGCTACAGATGTTACAAAACTACCAAAATAATCTGGAGAACCAACAAGGCAGACAGGAGTCTGTACAATTGAAATAATTTGCTTTTTAAGTATAACCATCAATTCGTTTTATTATGATTAAATGTAATGTAACCGTGTGTGGCACTGTTTCCCGCCAGGCACAAATGCGTGCTAACAAAGAAGGTACGCAGTTCGCATCATTCGGTATCAATATCGTTATTCCGGCAAAATCAGGAATTAATAAGACAGTTGAAATCAGTGTGGCCAAGACCTGTAACAACCTATCTGAGTTACCACCAATTCAAGTTGGGACTCGCATTGAAGTAGCCGGTATTCTAATGTTTCACAAAAAGGGAGAAGCATTATACCTTAACCTGTCTGCAACTGGCATTAACACATTTAATGCAGGCAATAACGACGGCATTAACGGTACAATGGAGTTCAGAGGTACTTTAGGCAAACAAATTGAGGACAAGACAACTAAAAGTGGTAAGTCTTTTACGGTGTTTTCCGCTTATAGTAGCGAAAAGGATGGAGATAATTACACCTATACTTGGGTACGCTTTATGCAGTTCGACAAAAGAAAAGAAGCATGGATGCAACCCAAAGCCGGAATCAATGCTAAGGGGGATTTGGAATTAGGTGTGTACAATAACAGACTTGACCTTACATGCCGCATAAGCGAATGCTCTCTTTGGGAGAAAAGCTCTAACTCTTACCAACACTAATGACTATGACAGGTAAAAAGATTTATAATTCAGATGGCCGTAGCAGTGAAGATAAGGCCTTGGACAAATTCGCAGAGATGATGATTGAGAAAATCAAGACTTTGCAGAATGACTGGAAGAAGCCTTGGTTTACAGATAAATCCATCTCTTGGCCAAGAAATCTTTCTGGCCGCGAATACAATGGAATGAATGCACTCTTACTCATGATGCACTGTGAGAAACAGGGATATAAACTGCCTGTATTTTGTACTTTTGACCGTGTAGCCGGTCTGAACTATACCAAAGACAAGCAGGGAGTCCGTCAGCAGATAAAGGATAACAATGGGCAGGAATTGCCAAAGGTTTCCATTCTGAAAGGAGAAAAGAGTTTCCCGGTGTTCATCACGACATTCACTGTTGTCGATAAAGAGACAAAAGAGAAAATTAAATACGATGACTATAAACAGCTGAGTGAGGAGGAAAAGAAAGGTTACAACGTCTATCCGAAGCTTCAGGTATATAATGTGTTCAATGTGGCCCAGACCAATCTTCAGGAAGCTCGTCCTGATTTATATAAGAAACTTGCTGATGCAGGAAAACAGATACGTCCACAGTCTGAAGGTGAAGAATTTTCCTTTGCTCCTATCGACAGGATAATAAAGGATAACGAATGGATCTGCCCTATTAAGCCTACTTACGGAGACAGTGCTTACTACAGTATTTCGAAGAATGAGATTGTCGTTCCTGAGAAAAAGCAGTTCAAGGATGGTGAGTCATTCTATACCAACCTGGGGCATGAGATGGCCCATTCCACAGGAGCAGAGAATCAGTTGGGAAGACTACAGCCAACGTCCTTTGGTAGTAAGGAGTATGCCCGGGAAGAGCTTGTGGCCGAGCTAAGTGCAGCCCTCGTTGCACAACGCTATGGTATGACCAAGCATCTGAAAGAAGACAGTGCCAGTTACCTCAAAAGCTGGCTTGACAGCTTGAATGAATCTCCGGAATTCATCAAAACTACACTGACAGATGTGAAAAAGGCATCAAGCATGATTACAAAATATATTGATGCCATGCAACAGAAAATTGACCAGGAACAAAACATTGAAGCAGCCCAAAGTAAGAGCCAAGAGCCTGTGTACTATGCTTCTGTAGCCTACCTTCAAATGGGTGAAGACACAGACAGACTTGACAAGCTACAAGAAAAGGGCGATTATGAGACACTATTGAAGGAAGTCATTGAGTACGATGCCGGTGATGCCATAGACCTGTCCAACACTTACCTATCTCCTACTAAATATCGTGGAGATGACCTATTGGTGGAGGACAAACATTATGCCGTGGTATATAACCCTTCAGTTGGAGGAACTTATGATGTGATGCGTAAAGTCTCTGCTGAAGAAGTCAGACAGAACATAACCCGTTACGGATTGCCTGATAACGCCACTGCTGATGTCAAGTCCATTGCTGAAATACAGGAAAAGGAAATGGAAACTGTCGCAGAAAAAGAGACACACTATCATAGAGGAAGATAATTATTCTTTATAATTAAAATACACTTTTATTAGGATATTACACCCCTTGATACAGTTTTTTTCATAATCACATATAGTATTGAATATTTTTAAACATGTTCAGATAGAATGAACCTATTTATTGTTTCTTTGAATCATGAAATTAATAAATCTTTGATTATGGATAAAATTGTAGAAAAAATCGTTGGTATCGGTATTCCTGGTTTAATGTTAATGGTTGCTATTTCTATGACGGGCTTATCAGGAGCAGCAGCTATTACAGCGGCTCTTGCTTTGCTTGGTCCTGGTGGGATGATTGGCGGTATTGTTACATTACTTTTGGCAGGAGCTATAGCTTCTTCAATTTCTGAATTTGGATTTGATACTCTTTTCAGAGCTGTCATTAGAAAGTTGTATCAAAAGGGCGAAACTAAAGGTTCTATAAGAGCAAAAATAGAGAAAGGACCTTGGTCAAAAAAATTAAAGGCCAAAGCTATTTCAGATCTCGAACGGTTATAAACATATGTTTAACTTTTAAATTACAGAAGCATGAGAAATATAGATTTTTGCTCTCTTAGCGATGACGATCGAACCATCCTCGATATGATGTTTTGTAATTGTGATTCAGAAGAAGAGTTACAAGAAGCTATTGGGGACATGATGGAAAGTTTTGGGGAAGATTAAACTTGAATCTAGCAGGAAGGAAAACGGTAAGTTTTTCTTCCTGCTTTTCTTTCCAGTCTCACCATAGAAAACAATCCCTTAATTGCTATTATTTTAGGAGAATACAGTGAAGCCATTCTATTGAGGGTATGTAAAAATACTCACTACTTTTATAGATGTAGCGGAATAAGTCTTTAAGTTTTTTTACCCACATAACCGTTTCCTTTAATGATATAACTCTGGAAGGTCTCTTGTTGGTGTATAAACTAAATTAAGAAATTCGCTACCTGGTAATGGCCTTCTTAAGTTCGGATCATAATTCATATAATCAACATATATTATAGAAGCATTGTAATCTCTTGCAAAAATACCAGCAGATGCTACCATTGATTTCTTCCCTCCAGTTATATTAATAGTGTAATTTCTACCAGCATTATATGCCATCTGTTGTTTAAAAGTTTCGTATATAGTGCCGAAAGACTCATCTGCAAATTCTATTTTCTCATATCCTTCATTCAGGAAACGTGGCAAGAATCGAATATTATCTTCATTAAAAGCTACTTCTTTGTCATGAAAAATGATATGTTTTCGCGGTTTTAATGCCCTCGCTGCTAAAATAATGGGTTCTGGAGTGTATCCGAGAACTGAAAAAAGTATATCAACAGGTTCTATTTCCCATTTGACGTTGTTTTCGAAGTTTCTTATTACTTCTTCAAATAGTTCCTCAAAATAAAATCGGCGAGCTTCAGGAAAGCGTCCGGCCAGATTCATTTCTTTCCATTCATTTACATGTTTTTGAAAGTTATTTTCCATTTTCTATTATCTGATTAATACGATTGTATGCTTTTTCTCTTTGATCTTCTGTTAGAACACAACCTAATTCAAAGCCTGTTAGTAACCCTTTTTTCCCATCAATATTTGCAGTAAACATTATACCTTTACTTTCTGATATAATGCATTTTGCATGATTTGCTCTTAATTCAAAACTGTTTGTTCTTGCTAAGTCTTCTCCTATAAGTAATGGTATCTGATTTTGGGTTCTAAATACGGAGCGTTCTGGGCCTTTACTACTATAAATAAGTTTAATTTTGACACCTCTTTTTATAGCCTTTTTGACTTCATCTTGAAGTTCCTTCAGCTTTTGAATTTCATTATAAGACCATGACATGATGATTAAGTACTCTTTTGAAGTTTGTACCGTATCTACTATTTCATCATATATCATTTGATAGTTACATTCTTTCAGATTATTGTTGGATTCCCTTGATCCAGCTGTAAGTAAAAGATTACTATTCTTTCCTATGTTTTCAAAAACAGATGGAGATATAGGTCGATAAACTTTTGTATACCTGTACATATGTCCTTCTTCAGAAAGTTTTATGTCTTTATTCTGGTATAATACATCAAAAATATATTCTAAATCTTTTAATTCTTCTCCAAGTACATCTACTCCTGCCTCAGAATTATTATATAAGCTATCTGATGTATAATTAGCACTCATTATAAGCCCTTGTTCACCATCACAAATAATGAACTTAGCATGTAATTCGTTAATAATATTTACGTGTATACCATGCTTATACAATTCAATTAGATTTGGCATATGTGGGTCTGTCTCTTCTTTAATATCAAGCATTTTTTGTCCTCTATCTTTACTTCCCGTTATGTTCGTTAAAACAAAAATTGCTATGCCTCTATCAGAAGCTTTTATTAAAGCCTGCTCTAACTTAGTATCTTTGAAAAAAAAATTCCCGGTTTTAATGTATGATTTCGCATTTTCAATGAGCTGGTATATTTTATCTGTAAGCTCAGAGTCTTCTTTATCATTTAAATAGAATTTAGCTTCCATATTTATTTGGTTTTAATAAAACAATCACAATCTATTTTTTCCAGTTCATTATAAAGCTTAAACTTTATCATTATATTTCTCCAGTTATTGTACTTAACACTTAGTTCATCTATAGTTTCTTTCTTTATATTATTTTCACTTAATATTTTATCTAATTCATCCATAAATTCAACATAGTTGTTCAATTCATTTTTTATTGTAATTCTTACAATTCCAGATGGATATACATCAAAATCAATAAATCCAGTGCGAGCGTCTGTTATTATTTGTAGAGGATTCTCAGAGTTTTCTACCAAATCCTCTTCCAATATAATGTATGGAAGTTTAGTATTCTCTTCTGTTCCTATTTTATAGTTAATAGCATTCTCTATTTGATATCTTTTAGAAAGAAGATAACCCCAACCAGAATTATTTGTATATAAAGCCATATTTTTCGTATCTTCCTTATCGGATATATTATATCCCAAATTAGAATGAAATTGCCAGCTATTTTTATTTTTATCTTCTTTCATTTCAAATGTATATGTAGAAATGTCGCCAATAGCTTCACAATTAATTGTGTCATTATAATAAAGTACCTCTTTTTTATACTTTTTATTTTCATCTAAGTATAATACAGCATAGGCTCCAATGAGATATTTCTTGTCAAAATCAAGTATTTCAAAATTATCTCCTTCTTCCTCTATATGCAGTAGTTTCTTATTTTTCGGCTTATTTAAAAGCTTTATAATCATATCTGCTATTGCTGTATTTAAAGCTAAATCAATCGGTTTATGTGCTGCAGCATTCTCATCTTTGTAATTTAGTGTTTGAGGATTCTCGTAAATTATTTGAGGGAGTAAGTTTAAACTCTTTCCATCAATAATAAAGGATCCACTTATCCTTACAATAGGTCTACTATTTGCTTTTAGGAATTTATTCTCAGCATCTTGTGTTATTACATATTTATCTGCTTCGTATCTTATCATACCTTCTTCCTTAAGAGTCTTTATGCAATGATCTAAGAGCTCTTTATTAAAGCCTAAAATTCGGGCATAATATGCTAAATTCTCTAGCTTTTTATCTACTGTTTTCATATATCTAAGCAATGCTTTATAAAGAGGGAAAAAGGGGTTAGAATCAACACTGTCATATGCTATATGGACAACATAAATAGGGAATGGTATTGTCATATAACCTATAAAAGTACCATTTACCTTATCCACATATTGTATTATATCTTCTTTTTTCATTATAAAATTACATTAAATGTTACAGAGTTACGATATATTCTATGGATTGTAGCTTTATGAACAGAATTCATTTTATAGTTTCTCCTATATTTCATAACCTTTCCATAAATATTTCCAGCTTTCACTATATAAAACTTTGTATCTTCATCATCTATTATTTCTACTTCAATGCTATCTCCTTCATTGTATTTTTCTTGGAAAGCCTTATACTCCGATATGTCCAATGTAGCTTCTTTCTTCTCATTGATATATAATGGTATAGATATCTCTTCTAAGCTATTCAGTAATGGCCATAGAATGCTATTATCAGATTCGTTTCTATAAATATAGAGTTCAGATTCAGAATCGTCGTCAAATCTGAAAAGCATCTTATCCTCTTCATTCTCGACCCAATCTATAGCTATTCCTTTGACGTTTCTCATAAAGCCATCATTGACCATATCGGCAATAGAGACATTTGGTATAAATTCAAACTTTGCTCTTCCATCTTCTCCGATATTTAAAAACTTAATATCAATCGTTTTTCTATTTACACCATATCTTTTGAACTTATCATCATACTTTATTGGAAAATAATGGATTACCCCATCTATCTCAATTCCTACGGCTAATTTTGTATTGCCTTCGTATATCTTCCATAAACATCCAGGGAACATTTGTCCTTCTTTAACCTTTCCTTCTTTAATCTTTTCTTTAAATGAATGTAATGATGTCCTTTCTACTGTTCTTTCTTGAATTTCCTGTAGCTTTTTAAACACTTCTACTGGTTTAATGCCAGTGTTGCTTTCCCTATTAATATGAGCATTAGTTGAACTGAGAGTTTTCATATTTCCTATTATGATTAAATTCTTTTTAGCTCGACTAAGTGCCACATTCAGTCTTCTCATATCATCAAGGAATCCTACTGTTCTATTTTTTTTATTTGTATTAAAAGCTCTTACTAGTGATAAAATCACAATATCAAATTCGCTTCCTTGAATTGAATCTATAGTGTATACAGTGTTCTCTAAGCTAGTATTTTTTACCTCTTCTAGAAGTTTACTTCTTTGTAAACGATATGGCGTAATAATACCTACAGTCAATTCAGGATTTTCTCTTTTCGCATCCTCTAAGCGAGGAAGAATCCGTTCTTTAAAGATTTCAATTTCTTTTGGATTATACCATCCTTCATTTAAACTACCTTTCTCATAAGCAGGATTATCTTCTCCTTCTCCATATATTGTAGTATCAATAAATGTAACTGCAGAGGTGAAGCTCTCCAATCTACATACCTGTTTTTCTGTTCCTTTACCACTTCTTAATTCATTGTTATAGAACAATTCAGATATATATTCTCCTATTTCTGGATTCATTCTGTATTGATAATTAAGCAGAATGGCACTTTCTTTAGGATATTGTTCATCTTCTAAGAAATCTTCAAATAAAGATGAGCCCAATGCTTCTTCAACTTCAGACTTTTCTATGTTATTATACTTGTTTGAGAATGTTGTAATCTCCTCCGAATCTATATATGGTGGTAATTGTTTGTTATCGCCAACTAATATATATTTTCTTCCCAACTGCATGGGTACAGTCGTTTCTGAAAGATTCGCTTTCCCAGCTTCATCAATTATTACCGTATCGAAATATAAACCGCTTTTCTGCAGGTTTCTGTCCATGCCTATTCCTATACATGTCCCCATTATAACATTGAGACCTTGATAATGCGTTGCATCATTAAAAGCCTGAGCTTCATCGCCCAATTCTGTCAATCCCTGTTTAAATTCTGATAATATATCTATAAGCTCTATGATGTTATCATATTTTGTTTCCTCAAAGTAATCACATACATATTTGTGGTATTTAAGATATTTAGTTTTTGAGGTCGATTGGTATGTAAAATCTTCATATTTTACTTTTTCTGCTTCGTCTTTTTTCTCACTTAATCTCTTTAAAAGAAATTCATTGTTTTTTATAAAATCAGGGTGTTCTTTCAAATCATCTGGTTCCATAGTATCGCTTTCATCTATGTTACCTATTTTAATTCTATTATCAGTATCCTTAAGCCTGATATATATGTTTCTTACGGCTGAATGGGCTTGGCTGCATACTAAAACTTTTTCATGACGGTTTATTACTAACTGTTTGATGATTTCTACAATTACAGATGTCTTTCCTGTTCCCGGAGGTCCCTGAATAATAAAAATATCATTTGTATTAACAGCTTTTCTTATGGCAATCGGCTGGTTATTACCTTCTTCCACATTATTGAATTTGTCATCAAAGAAAGTAAACGAAGTGTCAGGCTCAGGTGATACCAACTCACCTTTATTCAGTTTATCAAAGATATTAAATGTTCCATTGCCATATACAAAGTCATTAATAGACTCTTTCTGTAATATAAGGTGCCGAACACTTGCTCTACGTCTTATCTCGAACCCAGATTTTCTGAAGCCGTCGATGTCAAAATGATGTCCATAAAATTCAATAATATAGCCATTATTAAGAGAATCTTCTACTAATTCTGCCTTTGTTACAACCTCATTATTACTAACCTCAATATAGCATACTTCTGAGTCATTTTCTGTATATAATGTATGAGCCTCACAACTTTTATCTATAAACAGAGCTGTAGATGGCATTCTACTTCTAATAGCCGTTGTTATTCTAGCTTGGTTTGGTGCTATTTTAACAACATGTGTTTTATTATATTCTTTTTCTTTATCCTCCTGAAATTTAAGGAAATCCTTAAGTAAAAGATATTCAAATCCTAGCTTTTCTTTTATATCCTTGATATGTTTCTTAATCTTAGGTAAGATGTTCTTTGCAACTTCCAATTGATTTAGTATTTTTTCTCCCGTTTCAACATACCCTTCTCGTAAGTAAGTTCCTTCATGTAATAGGATATTGTTTCCTGATATAACAAGGGCTTTTTGATTATTCTTAATCAAATATTGTGCATTAGACTTGTTCTTGTCATGAGAAAACTCCTGAACCCACATTCCAGTTGCATTGACCAACACTTCCAATACCACATCATTGCTATCATATATAATAATTTTTACATCTCCATTATCCTTTGTCCTATAAGCACCTACCCAGAAATTGTTTTCACTAAAATAGTGTGGCGACTCTTTTATGAATCTTGCAAGATCAGACTGAATATCTGGGTTGTATGATAGATGTAATTTTTCTCTAATGACATTGATGTTCTTTCGTGTTATACCATCTATTTTTTCTAATACCCAATCTATTTTTTCTCTTTGCTCTTCTTCTATCGCCGCAAGCTCTTCTTTACTCAAAAACTTTTCTATTGATTCAGAAACTTCTTCTATATCTTCAAAATCTTCATATTCATCTGCTATAGCAAACCGACAGAATCCAAACTTGTTTTTTGCCTTATCTATTATAGAAACAGATATGTTTTCATTTATATCTGCTTCTATTATGCCCTTTATATAACCGTATTGACCATTAAGACTAACAATAGTTTCACTTAATGTCTTAGCGATAATAGTACCTTTGTATATTATGTTTTCTTTCAGCTGGATTTCGTTCTCATCGTATGCGTCTTTGAAAAAATTCTTGCAGTCATATCCTAATATTGCATTATTATTATCTTTTCCAAATCTTGATATTATATACAAATCGGAAAGATATAATTCTTCTTTTAGAATATTTTTGATAATCTCTTTAGCAAAAGGTAAGCTTATTTCTTCTCCATCATATACAATGTTATGAGGGAATAATATTCCGTAGGAGAACTCTGGTTCTCCATTTATTATGATAAAGTTGGGTAAAACTTCACTGATTTTTCGGTTCATTATCTTAATTAATTCAAACTGATTTAAAGAATGATTTGACTATCTCATCTGTTTTTTTATCTGAAATATATCTTTTATGACTAACATAAATATATTCTGCCGCTCTATTGCAATTTATAATTTTAAAAGGTATCATATCTACTCCTAAGCTTATATCTTTCTCTTTTGTTAGAGCGATTAAGCTGTTAGACAACTGAATCATTGTTTTACCATTTTCTGTATATATGGCTTTCCCTTCAACAATAGAGCCTATCCGAATTTCCATCCATGGATCATTTCTTAATTGTCTTACACTCAAATTTAACTGAAACCTTTCTGGAGATATATTCATTATTTTAGCCTCAATGATGTCACCTTCTTTGGGTACATCACTATCTCCAAGATCTTCGGCTTTTTTGAACCAAGATAATTCTCCTAATGGTATATTCCCTATAAGTTTTAGATGATCTAAGGTTTCAACTATTACTTTCTTCTTATCTCTATTAATAACTTTTACCTTATATCTGTCTCCTTTTCTGAGAACGGTGTTAGCAATCTCCCATGGATTAGGACTTATACTTTTTATTGAACCAAAAATTTTCCTTTTATCTACATCTATTCCTGTTATCTTTACTTTTATCTCATCTCCCATTTTAAAAGCTACAGAGGTGTTGGTCTTAGGCCATCTAAGTTCACCCTCATTTATGCATACTTCTACTTCATCCTCCAATTCTGCCCAAAGCTGTTTCTCATCTTCAAATGAAACAACTGTAGCAGGATATATCTCCCCTTCTATATAGTAGTCATATATATTCTCCCATATTTGATTACCATTATCAAGAAGTGGAATCGTAGTTAGAGATATTCTCCTTTTTTCTTTATCTATGTTTTTTATTACTGCATGAACAGGACCATCTTCAGGATTCCATATTTTTAATGCCTCAAATTGCATTTTTGTCATATCATTCTTATATAACAAACCTTCGATGCCATATTCTATGCTAATATAGACTCCATAGTCATAAATATCTACGATATTCCCTTCTATTTCATCTCCTTCTTGGAAAAATTCATCCTCATCCCAAGGATCCTTCTCGCAGTCCTTAATACTTAGTTGAATATTGAATTTGTTTTTTTCGTCTATAAATTTGTCTTTGACTTTTGCCCTTCTTTTGTCCCCAACATTCAAATATTCATCGATAAACCTTACAGGAGAGTAGAATATTTCGTTTTTGGGTATAATACTTTTTAGTGAGCCTATATCAACTCTTATGAAGTTTTCTTCTATTTCTGTAATTGTTATATCAACGATATCATTTTTCTTTATTTTTTCAAATTCAGACTTTCTATTTGTCCCATAAATTTCTCTAAATAAAGCTCTAAATCCAGCATAGTCCTCATTCTTTATTAATTCTTCAGCCATATTCTCCATATCATGACTACATGAATCAATGAGTATATGATATATATAATCAACCTCCTTTTTGTCAGGGTGATTTAATTTGATTTCATATGCAAGCTGTTTAATCTGTTCATTAGAAAATACCTTTATTTTATTACCTGATAGATTTCTAATTGAAGAAAAATTTTCGTTTTGTGAGAACTGCCTTTTGGGATACAGAACATATTTTACTAACACATATAATGAACATAAGGTGTTGTCTTTTATCAAGAAACTAATAGCTTGGTCAATATTTATCTTAGTTGCTTCAAAAATCAAGTCATAATGTCCAGGTTTATTAAATTTAGTTGATACCATTGAAATAAGTCCAAGGAATTGTGAATCAAACATTGGCTTATATATTCTGATAATATCAAGAATATCTTTAATGTTTTCATCTTCTTTGCAATAATGACTGAAAATAGATTTAAGACAAGTATTTGAAGAGTATGATATTACATCCTTATATTGATGCTTAAAATCAGATTCCAATAAGACCGGTTTAAAAATTCTCCAGTTTGCACTTGATATAGTTTCCCCTATAGTCCAAAATGTAGCCTTATTAAACTTATTATCTTTGAATAACTTGAACAGATTTACTTGATATAATTTAATATCATCCTCATCATTAATATTTTCAATCCACTCTGCAACTTGAGAATATCTGTTCTGACTTATAGCTAATATGAATTTTTTTATATCTTCTTCTTTACTCATATATTCAATATTACATTTATAGAGACATTAGCAAATACAAATTAAAAAATAATACACTCAATTTATTTGAGCTTATCATAATTTTCTCCTGCTAACCAGATTCTTTTCTGAATTTTCATCCTTATATCTTGGGGTTCTAATAAAATAACTTTCTCTCCAAATGAAAGCAATGTTTGTATTAACTCATAATTTTCTCTTACTTCTATTTGTATAATCTTACTTCCATCTTCCCTCTCTTCTAAAACTTTTTGAGTGCCATGCAAGGGTTTCGTCCTTACATAGGGAAATTGATCACTAGAAACCCATATTTTAAGTTTGCGTGGTTCATTCTCTGGCACAACAGTTATACCTATAACTTCATCAAAGTAGTCATTGAAATTAATCTCACAAATCTCTTGATATATTCTATTTTCAGTTTTAATAGCTTCAATCCTATCTAATGCAAATGTTGTAAGCATATTATAATCTTCATCATATGCTAACAAGAACCAACGATTATTGTATTCTTTCAAATAATAGGGATGAACCATATGTATAATAGATTCATTATTTAGGAATCTTTTATATGAAATATTTAACACATTTTTTTCTATTATTGCCTCAAACAAAGTTGATATGTATTGTTTTCCTTCTGCATCAATATTTTCATCAAAACTGATAATTGTTTTTGTATTAGGGGTAGACATGAATGTAGATTTAAATCGTGCATTCAATTCATCTATCCATTCAAATTGTGGTAATCCTCGGAATCTACTTAGAACTGCTAATGTTTGATTCAGCTTATTTAAATCATCCTGTGATAAATCTGTCTTATAAATTGAAAACGTTGGATTTTTATAATGATAATATTTGTTTCTTCCTACAACTTCTTCTTCAATGATTCCTCCATATTCAAACCAACGATGTTCAATAGACCTCATATCGCTACGAATTGTATTTAAAGAAGTTACTTCTTTATACCCCTCAAGACTTAGCGCCCTATTACAAGCATCCATTAAATCCTTTGTACTATATTTTCTTCTATGATCTCTTAAACATCTGTCAAGAACCATTTCACGTATTGCTGCATTCTTCAGATTTGCCATAATGTATTAATTAAAACGTCATTCAAAGATAAAAAAACATTCAACAAATTGAGCGTTTATTACAACATTTATATGCAAACACAAAAAAATCATATATTATTCAGAAAAAGGTATGCAAGGAAAATCCAAGCATACCTTCTCAATCTAAAAGCATATGTTTAAATATAAAACAAATAAAAGTCTAACGACTTTGTTAGCAAAAGCTTCACATTAAAAATCATTCAGTAAGCATGACCATCGTAAAACGGTTTGAGTCATTAGCCTTATATTTATCTATTCCACCAAAGCTGTGCAGATGAATTAGACCTTCAGGTACCCCTCTATCCACAAGTATTTGAGCAATATATCTGGCACGACGCTGAGCAAGTTCCTGATTGATGGACTGTGTACCAGTGGCGCTGTCGGCCGCTCCTGATATGGCCACTTTTAAATTATGCGCCTTGGATATTTTTGCTATATCATCAAGGTTCACAATCTGGGATTCATCTACAAGCCTATCAGAGTTTAGCTGGAAGAAGAAGTACACCGGACCCCCCACTGTTATCTTTGAATTACCTGAATTTACTATTGAGTCCAATGCATTATTATTTGCAGACATAAGATTATCAGATACATTTTGACCGGCAGACAAAAGTGAGTCTGACTGGCAGTTCCCAGTCTGTGCATGCGCATCCACAAGACCGATTTCAGCATCATCAGCCGAGTTTTCAGCTATACCGTCAATACCTGATTTGCTTTCTGGTGAGCCAGACTTTTTCCCGGACAACCGTGCTCTTAGTGAGTTAAGCCCACTATAGTTATTCTTGGGATAGACTGTCTGTACCTCTTTGTCTCCAGACATTTTTTTCTGCAATCGTATATTCTCATCCTTCATATAGGAGATGTAATCCTTGAGATAAGCATTCTGCTCGATATAAGGTGTAGCATCAACCACACGCTTCCATCCAGCCTTTCCTAATGTGATGGAAAGACCGGCTGAGACCGTAAGCATATTATCCTTGAATTTTATGGAGCTGCCTATGTTGTCAAAGTTCTGGGCTGTAGTCAGTCCACTGACACCAGCAACAAGTTTTACCCTGTTGCCAATTCTATAACCTATCTCCAGTCCATAGGTAAATGCGAACGGACGGCTGCCATCGGAACCACTGCCACATGAACAAGGATCAGACCAGTCCGCATTATGAACCATACCCACTCCCACATAAGGAACAATATCCCAAAGAGAGAGTCCGTGCTCATTCTGACGGAGTCCGGAAGTCAGATTGTACATCAAGTCTGCGTGATAAAACTGATACTTCATAGATTTGAACTCAGCGTTCTTGAACGTCAGTCCCTGGAAACCTACACGTCCACCGATTGCGGGTGTGAACCACTTCCCAACGCCGACCTGCAAGGCTGGTGTTATTCGATCGAACACATCACCGCAACCAATGGGTGATCCGAGAAAAGCTGAAGCCCCGCCCTTAATTTCTATAAACCAATTTCTACCCCAGTTGGCTGCTTCGCTTACATTCTTCAGATATGTAGGATTCATAGGCAAGAGCATCTGCTCCTGACTGAAAGTATTCTGCTTATAAATGCTGTCAGCATTGTGATTGATGTTACTTGCAGAGACTGTCATCGCAGCAAGACATCCGGTTAAAAACATAAGAATATTCTTTCTCATATAGTTTGTACTTTAATAATTGATACTGTCATAAGCCAAAAGGCTAATCGTTACATTCTCTTTTTCCGTTTGACAGATGGCGCACACATCTTGCGTGCCATTGCCAGACACCTACGTGCCCACTCACGGTCATCATCTTCGGGACGCCTTCCCCAACCAGTAGAGGGACCCCCGCCACCTCCGTGAGTCTTGGCAATGGTCGTAGCATCGTCCACATAACCGCACACAAGGTTCAAAGCAACCATGACAACATGATTCCCCTGTTCTGCCAGTTGACTGAGCAGTGTATCGTCAAACATGGATTTTGTTTCCTCCGGCAGATGGTGATAGCGGGATGTGAACTCCTGTGACATTGTGTCAAGCATTGTACCGTTCAAGTGATAGCTCATGTTGTGAGCCCATGAAAGTTCAGACTGATTGGCCTTGTCTTCCAGTTCCCTGGCCTGCTGCTCGATGTTAGCCTTATCCTCACGAAGAGCTTCAAGCAACTGGTTAGTTTCATTAAGCTTCTTTTCCTTGTCTGCCAGTTTAGCTTCGACTTGAGCCTTCTGATATTCGAGACTTTGAATCTTGCGTGCAATCTCCGCACTGATACTCTCGCTGTTGGCCTGCATTTCCAGAAGAGGACGAAGTTCATCTTCAAGACGGTCTTTCTCCGTCTCCAGATTATCAATCATGGTCGTAAATGACTTCTGTTTCTTCTGGGCTATTGCCAGTTCCTCGTTCAGTGACTTCAGCAACTTGCTGTTGTTCTCCAACTGGGCTTCAAGTGTCACACAGGCGTTGGCCAGCCATCGTCGGTATTCCTCTGTAGAGCGATGCCTCGCACCAGATTCCACAACCGACACCCCTCTTGTAAGCCCCCATTTCTCATTAACCTTTGCAAGCTCGTCGTGAAGGGCAAGCATATAATTCTTAAACTCCAGACGATTCTGTCCATGGAAAATCTGCTTGAACGCAAACTTGCCGTTCTGGTCTATCGGCAGTAGAGCACAGTGAACATGCGGATTTTTCTCATCACAGTGAACTATAAAGGAAATGATGTTTTCCTCTCCATATTTATCTGCCACGAAGCGATAAATGTCACGAGCCCATTCTTCTATTTCCGGCATACGCCGTACATGCCCGTTACCTCCTTTGCTCTCAAAGTCAACTTCCTGATTGCCGAAGGCCAGCTCACGCATACGGTCGGTTGAGCCCCCGAATATGAAGTTGACTACTGTCCGGAAACGTGGCTCGGCAAGTCCTTCGTTCGGATCTTTAATGCCACGTGACGCAAGGTTTTCTGCCATACGTTTTGTCAGCGGACGCTTCTTATCTATCGGTGTGACTATGCCACCTTTCTGGACCTCGAAATTAAGATGCTCACGGCTACGGTCATAGTTACCCTCACGCATAGCCTGCTCCCATCCCTTATCCGTCCAGGCACGTAACTCCTCATTGCTCGTCTGTGAGAGCCCTTTGGAAGTCTTTATATCCATGACTTGTTTTGATGTAGTACCCATAATGACAATTCTATTTTTTGCGTTATTTTGAGCCTTTTTCAGCCTCCTTTGCGGTCATACGCACACTTAGAAAACTGACCCAGCTTGCTGTTTATCTGGTCAGCCCTCCCACCGTTTCATAGCGGTCGGGGTATTAGGCTTCCCGAGACTGTAAAAAAGTGGCACGTGCAAGCACGCTGCCTGTCGTTACCTCCATCCGTTAGCGGGACAAAGACGAAGTGTACAAAAGCGTATGACATACCTTGCATCGCTAATAAGGCGTTTAATCCGTTCCGTTTTCAACAGAGGACGTGCCCCCAGGCTTATAATCCGTTTTGTTCCCCACGGGGCTTAAATCAGGCCGAGGAGGGTCATCGTAATAAAATGATTCTGGGTCAGATACGTAGTATTCAAAGATGCTATCAAGAAGGATAATCTCTGCCTTCGTATAAGAGGACACGGTTTCTGCCATATAACTGGGCTTCCTGTTTTCACGTATCGCAACAACCAGAATGCCAAGGATGTCTATTACTTTCTGCCAGTCCCAGACATGGTCTTTACCAAAGAGAAGACCGGTTGAATCCGTCATTTCTTCAGGCATTTCCTTCTCCATTTTCAATATCTGAAATATGGACTTTACCAATGAATCGAATACCAGACTCTGCTGTTTCAGAACATGGCAATCAGGTCTGCCTCCGTCATTTTCCGTTACCGCCAATTCCATTACCTTATTGAAATAACAATTATAGGATTGGGCTACCTGACTGGAAGTATTGCGTCCTTTAAGGAACCGCACAAACTGAAGTGCGTTAAAGTCCAATATATCAGACGGAGTCTCAACAAAGAGAGAAAGACGTTGTTTCTGGCTTACAGAAAACACGTAGCTTTTTGAATACTGCTCCATGTTAAGATGGCCCAGATTGACAAGACCGGTCAGGAACTGACGGACTGTTGCACGTTGCCACTGCCATTTCCGCGCAAGCTCAGATATGGTGGCAACAAACTGGCCGGGGAGTATTTTCAGATTTCCTACCACAACAGATGTGGAGTATGTTCCTGATGTCGCTCTTGTGAGCAGATCACAATAGGCTTCCAATTTACTGTATCGGTCTTCTGATTTAGGCTTCAGATACTCCAACAAAGAGCGGTCTATGCCTTGTGGGTCATTCAATTCAGAAGCATAATTGTTTTTATTGTTAGTCATTTGCGTCATTTTTAGATTACATTAAAAAAGTGGAAAACAAGCAAGCAAAGAATATATATTCCACATGTAAGTGGCATTAATAGTAGTTCTTCATTATCCATTCAACCTGGCTTTTAAAACTGTCGCAGTCTTCAAGTACGCTTTTCTGCTGAAGAACTCTTTCAGACGGATAAAAGACAGCTGCCACACTTAGCAGGAAAAAAAGCTGGAACACACTGTTCATATAAGTCGTGGCATAACATACCACTGCTATCAGGAGTGTGATATACCAAAACCGTTTCCTTTCATGCAGAATATGAAGGGTACTATCGGCAATCCTTCTGTTCAAAAGTGCCAGCGTCAGGATGCTTGACAGTCCAACTGCCAGATTCGGTTCTGTCATACAACAGCACCAGTTAATGAAGATGAGCGCAAGCATCATAATACTTACATAAAACTTTCTTGCACTGTCAAATACGACCATTCTCCACATGAAGCTTTTCATGCAGCGGTACTGTTTCTTGTATAAACAGAAGAATGCCAGGAGAAGCAAAAACGGAAACAAAAAACGGATGAAGGTTAATGTATGCATCATAGTGAATCCATTTAGTTATTTGCATTCTCAACGTGTTCCTGCCCTTTTCTTTGGATTGACTCCAACCGTTCAGCGATGCGCTTGTTCAACTGGACATTATAGCTGAACGATTTCTGGTCAATAGTGGGGTCTTTTGAAAGCTCCTCATCCGTTTTGATGAGAAGATTCAGATAAAAATCCAAATTGGAATCGTGATTCCTTTTCTCATCTCCTATGGCATAATCATCAGTCAATGAAGTCACCTTTTCCAAGGTATCAGGGTCAACATCATCGGCCAGGTCATAGGCCCTTTTAATGCTTCTCATAACCATCAGGCAAGAGAATATGAGGAAACACAGTATAGCCTTGATTATTATATTCAGGTCAAATACCATCATCGCCAGTACAGCCAGCAGGATGACTGTAAAATAAAAAACATAAATTTTCCTGTTAGTATTCATAATCGTCAAGTTCAAGTTTTATTATACCGAAAGAAGCTTTCTCTATAATGTATTCGACATCACGCAAAGTGAGCGCATCATGCTTTATCCGTTCAGAGGCTGAAGGATCTTTTTTACAAAGAGCCAACAATCCCATTCTCAAATCGTATTCATTGATGTTCCAGGTACAGGACCTCTTGAAACAGAAATGTTCCCTATAGCTTTTCAAAGTGATAGCTTTAAACAGTAGCGGCTTCAACATTCCATCCTGAAGTATTCGCATCTCTACCAGTTTCTCTGTGCCGATAACCTTTATCCATGTCCTGTTTTTATGTATGATGTCTGCAATGAGGTAATACGTCTGCCTGTTCATTCAAAGTCCGCAGTTGAAGTCATTCATTATCTGGACATGCTCTCGCTTTTCTATGAATTTTCCACGACGTTCATGTAGTCGCAAATCCTCAAAAATGTCAGCAGACATAACCTCAATGGAATTATAGATAGTAACATACAACTCATGGATAAGACCGTCCGTATGTGTCTTGCAGTTTATCTTGAACATACGTTCCGTCACCGGATAACAGTAGGCGCAGCATTCATGTCCGTATGCGGTAGCGGATGATGGCACCATGTGGTAAAGAATGGCAAGGTCCGCATTCATCTCAAACATGTCCAGAACCTTTTCGAGAGGCTGAGGTTCGTGTACTTCATAAGGGAGTACGGCATAATCTTCGTAAGTCTTGATTTCCCCAAGCCAGTAATTATCAATAATGGCTGGCAACAATATGGGACCAGATGATCTGAATTTTAAAATAGCTTCCTGTAACATGATATTTATTTGATTAGATGGTTGATATGTATAATCGAATTAGCTGATTCGGAATTTTTGTGGCCACATCCCGATCGATTAAGTGTTTGCTGTCCAATCTGGATATGATAGCCGGATAATCCTTTGCAATATCCTTCATAAGCCGAATCTGTTCCGGTGTCAGCATTGTTATGGCAAGGGCATCTATCGAGAGATAAGGTTGTAGCATCATCCACAAGTAAGCATTGGCATATTGCGAATCCTTTACTATACCACGTTTCAGTTTCTCATGACAGACTTTGGCATTCAGAAGCAGACGGCGGCCTGTCCTCATGGACATATAGGTAATAGTTTCATCTGCCTTGATTTTACCATTTGATGCTTCCTTATAAATGCTGTCACAAATATTGGCCGTCATATCAGTAATATCCGCCATACCCAAAGCTGAGCACTCGTCAATGGAAGCAAGAAAGCTTCGGAAGAAGAAGTCTTCCATACGGATAAATCGAAGAAGCGCATCTTCTGAGTGTACCCCATGTAATTTATATGAAAGCAGAAACTCTGAGTAATCGGCAAGCAAGTCTCTAATATTCCCGGTATATACAGGAATACTGTCCAATGAGGAAAAGAATACTGTTGCATGTCGCTTTAATGAGTCAAGTTCCTTATCCTGACCATAGATAGAAGTATGAAGTTTGACATATGCCACATCGCTTAGAGTAAAGTTGTCCGCAAGCTCCATCAACCTCGTGCGAATGGAATCCGTTATACTGTCAAACCTCATGGTCAGATCGGCATGAGCCGTAAACGAAGGGTCTTTCTGAATGAATTTGTAGACCGTGTCTGAATATTCATACCACAGATTGATAAATGAGGCAAGCTGCTCGGCATTACATATATCCTGTACACTGATAGTTTTATAAAGGTTGCCGTATTCATTCAGAGCTTCATCAGAGGAGTCAAAATCATATTTCTCATGATTATTGCATGAGTAAAACAAGAATATAGAGCATAAAAAAATCAAGTGAAAGATTAAACTCATTTGAGTATTTTTTCTTTCACTTGATTTACTTTCTTTCACTTGTTTTCCTGAACCTGCGTCAGACATACCAATCAAACCGCTACTACAGTGATTCTGACCGATTAAATTTCTATATATCATTGGCATAATTTTGTTTGTTATGTGGCAAATGTACAGATAAAATTCCACATTGTCAGTATAAAATATTCAGTTTATACTAATTTATATTTCATACTCATAATAGTATGATTTATAATGTATATCCGTTAGTAATAGGAATTTGGGAAAAGAAAAGCCAATCATAAAACTGCCATGTCAGTATGATTACTAATATGAATATAATTTATACCTTTGCATCAGAGTAGTGTTCATTATACTCTTGGAGAATTATTATACTATATATTTTTCAAGACAAGACAAGACAACTGTTTGATTATCAGTCAAAACCTTTATAATATGGCAAAGATAGGTTACATCATGGCAATATCCCAGTATGACAAACTGGAAGAAGACAGGGAGTGGATGAATAACTTCGGATGTATACGCATTATTGAGGAGTGCGATGAGAACGAACGCAACAGACCGCTTTGGAAGCAACTCATGGTTGCCCTGCAAAGGGGAGATGAACTTGTTATCCCTAAATTTTCAAATGCCATCCGTGGCAGTCGAGAACTGGCTACATTCCTGGAATTTTGCCGGGTAAAAGCTATTCGCGTCATAAGCATACACGACCGGATTGATTCCAAGAACCAGCTTTTTCCTGAAACCAAGCCATCGGATGTGCTGGAAATGATGGGTGCCTTACCTGAAGAAGTACTTGCTTTGAGAAAGACTGCCGAGCATGTGGTGAACCTGCAGGCGAAAATGATTGCATCATTACCGAAGGTTTCTTCCACAAAATTACAAAAGCTCGACAGAGAAAAGACAGTCATCAATCTGTATGCAGCCGGTCATCCTATAGATGAGATATGGAGAGCAAGCGGCTTCAAAAGCAGAAGTTCTGTGTTCCGTATTCTGAACAAGCATGGCATCAAACTCAATAGAGGGAACCATTCCGGACCTATCAAAAAGAAAAATGAAGAGGATACATCGAAAGATGTGAATAAAAGCTGATTATAATGAAAAAGATACTTTTCCTTCACGGATTCTTTGCCACAGGAAGTTGTCCGATGGCAGTTGCTCTGAAAGAAGCATTTGAAAATCATGCCTCCGTCTTAACACCCGACCTTCCGCTTCATCCCAAGGAGGCATTAAAACAGGTACGCTCCATCATTGAACAGGAATCGCCCGACCTGCTGCTGGGTAACAGCTGCGGATCTTTTCTTGCGCAGATTCTCGCCCCGATAGTCGGCATCCCGGCATTGCTTGGCAATCCGCACTTTGAGATGACGAAATTCTTAAAAGAAAGAATCGGTGAGCATCAGTACAAAGCTCCACGCAAGGACGGCAATCAGACACTAGTCATTGATGAAGCTTTAATCGAGGAGTTTGCCGAACTCGAAAAGATTCAGTTTGACTGCTGTAATCCGTATTACAGAGACCGTGTCTGGGGACTGTTCGGCGAACAGGACGGACTGGCTCACTATGAGCCCATGTTCATGGGACATTACAACAATTCCCATCATTTCCCGGGTGCGCATACTCCCACAGAACAGGAAGTGAAGACCTGGTATGCGCCCTTGGCCATGAAGATGCTGATGGAGTTTCCTAAGAAAGATGAAAGATATTTCCGTCATTTCAAGGGTGGTACCTATAAATAAATCCATTCCGCTTTTGACAGTGAAACTCAGGAGCGGATGGTTGTATATCAGGCTCTCTATGGAGAGAAATCTTATTGGGTCAGACCGGAAAAGATGTTTTTCGAGACTATAGTAAGGGACGGAAGACGCTTTTCAAGGTTTACGGAAATAGACATCTGAGTGTTTAAGGTTTATCCGCATAGCAGCTATAACCGTAAGACTGCAACGAGTAAAGGAACAGAAGACCATCCCTGTGGCTCCTGTTCCTTTGTTCTTATCACCCAATTTCCGACGTAATGAAATCAATGTGACCGGCAAATATATCATCGGCATCAATCTCATGTTCATTGCCCCGGTCGTTTTTCTCATCGCCTATGATGGTTATTCTTCCATCATTGCTAACCCTCACTGCAAGGATTACCACATCACAAGGCTCATCATAGTCATATGCTGCCACTATCGGGCAATCACCCTCAAAGTGCCATTCATAGCCATCGTCAACCTTCTCACCATGTTGGCGGACTGCAGAAACGAGCTCTTCCTGTTCGCGATGCTTTACCTCCTGCACACTATCATAGATTGAGAAGTTCTTCAACTTAGTTTCCCGCTGTTCATGAACTTCCTTGCCATTCTCTTCGTCTATGCCGAATTCATTAAACTGCAACGGAACATAATCTGCAGGAACTGCCATCCATGAAATGTTATTCAAGGTGTAGTCGTGCTCTACAAGGAAAAGTTCAACGTCTTCTCCAACCATATTCTCCGGAACGTTCAAAACATCGATACGGGCATTTGCGCAATCCATAACAATAATCTTCATAGCTGTCCAATTTTTAAGTTATACATTAGTTTTCATCATAAAGTCTTGATAAGAAAGACTGTAGTTCTTCATCCTTTACCTCTTTGAGGGCACAAGGTTTGAAACTCCTATCCTGTTCTATCTTCAATAAGCCAAGTCCGTACTTACTCGCATCATAAGTGACATCGGCCATTTCAGATGCTGACATGTAGCCGTACTCTGTTTCATGTAGACCGACCACTATACCATATAGGGTGAAGTCATCTCCTTCGGGCTGTCCTTCCATAATATACCAACGGATATTGCCAAGGTGAAACACTGCGATGCAAAGCGCATCCTTTCCTTTTGCGTCCTGTGAATACAGGGGATAATCACTCAGAGCCTCTCTCAGTTCTGGAGTTACCAGACGATTGTTGAATTTTGTTGCTGTCATAATATGTGAATTATTTATTTCCCTTTTGTTACAGCCTTTCAGCTGTGTGTCGGGAAGATTTTTCTGCATCAGAAGTTTGGAGAAGGCAAATAAGGCAAGAATGGCGTGAAAAATACTCTTTAAGTGCCTGCCGCTTAAAGGAAGATTGTTCACAAGACACGTCTTGCAGTTTGACAAATCCAAGATAACTTCGCTGAAAAATTTTCCTCTGACAGGACAGCGGATGTGCTTAAAGGCAGACATATAACAGGTGAAAATCAGTCCAGAACTGCATGTAAGAGTGAGATATGGGCTGTATATAACTGATAAGCAATAACAATATTCAAGAATTTTGGAGGATTCTCGTTATCTTTGTATCGTTTTCCGGAAATATAATGAGTACAGAGCCATTACGACAATATATAGCCATAGATCTGAAATCATTCTATGCTTCAGTAGGAACACACTCCTCTCACAGATTTCTGGCGTGTAGGCAAAGGTATTGCCAACCGGCTTGCCCAGTACAATATCCTGACGATGGGTGATGTAGCCAGATGCTCTATAGAACATGAAGGATTCCTGTACCAGATGTTTGGAGTCAATGCTGAACTGCTTATTGACCATGCCTGGGGATGGGAACCAGTTACCATGGAATATGTGAAAGCCTATAAGCCTGAAAGCAAATCATTGAGTTCCGGACAGGTTCTCCAGTCGGCTTACACTACGGATATGGCCCGTAATGTGATACTTGAAATGGCCGACAGTGTGTCGCTCGACCTTGTGGACAAGAGGCTGCTCACTGACCAGTTGGTGCTTACCGTCGGATACGACATTGAATCATTGACCAACCCTTCAATAAGGGAGAAGTACCATGGTAAGATTACAACCGACCATTACGGCAGACAGGTGCCGGTCAATGCTCATGGCACCATCAATATCGGGGAGCCGACTTCTGCAGGCAGTATCATCTCCGAAAAAGTGGCTGAACTGTACGGCCACATAGTGAATCCTGTCCTACTCGTGCGCCGTCTTAACCTGTCGGTGAACCACCTCATACATGAGGAGCAGTATAAGAAGCAACCTAAAATCGTCCAGCTCAATTTTTTTACTGACTTCGAAGAGTCAGAAAGACAGCGGAAAGCTGACCTGGAAAAAGCTGAGAAGGAACGCAGACGTCAGGAAGCCATCCTGAATATAAAGAAGAAGTTTGGTAAGAATGCCATCCTGAAGGGCATCAACTATGCCGATGGAGCTACCCAGAAAGAACGTAACCAACAGATTGGAGGGCACCATGAGTAAATATGACGACATAATCAATCTGCCACATCATGTCTCAAAGAACAAGACACCTATGTCCATGGAGAACCGTGCCGCCCAGTTTGCCCCGTTTGCCGCTCTCACCGGACATGATGAAGCGTTAGCCGAAACAGCAAGACTGACTACTCCCAAGAAACTCCTTTCTGATGATGAGATGGCAAGTCTTACAAGAAAACTCGCCTGCGTCATTGAACAGGTGCCAGGACAGGAAGAATACACTTTCGTGCATTACGTACCTGATGTTCAAAAAGAGGGAGGCAAATACGTGTCAATAACAGGTACGGTCAAGAAATATGACGAAGTGGCAAGAACACTCACGTTATCGGACGGGACAGTGCTTCTGATTGACAATATGCTATTGGTTCATAATAATCAATAATCATACAAATGCTATTAATTTAAATCACTTTATAAGAGAACCATTATACTTTCTTAGCATTTATTTCTAAATTTGCCAAAGAAAGTCAAAGTAATATTCTTATGAGAAAAGTGCTAATTATTACATATATATTTCAATTATTCTCATTGATGAGCCAAGCGCAAGGTGTAGTAGAAAAAAATGATTCTGTTACAACTATTGTTCAATCGGGTCACATGATTGGTGCTATTGATATAAGTGCCGACCAGAAATTCGCCCTTACAACCGATAGACATACAATTGCTTTATGGGATTTAGAGAAAAGGCGTATTATTCGTTTAGTGTCTCTTCCCAACAGACTCGTGCAGTTTCATCCATTAAACCCTACCTGGATGATGGTTAGACCGGTAGATGACTATTCGTTGAATGGACAAGGATCTTATTACACCTATAATATTTTTACCGGCAAACGATTGGGAGTAAGAAAGGCTAAAGATATCAATTTCAGAAACCGATGGATGGATAATTTTCTGCTGGAACATAAAAATGCAACTGTTACCATTAAGTCGAGAAAGAGCGGAAGAGTGATTGGAGTACTGAATAGCCATACGGGAATAAGGACGGGACGCATCGCCCTTAACCTGAACGACAGTCTTCTGATGCAAACAGGGTTGCGTCCGCTTGTATGGGATCTAAAGAACGCAAAGTTCCTGTGCCAGATTCCATATATTGATTTTCTGAAGAAAGACACTAATCTGTATTTCAAGGATTATTATACTGTTCCCCTACCAAAATCAAATAAATTTAGGATAGAACGAGGAGACTTCCAGTATGGCTACCGTACAATTTATGAAGGTTATTTCACTAAAAACAATGAATTGCTATTGGGAGGATATAATGCAAATATCACCCGATGGAGTATTGACGGTCGGCTCTTAGGAACTATCAAAACCGATGGCGCTCCTATTTTTGCTTTCTCAGATAATGGCAAGTATAGGGTTGCAGCGACATATGAAGGACTTAACATGGGACATGTTTCGGACAAAAGACTAAAAGACTGCAAAGCATTTAACGAACAATCGGGGTATAAGTTACAGTATCAGGTATCATCAGCATTCAGAAAAGATTATTTTGTAACCGGTGGAGATGACTTATATCTATTAATGGGAAAATTCGGGAAGCCGGATTTCCGGAAAAAGATGCTTTATCTGGACTTTCAACCTATGTGTTACGATATTGATGATTCTGAACAGACCATCCTCTTAAGTGGTGAATATGGACGATTACAAGAAGTACCTATTGATAGTCCTTCTAAATATATCAAGTATTTCACGACAGAGTTCAAAAGATCAAGAGTTGAATGTTGCCTTTACTTGGATAATGATTGGATAGCGGCAGGATGTTCCGATGGAGTGATTGGCTTTTGGAAAAAGGGAATTCAGGAAGCACAACAATGGAGTTTTGTGCATAGAAACGAAGTGACCGACATGAAACTTTCGCACGATGGAAAATGGTTTATCAGCGCTGACGGAACCGGAATGATTAGAATTTGGGACGCAAAGAAACGCACTCCAATAGTAGACATGCATTACTTAAGTACTGAAAATGACTATGTGTTCATTACCCCGGATAATTACTACAAGGCATCAAAAGGAGCATACGAAATGTTACACTTTGCTAAAGGGATGCAAGTTCTCAGTTTTGATCAATTCGACTTGATTTATAACCGTCCAGACATAGTACTACAACGATTAGGTCAGCCTAAAGAGAAAACAATGCCTTACTACTTGGCCTGGAAGAAACGGTTGCAACGTATGGGTTATACCGAAGAGATGCTTTCTACTGAAATTCATGCTCCAGAGCTGAAGGTAACTAACAAAGTAAGCATACCACAGTCTACTACCAGAAGGCAAGTGAATATAAATGTACAAGCATCAGACAGTAAATATAAACTCTCTCACCTGTTTGTCTCTCTAAATGGAGTACCTATTTATGGCAAGCAAGGAAAAAGCATTGGCGATTCCGCATCATCTGCCTACCAAGGACAGTTAGCATTATCTCTGTGTCAAGGCAATAACCACATTGAAGTTTCGTGTATGAACGAAAAAGGTGTGGAGTCTTATAGGGAACAGATAGAGGTGTTTTGTGATGCAGCTATTGTGAAACCACGTCTGTTTGTAGCTTCCATAGGAGTGTCTCAATATGAACAAGGAGGATTCAACCTAAATTATGCCGCCAAGGATGCCGCTGATTTTCTTTCAATGATGGAGAATGAGGGAAAGGACAGGTTTGCATCGGTAGAGAAGATATTATTGACAAACGAAGAATTCTCTAAGGATTCTATTGAGCGTGTGAAACGTTTTTTCGCACAAGCAGAAAGAGATGATGTGGTAATGCTGTTCTATGCCGGCCACGGTGTCTTGAGCAGTAATATGGATTACTATTTGGGTACTTATGCCATGGACTTCAACATGCCGCAGTCTGAAGGCCTGAGATATGACGATTTTGAATCGTGCCTGGAGCATACCGAAAGTGTGCACCGCTTCTTCTTTGTAGATGCATGTCACTCAGGCGAATTGCATAAAGAAGACTATCTGACCGACAATGTAGTGATGAAGCCTGTTGGAAAGATTGCTTTTCGTAATGCCGGAAATGGGTTACGCAAGGTAAAAGGATATGGTGTTAAACAGATACAAACGCTGTTTAACGAATTGTTTGTGGATGTGCGCTGGGGCGTGGGTGCTACAGTATTCACTAGTGCAGGAGGGATGGAAGTTTCTTTGGAAGGGAACGACTGGAATAACGGGCTTTTCACCTGGTGTCTGAAAAAAGGAATTCAGGAACGTGCCGCCGATGGTAATGGTGACGGGGAGATTAACATTCACGAACTTACCGACTATGTAAGCAGAGAGGTAAAACGATTGTCGGATGGACTGCAAACGCCTTGTGTACGTCAGGAAAACCGTCAACAGGATTTTATAATTATAAATTAAAAGTGCTATATTATGATAAAACGATTTTGTTTATTACTAACGGCATTAAGTATATTAGCTGTCAGCCCGATAAAGGCACAAAGCAAAGAAGAAAAATGTCTTCAGAAACTAACTGAATATCTTACTTGTGTAGAGAAACAGCAATGGGATAAAACCCTGAAACCTATGGCCGATTGTGCATTTTATGCCAAAGATGCCATGAAGCTGGACAATGAAGTGAGAATTCTTTGCTGGTATCTCTACATTGGAGAACTTATAAAGCACGACCCCAATAATAGAGGTGACATCAGAGAATATAGCGGATTAATTTGTTCTTATGGGTACAAGTATGAAGGTAAACCAAAGTCGTACGGCATGGAATTGATTGTTGCCAATGCCTTCATATTAAACTCAGGATATGTGAAAGAAGTTTGGAAACCTATCCAACTGGCCAATGCCTTAAGAATACTCACGCGTTTGGAAGAGATGAATATACAGCCGGTTGCAGAAAAAGACTATGAACCGTTTTATATACTTTCCGGATTGTCGGTCTCTGATGCCGAACGTCTTAAAATGATGCAGTATACAATTCAACTGACAGAAACACTTTCCGGCTTGGAGTGGTTCAATGCGGCAGAAGAAGCATTAGACCACAGAGACATAGAAGGGTGTCCTTTTGCAGCACTTTTCTGTGTGCAACAAAGTGAAAAGAAAAATTTCCCGGACGCTTTGGCTCTGCATGGCTATATGTTTGAAAATGGTAAAGTGGTTCGCAAAGACCTTGATCAGGCAGCTAAATATTATAAACAGGCTGCAAATAAGGGTAGCGTGTGGGGTAAAGTAGAATATGCCAGTTTCCTGATTAATGGGAAAATAGTAGAAAAAGATTATTCACAGGCTCTTCAGTTACTGAATTCAGTTGCTGGTGAACCAGATTTTTTAAGGCATGGCGGCGGATATCAGTTGGGACGCCTTTACGAATACGGTTGGGGAGTAGAAGTCAATAGGGAAAAGGCTATGGAACTCTATACCGACAGTTATGAAAAATGTATATGGACAAAACTGAAGGAGTTGTCGTACGAAGGTTCTATGCGTTTAGAAAACAGGATGATAGAAGATTTAATTGACGCCGAAGTTGCCGGTGTAGATATCAACCAAATGAGTGTGGATGAACTTTTGGCTATAGCACAACGTTATGAGGAGATAAATGCCAGGTCTAAAGCTGCCGATTACGAACTACAAGCAGTTAAAAAAGGCAGTTCTTACAGTGCCTGTAAAGTAGGTTTAAAATATTTCGATTTATCCAAACGGAAAAATGAAATGTGGTTGAAATATGCTTTTGAAGTATTTGAGATTGGTTCGAAAGGGAATTACGCTCCATGTAAATACAATTTAGCCGTGATGCATCTGTATGGTTACGGAACTTCGCCCAACTATGAAAAGGCTTTAGATTTATACAACAAGTACATTGAACAGGTTTCTGCCGAAGGATATGAGGATTATTCTGATGATGATTACTTAGGTACTATCACTGGCACACTATATTATGAGGAGGCCACAAAGAAGGGAATACCTCTAAAGAAGGTGTTGGATGATTTTAACAATCCTGATGAGTTGTATCAGTGGGCCCGATTCCGTGAAAGAGACAGCCGTCCGGAAATTTCAATATATTTCTATACTCGTGCTGCCCAAAAAGGACATCCTAAAGCCACCGAGCGATTGGAAGCATTCAAGACAAAAAATTACAGAAAGAAAAACAACAGTAAACAATGAAATTGAACATACATAAATGGAAAATACCGCCCCAAAAGATTAAGTACTTGCTTGCCTTATTGCATGCAGTATTTGTACTGTTTCTATGTTATCTGTTAGGAAATATACCCTACTCATTAGGCGATGAGGAACAGTATATTCAGCGTCTTCATGTAGTTAAAGAGTATATATCGTCATCGCGGACAGTACTTCCCACTACCCTACTGCCAATAAATGTAGCATACGACAAGCAACTGATTGAATGGACCGATGAATATGGTTTGCCGGTAGGCAAGCAAGTTATAACAGACCGTGAAAAGTTGCTTCGTTTCTTACAAATAGCACGCGAAGCAAATAATTATCACTATATCATGTTGGATGTGGTGTTCGAACCTGACGTACATACGGATATTGATTCGTTGCTCTTTACCACTATAGCCAATACGGACAGGTTAGTAATTCCACGCCATGAAGATGACGAACTGACCGATAGTCTGTTGATTTCCAAATTAGCGTATGCCGATTATCGGACATCAATAAACGAGGGTAACTTCGTGAAGTATCAGTATCTTAATAACGACAAGGTATCTATGGCCTGGAAGATGTATGCCGATTGCACCGGAACGGAATACAGCCATTGGGGGCCGTTTTATTTCTCCAACGGCAGATTGTGTAACAGCTGTCTTTTTCTTAACTTTACTGTTATGCCAGGCGAAGGCAGCTACACTCCTAATGGAGAAAAAAAATTTACAATATGGGAATCGACTTACTTGACCAGGTCGAGAATATTGATTACAGCACTTTTCTTAGGAATAAGGTAATTATTATTGGCGATTTGACCGAGAACGACATTCACGACACTTATGCCGGACCAATGTCGGGAGGTTACATCAACTACAATGCTTTTTTAGCACTGATGGACGGCAAACATTATGTAGACTGGCCATCAATGACGGTGTTGTTTATAATATATTTCTTTATCTCCCTGTTTCTGCTCAACAATAAATCGCTATTCGATTCTTTACCGCTACTCAAGTCAATCAAGTCGCGCACCTGGCGAACAGTTTTTTCATTTGTGGGATTTACAGGGCTGCTATCAATAGTATGCGCAGCTTTTTATCTCATTAACGGATACATTTTCGATATACTCACTATATCAGGATATTTTTCTTTATGTAGCCTTATTATGAATACATGTAGAACTATAAAATCAAAGAAGGAATGAAATCATTATTACTTACGTTGGCTGTATTAGTCAACATGGCATATTCGACATGTCTGCAAGCTCAAGAACAATTTAAAATACTTTTTCTCAATGAATCCCCTATTGAGATTGGGGGAAAATCTTGTCAGGTAAATGATACTATCAACTCCGCAGATAATATTGTATGGAAAAGCCAAAAACAAGTAATGAAGATTCTTAATCTTACTAATCAGAGACAAAGTATTTTGGCCGCTCGTGGTTTCAATAAAAGAAAATATAGAACAATTTCATCGTATCTTACTCAGAACAAAAGGCTCTCTACAAGAGACGGTGAAGCTTTATTGCTGCCTCAGTTGAAAGATTATCTGTCTAACACTTTCTATTTAATAGATTCCATTTTCGTAAAAACACAGGTCCCTATGGATGACTATCACTTTTTCTATGCCGATTACCATTATGAAGGTGAGGTGATTCACAAACGATTACCTGTTACATCCAATGGATTTCTGATAGATTTCAGTCTTTACATCATTGATGGAGATTCTATTCCACCATTTGAAACAAATGTGGATATTTTCTACTACGATAAATTAAAAGAGGAAGTAATTCCTATCACTAACAAAATGCACATTATTCCTGTTGAGTAATTTTAATGTAAACAAGATAACATTTTTATCGTCTCTAGTAAATATCATTTTGGATAGTATAGTTAAGACAGCTTATCAACTAAATACCAAGGCATATGAGCAAGGATAAAAACCTATCCCTGCAATGAAAGCGTGATTGTCCTGTAGAAGCTGACGGCAAGACCGCTCCTACTCACCTGTACTTGACTTATATATCAGGATTGCTATCTGTCTCTTCTGAAATCGTTCCGTTCATCTCCATTCCACCATACTTCCAAAATGTAGAAGAAGAAACGGAACACGAAAAAGACAATAATAGTATCAAAAAGTTCATTCATACTTGTTCCATTTAAAATCAATACACATTAATAATCGGGATGCCCCTCGCTCGTGCCTTTTTAACGGTGTAGTATGTTCCCCCTTTCTCACGGCCATCATAATAGGCAATGAGATATGAAGCATTCTCAACCATAAACTCGTCCCGGTCAAGGAAGCACCTCGGATAATAGCAGTCACTGAGCACAATTACCTTATCAGCCAGTTCAAGCAACCGTCTATAAACTCTTTTATCATAGATATTATACCTCTCTGCCTGGCCTTCAAATGGTATGGCTGCAGTCAGAGATATTCCGGGCAAATTACATTTCAGCGATTGTACCAACTGTGCAGCCATCAGGTCTATTCCCAAAGCAAATCCGGAAATGAAATTCCTGATGCCATGGTCATAGGCTTCGGATATTGCCGAAGTAAGGCGTTCCTGAATAAATTCCCTTTGGGGAAAGTCATAGAACCGATGTCCTGTAAAAGCAGCAGAGACTGTCCTGTCAAATTTCAAATCATTCATAATTGTCATTTTAGTACGTATTTATAGCTTGTTTTGGCAAGGAAGATACCGTTGGTCACATGAGCTCCGGCTTGTTCCAATTGGGAAACATAGGCATTAAAGGATGTACCCGTTGTGACTACATCATCCCAAATGCAGACCTCCTTGTTCTTGAAGAAGTCAGCATCAATCTCAATGTTGTTCTGCTCATTTATCCGTTTGGCACGCTCTTCCTTTTTTATCTTTATTCCATGAACTGCAGTACGTTCACCGATGACACTCACATGAGAGAACCCGTCAATGGCTCCGGAGAACCTGCATACAAGCTCGGAAAAATGTCTGTTTCTCATTTCGTTACGTTCCGGACTACTTGCAGGGATGCACGAGAATACCACCTGTCTCTTATACACATCTCCGAGCCCACGAGACTGCAGCTAATCT